>Ga0307378_10000333_pt1 | contig 85034 bp, 74 predicted proteins | sample UN1MG_FD_202238 | JGI IMG/M metagenome (GOLD analysis project Ga0307378, IMG submission 202238) | Soil microbial communities from Risofladan, Vaasa, Finland - UN-1 | ecosystem: Environmental > Terrestrial > Soil > Coastal area > Acid sulfate soil | place: Finland: Risofladan, Vaasa | collected... | reverse complement strand
CCGTGGCCAGATATCTGCAGGAGAAAACCGGCATTGACGCCGGGCTTCTCTCCGCCATAGGCTACGGCGAATACCACCCCGTTGCCTCTAATGAGAGCGAGGAAGGGCGGGCCAAGAATCGCCGTATCGAAATCGTGCTGGTACCAATAGAGATCGTGCCCGTCTCAAGGAAATAGGGGAGCTATAAAGGGGCCGTCTTTTCAGATAGCCTATCGGGGAAATGGGGCCAGGCCGACGATGTTGATCCTTTTATCGGTCAGCATACCCAGAATTAGAATCAATAGGGAAATTCGCGGAGAGGTCCTGGGTTACAGATAGGGGGAAAAAATGAAAAAATTGGCAGGGCCAAAATTATTTCTGCTTGTTATGCTTCTATTTTGGTGCAGTGTTTCTCAGGCCCGGGAAATCAAAGCGACAAACAGTCCGGGATCTGAAGATCCCTATTCCCTGATCAACAAAGTCACAGTACTGCAGTCTGAGAAAAAGAATGTGACCATAAAAGTATTTGAGACCGGCGGTGGAGACCCTGCCATGAATGGGAATAAACTTGTTATACACATCAACCATTGGGATCCTGAAGGTACCCGTTACACCTGGACTTCCGGAATAGATATTTACGAAGTAAAGGAAGTTAAACTTGAGGATAATAAGATCATCATAAAATGCACAGAACGTATCATGGCTGGTAATTCGGGTAGAATTGAGACAGTAGAAACAAGGTATTCTGTGTCATATTTTTTTGATAAAACGGGTTATATAAAGGACATCATAAACGTCGCAAAAGTAGATTAGTGTAACTATTCATTTTCAGGCTACCAATCCTTCACAATGAACCCCAACCCTATTCGACTGATACGGGCGTTATAGTCCAGGAGGCTCTCTCCGTAACCGTAGAAGTACTGGATATAGCCGCTCACATGCTCGATGAGAGGGAAGCTCCATTCCATCTGCACCGTGCTCCGGTTCTCATCGAAATGAAGATTGTTGCGATACATGAATCCCAACCGGTGATCCTTCCACAGATAGTACAACCAGACGTGCCCGTAGCCCATGTAATCGTCAATGTCCGGATTGTCGTCCTTGTTCGCGCTTTCGGGAATCCGCAGCCAAGTATTGAGGATCAGGGCCAGATTGTCTCTCTCGAACCCAAAATTAGCAACGACCCGGTTCCAGCTTCTCGACAGGGGCTCGGAGCGGCCGTTGGACTGGTGATTGATCCCCACGTTGATGAACCGGCCCTTCAGGCCCAGCAGATCATAACTAGTCCGGAAATTGAGCAGCAGCTCGGGCTCGTAGTTGGTCTCGCGGAAGGGAGACGAATCCTCGAAGTTGTAAAACTGCCAGAAGGAAAGCTGGGTGTAGCCGAACCACAGATCCATGTTTTTCTTGAAAATGTCCTCCCAGAGCTTCACCTTGAAGCTCAATTGCAGCTTTATCTCTGCTTTTTTCAGCTCTTTATCTGGCGAGGCCTCCCGGATGGATTCTTCGTTCGGCGAGTCCACGTAGGTGAGGGGCAGAATATAGTTGGCCCGATGGGTAGTTATGGCGTACTTTTCTCGCCGCGATTCCTTGTCTAGACCCCAGAGCTTCGACAGGTATGAAGGGGGCTCGGGCTTGTGCGAGGCTACATCGACGGCCTGTGGTTCAGTAACAACCTCTTCCTTTTTTTGGTGGCCGACCAATTCGTCATAGCATTTCAGGCGCTCCGCGGCGTCCTCGATCTGTGCACACTCGGACATTTCATCAGTACTATCTGCCCGCGCCGGTCCGGCAAGATTGGCATTGGATAAGATTGTTACCATAAAGATGAAAATCAGGACTGAAACATGCAGAGACCGGGAAGAGCTTTGGGGTAAGGCTTCCGGCAGGGCCTCTTTGTGCATCTTTTTCCATGGCGACATGCAAAGGACCTCCCAGTTTACAGATAGTTTCAGCTCCGCTCGCTCATGGCAAATTCTCGATGAGGTGATAAAGCGTTTCCTTTTTATCCCTCCGAAATATAAAGAATTTGCCGTTGTGCGTCAATGACAAAGACAGCCCAGAGAGAATGGAAAGCCGTATTGGGTTGAATAATGCTGCTGCTGGCCTATTGTATCGGGAGTCCCGGAAAGTAACACGTCCGATACGTGGGTCAGAATTATGCCGGAGTAAAAGCTACTGTTACCCTTGTACACTTTCTGGAAGCTCAGAACCTTACCACTGCCGATTGTAAGCTATAAGCGACCTTCTGGATGGCCGGATGAGGATTATGGCAAGCTGTGTATAAACTTGCGCATCGCTGCTTAGCACAACATGTAGGGTACTGATGAAACTGCCGTTTCCCATCTCCGATTGATAGATGATTAATTCTTCCGGAATTCGTCAATTTTAGGATGCGCCGGTGACTGACGAATTCAGTTAGATATACGTTGATTTTCTTGAAGCTACGGAGTGCACTGCTACAAGCAACTATCAGGGTGGATTTGCCCTCTTCTCTGTCCACTCAAAAGCAGATATCCTATCGCTATCAAAGATCTGTTTACTGCTCTGTCAAGCCACTATCTTCTTCAGTTGTTTTTCAGCATCCCTTCGTGTCGACACCCATTTTGCGTGCTTACGCGAAATTAGAGATTCAACCCGCTCTGCCACGCGAAGCGAGTTATATTATGGGGGAACTTCCTCTTGGCTTCCGATCAGTCCCCCCAAAAGCTTCTCTACTTGGTAGCCGGAGGCTTTCGACGCCCGTCGCAACTTATTCACTGTTTCCCAGAAGGTGAAAATATCTGAGGCTGGTCGATCTGGAGATGTTGGACTGTAGACAACAGTTGCGATGGCGAACATCAACCAAATGAGCCGCTCGAAGGCCTCCTTATTAAACCACAAGGTTTCCTGGTAACGATTGACCTGCAAGGCGCGCTGTGCATCATTGTCTCGGAATAGTGATGACAGTACCTCACCCATGTCAGGCGTGGCCCCTCTCTCGAACCAGCGCTGGTGTGCGGTGAGGAGCTTGACCACAGTGACCGCATAATCGGCTGCTCCCTCATCCAGGCCGAAGTCCCGTAACACACCCGCCAGCATCCGGCCGAACTGCCATTCATCGAGCCAGCTCCGGCTATGCTCGTCGAAGCCGATTGCGACCACCGTCTTCCCAAGAACGTGAACAAATAACCACCCGAAGAGCACACCCCATGCTGCCGGGTCATCATTTAGATTCGTTCGCAGGTACTCCGCGATCTCACCTTCCATCAGCACGGGCAGCCGCAGGGCCGCTGACAATCGGGCGCGAATCTCCCGCGCAATTGCGGCCTCGTCACCTTGCCCGCCGGTTAACTCCTTAATTGCGCTGAGTAACATCTGCATTTTCGCCTCCACTTCGTCCAAAAGCGCATTGTCGGGGTGGGCACCAACTTTGATTACCCGCCCCTTCATCAATCGATGGAAAACGTCGGCGTTGACCAATTCCATGAAGGGATGATGGACCGGTTGCAGCAGGATCTCCAGCCGTGCCGCCTCGACACTCGGCACGCCGCGTCCGTTCAGGTAGTCTGCAATGTGCTCGTAATGGTGCCACTCGTTATCGCTGATCTCGCGGAAGTCGAGAAAGGCATGGCACTTATAGGCCCCCAGTTCAATATAAAGCCCCCGTTCACACAACTCTGTATTGCTCCGGATGTACTCCAACCCAGTCGCATTGTCACGAAAGATGGTAAAGTGGCGCTCATCTTGATGCAGAGCCAGGCCCTCACCTAACGTCCGCTGGATGATCCGCTTTGAGCCGTCCGGATTTTTTGCTGCGGATCCGACTGAACTGCGGATCCATCCACGCGCTTCCGCGAATTTGTTGTGATAGACGACGAGAGCACGTTCATCTCGACAGTGGTTCGAGTATGCGAACACATCCTCGTTGACGTACCCCTCCGTGGTCCAAAAGTCGTAGAGCACGAAATCCGTCACTTCGGCGAAGAGATGACGCCGATAGAGCAAAGGAAAAATCTCCCGCTCGTGCCGCTCCATAAGGTAAGGGTCAGGAAGTTCGTCCCAGTATGCACGGCGATACTCCATGCCGTATTTCTCGGCAAACCCCTCGATCTGCCCGTGTCCGAACATCGGAAGCCCCGGCAGGGTGACCATCATCGTGCAGATGCCGAAGTACTTGTCGCCCTTGCCGAACTGGTCCACCGCAGTGCGCTCATCCGGGTTGTTCATGAAGTTCACGAGGCGTTTGAGGACTTCGGGGTCAAACTCCAGGGTATTCTTCATCACCCAGCGGTACTTGGCGTTGTCCTCGTCGCGTAACATGTTCATGAACGCGCTATTGTAAACGCGGTGCATGCCGAGTGTACGCACGAAATAGCCTTCCATCAGCCAGAAGGCCTCTGCCAGTAAGAGGGTATCCGGCACCTCCTGTGCCACGCGATCCACCACCTCTCGCCAGAATTCAACCGGCATGGCGTTATTGAACTGCTCCCGGGTGAGGCCGTGTTCCGCACGTGAGGGAATGGCGCCACCAGTGCCGGGCTCGGGGAACCACAGCCTCTGATAGTGCCGCTTGGTCAGCGTCATCGCCGCGTCGAAGCGGATAATGGAAAACTGCCGCGCTACATGGAGGATCGTCTGGATCACGGCTTCGCGCACTTCGGGGTTCAAGAAATTGAGCTGGGCGGTATCATTCCAGGGCATGCTGGTGCCGTCGTTGCCGTGGTAAATGAACTTTTCGCTACCCGTCCAGAAATCTACCCGCTTGAAAGCGACCGCGGCATCGGATCGGTCGTAGTAGTGGTCCTCTAAAAAGATTCCCACCCGACCGTCCCACGAGAGGTTGGGGCCATTGAAGCTGTAAGATGGGAATGGACTGTAGTCCAGCGCAAGGAACCAGTCGGGGTGCTCGATGAGCCATCTGGAGTCGATACCCATGTGATTGGGGACCATATCGCTGGCCAGGCGGATGCCGCGCTGCCAAGCCCGCTCTCTCAGGTTTTGTAGCGCCTCTGGCCCACCAAGATCCCGCGCTATCTCATACTCGAAGAGAGAGTAAGCCGAGGCCACCGCCTCCGGGTTGCCGCACATCTGCTTGATGCGCTGCGACGCCGCACTTCGCTCCCACAGGCCGATGAGCCACAGGCCGGTAAATCCCCGTCCTGCCAGTGTATCCAGCTCCTCGTCGGGGATGTGATCCAACCGCGTAATGGAGCGCTGATACTTTCGAGAGAGCTGATCCAGCCATACGTGTGCGTTCTTCGCCTGGAGCACTACCCTGGGCATCCAATCCCTGTCCGGGCTAAAGCGCTCCGCCTCATCTGATCCCTTGTCGTAGATGGGCACCAGGGACGGGCCAGGCCCGAAGAAGACAGGTTTTTCTTCCTCCTTGATCAAATCCAGGCTGGTTAACAAGCGGTAAAGATACCTCCCCAAGAAAGGCTCCCAGCGCATCAGCATATACTCTAGTTGGCCCGATAGGGAGTGCGGCACGGCGGTACTTGGGCTGCGGAGCATATCCACTTGGTTCTGGTTGTCTGGACCGAATGGGGGTTGGGTTTCGAAAAAGGCGTGGAGCTCCGTGAGCACGGTGACATACGAAGTCTGCTTTTTTAACTCGGCATCGTCGAAAAGCTCCAGATATGGTGCGAAGGCCGGGTTCACGTTCTCAAGCCAGAGCACGAGAAGTTCTTCTAGCAGTATCTGGCGATTGCAGATCCCATCGGTCTCGCCAGCGAGGTATTCGCCGCCTGTAATTTCCCTGCGATACACGCGGATCGGTGGAAAGGCATCGGTGAACTTATGCAGAGCTTTGTCCACAACGTCTTTCCCGAGCCTAGCGTCCAGCCACACCAGTGCCTTCGCCATGGCCTCCGGGTTCTTTTGATCCCGATATTGCGCGAGAATGTAGTGGAGAATCTCGTCGCTCAAGCCCATGGCGTTGATCTGGCCTGCCTTCACCGTCTGCTCGGGGAAGCGCACCAGATCACGCTTATCGTTCATCTTCTGTGCGAAGACCAGGGCGGCGCGGAAATTAGCGAAGATGACATTGCCATTAGTCGCAAAAAGGGTTTGATTAAACTGATAGCGGTCCCTCGCTTTGCGGGAGATGTGAAACTCCCTCCAAGCGATTTCGCGATTACTATTATGTTTCAGCACATCCCCCCTCTTTCCAGTATTGTCGCTCCGTGTAACATCTTAATGTTTATGGTTCTTGCCCAAGCGAAATGTTCCTCAAGAACTGGGTCGGTCGATGCTTTGGAATCGCCTCGAGAGTAAACCAAGAACGCACTCCCTAATGGAAGGAACAAATGTAGCTGGGTAGAGGTCATTAAAAAAGCCCTCATAGCACATGAAAAGTAGAATTGCAAATTGGTAGTTCTAAACAGTCAGTTTCGGCCTGTCTTCCTCCTAAAAGGATTTATTGAGTACAAGATGAACCAGCCTGCGAGAAGCTGATTTGGATTATGCAATATTGTTACCGCAATTAAATAAACTAGCCTGGCGCGAAGTCTTTGGGAAATCGCTTGGAGTGGCCAGACGGGTCAGCGCCGTTCCTCAATTTGCCAACCCCAACATCTTGCAGTTCCCGTAATTGGTTCTGAGGATTAGTTTACTGCTATGAACGTTTTCCGGCAGGATTTCCACTCCAGCTTGCGCTTACAAACGCAAATCTAATCGACTTCAAGTTCAACCGAATATAGAAGCGTCTAACTTCTTGATCTCATGTACCATCTGTAAATTGACCGGAGCTGTAGGAGTAAAAAAAGCGGGACGTTGCCAATTTATTCAACTTAAGAAAACTGGGGACATGTTGAATTTGATGAATTAAACTGCAAGGGATCAGGCCGACCCTTGACTCTTGCTTAATATCTCAAGGCTTCTGAATTGAAAGTGATCAAGCGCTGCACCATTCCAAATGCCTTGGCAGGCCAATCAATTGAGAAAGAGTGAATATCTGATGGAAATATCAAAACCTCAAGACATAAGATGAGATCGCCCCAGATTTCCAACCGAAGCACGCAGATTCTCTGAGTCTTGATTGATACCAGATCTCCAAGGCAAACCAGCGAGATTAGTAGAGGTACCTACTCCTAGACTTCATCTTGCTATGTATTTTTCGCGGAGATCTCTTTACTGCCAGGGTGCATTCTGATATTGACCTTTCAACTACCAAACCAAGTCTATAGTAGATTCAACTTGCCAGCCAATGTCATTTATGGCAAGGGTATTTGATTTCCTAAGTCCTTCGATTCATAAATTCGATAACGAATTCATTCACTCAGGACTTAGTGCTGAGTGAGCTTTTCCTCCAGTTCCGTTCGTCAAAATAGGTGCCTGTATTTGCGAATCGAAGCACTAAGGCTCCGGAAATAGGTTTTTCAGACAAAAATACGGTTATATTCCCGCGGTTAAGATTTGCGTCCGCCTTGACGGTAGCACAAACTTGAGCGTTTTGAAATAACCCTGGGCATAGAGCCTTTGTAAATATCTATCGTGTTTTTGACTCTCAACCAAATTCCTATCTTCGAAGAAAGGAGAAAAGATGTTTACCGAACTAGCAAGGAAGAGAAGAAGTGTAAAAAAATTTACGTCGCAGCAGGTGGAGCAGGAAAAGGTTGATGCCATCATAGAGGCAGCACTTCGGTCACCGTCCGGAAGAGCGGCAAGGCCGTGGGAGTTTGTTGTTGTAAAGGATAAGGCATTACTTGAAAAGCTTTCCGTAGCAAGGACGAGTGGAGCAGCTTTTGTCAAGGATGCTGCAGTGGGGATAGTCGTTTGCGGGGATCCCTCAAAATCCCATCTCTGGATAGAGGACTGCTCCATTGCGGCGGTCAGCATGCAGTATGCTGCTCATTCCATGGGGCTTGGCAGCCGCTGGACCCAAATGAGAAGGAATAATTACAATGACAGCACGTCGTCAAGGGACTACATTGCGGAACTGCTTGATCTTCCGGATAATTTGGATGTCGAGTGCATTGTTGCCATAGGATATGCCGGTGAGGAGATGGCCCCCTACAGCAAGGAAGACCTAGGTTTTGACAAGGTGAGCTATGAACGCTATGGCCTCAAAACCGCCTGATAGTATTCGCCTTCGCCGGAATACCCCGCACCTTGTCTGAGGGCAGCGTAGATTCAGCCGCCTTTGGACTTGTCCGCCGGAATCATGGCGGAGATCCCGCCCTGCGGGGCTGCGGGGAGCTTAATTTAGAAACATTCAAGGCCTTCGACACACAACAGAAGGCCTTTCTTATTGAAAAGAGTTCTATCACGATAAGATGAATTTCCTGTCAGGATTCTGTCCATTTTTGCCCGTATAATTCGGGCACTCTCCAATACGACAAAACCGACGATTACGGTGAGAAAAGGAAGATAATGGCAGAGTGAAGATTATTGTTTTGATTGTAAAACGTTGGTTCTAAAACAACTTACAAAAAGGTTTAAAACAACAAAACAGTTATGTTCATAAGTTGCTTTAGAGCCTACGTCCCCTCCTACAGCCTTTAGCCAATGTGGTCAAGGCAGGTCTTGATGAGATGATCCCGGTTCATACACCAGCTTACCAACCGGGCAATTTCAAGAAGGTCCCGATAACGGCTAACCAGATCCTCTTCTCTAATTTTTAGCTTGTTGGGCCTCATCACAGTTCTTCTCTTTTTTTCCCCGGGGATAACTTGATCTGGCCATTTGCTTTTTGACCCGGATTGCGATCCGCTGAAGGATGCCTATCGGCAGGAGGGACATCGCAAGAAGCTCGCTCCGACTTCCCCATGCGTACGAGGATCCGATGCTTGACCAGGGCCCGATCCAACGGGATCACCGCATCCCGCATGCGCTGGCCATCGATCTCCACCCACGACACACCTCGCTCGCAGCCTTCTGGGTTCTCGACCTGGATCTCGTAGATCGCTTCACCGTGATGATAGCGCAGGTGGAACCCCTCCCACCATCCGGGGATGACCGGATCCAACTCTATGTGATCCCCGCGCACCTTCAAACCTAGGACCTCTTCAACCCAGGCTCGGTACATCCACGCCGCCGAACCCGTATACCAAGACCAACCCCCCTGACCGATCCGCCCGGGCAATCGGTATACGTCAGCCGCGACCACGTAGGGCTCAAGCCCATAGCGCCACACTGTTTCTGGATCACGCGTGCGCTCAATCGGGTTGAGGATGCGCAGTATTTTCGCCGCCCGCGTACCATCCCCTCGACGTGCCAAGGCCATGGCGAACCACAGGGCGGCGTGAGTGTACTGACCTCCGTTCTCCCGCACCCCCGGAGGGTACCCCTTAATGTATCCGGGTGACGGATCCGATCTGTCAAAGGGAGGCGTTAAGAGCAACACCAGACCTTCATCCTCGCGAACGAGGTGTTTCCACGTTGATTCTAAAGCCCTATTCGCACGATCTGTGTCGGCGGCACCACTCAGACAAGCCCAAGATTGCGGCAGGGAATCAATCTTCGCCTCTTCATTCGCCGAAGAACCAAGCGGCGTGCCATCGTCGAAGGTCGCCCGAAGATACCACTCCCCATCCCATCCTGCTCGCTCGACATGCTGAATCAGCGCATTTCTATCTTGTTGATAGGACTGGCTTAGATCTGGCCGACCCAGTAGCTCAGACAACTCGGCCATACCCTGGAACACATCCACCATGAACCACGCCAGCCAAACGCTCTCCCCTTTGCCCCCGGCACCTACAAGGTTCATCCCATCGTTCCAGTCCCCTGTTCCTATCAGGGGTAAACCATGGGGCCCAAAAGTCATGCTACGCGTGACGGCGCGCCGGCAGTGCTCAAACAGCGTGGCGTGTTCAAGCGCGACCTCCGGTGTGAAGAACATTTCGTGCTGATCGCCTTCCAGCGTGGGCCCGTTGAGGAAGGGAACCTCTGTGTGCAAGATGTCCACATCGCCGGTCACCCGCATGTATTGAGCGACGACGTAGGGCAGCCACAGGGGGTCATCCGAGATCCGAGAGCGGACCCCCGCGCCGCTCGGTGGATGCCACCAGTGCTGGACATCGCCTTCCTTGAATTGACGGCTCGCCGCGAGCAGAATATGCTGGCGCACCAGCTTGGGATACGCGTATAGGAATGCCATAACATCCTGCAGTTGATCGCGGAAGCCGAATGCCCCGCCGGACTGGTAAAAGGCGGAACGTCCCCAGATCCGACAGCTCAGGCTTTGGTACAAGAGCCAACGGTTGATCAGGAAGTCCGCTGCCAACTCGGGGGTGTGCACTTCGATCGTGCCCAACAGATCATCCCACCACGCTTTCGTCTGGCTTAACGCGGTCTCGAGTGCCAAGCCTTCCCGGTAGACCAGAACCCACTTGTGGACCTCCTCCACCGACTCGGCCTGGCCCAACATGCACGTGATCTCAGCCCTCTCTCCAGGAGCTAGTTTAACCGTAACCCGCAGTGCCGCACACGGGTCGAATTCCGCTCCCGTCCGACGAGATAGCCCGGTCCGCTTCAACGCCGCCGGGCTACCCAGCGAGCCGTTGCGCCCAACGAAAACCGTACGGTCGCCGGTGTAAGACTCCGCAGGTGGGTTGATGGCCGCGAAGGCGATCCGCTCCCCGTACTCGGGGTGGTAGCGATTCCGAGCGATCAGGGCCTTGACTTCGTCATCCCAGTGGGTCACGACGTGCATCTGGGAGGATTCGCGGTTCTCGCCCAGTGTCCACTCCACATAGTACGTCACCGACAGTCTGCGACGCCGTGAGGAGTCGTTCCTCAACCGCAGACTCTGCAGCTTGATCGGCTCGCCCCCGTTCTCATCCACTGGAACGAAGACCGTCAGTTCCTGTTCGATCCCTTGACTGTTATGCTCGAAGACCGTATACCCTGCCCCATGCCTTGCCCGATAAGCGGTCTCTTCGCGGATCGGCGAGGGCGTCGGCGTCCAGTAGACACCGGTCTCCTCGTCCCGGATGTACACCGCCTCAGACGGTGGATCCATGACGGGGTCATTCGACCATTGCGTCAGGCGATTGCGCTGGCTGTTGCCATACCAGGTAAATCCAGACCCCGTTTCGCTGACCAATGTGCCGAGGGCGGGGTTGGCGATGACGTTCGCCCAGGGTGCAGGCGTGTGGGTGTTAGGACCGAGATAGATCGCGTATTCACGCCCATCCGGGGTAAAACCGCCGAGGGTGTTGAAGTAGGGCAGCTCCATGAAGGGCAGCAAAGCCGAAGGCTCCCGGGGAGCACGTTTCTTGGCCATGGGTTCCGACAGATCGGGAACCTCCACAGGCACGCCCTGGAGTAACATGCCGCGGGCCGCCACCAGCACCACACTCGCCGCGGCCATGAGTAGGGTCAGGTCTTCCTCCGGGATTTGATCCGCGCTGCGCAAGAAAATCCCACCAGGTTGATCCTTGCCCGTATACGTCGAATGTGCCTGGATTAGGCCCTCGAGTCGTTCACGCAACGGCTGCTCATAGCCGCTGGCCTCCTCGTTGAGGATCAGGAGGTCTGCCGTCAACCCGTGCATTCGCCAATAGGTATGCGCCTGGAGCATCTGACGGACCAGGCTGATATCCTGTGCCTCGCCAATGGTGATCAGGGCAATCGGCAAGTCGCCCGAGATTCCATAAGGCCATAAGCCGGCTTGGCCCTTGCGGTTCTCCTCGATGCGTTCGGCGGGAGGACGCAAGAGCGGGTTGGGAAACAGCAGGTGGCTGGCTAGCTGCTGGAAGCGGCGAGCTTCGTCGGGCTGGATGCGAAGCAATCGCAGCTCAAGCTGGGCAGAAGCCGAGGCGAAATCCATCGCCCGATCGATTGCATGGAGATCGCTGTACTTACCCATCAGCGTCAAGACCTGCTGGCGTGTTTCGCCGGCGGCGAGAACCAAGGAAACCTGAACACGCCGGCCTGGACCGACAGTCAGGCCCTGGCGCAGGCTGAGGATCGGGTCCAGGACAAAACCCTGGCTGTTGCCAAGCTTCTGAAGGACCCCCATCGGATTCGCGAGCGTCCGTCCTCGGCCGATGAATGGGCGCCGGTCGGTCTCGAACTGCAAGGTTTCGTCCTCGGCGTGTTCAAGGGTAAGGCGGTGCGCAACATAAATGGGGGGGTCGTCTTTCGCGCGAGATCGGCGGCACGCGAGGAGCGCTTGATGTTCAGGCACCGCCTCGGTTTGGGTGAACAGCTTGTTGAAGGCCGGATGCTGCCGGTCTGCGTTGTGCGGAGCCAGGGAGAGTTCAACGTAGCTCGTCAGATTGAAACGGCGGGTCCGGAGGGACCGATTGATCAGGGTGACCCGCCGAATCTCAACGTCATCTTCCGGCGAGACGACGACCTCCGTTTCCGTTTGAATGCCGTTATCGGCGCGCCGGAACACGGCACGGTCGAGCGCGAAGGTGGCGGAGTACGCCTCAACCTTTCCGCCAACCGGGTGATACGTGTTGGACCATACTCGATCCGAGCCGGCCTCATGGATGTAGCAGAAGGTCCCCCACGGATCCTGAGTCCGATCCGACCTCCAGCGTGTGATCTCAAAGTTGCCCCACCGACTGTATCCCCCACCTGCGTTCGTGATCATCAAGCCATAGCGAGCATTGCAAAGGAGTTGGGTTTTGGGCATGCTCGTATGGGGGGTATCGAATTTGTTCACCGATGGTGCGACTTCGCCGACGCTCTCCGCCAAAGACATTCTCTCTCGCGTGGAGATGTGGTGCAGCGGAGACAGGGTCGGGATGCGTTCATGGAGCAGGGGCTCAACGGCACGCACGCGTGCGTCGGCATGAAAATGCCGCTGGATAGGATTGCCATGGAGGAAGTTGGTCAGCGACAGGAAACCCATGCCTTGATGATGCGTCATGTAGGCTTGTACGATCACCCCACGCTCGCCCTCACGACTTGGCTGACGGCTGAAGTCCACCGCTTCGTAATAGCCGTAATCGTCCAGCAGGCCCAGCCTAGCCAGTCGTTTCAGATTCTGCACGGTCTCTCTCGGCGCAACGCTGAGCGCCAGAAGGGTAGCATAGGGCGCAACGACGACCTTTTCCTGTAAGCCGCGCTTCAATCCGAGCTCCGGTACGCCAAAGGCCTTATATTGATAGGTCTTGTTGAGGTCCAGATCTCCAAAGGCAGACTCCGAGATCCCCCACGGTACACGGCGCTTGCGGCCGTAGGCAATGTGGATCGCCACCGCCTCCCTCGTTGCTTTATCCAGGAGCGAGTTCCCCTGGGAGCGTTGGAAAATCAGCGGCATCAGATATTCGAACAGGGTCCCGGTCCAACTGAGCAGCACTCGGCGCCGACCGATCGCACGGTAGGGTCGACTCATGGAGAACCAATGTTCAACTGGGATATCGCCCCGAGCGATGGCGATGAAACTTCCAAGCCGCGCCTCACTCGCCAAGAGGTCGTAGTAGGACCTATCCAAGCGGCCTTCGGAAACGTTGTAGCCGATTGAGAACAACCGTCGTTCTCGGTCATATAAGAAACGCATATTGAGCGATTCGGATAACTCGCGTACGTCGTAGATGAGCCGCTCGCCCAAACCCAGGATTTCGCCGGCCAGCCAGTTCGACTTTGCGAAGGCCTCCATGAGACGGTCAAGCCATTCGAAGAGGGGGGCTGCGGCTGAGGGAGCCTCCTCACGGATCGATTGGAGGATCGGAATACAGCCGATGCGCCCGTGGGCGAGATCGAGAAGCGAAGGCGCGTGATACAGACCTTGGCGGATGGCGAGCAGAGCGTCCACACCTAGCGGGGCGATCTCCTCTTCCGTTTTTTCATCGAGGATTTCGATCCAAGCGAGATAGCGATCCGTGATCCTTAGCCAGGCCGATACCTGCCCCTCCATCTGTCTGGTCCAATAAGCCTTTCCTGTTTCAACATCGGCGGACTCACGCGCCGCATCGGCTAGAGCCCTTACGCTACACTCCACCCGACGCAATAGGCGAAGGGCGTCGGCGATGCGAGTCGGCGGGGTTTCCCACGCGCGCATCAGTGCGTCGAGGGCGTGAGTATCCAGACCCGAAATGCCTTCCTGCTCGACCACCTGTTTCAGGATTTCCCCGGTATCCTGCAGGCCTTCAAAGGCTTTCCCATCCAAGACGGGGTTCTGAATCAGCTTGTCCAGCCCATGTTCCAGTGACCATAGGGCACCCAGCAGGTTTCCGCTGTCCACGGCGGACACGTAGCGAGGTTCCAGAGGGGTCAGGGTTTTAACATCGTACCAATTCAGCAGATGACCCTCATAGCGCTCCAGTTTGCCGATGGTCTCCATGGTATGGGCCAGCTTTTCGACGACCTGATCCACCGTCATATACCCGAAATCATGTGCGGCTAACGCGCTGAGCATCCAGAGACCGATGTTGGTCGGACTGGTACGCATCGCCAGTTGGTTCTGAGGGGAGACCTGGTAGTTGTCGGGTGGAAGCCAAGATGTATCATCGCCGACAAAGTCCGAGAAATAGCGCCAGGTTCGTCGTGCAACCATCCTCAGGAACCGCAGATCCTTTTCAGGCAGCAGGAGTTGCTTTTGCTTCGCCTGCGGTCGAAGGTTCAAGAGCCAACCGATCAGAGGCGATAGGAACCACAAGACGAGCCAGGGGCTGGCCATCGGAAGGCTGGATGGCATCCAGCGCTGCACCGCCCAACCCACGATCCCACTGAATAGGCTCGCCAGACCCAAAGAAGCTACAAACCATGGCTGCCGACGTGGGGCACGCCTATGGGTCACCTGGGCCGAAGTCCACTCGAGTAACCCACGGCGAGAGATGAGGCGGCGATACCAGACCCGCAGAATGGCATCCAGAGCCAGCCAGGCCTGGTGCACAAGTAACGCCGCATCAGCAACCGTCCGCAGCAGGTCGTGCGCCACCTTCGAGAAGGAGAAGTTCTTCAGCCCCTGGCGGGTAGTCGCCATGGTGAAGGGTTGCGACAAAGGGTGAAAGAGCAACTGCATGGCGACCACAAGCATAGAGATCCACCCCATCTGAGGAGAAGTCAGCCAGGAGGCTATGAGCAAGCCCAGGCTGGTCGTGGGTATCAGGCTCCGGCGCAAGTTGTCGAAAACCTTCCAACGGTCGAACCAGGAGAGCGGGTTTGGCACTCGCCGTCTTCCAGACTCGGGAACCCGCGGCAAAATCCAATCCGCGATTTGCCAATCACCGCGAATCCAACGATGTTGCCGGCGGGTGTAGCTCAGGTAGCTCTGTGGGAACTCATCATAGAGCTCAATATCACTGGCCAGGCCCACTCGGACGTGAGCGCCTTCAATCAAGTCATGGCTCAGCAACGACTCTTCAGGAAACCTCCCAGACAGCACCCGACTGAAGGCGCGCACATCATAGATACCCTTGCCATGGTAGGAGCCTTCACCGGCCAGATCCTGATTGACATCGGAAACGGCTTTGGTGTATGGGTCAATTCCGACCGCGTCTGCGAAGAGTCGGCTGAAAGGCGAGGCACTCGTGCTCGGAAGTGTTGGGCTCACGCACGGTTGGATGATGGTGTAAGAGCCGGCCAGGATCCTGCCTGCGGCATCGAAGCGCGGCTGGTTGAGAGGGTGTGCCAGGGTCTCGATCATCCTGCGGGCAGTACCGAGAGGCAGCTGTGTGTCGCTGTCTAACGTGATGACGAACCTCACATTGGACAGATGATCCGGGTCGCCGACATATACCATACGATCGGCATCTTCAGGTCGCGTTCCATCCATCAGACGATTGAGTTCTTCTATCTTCCCGCGTTTGCGTTCCCAACCGATGAATTTCTGCTCGGATTCACTCCAGGTGCGGTCCCGATGGAAAAGGAAGAAACGCTTACCACCATACCGATGGTTGAGAGCTTCGAGGCCCTCGGTCACAGTCTGGAGCAGTCTTTCATCGTCCTCACGATGCGCCTGATCCGAATCGGTGTAGTCCGTGAAGAGGCTGAAGAGCAGATTGCCTTCTTTGTTGGCCAGGTACCGGATTTCTAACTTCTCCACCTCTGTCCGGATCGTCTCCGCGTCCCCCAGAAACACGGGCACAACGACCAACGTTCGAAATGCGTCAGGAATGCTCGAAACCTCAAAATCCATCTTTGGAAGGGCTCGGGGTGGAAGGAGCCGCATGAGGAGGTAATTCAAAACCTCGAGCGCGAGTTGGCTGACAGGGATCAGCAAAAGGAGGGCGATTACAAGCCGGATCAAGGGCGCCTGTCCGCCCAGACCAAACAGGACGATCAGAGAGATAAATACAGCGGAGAAGAGGCTGAGCCCAAGAAAGTACACTGCAGAATGATGGCGATATAGCCACTGCAGGACGCGGAACCGCGGCGCCTCATGGCAGCGTATGAGGCGCGCAAGCTCGGGCCTTCCTTCGCCTATCAGATAGGTCCCGACGTGGATCCACCGGTCATCGTCCGTCGCTTTACTTGCGGCTTGCGTAGCGAGCTCGATGGCGCGTCGTACGACCTGGTCTTCCGCCTCACCGGACCGACGCGCGAGCTCTTCAATCGCACGACGATACCGATCGCGCGAGTCGAAATCCATCTTGGGATAGACCCCGGATGGATCGAGCCGAAGCAACCCCTCCACGCGGCTGAGTTGCTCGAAGATCCGTCTCCAATCCAACAGGGCGAGGTGTCGCAAGCTGGTAAATGCATTCCCGATCGATATCTGATCCTTCGTCTGGCGGTTTTGCTCACGCAGGTTAAGCTCGCTCAGGGGCTTGCGGTAAATGCGTTCCAGCCAGCTCTGGACCGGCACTAACACGGCGTCTTCGTCGTAGAGATGATCGACCAGTTGAGAAGCGAAGTAGGGGCTCGGGCCGGGTTGGGTTGCAGCAAGTTCTGCCAGGATAGAGAAGAGCTGGTTGGGATCTCGCCGGTTGGCCGTAATGAGCCTGTTCACCCAGAAGTCGGCGATCTCATGTTCCCGTAGCTCGGTCAGAGCGGAGGCGGCGAGATCCTGGATGCTCTCAATCAACGCGATGCGCAGCATCTGGGGGACAGCCCAGAGTTCGCCAATCGTCAGCGTGCGCACGGATTGATAGGCCTCAATAAATGCAAGGATGTTTTCCGGGTCCAGGCGCAATTCAGTATAGGAGACGAGTTCCTTCGCCAGGCCGTAGATGCGCGGCAGGCCCCGGCAGGGCTCATTGGCGAGTGCCGGCAGCTCCTGGTAAAAACGCCGGGGAAGGTTCAGCTGAACGTCGCGGGCGTTGCTCTCGATAACGTGCTCATTATCGAGGATCCACTCGGTGGTCGGAGGCGTACCCTGTTCCAGTCGACTCGCTTCGGAGAGATCCGAGCATACCTGATGGATCCATTGGTGGGCGTTTTTGACCCGCCTTAGCAGCTCAGCGTTCCGCCGCGGCCTTGGGTCCACTTCCTGGTCCATGGCCAGGCGCTGGGCATGCTCCTGGATCTGCGTCGGAGAGAGCGGCACCCCAGGGCTTCGAACATCTCCAATTGGATTCTCGCGCTTCGGATGCAGGGCGAAGACTGCGGGCGGGATGTCGCCGCTTTCTCGAAGTACCGCCACTGGGAACCGCAGTGTTTCAATCGGCCCCTGGAGGATCAGGACGGTCTCCTCGGACACCAACCAACGTGTTTGATCCTCAAGCAGCCTTCGTTCGACACCGTACTTCGATCGTCGTATCCATACTCCACCGAAGAGGGTTCCGATCAATCCACCTGCAAAGATCGAAACCGGGGTAAAGAGGCTTCCGCTCAGAATCGGCACCGGCCAGTGAAGGACCAGGGATGCAACGCCGGCGAGGCCTCCGAAAAGAATGGCGGTCAAGGTCACCCCGAGAGCACGGCGCCAAAGGAAGGGGTCCCCTATGTGTACATCTCCGTCCGCGGTCTTGTGCACCCATGCGGCGCGGCGGAAGCCCCTTCTCTGCAGCTCCCGTAGAGCTCTGCGAGCTTCATCTCGTTCTGCGAAGTAGCCTATGAGGGTGCCTGCTTCCATATTTATACTTGCCTTTGATAATTCTTGCTGAGGTTACCTGGCCGAAGGCGTCAAAGGCCTGTCCAATATTTTCCTCTGTTACATTTTAGGATAGATTTCCAACATAAATACTCATAGTCCGTCTTCATTATTTAGAATTCTTTTAGTAATCGAGAAAACTTTTAGTTTATCGGCCCGGCTTGAATGTTTCAACTTCGATAAGGCCTTATCCTCAATCTGTCGGATCCGCTCCCGGGAAAGATCAAAGTCCTGCCCCACCTCTTCAAGGGCGTGGTCCTTCTTCTCTTCGATCCCGAACCGCATCCTCAGAATCTTCTCTTCTCTTTTGGTCAGAGTGGAGAGGTCTTTTTGAATCTGCTTCGTCATATTGGAGTTTATCGCTGCTTCCTGAGGGGAGATCATCTCTTTATCCTCAATGAGATCCCCTAAGCGGATATCTTCCTCTCCACCGATAGGGGTTTCAATCGAAATGGGCTTTTTAGTGATCTTCAAAATCCTCTGTATCTTTTCCAGGGACATCCCGATTTTTTCGGCGATTTCTTCCAGGGTGGGCTCCCTCCCATTCTCCCGAACTAGGGTTTGAGAGGTTCGGTTCAGTTTGTTACTGATCTCGATCATGTGGACAGGGAGGCGAATGGTCCGGGCTTGATCGGCAATGGCTCGAGTCATGGCTTCCCGAATCAATGATAAGAGCTCGCTTTTTGTGGACCGAAGTATAGGGGATTAGCCCTTGTGTGTCAATGATGGAAAAGGCGGCTGGAAAAGGCGGCTTATGATGTGGTGGTTATCCCCTTTCAGCTGAGAATAGAGCGAGGGGGTAAGGTAGTGAAAAGCGGGGAGAGAGGTGGCGCTGGGGCCATTTATTCGTGCAAGGGGTGCCAATCGGGTGGAAAGAGGCTATACTCCTCCGCTGAACTCACTTTCTCTCCGAGTCCCGCTTATTGTGGGATACGAGCGGGAGGCGCCTGTGTGAAATCAGGCGGGGTAGGCCTCGGGATACTTGCCTGCCGGCTATGCATAGGTAGGTTCAGGGTCAACATAAAGCCACTCGTTCGACCTAGAGGCTCTCGACAGGTTATCGGACACGGGGAGCTGGGGAGTGGTGTAGTCAATGCTGTATTCGCGGGGCTTTGGCGGCCCTGTGGCTCTGGGCGGGGGCCCGGCCTTTACCCGCCAGAAGTACGGCTGGTTAATTTCCCGTAAACCCAGGTGCTTGACGATCTTTATTACCTGCCCGCCATTACCCTTGACAGCCTATCATCAGTTTGATCACTCTTACCATTTTCAGAGGTTCGTAATTAACTCATGTCATGCATAGGCGAGGCAGGCGGGTGACCTCCTCGTCCTCTATCAAACTGATTACTTTCATCTTTCCGGAACATTTCGGGCAAGCCAGAGGGCCAACCTAATAGATTGTCTGGATTAATCCGCGGATCAATCTGGCCCAGTTCTTTCGATATTCTTTTGAGTCTTTATCCGGTTCAAGGATACAAGGTATCCATTCATCCTGGTCTTGTTTTTTCCGTTTTCCTCGGGATACATTACTGAAGTACCCATAGTATCTTACCATCTGCTCGCCCTTGTCAGGCACATGGGCGCACATGGCAGCCAACCACTCAAGGGCATCGAATATTTTCTCGTTTTCTCCGTCTTTCGACCGGTAAAAGACCTTGAATTCCTCTGGAATATAGTTGTATCCGACCAAGAGAATGTTGTCTACCCTGTTGTTACTTCACAGTATCTTTTCTCATAAACGGTGTAAACAAATCAATTGGTATCGGGAAGAGGGTATGTGAGTTGCCCTCAGCTGCTACCTCCCTCAGGGTTTGGAGGTACCGTAACTGGAGGGCGCACGGAAAATCCTGTATCAGCTGTGCTGCCTCCTTTAACTTGCCAGCGGCTTGAAACTCGCCCTCGGCATTGATGACCTTTGCCCTCCGTTCCCTTTCAGCCTCCGCCTGCTTGGCCATGGCCCGCTGCATCTCCTGGGGAAGGTCAATGTGTTTTACCTCTACCGTGGAGACCTTAATCCCCCATGGGTCAGTGCTCTTGTCGAGTATCTCCTGCAACCTGGTATTTATCCTATCCCGCTCTATTAAAAGCTCATCCAACTCTACCTGCCCGCACACACTTCTCAACGTGGTTTGGGCGAGCTGGGAGGTAGCAAAAACGTAATTCTGTACCTCGATAACGGCATTGTTGGGATCCATAACCCTGAAATAGATAACCGCATTCACCTTGACGGACACATTATCCTTGGTAATCACATCCTGGGGAGGCACATCCATCGTCACCAGGCGAAGACTCACCTTGACCAGTCTATCAATAATCGGGATAATGATAACAATGCCAGGTCCCTTGGGCCTTTCCAATACCCTCCCTAACCGGAAGATAACACCTCGCTCATACTCTCTCAGCACCTTGATTGCCGCGCTCAGAAAGACTATCAGCAAGATTACGGCCAGAATATAGAACATAGTAACCTCCTCTATTTTCTAATTATCATGCGCTGGCGAATCCATCCCTTCAGGGCCGGTTACGCCATGCGAGCGCCGGTAATGTGCCCTATCAGAATTAGATGCCTGAAGCCTCTTTTGCTCAACTACTCTAAAATCTCGAGGATAGATCGCTTTTTTATCTTTTTTGAGGCCGCACCGAGTATCGTTCTCAGCGCACTGGCGGTTCTTCCTTGCCTGCCGATTATCTTACCCAAATCCTCTTTGGCGACCCGCAGCTCAATCACGGAGGTCTGCGCTCCCTCTAGTTCTGTGACCACGACCTCCTCCGGCTTATCCACGAGTGCCTTTGCCAGGTATGCAACCAAATCCTTCATCTCAGGTCACCCCCTGTTTGCCTTCGCCACCACGTCACGTCAACGTGCCGTTGAGGGAAGTTTCACTAAAATCCTCGCTTGCTTCCTGCAACCGCGCCCAAGCGCCAACACCCTCGTGGTGGACAGTGTAGATTCCATCCCCTGATTGTGATCTTCCCCCTGATCGGCCTTGTCCCAGAGACTCTGAGGCTGTCTACCTTTTTCCCTTCCGCTCAAAGCATACAGAAGACTTGTCATGGTCATCTTATTGGGCAGGAAGGTTGAGCTGTTACTCTATTACCTCCGAATATCTCTTAGTAGGAGTTCCGCCCACCACCTCGCATTTATCCACCTCGAAGCCTTTCGGAGCTAGAGCGAGCCTCACTAACCTTAAGCATTTCTCCCTTCAACACGGTGCCGTTAAGGCCGTTGCTTGCGAACTTGGCCTCAGCTCTAACGGGCATCTCCACAAAGCCGAATCCCCATTCGCCACTATACCCGTCCTTAACAATCTTGACGGATTCAACCCGCCCGAAGGCCTCAAAAGCCTGCTGCAGGTCCTCTTCGGTGATCTCGTGTGACAAATTGCCTATATAGATATTCATTCTGAGATCCTTTCAGCTTGCATAGTGGGAGCGTGATTTCAGTCTCATTGAGGACAAGATGATCCACATCCTCGAACTCTTCATATGCTGTTGTAAACAGGGGACCGCCGGCCACGATCTTGGTACCCAATTTCTTGCACCTGCTCATGCTTTCTTTTACCGATGCTTTTTGGATAGACATACCACTAATAAAAACCAGATCGGCCCATTCAAGCTCTTTATCCCTCAGTGTTGTTATATTCATGTCGACCAGTTTTTTCTCCCACTCCTTTGGAAGCATTGCCGCCACAGTCAACAAGCCCAACGCGGGTGACTTGCCTTTTTCGAGATAAATCGTAGGGCGTGTTTGAGGCTCCAGAAGGTATCTGGATATTTTGGATAGATGAGAAGTACTTTCATATTATTTTCCTTATGCATGCTTTCCGTGTAAGGCAGCAAAAAGGTTTTCGACTGTACTATTTATCTGAACCGATGAATCTATACTGCTGGTTTAGGCGCATATGCGAACTGCTGTGTATATAGTACTCTACCCTGTAGGCTAACACCACCCAATAATATTGATGAGATATCTTTAACTTGGCTAAGAGGAAGGCCGTTCAACCTTATTTCTGCAAGCACGAGGTCCAGGAGCTTTCAAGAGATAAGCGGGCAGATTTTGACGTGTTTCTCCCTGGCCTAACCCCTAATAAATAAGGGCATCCCATCAGCATTGGATGAGATGCCCTTTCTCCAGTTCAAAACCGTTATTAGGCTACCGTTACATTGACTGCAGCGGGGCCTTTGTTACCCTGCTCTATGTCAAAGCTAACCCGGTCGCCTTCTCTCAGAGATTTGAAGCCGTTTCCGTTGATTCCCGAATGATGAACGAATACGTCAGAACCGTCTTCTTGCTCAATGAAGCCGTAGCCCTTGCGGTCGCTAAACCACTTCACACTTCCATTAGCCATAGCGACAACCTCCTTTCATATGAATTCTCACGGTTTTCAGGTTGCCGCATGCGGCACATGGATCTTGCCCTCAGAACGAAACCGGCCCGCCAATAAGGGCGGGCCTTATTGATTGATCTCATTGTAATCTCTTTCTACCTAAAAGCAAGTTAAATCTCGCGGTCCTGAGATACTTACACAGAATGAAATCGCATTACAAGCCTTTGAAGTATTGGGAAAAAAGCCAAAGATCACATGCATTCCTCTTTGGATCAAGAATCTGATAGTTAAGTTCGCAAAGATTTTTACTTCTGTTAAAACATACGGCCCTCTCGAATTTTTCATGACAGTGTTGGCCATGGACATGGTCGCTCCGACTTATGGACAACATACCATCAAAGAATACTTTAAGGAAATTAGTGAGGTAAATAATGCCTGAGCGGCCCGCTTCACAGGCCGCGAGGCTACGAGCAGACCTCGTGCAGTTGCAGGTTCGCGGTCTATTTCTTGGGCTTCTTGCGCTGATCGCGAATGTAGATTGATCTGGAATGACCGTCACTCTGGACTCTTTCATCCACATCGAAGAGTTTGATGGCTGCGGCGAGTTCCCCAAGCTTGCTGAATCCGTAGTTCCGAGGGTCAAACTCTGGGGCCTGCTTAGCGATATTGCTGCCCACAGCACCCAAATGAGCCCACCCACTCTCGTCTGAAGCGGCCTCAAGAGCATTCCGGAGAAGAGCTACCAGTTTGGCATCTCTTTTCAGCTCGTTTGAAGTCTTCGGTTTAACGGCAGGCTCGGCATTCTCCTGGAACCGAAGAACTTCAGTGAAGATGAATTTGTCGCACGCGGATACAAAAGCTTTTGGAGTCTTCTTCTCCCCAAATCCATACACGAGCAGACTCTCCTCTCTAATGCGGGAGGCGAGACGAGTGAAGTCGCTGTCACTGGATACAAGGCAGAATCCGTCGAAGCGTTTCGCATAGAGCAAGTCCATTGCATCTATTATCATTGCACTGTCTGTTGCATTCTTCCCCACCGTATAGCGAAATTGCTGAACCGGCTGGATGGAGTGCTCCAGCAAAATGGACTTCCATCCACTGAGGCTCGGTGTAGTCCAGTCACCATAAATACGCTTCACGCTTGCAACGCCGTACTTGGCGACTTCTGACAGCAACCCTTCCGTGATCGAAGGTTGTGCGTTGTCTGCGTCAATAAGCACAGCAAGCCTGTTTTGCGACGGTTCGCTTATATTCATAGTATATCCCTTTCGTAACATATAGATTCAATAGATTCTCTTTTTTTGATCCCCGCACAAATCTCTATGGATTATAGCTAAGTCCGCTTATTAAGGCAATAGTGCAAAACTTTACCTGCCTACGCAGAAAGCCACGGGCTTGCCCGTGGATGAATGCTGGGCAGGGTAATCCGCCATAGTCCTATTGGGACGAAGGCGGATATGCTTCGGCGGCTTCCGCCGAAGAATGTGGAGGTGCCACGCGCTTGCGCGTGGGGCTCCACCTGGGTATTAAATGGTTACGCCGGATGAGCCTAACAAAGGCATTGTTCTGCCTGATGCACTTCCTCATAAAATAATAGCTAAAATTCTCCTTTATCCTGCCCTGAGCATTCTTATGTAGAGTCTGTTTAATTCTCAAATCTGTTATCGGGAAATGAGCAGAAGTTCTGTCGAAGATGGTTTTTGGAAGTTTTATGTTGCTCTTCGTAATCATCAGATTTCTGAAATTCGGGGCTACCGCTATGAGTGGCAAGTCTCCCGCAAGTCTTCTAGCTTGCTGCGATTGCCATACGTAAAATCTACAGGCTGGGTGCAACATTTCTAACCACTCAGATTCTGCTGGTCTCGATAGATACCAGATTTCCAACGCCCAACGGGATTGGTAGAGATACCCACTGGCAGGCTTCCTCTTGAATTAAGGATCTTCTGCAGAGATCCTTTCGATCGCTCGGTTCAATCTCATATCGAACTCTCGTTACATCTCTCGAATTTGACAATGTGGCAGGTAACTGAAAGAATACGGCGCTTGAAACGAAAGGCTAATTTGGGTTATCATTAACTCATCATTTTTACCGTTACCAAACGAAGTCTTCTCCAGTGTGTCGAGATCTTGAAGATTCTCCCACTATTCTCCTATTGCGGGGAATATCCACTTCAATGATAAGGGGAACTTATTTGATTAGAGTACACCGTGATTGCGTGGTTTTAATCAAAAGGAATACACCACATTAAAAAAGAGGGGTATCATGGACTATGACAGCTTTTTGGAATTGGTAAAAAGGAGGCGGAGCACACATGCGTTTAAGCCGGATCCGGTGCCTGATGCGTATGTGGACAAGATCATTGAGGCAGCCCGTTGGGCGCCCTCAGGAGCAAACTCGCAGCCATGGGAGTTCGTTGTCGTTAAGAAAAAAGATCTGAGAGAACGTATTGTTGAGATTTTCAAAGCACAGGGAGAGATTTCCTATACAATTGAACAAACAAGGGAGCCAGATCACAGGTTCCCCCCATACAGGAATCCGCCGCAAGGGACGCCGGGCTTTGCTCATGCGCCTGTATTCATCATTGCATGTGGTGATCCACGGACCACGGAGGCTTACCCCTTAAAAGCAAAGCTCGACCGTGGTGAATCCAATTTTTACTCGAGCTTGGCCAGCACTTTTCTTTACATGCATCTGGCCGCTACTCTCCTGGGTCTTGGATCACAGTGGGTATCCGCCAGTGCCCAGGATTTGATGCAGGCCCGTCTAAAGGAACTTCTTGAGGTACCCTATGAACTTGAGATTTACGACATGATGGCGCTTGGCTACCCCACTTCTGAGCCAAAACCCCGTAAGGTCAGATCGAGGGAGGAGATCGTTCATCACGATAAGTTTGACAAGAGTAGAATTCGGACAGATCAACAGGTTAGAGATCTCATTAATAGCCTCTGGAAAAGATGATGGAAACTAGATTCCCATTTTTGAAGAAAGGAGAAAAGATGTTTACCGAACTAGCAAGGAAGAGAAGAAGTGTAAAAAAATTTACGTCGCAGCAGGTGGAGCAGGAAAAGGTTGATGCCATCATAGAGGCAGCACTTCGGTCACCGTCCGGAAGAGCGGCAAGGCCGTGGGAGTTTGTTGTTGTAAAGGATAAGGCATTACTTGAAAAGCTTTCCGTAGCAAGGACGAGTGGAGCAGCTTTTGTCAAGGATGCTGCAGTGGGGATAGTCGTTTGCGGGGATCCCTCAAAATCCCATCTCTGGATAGAGGACTGCTCCATTGCGGCGGTCAGCATGCAGTATGCTGCTCATTCCATGGGGCTTGGCAGCCGCTGGACCCAAATGAGAAGGAATAATTACAATGACAGCACGTCGTCAAGGGACTACATTGCGGAACTGCTTGATCTTCCGGATAATTTGGATGTCGAGTGCATTGTTGCCATAGGATATGCCGGTGAGGAGATGGCCCCCTACAGCAAGGAAGACCTAGGTTTTGACAAGGTGAGCTATGAACGCTATGGCCTCAAAACCGCCTGATAGTATTCGCCTTCGCCGGAATACCCCGCACCTTGTCTGAGGGCAGCGTAGATTCAGCCGCCTTTGGACTTGTCCGCCGGAATCATGGCGGAGATCCCGCCCTGCGGGGCTGCGGGGAGCTTAATTTAGAAACATTCAAGGCCTTCGACACACAACAGAAGGCCTTTCTTATTGAAAAGAGTTCTATCACGATAAGATGAATTTCCTGTCAGGATTCTGTCCATTTTTGCCCGTATACTTCGGGAACTCTCCAATACGACAAAACCGACGATTACGGTGAGAAAAGGAAGATAATGGCAGGGTGAAGATTATTGTTATCTGCACTTCTTTGAGGCTCAAAAATCTATTAGTACCGATTGTAAGTTATATCAGGGCTGTCAGATAGCCGGATGAGGATTGTGGCAAACTGTACGTAACATCTACAGGCTGGGTGCAGAAATCGGAAATCATCACTGCTGCCACCAGTGCACTGAAAAAAATCAGTGAGGGATTTGGGCAGGCGGTGGTTGAACCCAGAGGGTGTGGGTGGGGGCTCTTTTTTCAGCTCCACTGCAGAGCAGGCAAACGCATGCAAAGGCCTCGGTAATGTGGGTATAAGGATCTGAAGGATAAAAAAAGAGGGAGTCTATATCAGGCATAGACATCTATAAACATACCCTTTTCCCATGGCGTGTTGGGATCGGGCTCCATAACTTCAACTCGGTTACGTGGCTCGATTGATTCTGCGGGGAGATTGGCGGCCGATTTCGCCTGGAGTGTATTTTCTTTCGGAAAGGTAACAGCCGTTACCGGCCAGTTGTTGCCTATCTCAAGGGCCATTCTCACTCCTCTGCAATACTATTTTATTTCTTATCATAAAACACACCGAGATTCAAGGTTTTCGCTCATCGGGGAAATATTTTCCTCCTCCCACCGTCGTTTCCTAGGCAAAATATTTCATTTTGGGCCCTTGTCCCTATCTGCCTTTTCGTTTCGATTTGTTTAACTTATTGTATTAATTATATAATTATCTTTATCAGGGCTTTGGTATAGCCTTTGCTATTAGTGTGGTTGAATCCTCGGAATCAGAAAAGGCGGTATCCAAAACTCATGAATTCAATGATCTTACAGTTAGCTTCCCTGACTCACCAGTTAATGAAGGATGGTGGCGGCACAGCCGTGAAATCGGAAAAAGGAGGGACGGAATTTCTTCCCATTATCCAAAAATCAATGAGCCCGCATGCGAGAAAGCCGCTTAATCATGCAAAACTAGATGCTCAGATGGAGTCGATAGGCAAGGATGGGCGGTTCTATATTGAATCCCTTCGAAAGGCCCTTCTGGCAAAAGGAGGGTCGTTGCAAAACCTCTCCCTGAGCACCAAAGATCTCCCCGCAATAAGGAAGCTTCTCTGTCAATGCGGTCTTTCGGACGAGGATATTGAGAGGTTTCTACAGGAACTGCTCAAAGACAATCCCAGCAGGCATATCAGTCTCACCGAGTTTTTTGATAAGGTGGCTGAACTCAACCTTCCCAACAGAGAACTGGACCGGGATATACATCTTGAGTCCAGTGCCATTCCCTATATCGAGGCGGCATTGAGAGACTGTGGTTTAACGCCAAAGCAACTCGACCCTGCCTTGAGCGCTGCACGGGAAAAAAGCGGGGATTTAAACCTGCAAAGGCTCGCTAACGCATTAAAAGACTTGAGCTCAAAAGTACACGCCGATGGCACGAACCAGGTAAACAAGCTGAGGCTTGATCGATTTGTTCGGGAACTGGACGATGCGATAAACCGAATAGCACTCGGGAAGGGGCAGGCCCTTGGTGATCGGATCACGGTGGGTCGTGATTTTGTAGAACGGATGAGTCACAAACTCGACAATCTTGGAAAGGATAGCCACACCGGGACAGCGGGAGAGCCGCGCCAGGGGAATCAGTTGCCGGCTGATATCAGTAAGACAATAGAGCAGATAGTGGAAAGTGTAGGAGCGGCCAAAAAAGAGGATGGACCCATACCTCTTGTACCGCCTTTTTCCAAGGTTAAGGTGGTTGATCTCCATTCGGGACAGAGAAACACTAAAGGCAAGAATAGCAATAGCACCCTATCGTCTTTGGAGGGTAAGGAGGCTACCAAGGCCACGAACCAGAATGCCCAGTCTCTTTCCCTCAGCGGAAAAAACCGAATGTCCAGCGATGTTGAATCGGGTCATGTAGTCGAAAGCAGGCCACAGGACGGGCAGCATCAACTCAGATTGGAGGCGGGCATCAAGGAGGCGTTCTCTAACGCTTCCGGGGCAAGCTTTTCAGAAACTGCGAGCGGAGTCAGCGAAAACCAGAGACCTGCAGCGAGGGGTTTTTTGCCGGGCTATCTGGCTGAACAGGTTGGAAGGCAAATCGCCAGGTCCCTCTTGGGTGGTGAGAGGGTCGTCCGATTACAACTGAAACCCCCCGAACTGGGAATGGTGAAAGTGGAAATGGATATAAAAGAGCATGTTTTGAAGATTGGGATGATAACGGAGAATAGCTCGGTGAAAGAGCTGCTGTTGTCCAACGCCCATGAACTCAGAGATGCTTTGGTTGAGCAGGGCATAAAGCTCGAGCGGTTGGATGTTCAAATTAACTATAATTCAAACCAATCCCTTGCTCATTCAAAAGAGGACCCCGGCGAGGAGCAGAAATGGATTCGGGACGCGGACGGTTTTATTGTGCCGGCACCTAAGGGTGATGAAGATTCACTCACCGGGCCAGGAACCTTGGCGTTAAGCCACCACGTGTTGGATTTAATAATATAATAAAAGCGAAAGGAACGGAGCCATGTATATTGACGCACTGGGAACATATCCTGAAAGCGCACCAACGTATACCAGTCCCGAAAAGGAGCTGGGCAGGGATCAATTCCTGACTCTCCTGGTAGCACAGCTCAAAAATCAAGATCCGCTCAACCCAATGGAAAGCGCGGATATGACTGCACAACTGGCGCAATTCAGCAGCCTCGAGCAGCTTTTCGGGATGAACGAGAGCCTTAGGGATATTCAGGAGGCCCTGGCTGCCCAAGAGAGCGGTAATGTCCTCGACTACATCGGCAGGTCGGTCAAGACACTCGATAACTCCATCTTCGTAAAGGACGGGGCCATGGATTCGAACGTCTATGACTTACAGGATCGGGCTGAGGTAACCATCTCCATTCGTGATGATAAGGGGTTAGAGATCCGCACGATCTATGCAGGCTGGCAAGATGCAGGTGAGCATGAACTTGTCTGGGACGGCAAGGATAACAATGGCAGTATGGTCGATGATGGGATCTACACCTTTGAGCTGGAAGCTATGGACGAAGAAGGTTTTATCGTTCCCTACGATACCTATCTGGTAGGAGAGGTCACCGGTGTTACGTATTATGGTGGCAATCCCTTTTTGATGATCGGGAACAAACTGCTGGCACCGGAAAACGTACTAGAAGTAACGAAAAATGAAAGCTAGACGTCAGTTGTTATGAATAAGAAAGCGCCCTGTACAACTGACAGAAGACTGTAAACAATCAAGGGAGGGAATTAAAATGTCTCTATCAAGTTCACTTTTTTCAGGCATCAGTGGTCTCAATACCCTTGGGAACGCGATGACCGTAGTTGGCGACAATATCGCCAACGTAAACACGGTGGGGTTCAAATCCAGCCGCGTCACATTTCAAGATGTCTTGAGCCAGACCGTGTCAACCACAGCAGGCACATCCCAGGTTGGGAGAGGCACTTCTCTAGCGGATATAACCATGAGTTTTTCGCAGGGTTCTTTTGAATCTACCGAGTCGACAACCGATCTGGCCATCGGCGGTGACGGGTTCTTTGTTGTGCGGGACCCAAGTAATATGAACAACGAATACTACACCCGTGCAGGCCAATTCAGGTTCGACAAGGATGGAAATTTCATAAACCCGGCGGGCTATATTGTGAGGGGATGGGCACTTGATCAGAACGGCCAGGATACCGGGTCGATTACCGATATTACCCTGTCTTCATTTACGTCTCCGCCATCGGCGACTGACCGGATAACGGTGGTGACGAACCTCGATTCAGGCGCTCTGAACAGGTCCGCCGATTTGTCGCTGGAATGGGATGCACAGAATGCTATACCTATTGCGGACACAGCCTACGAGTATCAGACAACCGTTAAGGTCTACGATTCCCTGGGCGCCACCCACGACCTCACGTTGTACTATGACCCGGGAACCGGTTCCACATGGGAATTCATTGTGACCTGTAATCCCAGCGAGGATAACCGGACCGGTGCCCCGGCGGCCTTGGTCGGTGGCGATGATGGAATTGGAATGCTGGGGCGCGGGGAAATCGTATTCAACGCTGCCTCAGGTGTCATCTCCGATATCAATTTCTGGGATTTTACCCATGGCGTAGACTATGATCTTGCCACTGCAGGCAACTGGACCCAGAGACTCGAGCCTGCCGATCTCACCGACGGCTATTTCACGCTCTCACCGGATTTCCTCGGCGGATCGCCCTTGACCGTTGAGCTGAATTTCGGTTCCGTTTACAGCACCGGTGCCGGTTCCTGGCTCAACGATTCGCTTTCCACGACCCAATTCGCCAGCGCTTCCACAACCGTGTTCCAGTCGGGTACTGGGTATGGCGCAGGTGATCTCCAGTCCGTTAGCGTCGGTACAGACGGCGTAATTACCGGTCAGTACTCCAATGGCGAGGTTATTCCCCTCTACCGGGTTTCCCTTGCAAAGTTTCAGAACGTGCAGGGCCTTTATAAAGAAGGCGGAAATCTGTATCGAGAAACGAGACTGAGCGGCGTTCCGATTACGGCCAGACCTGGGACCAATGGCCTCGGCAGTATCTCGCCAAACTCCCTGGAGCAGTCCAACGTGGATATCGCCACGGAGTTCGTTAAGATGATCACCACGCAACGCGGGTTTCAGGCAAACTCCAAGATCATCACGGTGACCGACCAGATGCTTTCGGAGTTGATCAACCTGAAGCGATAGCACCGAGGGGGCAGATGTCAAGAACTTGACGTCTGCCCCCTCACCCCCCATCCCAGCCGTCCGGGTGTAAGGTTTCAAGTACAACCTAATCATTCCTATCTGCCTGTAATATCTAACTTTTTTTACTCCCGTAAATATATCCCTTTACGCAATAGAATGGCACAAAGGTTGCTCTCTATTTGGAGTACATGGCCTTTGCCGTGTTCCCCTGAGCATGGATTACATAGGTTTTCAGATTCACCGTGTGGATGAGGGGATCGGCTGAAAAAGAAGGGCATTGAAGGTAATGACCCTAACGAAACGCAGCACGCGATAAGAGGCAAGAACGGTTGGGAAAGGGAAAAGAAATAAAAGAAACGAGCTTTGCCGGAGCTAAGGAGGTGCTATGGACATTGCCACCATCCTAGGCGTTATTTCCGCGTTTGGCCTTGTCTGTATTGCCATTTTCATGGGTGGCGGGATAGAACTCTTTGTCAATATCCCTGCCCTTATGATTGTTGTGGGCGGAACTCTTGGGGCTACCATGATCAATTACCCCTTGCGCGATGTTTTTGGTGTTTTCAATGTAGTCAAAAAGGCGCTTTTCGCCAGAAATATCTTCGTTACCGAACTCATCAAGAGGTTTGTGGTATTTGCCCAGAAGTCTCGGAAGGAAGGCATTCTGGCCCTGGAGAACGAGATAAAGGAGGTAAATGATGAGTTTTTGAAAAAGGGCGTGCAACTTGCCATCGACGGGCTGGAGCCGCAGGAGATCAGCGACATCCTGGAAACAGAGGTTGAGTTTGTCAGGAGCAGGCATCAGCTGGGGGCGGAGATCTTTTCCACGATGGGGGCCTATGCCCCTGCGCTCGGCATGATTGGGACCCTTATAGGGCTGGTTCAGATGCTCCAGACCATGGATGACCCCAGCAGGATCGGCCCGGCAATGGCAGTGGCCTTGCTGACAACCTTTTACGGTTCCATCATGGCCAACATCATATGTTTGCCGATTTCGGGCAAATTAAAAACGCGGAGCAAGGAAGAGGTTCTCACAAAGGAGATGGCGATTCAGGGGATCGTATCACTTTCAAACGGCGATAATCCCCGGATACTCGAACAGAAACTCCAGGCCTTCATACCTCCTAATCAAAGGGGGTCAACATAGGTATGGCTATAAAGAAGAGAAACCGAGATGATGAGTCTAAGCCGAACGTCGGTTTGGTTATGACCATTTCCCTGTTTCTTATCCTGCTGACCTTTTTCATCTTGCTCAATTCCATAGCGGTCATAGATGAGCAGAAGAAACTCCTTGCCATCGGTTCACTTCTGGGAGCTTTTGGAGCCCTCCCCGGGGGGATATCACCCTCGAAGACCGGTGAGTCCATAATGAGCCCTTTCGCACCCATGACCGATGAAAGACTCGATATTGTCGAACTGCTCTCTCGCATGGATAAGATGATGGTTGGCCAGGTCAGGCGTGAATCAAACAGGGGCAGAGAGGTGATTACCATCAGTGAGAGCGTTCTTTTTGGAGCTGATAAACATCAGCTCAAACCGTCCTCGTTCCCCCTGCTGAACAAGATCTGCGGCATTATGAGGAAAGGCGACTATCCGGTTGAAATAGTCGGGCACACTGACAGCAGACCTGGTGAAGACAAGGGGTTTAGGTCAAACTGGGAGCTTTCGAGCCTGATGGCAATTCAGGTCCTCAAGTATTTCGTCGGAAAGGGTAGAATCAGTGCTGAGAGGTTTTCAGCTTATGGCCGGGGAAGCACTCACCCGGTTGCCTCCAATGATACCAGGGAGTCAAGGGCTCAAAACAGAAGGGTGGAGGTTATTCTGGATTTCAACGCACCGCTGTACGTGAAAAGGATATTCAAGAAGAGACCGGCAGGCACCTTCACATACAAGAACTTTGATTTCAAGGTCTTTTAAGGAACCATGAGAAGGGAAAACAGCATCACAGAGGACTCAAAGATCGACCCCAACAGGTGGATGGTGACCTTTTCAGACCTGCTGATGCTGATGCTTACCTTCTTTGTGATGCTGCTGACTATGTCCTCCATGGATAAGAAAAAGCTCAAAGAGATATTCATGTACCTCAGAGAGGCTGCCGGTGTGCTTGAATTCGCCGGAACGAGGGGCATTACTGATTTGACCAGTTTTGTAACGGAGTTCAATCAGACCCAAACCTCATATAAGATAGATGAGAGACTGTTCAGGGACCTTTTCATACCGCTCATAAAGCCGGATGAAAAGGCCGAGCAGACATTAAAGGATCTGAGTGAGCTCGTAACCATAACCGATGATGAGCGGGGTATTGTGTTCTCCTTTCAGGAAAAGATCCTTTTTGACTCAGGTAGGGCAACTATCAAAGATGAGGGTTATGCAGTTCTGGACTTAATTACAACAGCCATAGAAACGTGCCCCAATGACATCCTCATTATGGGACATACAGACAATATCCCGATTCATGCCGATGTGTTTCAATCAAACTGGGAGCTTTCATCTTATAGGGGGCTTTCGGTTCTTGAGTACTTTGTAGAGAAGAAAGACCTCCCGCCGTCGCGTTTTTCTGTCGGTGGGTACGGGCCCTCAAGGTCTTTATACCCAAATGATACTGAGAGAAATAGGGCCTTAAACCGGAGAGTAGAGATCATCTTTAAGCATCTACAGGGGGTTTAAATGGCAGAAGAGATGGATACCCAACAAGAAGTGCAGCCCAAGAAATCTGCTTCCAAGTTAATGATCCTGGCACTAGTAGTGATTGTGCTTGGTGCCGGAGGGTACGTAGGCTGGACCTTTTTCATGAAAGGTAAAGACAAGGTAAAGAAAGAAGAGACCCAGGTTTCTAAGTCCAATTCCACCAGCAAGAAGGATGAAGTGAAGATCGTGTTTCCCCTGGAGTCGTTCGTCGTTAATTTAGCCGACAACACCGGGCTCGGAAAGAGATACCTTAAGGTAACAGTCGCCCTGGAGGTAAACGACGAGAACAAGAAAAAGAGGGTGGAAGAGCATACGGCAGAACTGCGGGATACCGCACTCCTCCTTCTCTCCAGCCAATCGTTCAAAGAGATCAGCACGATGGACGGCAAGCTGGAATTGAAGCAGGCACTCCTGTCCAGGATTAATCAGGCCCTCGGTGGAGTGGTCGTTCGGAAACTGTATTTTACCGAGTTCGTGGTGCAATAGGTCGTAGTATGGGAAATGTTCTCTCTCAGGATGAAGTTGATTCCCTTCTTGGTGGAATCAGTAACGGAAAGGTCAAGACCGAGACGGATACTCCGAAGACCGGTAAGGGGCTGGAGATATACGATTTTACCTCCAAGGCCCGGCCTTCGCAGGATAGTATGTCTGTTTTGGGAGTTATCAATGAGAGGTTTGTTGATTTTTTGAGGGCAAGCCTCACTGCTGCTACAGGGTCCATTGTAGAGGCAACCACCTCTTCGGTTGAGCCGGTCGAATTCGATGAATTCTGCCGTTCCATAAAGCCTTCGGCAAGTATGAATGTCTTTAAGATGGGACCATTAAAGGGCTCTGCCTTGCTCGTGCTTGAAGGTCCCTTGGTGTTTGCCTTTGTTGACACGTTCTTCGGTGGAGAGGGCGCGAGCCACGCTGAACTTGAAGATAGAGAGTTTACTGCTATTGAGGGCCGAATAATACAAAAGGTAGTCACGATCATTTTCCGCGACCTTGAGCAGGCATGGGCAGGTGTTCATAAGCTGAAGATGAGTTTGACAAGCTCGGAAATCGATTCTCAAGTTACAACGGTTGCCAAGCCGAACGATCTGGTTTTGGTCAGTAGGTTTACCATAGAGCTCGGAAATACCTCGGGAGGCATGACGCTCTGCGTACCCTGTGGGACCATCGAACCCATAAGCAGTAAGTTCGGGCGTGGGCTCCGGAGTGAAGAAGTAGAGATTGATCAGACGTGGAGAAAACACTTTGCAGAGAAGATACGGGAGCTGACTATAAGCCTGCGGTGCACCCTGGGTACGGCAAAGATAACTGGCAGGGAACTGCTGGGGCTGAAGGTCGATGATGTGATCCCGTTGGATAAAGGAGTAGGTGATGTCATAACCGTTAGTGTAGAGGATATTCCTAAGTTCAAGGGTTTTCCAGGAGTATTTAACAATAAACAGGCAATAAGAATAAGTGGGAGACTAAGCAAGGAGTAAGGGATGAGCGAGAGCGATACGGTACCGGAAAACGGCCAGGTAGAGGCATCACAGGGGACTGAACAGGCAGGTAAGCGAGAAAAACATGGGTCTGAACAGAATGGGAAATATAATCTTAATCTCATTCTCGACATTCCCCTCGAGGTGTCTGTAGAACTCGGCAAGGTGAAAATGCTGGTGAATGATTTGCTTCAGTTAGGCCAGGGATCCATCATCGCATTGGACAAACCAGTTGGCGAACGGCTGGAGATATATATAAGCGATAAATTAATTGCTCGAGGAGAGGTTGTGGTGGCTGATGAGAAATTCGGCATAAGGGTAACGGATATTGTCAGTCCAGTTGAGAGGGTCAAGTCTTTGGGGTGACAGGATATCCGGTTGCCGGTCTGTGGTTGCTCGTTTCTCGTTTCGGATCGACAATGGAGACAGGGGACCGGATTTGGGAATTAAGGGATTGAACGTGGGCAGTTTAAAAGGCAGTAGGCAGTGCACTTTAGGCACTTATGGCGGATGGCATGTCTGAGTTGAATCTAATAGGCACGGGTCTTAGAACGGTGGCCATGCTCGCTATTGTGCTCGGCCTCCTGGTGCTCGTTCTGTATCTCATGAAACGGTTCTTATTCATAAACCGAGGGGCAAAGGGAGATCTGCTTATCAAGATCCTCTCTTCTCTGCACCTGTCGCCTAAGGAACGAATTGAGGTCATAGAGATTTCAGGTGAGAAGATTGTATTGGGCATCACGCCGGGCAACATAACCTTTTTGACGAAACTCAACGACTTACCGGGAGAAATGGGTGAAGCAGGCGGAAACAGCGAAGATTAAGACATCACGAAATAGCAGGCCTATGAGGGTGGTTCTTTTCCTGGTCCTCTCCTTGGCGCTATTCCTCGTTCTTTCCCGGGAGATCCTTGCCGCCGGTTTCGTTTTTCCGTCGGTGCAGCTTGGAGTTCAGAAGGGAGAGAACCCGGGCGATATCTCTGTTTTGCTTCAGATTGTTTTTCTCTTAACCGTTCTTTCACTGGCGCCGGCCATCCTCATGCTGATGACATCATTCACACGGTTGGCCGTGGTTTTTGCGTTTTTGCGACATGCTCTAGGTACCCAGCAGACTCCCTCAAATCAGATCATTGCAGGGCTGGCCCTGTTCTTAACCTTCTTTATTATGATGCCTGTTTGGCAAAAGATTAACGGTAACGCGTTACAGCCGTACCTGAATGAGGAGATATCTCAAGAAGTTGCCTTAACGAGGGCTGTCGATCCCATCAGGCAGTTCATGTTCAGGCAGACGCGAGAAAAGGATTTAGCGCTCTTGGTCAATATGGCAGGCAGGAAAAAACCGAGAAATCAGGAGGATATCCCCACATCCGTTCTTATTCCCGCCTTTGTCATCAGTGAGCTCAAGACCGCATTTGTGATCGGTTTTGTCCTCTATGTTCCGTTCTTGATTATAGATATGGTTGTGGCGAGTGTTTTGTTGAGCATGGGGATGATGATGCTGCCGCCAATCATCATATCGCTTCCCTTCAAGCTCATGCTCTTTGTTTTGGTGGATGGCTGGCATCTGATTGTCGGCTCCATGGTAAAGAGTTTTGTCGGTGGATAACTATGACCCCGGATTTTGTAATTACCTTTGCCCAAGAGGCTATTAAGACGACCATACTCGTATCTATGCCCATGCTCGGACTGGGGCTGGCCGTAGGATTGATTGTGAGCATCTTTCAGGCTGTCACCCAGATCCACGAGATGACCCTGACCTTTGTGCCGAAGATACTGGTCGTGTTGGTGGCGCTTCTGTTTTTTGCCAGCTGGATGCTCGAACATCTGATGCGTTTTACCTCGACAACCATCGAGCAGATACCATTTATTATACGATAGGAGTTCATGCGTGGAGATTCTCCCCCTATCATACAATGAGTTTAAGACATTTTTTCTCATCCTCATAAGGGTAAGCGTTATTCTATTCCTGTTTCCTTTCTTTAGTTCGCGGGTTATCCCGGTTCTTACCAAGGCCGGCCTTGCCCTTATCATAACGGTGATCCTTTACCCCGTTATAGATACGGCACTCGGCGCTTTCCCCGCTACCTTGTGGGGAATGACCCGGATGGTTCTTTCGGAACTTATCGTTGGCATGATCTTGGGGCTTTTAGTCCAGATGTTTTTCGAGGGCGTCATGATAATGGGCCAGACGGTCGGTTTCCAAACGGGTTTTGCCATAGCCAATATCCTCGACCCCCAAAGCGGGATGCAGGTTTCAATCCTCTCCAATATGGCATACCTCGTGGCCATGGTGCTTTTTCTCCTTCTTAACGGTCACCACATACTACTGGGTGCTATGAGGGAAAGTTTTGAGATCATAGGAGTGGGTTCACTGAACTTGAATAAGCAGATATTCGAGAGGGTCATTGCCACCTCTGCTGACATGTTCGTCATAGCCATTAAGATCGGGGCGCCGGCGATTGCCGCCCTTCTCTTTACAATGGTTGCCTTTGGGCTCATCACGAAGCTCATCCCGCAGATGAATATTATGATCGTGGCGTTCCCCGTTCAGATAGTAGTAGGCCTTGTGTTTTTCGGCGTATCCCTGAGTGTGCTTTTGAGATCTATGGAAAAGTACTTGGGAGGTCTCGGTCCTGTTTTGACGAACACCATGTCCTGGCTAAAGGTGTAAGTGATGCCGGAAGAGAGTTTTGAAGAAAAGACCGAACAACCAACCCCACGGAAGCGGGAAGACGTCCGGAAGAAGGGGGAGGTAGCAAAAAGCAGGGAGCTGCCGTCGGTGGCCGTGCTCTTATGTGGCCTGATTACCCTGACACTCTTTGGATCTTATATGTACGGGCAGATCCAAACTAGTATGAAGGAGGCATTTTCGCTCATTACCGTGCATGATCCCAGTTTGGCGGATTTCATGATATTTGCCGAAAGGATGGTCACCTTATTCATCTTGGCGATGAGCCCGTTATTGGCGGCGGTCGTTATTGGAGCCGTTTTTTCAAATATTATGCAGGTTGGCTTTATGTTTTCCGGTGAATTGATAAAACCTAAATTGTCCAAATTGGACCCGATCAAAGGATTCGGAAGGCTCTTTTCCAAGCAATCCTTCATGGAGTTGTTCAAGTCCTTATTGAAACTGGCCATAGTGGGGGCGATAGCCTACTGGTCCATAAAGGGTGAGATGAAGCATGTGCCTGTTCTGGGGGAGATGGAAACACACGCGATCCTGACCTATATCCTCCTCACCGTTTTGAAGATATTCATCAGGTGTACCCTGGCTATGATCTTTCTGGTGGTCATCGATTACTCCTTTCAGAAATGGGAGTTTGAGAAGAAGATCAAGATGAGCAAGAAAGAGGTAAAGGATGAATTCAAGAGGACCGAGGGTGATCCTCTGATCAAATCGAGGATAAAAAGCATTCAGATGCAGATGGCCAGAAGGAGGATGATGCAGGCGGTTCCGCAGGCCGATGTGGTAATCACCAACCCAACCACTCTCGCAGTCGCCCTCAAATATGACAGCACTTCCATGGGGGCACCAAAATTGCTTGCAAAAGGCTCAGGAAAGATAGCAGCAAAAATCAAAGAGTTGGCGATGAAGCATGATATTCCCATTTTAGAGAACAGGGAACTTGCCAGGAGTCTCCATGCCCTGGTTGAAGTTGGCGAAGAAATTCCCCCCATCCTCTATCAGGCCGTTGCCGAGGTTTTGGCATACATCTATAAATTGAAGGGTAAGCATGCATATGCAGATGAGCGGAGATTGGGCAATTGAGGAATTATACTTTTGGTACCCAATAGGCACTAGGGAGTAAGCAGTAGGCATTAGTAACTTTAGGCACTTTTAACCCTGGCCCAGGCCTGGTCCATAGGCTTAATGTGCTCATTAGAGCGCTTCCCGGCTTATAGACTTAGGAGGCTGATTACAGAGCACAGCACCAGGGCGGGCTTTAGCGCACTTTAGGCACTTACAATGGAAGATGCTTTAAGATCAGAATCAAGTCCTGCCGCTGTGAGCGAATTGCTGACGGTCGTTGGGGTGATCACTGTCCTCATAGTCATGATTATCCCATTACCGCCGATGCTCCTGGATTTTCTGCTGGCCCTGAATATCACCATTTCCATAACGATTCTCCTCATCGCCATGTACACACTCAAACCCCTGGACTTCTCCATATTTCCCTCGCTGCTCCTGGTTATGACCCTGTTTCGGCTTTCCTTGAATGTGGCGTCCACTCGGTTGATACTGCTCCATGGCAACGAAGGGCCTCTGGCGGCAGGGAAGGTAATAAAATCATTTGGTAATTTTGTGGTCGGAGGAGATTACGTTGTCGGCATGATTGTCTTTGTGATCCTGGTCATCGTCAATTTCGTGGTGATTACCAAGGGTGCGACCAGGATTGCAGAGGTTGCAGCGCGATTTACCCTCGACGCCATGCCCGGCAAGCAGATGAGCATTGATGCAGACCTCAACGCCGGGCTCATCGACGAGGATGAGACGAAAAGGCGTCGTGCCATGATCATGAGAGAGGCCGAATTCCACGGTTCCATGGACGGTGCAGCAAAATTCGTTCGAGGGGACGCGATCGCAGGCATTATCATCACGCTCATCAATATCATCGGCGGATTCATCATCGGGGTCCTCCAGAGAAAGATGTCTGCCATTGACGCCGCTCAGGCCTATACCCTCCTGACGATAGGCGACGGCCTGGTATCGCAGATACCCGCGCTCACTATTTCGACGGCTGCCGGAATTGTTGTGAGCCGTGCGGCGTCGGAAGACACTATGGGAAAGGAGTTCGGTAAGCAGTTTTTCGATTATCCGAAGGCAATCTATCTTGCTTCCCTCACTATCTTCTTCTTCGGCCTCATCCCCGGATTGCCCCATATACCGTTCATTGTGCTCTCGTTGCTCATCGCCGGCAGCGTTTACGTTGTGAGCAAACGAAGGGAGGCAGTCAAGACAAGGGAGATCGAAACCAGGAAGAAGGAAAAGGTGGATGTAGGGCCTGAACCGGTGGAACACCTGCTGATGGTTGATCCCTTAGAGTTCGAGGTAGGCTACGGCCTCATTCCCCTGGTTGACAGGGAGCAGGGCGGGGAGTTTTTGGATAGGGTCCGTTCGATCAGAAGACAGTTTGCCGTTGATATGGGTGTGGTAATACCCCCGATACATATCAGAGATAATCTCCAGTTAAATTCGGCTGAGTACCAAATTCTCCTCAAAGGGGTAAGGGTGGCGAACGCTGAATTGATGGTAAACCACTATCTCGCCATGGACCCGGGGGATGTCACCCGTAAGATTACGGGAATAGAAACAAGGGAGCCCTCATTCGACTTGCCTGCCATCTGGATACCAGAGGCGAAGAAAGAGGAATCAAAGCTTGCCGGTTATACGGTTGTCGATAATGTAACGGTCATGGCCACCCATCTGACTGAACTTCTACGAAAGCACCTCGCGGAATTATTGGGCCGCCAGGAGGTTCAAAGCCTGCTGGATAACCTGAGCAGGTCATACCCCAAGGCTGTGGAAGAACTCGTGCCGAATCTCCTCTCACTGGGTGGGGTGCAAAAGGTATTACAGAATCTGCTACGGGAACGTATATCTATCAGGGACATGCTAACCATTGTTGAGAGCCTTGCAGATTACGCCCCTCTCACCAAGGATCCTGAGCTCTTGACCGAATACGTCAGGCATAAGCTTTCCAGATCTATTATCAGTCCCTATATAAACGAAAATGGGGTGCTCAAACTGATAACCATGGCTCAAGACGTGGACGATATCCTGGCAAAGGGCATAAAAAAGACCGAGCACGGCTCGTATTTTTCCATCGACCCGAAGGTAGCAGATCCCATTATTGCCTCCATCAAGGAAGAGGCGGAAAAGGCCATGGCAAAAAACATCCAACCGATTCTTCTGACATCCCCCACGCTGCGAAGGCATTTAAAGCAGTTGGTAGAACATTTCGTTCCTTCTCTCATTGTGCTGTCCCAGAGTGAGCTGCTCAGTGACATGAAATTTCAATCTATCGGAGAGGTACGGTTAGGCTATGCAGGTTAGAAAATACCAGGCAGGAACGATTAGAGAGGCTATCGGTATGGTTAAGAATGTTTTGGGGCCCGATGCCATGATACTCTCCACTAAAAAGGTAAGGAAAACGGGCGAAAGCGGCCTCTTTGAGGTAACCGCAGTGCCTGCAGGAGACGACATGGCCGCAACGAACGGAAGCGCCCTGAAGGAGGTGAAATCAGAACTGATGAGCATAAAGGAAATGATTTACTTCCTCAATCATTCCGGCGGCGCTTTAGAAAAAATGATCCTAAACCCGGGGCTCTTGAATCTGTATGCAAAACTGGTCAGGAGCGGCGTTCATGATCACTATGCCAAGCTCTTCTTGGAGAGAGCAGGCGCATTCAGCGAAACCTCACCCCGAAATGGGGACAATATCCGGGAGAGGACTATACGAGAGATTACCCAGGTAATTGAGATAACGGATGCATTTGAGGCACGAGACAGAAGGCAAACAATAGCGGCCTTTGTTGGGACAACAGGTGTGGGAAAGACAACCACCATTGCCAAGCTTGCCGCTCAACTCATGCTCAAGGCACGGAAGAAGGTGGGCCTCATCTCCATAGATAATTACAGAATAGGTGCCATGGAACAGCTGAGGATCTATGCCAATATCCTGGGCATACCTTGTTTTCCGGCATTCAACAGAAAAGACCTGGTCTTTGCCCTGCAAAGGATGGAAAAGACCAACGTTGTACTCATAGATACCGCAGGTCAGAGTCAGTATGATCTCGCCAGGATTGAGGAACTAAAGAGGATGATAACCGATGACCTAACGATAAGCACCCATCTCCTTTTGAGTGTTGCGACAACGGAGTCGGAAATGAACCGGACAGCCATCAATTTCAGCCCGTTGAAATTTCAGAGTTACATATTTACCAAGATGGACGAAGCAGACAGGTGTGGATCAGTAATAAACCAGATCATGAAACTGCGGGCACCCATATCCTATATCACAACCGGACAGAATGTGCCTGAGGATATTGAGAAGGCTCAAAAAAGAAAAATTTTGCATCTGTTGTTCAACAAAAACTAATCTACTATTCCTTGGAGAACGAGGCGATGGATCAGGCGACAGGATTGAGAAGAATGGTAAAGGGGAAATCAGATAAGATTTACCGGCTGAGGAGGAAGAATGAAAACGAATCATCTTCGCCACTGACAAAACCGAAGGTTATTGCCATAACGAGCGGGAAGGGGGGTGTGGGAAAGACAAATGCCGTCGGCAACTTAGCTATCGCATGCCAAAGAATGGGCAAGAAGGTCTTGATATTCGATGCCGATCTAGGGCTTGCTAATATTGACATCATCTTCGGCATCAACCCCAAGCATACTATTGATGCGGTCATAAAGGGCGAAATAGAGCTATCTCAGATCATCGTCAAAGGGCCGGAAGGGGTAGCAGTCATGCCTGCCAGTTCGGGGGTGCAGGAACTAGCTCACTTGACAGAGGGCCAAAAGATAAACCTCCTGAACGAGTTCGACAGCCTGAATAACAACTTTGACATCTTCTTGATCGACACCGCCGCAGGGATCTCATCAAACGTGATTTATTTTAATTTGGCGGCTCAAGAGCGAATCGTCGTGGTAACCCCTGAACCCACCTCTATTACCGATGCTTACGCCCTTATGAAGATAATGTTTAACCAGTATGGGACCAAGAGCTTTCTGCTTTTGGTGAATATGGTCAAAAATGAGAAAGAGGCACAATCGGTCTACAAGAACTTGAGCAAGGTTGCAGCGCGCTTCATGGGTGGCGTATCCATAGATTATGCCGGGTTTATACCATGGGATACCTGCCTGCAGGAGGCCGTTACCAGAAGGGAGCCTGTGGTATGTTGCTACCCCGAGTCGGCTTCAAGCAAAGCCTTCCACCAATTGGCCCATTATCTTGTCGAGCAGACAGCGAAAAGGCCGATAGATGGTAATATCAAGTTCTTTTTGAAAAGACTTATGGCCGGAGCTCCGGATCAATAAGATGAAAGCAGGGATCAGTAAATATCAGCAGAGTTACGATATAGAGCAGGGAAAGGTGGATCCAAAGCTCAGGGAAGAGCTCATCGTCAAATATGCTCCCCTGGTCAAGTATATTGCAGGGAGAATGGCGATCAGGGTTCCTCCCAATATTTCCAGGGAAGAGCTCATCAGTGCCGGAATAGTCGGCTTACTGGATGCCCTCGATAAATTCGATTCAGGAATGGGGATTAAATTCCAGACTTACGCAGAGCACAGGATTAGGGGGGCTATACTAGATGAGTTGAGGAAGATGGACTGGATTCCCCGCTCTGTCAGGAAAGATATTCACAGAGTTGAAGATGCGATCACGGCCCTCAATTCCAGGCTTAATAGGGACCCAGATGATCTGGAAGTGGCCCAGGAGATCGGCGTTGATATCGATACGTACTATAAGATGATCAGTAGAGCTCAGGGTGTTGGCCTGTTAAGCCTTGATAAGGTTATGGAAGATGGCTTTGCCCCGGCGTTCACGAAACAGGCGTCGGGTGGGCCTTCCCCCTTTGATGAATTGAAGGTGAAAGAGGTAAGGAATGTCATCTCGAAAATCCTTTCAGATCTGTCGGAAAAGGAGCAGTTGGTCATAACCCTCTATTACTATGAAGAATTGACCTTAAAGGAGATTGCTGCGGTATTAAGCTTGACAGAGTCAAGGATATCCCAGATCCATTCAAAGTCCATAATACGGCTGAGGGCAAAGCTGAGATCTTATAATGAAGGTTAGTCATGGATTCTTCTGATCTGGAAGAGGACATAGAGCAATACATCGACAAGGTTTTAAATGAAGAGGAACAAGAGTCACAACGAGGTTCAGACCAGGAGAGCCTAGGAGACTTTGAAGAGGAGCAGATTTTCGAAGAGAAGGCAGAGGAACCAGAGGAATCAGAGAAACCGGGGGAACAAGGGCCAGAGCTAGGTTCAGACCAGGAGAGCCCAGGAGAGCTTGTAGAGGAGCAGATTTCTGAAGAGGAACCGGACGTAGCAGGGGAAGAGGAAACCGAATCTATTCCGCAAGAGAAAAACCTTCGGCCCAGAGAAAGGAGACAAAAGGGCGGAAGAAGGATAGTGGCTAGCGTTGCAATCGGGCTCATTGTCCTTATAGGAATAGCGGCGGGGTATCTTTATCTGAAACAAGAAAAAATTGCTGTATCACCCAATCAAGGAAGAGGACCAGGTCAAAGTGCTAGCGTCTCAATCTCTCACGAGGAAGTGCTGGTGCTCGAACCTTTTGTTATCCCAGCAGAGGGAAACAAGAACTTCACCTATGTCTTTTTAAGTATTTCCATGAAGTTGCCGAATAAAGAAGTAAAGAGAGAGGTCACTGAAAAGGAAAGATCCCTGAGAGGCATCATTTACGATACCCTGGCACGAGAGATAGCCGATACAAAAGAGGTTCCCCCTCTGGAGACCCTCAAGGAGTTCATAATCAGGGGCGTAAATGGTGCATTATCGAGCGGGAAGATTAGTGAAGTATTCATAAGCAAATTTTTGGCAGTTTGATTTTTCGCCAACTGCAGGTGAAAAAATGGCAAGCACGACAGACATGAATATTGTCATAGGGCAGGGAAACGCCGTAAAGGAAGTGCACAATGTCCGGAAGCAGAACCTGGAGTTGAATCAGCAATTCGTTGCACAGCAGACGGAGCAGAAGAAAAAGGAGGATAGGGTGACGGTTCAGGAGTTTGAGAGTCCGCAGAGGACTGGAATTGAAGAAGAGGAAAAAGAGGATAAAAGGAATAAGAAAAGCTTCCGGGAAGATCAAAAGGATTCAAAGGAGAAACAATCAAGCGAGGAATCGGATCAGTCTGAAGGGAGCCTGATAGATATCAAGGTCTAGTTATGCCGGTTATTGACGTGCAGGTCCTGATTTTTGCCCAAATTGGTATCGATATTGCCATTGTTATTCTATTTCTTTTTATGATCCGGAGATTCCGGCATAACAGCAGAGCAAAAGCATTCGATAAGGCAGTAACGATACTCGAATCCCTGCTCACTGAGGCTGACAAGCTGGCGCAGCAATTTGATGATCAGCTGGAAGAAAAACACCGTCTGATCAAAAAACTCAATGAGCAGCTTGACAGCAGGATAAGCGGTTTGACCATGTTGCTGCAACGCGCGGATACAATGCTTTCATCACCCCTTCAGGGCGTTGCCGATTCTCATGGTACGCTCCATTCCCTCAATACTCAAGCCCAGGAGATTATGGGCTTGGCAAATAGCGGGTACGGGCTCGAAGAAATAGCAGAAAGGCTTTCGATTCCGAAAGAAGAGGTTAAACTCATCTTGGATTTAAGGGAAAAGCTCTCCCAGATAGGTAGCACAGAAGGTGTCTCTTGAATCCGGTCAGTTATCTACTATCTTCTTCCGCATCTAGGATATCTCTCCAGCCAGAAACCTCTAATCAGTCTTTTCTCGCCTTATCAAAAAATGAAATCGTTGAAGGAAGGGTGTTGAAGTCCCTCTCTTCCGGAAAGGCCCTCTTGGCGATCAAGGGAAGACAGGTAGTGGCTCAGAGCTCCATATCTTTCACCGAAGGGAGTGTTTTGTCCCTAAAGGTAGAGGAAACGGGGCTGCTCCCTATCCTGAAACTCGTCGGAGTAAGAGTAGCGGGTACAGATGCCGTAAACAGCGCCCTCATAGCGTCTGGAATAAAGGAAAACCTGTGGAAATCCATTTTTGAAGGCATACATAGCTATGGGCTTTCGAGAGAATCGGTGTCGAGATTCAAGGAGCTGATAGATACGCTATCATTTCGATTATTTTCAAAATCAACGCCAGAGCTTCTGAGCCGCCTCATTGACAAATCAGGTATCATGTGGGAGGCAAAAGTAAAAAGGGCTCTAACCGACCAGAGGATTGGTGCAGGGCATTTTAATGAGCTCATAAACGGTGACTTGAAAGGCTTGACCTCAAAATTGCTGGCAGCAAAGGGAGAAGAAGCAGTTCTTCTGAAAAGGCTTGTATCAACCCTGGAGAATCTCCAGATTCTTAATCACCTTGGGCTGGACCATGGCAGAAAGATCTTTCTCCCCGTTCCCATGCAGTTCCCCGGTGGCCTGTTTACCGTTGGCCAGTTGTTGATACAGCTACCCCATCAGAGACAGGATGAAACGGGAAACAAGAAGGTAGGCAAGGATGTCTCACGGATAACCTTTTTGCTGGAACTATCCATTCTTGGACCGCTGAGGGCCGATCTGACGATCCATGACCGGAGTATAGAGGGGAGGTTTCTGCTAACCAATGAGGAGGCCAAATCGCGAGTCGAAGGGGCTATTCACTTCTTGATCGACAGGTTGGTGGAAAGTGGTTTTTCCGTCAAGTTCCTGGAATGCTATCTCAAGGAGCCTGAGATCGTTACTGAATCGCTCATCAGGGAGATAATCCCTGATGAAGGTAGTACGTTGAACCTGTTTGCGTAATTGCTGTGCAAGATGAAGACGAGAAACAGACAAAAAAGGGCTGTCGCCCTCAAGTATGAGCCAAAAAAGGACAATGCCCCCCAGGTGATCGCCAAGGGAAAGGGAGAGATCGCTGAGAAGATCATTCAGATAGCCAGGGAGCACAATATCTTTGTTAAGAATGACCCTGATCTCATAGAGGTTTTGTCCTGCCTCGATATCGACCAGGAAATCCCGCCACACCTCTATGTTGTTGTCGCAGAATTGCTCGCCTTTGTGTATTCGCTGAACAGGGGAGAAAAATTCCAGTAGGCATTTTTTTCCCCTTCATGCACTCTACTGCCTAAAATACTCTGAGCTGAATTATTTAATATTATCAGTAGGTTATATTATATGATAATCCTCAGGCGCTCTGGCATCAATATTGCTTTTTAGGGCTAGTGAAAGGTTCATGTGATGAAAGGCGAGGTGAAAGCAATTGATTTCAGGAATGTATAATCTCATCGACGGCTCATTGGTACAACAGCTCAGATTCGATACCATCTCCAATAATCTTGCAAATATTAATACGAATGCCTTTAAAAAGGACATTATTTCGTTTCGTGAAGCGCTGAGCATGCAAAATAGCTCAACTATCGACTTGTCCCCCGGCCCCCTGCGATATACGGGAAACGAACTCGACATGGCACTGGAAACGCCTGGTTTCTTTAAGGTACAGACACCGAAAGGGACAAGATACACGAGGGATGGCTCATTCACGCTTAATGCAGAGAAAGTCTTGGTAACCCAAAATGGTGATCCGGTGCTCGGCAAAAATGGGCCTATTGTCGTTAACGGGAGCAACGTAACGGTAGAGTCTGACGGGACGGTGGTAGCGGGGAACGAACCCGCTGATACCCTCGTTGTGGTTGATTTCAGGGAGCCCCGCCTTCTAAGAAAGGAGGGCAGTTCGTACTATGCCTTTGAAGGAGAAGAAAATGGTATCGTTGTTCCGGAAAGTATAAACGTTCAAAACGGGTATATAGAGAGGTCAAACGTGAATCCTACCGTAGAAATGGTCAAGATGGTGGAATCACTCAGGGTATATGAATCTGCACAGAAAGCAATCCAGTGCATGGATGAAATGAATGATAAAATGGTTAATCAAGTTGGTCGATTGGAATAGGCAAGGGAGGGAAGAACTATGTTAAGAGGACTTTGGTCAGCGGCAACCGGAATGGCCGCCCAGCAATTGACCATCGATGTTATCGCCAATAACCTGGCAAACGTAAATACAACGGGGTTCAAGAAGAGCAGATCCGATTTTCAGGACCTCATGTATCAGACCATACGGCAGGCCGGTTCAATAACCTCAACCGGCGGGCAAGTCCCCGTCGGCATCCACGTCGGCATGGGAACAATGCCCGTTGGCGTACAAAAGGTGTTCATGCAAGGGGACTTTACGGAAACAAAAAATGAACTCGATCTGGCAATTGAGGGAAAAGGTTTCTTCAAGGTGTTGAGTAACGGGGAGGAATTCTACACCAGGGCCGGCAACTTCAAGCTGGATAGTGACGGGAACGTCGTGACGTCTTCCGGTGACACCCTTCAGCCAGAGTTTGCCATCACGACAGACACGGTCTCCATTAGTATCGACAAGACCGGTACCGTTACGGTATTTGATCCGGCAGGAACGGGGACCTCCCTCGGTGTTATCGAGGTATATACCTTCCCTAACGCCGCCGGCCTTTTTAGCCTGGGGCACAATCTGTACAGACCGACAGATGCCTCTGGAGACCCCATTGCGGGAACAGCAGGTTCGGATGGGGTAGGAACCATAGTCCAGGGCTTTCTGGAGATGTCCAATGTAGACGTGGTAGAGGAGATGGTTTCCATGATCATGGCCCAGAGGGCCTATGAGATAAACAGCAAGGCCATACAGACGGCGGATAATATGCTTCAGATAGCCAATAACATCAAGCGGTAGAGATCATGAAGAGAATTGTCGGTATTCTCATAGTGCTCGTAGTCTTTTTCGGAGCTTGTTTGCCTCTTGAGGCGGGAAGCCCACGTCAGGGTACGGGGGGGGCAAAGGTTGACCAAGGGTGGCAAACGATTCCGGAGACGAGATTCTACGAGATCTTTAGGCACTATCTCTTGCGGCGGTTGAGAAAAGAGGCTCCCGATGTTCTCGTATCCAAGTTCGAGGTCAATGCTAACAAACCCGTCCCTCGAGGCACGATAAGCTATCAAGTCTATCAAAAGGATACGAGAAGGCTTGAAGGATTTGTCCGGTTAGTCACTGTTATCAGTGTAAACGGAATGGTGCAGAATGAGGTGAGACTTTCCGGTTTGGTTGATGTCTTCGGCCCTGTGATTTGCACGGCCAGAAACGTTAAAAAGGGTGAGCTCATAGACGCTGATGACCTTTATACGGTAAGAAAGAACATCTCGCGCCTTTCAACGGATATAGTATGCGATATGAACGACGCTGTCGGGCTCATGGCGAAACAATCAATCAAGGAAGGCACTTGTCTGCAGGAGTGGATGGTGGAAAGACGCCCAACCCTTGACCGAGGTGATTTGGTGACCATTCTGGCTGAATCGGGCGATTTGCGGGTGACGGTTCCCGGCAAGGTTTTGGAAAAAGGATGCAAGGGTGCCCTCATCAGGGTTCAGAACGTAATGAGCAGAAAAGAGATATACGCTACGGTAGTAAACGGCTCAACGGTAACGGTTGATTTTTAGGGGGGGGGAATGGTCTTCAAGAAATACTGTTTACTATGTGTGATATTTGTTTTTTTCACCGGGTGTGCCATGTGGCCCACTAAAACCTCGCATGTACCTGAGGTTAAGGCTATTAAGGATCCGCAATTTCCGGAGTACACACCTCCTCAGAGAGAAGAGGGGTCGCTGTGGTCGGATGAAATGGGGGTCATGCTGTATCCGGACCGGCGGGCAAGAAGGGTAGGCGACATTGTGACGGTCAGGATTGTTGAAGACCCGGAGGCGGAGCTCAATGCCGACACCAAGACGAGCAGATCTTCGTCCATAACTGCGCAACTGAAGTTCTTGGGTTATATGCAGGCCTTGGCTGAGAAGAATCCGAGGCTGGCCCAGAACCCTGGTGAGGACGACCTCATAAAGGCGGGCCTAGGGATGAGCTTTGACGGAAAGGGTTCAAGCGACAGAAGCGGGCATGTGAAGGCCTATGTCTCTGCCGTGGTGATCCGGGTGCTTCCCAATGAGAACCTGTACATAAACGGGAAGCGAGAGATTAAGGTAAATAACGAAACGCAGTATATAACCCTTTCAGGGATCATACGACCTGAGGATATTGCTCCCACGAATGAGATCTCCTCTACGTTCGTAGCGAATGCCATCATCACCTACTCGGGTCTCGGTCCAATTGCGGACAAACAGAAACCAGGCTGGTTGGGGAGGATAGTGGATCATGTGTGGCCGTTTTAAGTTTTCATTCTTGATTATCTTTGTTGTGACCATCTTTTGGCTTACGGGGGCTTTTGGCGCACGATTAAAGGACATTGCGTCTATTAAAGGGATCAGAGCAAATCAGTTGATTGGTTACGGGTTGGTCATCGGGCTCAATGGCAGCGGTGACAAAGGTGGAATGAGCTTCACCATTCAAGGCCTCGCCAATATGCTCGAAAGGATGGGAATCAGGGTAAGCGCTGGAGATCTTAAGGTAAATAACGTTGCTGCGGTCATGGTTAATGCCACGCTCCCTCCCTTTTCCCGGATAGGGAAGAAAATAGATGTGACCGTATCATCCATCGGCGATGCTAAAAGCCTGCAAGGGGGTACCCTTCTTCTGAGCCCCCTCAAAGGGGTTGATGGAAAGGTCTATGCACTTGCTCAGGGTCCACTTTCCACCGGCGGTTTCAGCACAGGTGGCGCAGCCGGAGGCGGGGTTACCAAGAATCATCCCACTGTTGGGCGTATCAGTGGAGGTGCGACCGTAGAGAAGGAGATTCCCTTGTCCCTCAAAGACAGGAGTGAATTGACTGTCATGTTGAACAGTCCCGATTTTACTACCGCTGCGAGGGTCGCACGTACCGTTAACGAGAAATTGGGAGATAGCTTCGCCGAGCCGATTGATTCGGGTACCATAGCCATAAGGATTCCCGATTACTACAGAGACAGGGTTGTACAGTTGCTTGCAGCTGTTGAGGATGTGGAGGTCATACCTGATTCGGTGGCCAAGGTTATCGTCAGCGAGAAGACAGGCACCGTTGTGATCGGGGAAAACGTGAGGGTGCAGACCGTTGCCGTTGCCCACGGAAATCTGAGCATTCAGATAAGGGAGACGAAGAAGGTTTCACAACCGCTTCCCTTTGCACCGCGACCGCCTGCTGAGGGGGCCACTCCGACTCAAACCGAGGAAGGCGTTATAGTGGCACCGGGCGGGAGTACCGTGGTCACTCCCGAAAGCGAGGTTGCAGTGGAGGAGGAGGACAATCGACTCCTTTTGGTTCCCCAGGGGAGGACAATCGGTGATCTGGTGCGTGCATTGAATGCGATGGGTGTCACCCCCAGGGACCTGATAACTATCCTGCAGGCCATGAAGGCAGCCGGGGCCCTCCAGGCGGAACTGGAGATTATCTAAGAAGGGGATGGATATGATAGACGGGATCGAACCAACCCTCGGTGTGGCTGGACAAAAGACGGGACCTGAAAGTCCCAGGTTAAAGCGGGTTTGCTCGCAATTTGAATCCCTGTTCATAGCTTCTATGCTGAAATCAATGCGGAAAACCGTGGAAGATGGTGGCCTCATTCGGGAAAGCAATGAGGGAAAGATCTTTAAATCCATGTTTGATGAGGAGCTCGCTTTGAGTATTGCCGACAGCGGGGGCATAGGCCTCGGAGCTATGCTCTTTGAACAACTCAAGGGGCGAGATCAGGACTTAGACAAGCAATTGCTTTCCACCTAACGGGTGCGCCGTTGTCACTGCATGTTGAAAGGAGATCCGGAACCCCGGTTTCAATATGAGAACTAGTGAGTTCTCGTGGACGGGAAATCGCGAATATGTCATCGGAAATAACCATTTAGTTATGATCAAGATGTTCCGATAAATAAAGGATGAGGCATGCTCATGAACGAAAACGCTGTGCACCTGCTCGAAGACCTTTTTCAAAGAAAAATAATACTTTACGATGACTTGCTTCGCTGTTTAGAGAAAGAGAGAGAATCCTTGGTTACCATAAATATGGATGCACTTTGGGCCATCTCCAAGGAAAAAGAGGAACTATGCTCGAAGATAGAAAGCATTCGGCAGGAGATTGTTTCCGTTGTTGACATAGATGGACAAGACAGTTCTCTGCCTCTCAATAGGATTCTAGGCCTGGTTCCTGAGGAAAAGGCAGGTTCCTTCCAAGGCTTCTTCCTCACGCTTGTCAAACTGAAGAATGAGATTGAGCTCTCGCGGAAAGCAAATATGGTTTTCATAAAAGATTCACTTCGTTTTCTGGATGAGATGATATCGATCATAACAGGGGGAAACAAATCCAAGATGGTGTACGACGAAAGAAGCCATCTCAGTAAGTCCGGCATCAATTGCTTCCTGAGCAGGGAGGTCTGATCATGTCAGGTTTAGGCTTGGTATTGAATATTGCAAAAACCGCCCTCTCGACCCAGCAGTACGGCATCGATGTTACCGGACACAATATTGCCAATGTCAACAACCCGAGCTATTCGAGGCAAAGCCCGGTGATCGAGGCAAAAGAGCCTGCATCGTACGGGAGGATACTCCTCGGCCAGGGTGTGGACACAACGAATGTCGTCAGGGCCACGGACCGGTTTATTGAACAACAGCTCAGGGAACAGAAATCAAACGAACTGGCCTTCGAAGAGATGGAGCAGCACATGAAAGTCTTGGAGGGGTATCTTAACGAAAACTCCCAAACCAGTATCAGTGCCTTGCTGAGTGACTTCTGGAATCTGTGGCACGACATTTCGAACAACCCAGCAGGCTCGGCGGAAAGGGTTGCCCTCTATGAGCACGGCAGTTTGGTGTCAGAGAAGTTTAACGGCCTGGAGGCTGATTTGCTTCAACTAGAAACGGATTTGACGGGTGCCGTGAATTTCGGCGTTTCAAGAATCAATGAGATCACAGGAGAGATCGCTGACATTAATACTCAGATTGTGGGTATAGAGGCCTCCAAAGTCGCCAATGATCTGAGAGACAAACGCACCGCCCTCGTATCGGAGCTTGCTGAATACATAAACATCAAGTCATTTGAACAGAGTAATGGATCGTTGACCATCATTACAGCCAAGGGCTGTGTCTTGATTCAAGGAAACGAGAGCTACGACCTGGAGATGGGCGGGGCCGCCGGAGACAGGGTGACATGGCGGAGTTCCGGCAATGCAATCGTTGATATAACGGACTATATTAGCAGCGGCAAGCTCGGTGGATGGCTTACCATGCGAGATGAGGTCATTGCCAAGTGTGGACTTGACCTCAATGCCCTTGCCAAAGAATTCATCTGGGCAATCAATAATCAGCATAGTCAGGGTGTAGGGCTCAACCTCTTTGAACCCGACAGCACGCTCACCGGTACGTATCTAACCAGTACGGACCTGGATGCGCTCGACTTTGGGAGTGAGATTCAGTTCATTGCAGATGGTTTTAAATTCTGGATTGAGGACAGAACTGCCCCGGCCAACCCGGTTATGAATGCTGTTTCCATAGACCTGAGTGGCCTTAACGGCAGCTCCTCCCTCGCTGATGTAGCCACCGCTATTAACAATCAGATAGCCGCTGCCGGACTGGCCGGGGTTACGGCGAGCGTTTCGGGTAATGCGATCCAGTTTACCGCCGGCAGTGATTATGCCTTCGGCTTTTCCGATGATACTAGTAATATCCTCGCAGCCTTGGGCGTCAATACCTTTTTTCAGGGAGCTGGCTCGGGCTCAATGGAATTAAACCCGGTTTTGCACGATAAAGACTATATTGCCGCTGCAAAGATAGAGGCGGATGGTAGCTATGCGTCGGGAGACAACACCAATGCCCTCGCCATCGTTGACCTGCAACACACGTCCACTCAGATTTCACAGTGGACGTGTGACAGGATAAACGGAAACACACAAGGCACTGTCACAACAACCCTTGAGCACTACTATCATGGTCTGGTCGGTTCCATGGGCACCACCTCTTCGAGCATCTCAAGGGGTAGAGACTTCAATGAGGTGCTGGTAAGCCAGTTAAGCGAGATACGGGATGCCATATCGGCCGTATCACTCGATGAGGAAATGACCAACCTGATGAAATTCCAGCATGCCTACGCAGCGGCAGCCAAGCTTATTACCGTTGCCGACGAAATGCTGGACAAATTGCTGAGTACAAAGTAGGAGAGTTGGAGTAGGCTGGCATGAGAGTAACCAATAAGAACGTTTATGATGCAGTAAAATTCAATCTGGCCAATATCCAGGAGGAGTTGCATAAGGCGAACCAGGTGGTAGCTACCGGCAAACGAATCTCGGCGCTCTCCGATGACCCGGTAAGGCTCACCGAGTCATTGCACATTAGATCCGCACTTTCAAATACCGAACAGCTGGGGCGCAACATCAGTATGGGAACGTCGTGGCTGGCTGCCAGTGAAAGCTCGCTAAGCCAGGTTCAGGATATTATTTCCGATACAAGGGCCCTGTGTATCCAGATGGCCAATGGGACAATTGATGCGAGCCAGCGGGCTGCTGCAGCCAATATCGTACAGAACAACATCGATGAGATCGTATCCTTGGCAAACACGGATGTTAACGGTCAATATATCTTTGCGGGATGGAAGACGGATACCGTACCGTTCGGTCAGGATGGGACTTACTATGGCGACAATCACGCCTTTACCATCAAAATCGGCAATGATACTACCATAGAGATTGGCTCTGACGGCGAGGCCCTATTTCAGGCCCTCTTCACCACCCTAAGTGACCTGAAAAACGCCCTTCAGGGCAATGATGTCGATAGCATTAGAGGCGCAACGACCAATCTTGACATCGACTTTGATCGAATTACAACGAAGATATCTGACATTGGCTCCAAGATGATCCGCATGGAAACCAAGGAAAAGATCTACCAGGACGCAATCATCACCAATACGGAAAGGCTTTCCGAGATCGAAGACGCGGATATAGCCGCGGCAATCATTGACCTTGCGTCTCGCCAATTGGTCTATCAGGCGGCGCTGGCCTCTTCTGCCAGGGTGATGCAATTGAGTCTGGTTGATTTTCTATCATAATATCTGGTGTCAGGCTGTCAAGGCCTGACTATAATGCCATGGATGGCTCATGCTTATACTAACAAGGAAGTTAGGTGAACGGATCACCATTGGCGATAACATCGTCATAACACTGCTTGAGATTGCGGGATCACAGGTCAAGCTGGGTATTGAGGCGCCGAAGGGCATCAGCATTCACCGGCAAGAGATATATGAGAGGATTCGGCAGCAGAACCTGAGAGCATCTGAGGTCACTGCCTCCGATCTTTCTGAGGCCGATTCCCTTTTGCGCACTTCCGGATGAGAGGGTACGAAACGTTGAAGGTTGACACAACGAGATTTGGGGCTATCACCATCGATGAACAGAAGATTATCACCATGCCCTTCGGCATGCTCGGTTTTCCGGATGAAAAGCGATATGTAATAGTGCAACATAAAAAGAACTCGCCGTTTTTCTGGTACCAGTCCGTTGATGATCCTGCCCTTGCCTTTGTAATTACCAGTCCATTTTTCTTTGCGCCCGACTATTCGGTGCCTCTGGATGATGCCATAAACCAGATGTCTTGGGATGAAGAAAAAATTGAAGATACAGTAAAGCTCTATGTTGTCGTCAATATCCCAAATGGCTCGCCGGATAAGATGACTGCCAACCTCATCGGTCCGATTCTGGTCAATACCGAGACCTTTCAGGCCGTACAGATGGTCGTTACCGACAGCCCTTACTCCCACAGATTCCCCCTTCTTAAGGACCATTGAGACCATAAAGCGCCCCATCGATGTTAAGCACGGGTCTCTTTGTTTTCCCATTTGCGGCGTTGACGAGCAATTTCATCTATGTTTCGGCAAAGGTGCGGATGGAACGAGTGAGGCATTCCTCTGCTCCATTTCCCACGAGAACATTAAACTGAAGACTCTGGTCTGTCATTCCCAAAGACATGGGTTGGGAAAAGATTCATGAATTGTGAAGAAAAGCCGCTGTGGGCGAATAATACCAAGTTGCAATCATGTCATTGCGAGGAGCCCTTCGACTTTGCTCAGGATAAACTCCGCGACGTGGCAATCTATCCTATTGAGCCCGCCCTGGCGCGAGGCACTAAGCTGCGAGCATAGACTGTGAATAATTTCCAGAGCTTAGTATCATATACATAGTTTCAAAAACCAGGTCTGGGCCAGGGATTGCTTCACATTCGTTCGCAATGACGTGTATGAATAGTAGCTTTTTGAATGCAACTTGGTATAAGAGGTGGGTTGATAGGAAAGACGAAATAGGGGCAGGCCGGCCCCGGCCATATGAGCAATGCGCGAATCGGAACCAAAAAAGGGGCCTTGAGCATGATCAGTAAGGCTAAAGAACCGATCGACTCAAGGCCCAAGTTTTGGTCTCATTCGACTTTAACGGGGATTTCCGATAATCCCCCGGATCCTGATCCTCTCACTAAACCGGGCAAACAACTGCGCTGCATACATTGACACCGCATTGCAATCGCTTATTGCAATTGTCCCAGCCCAAATGTGAGAGAGCTTACTCAGCCGGGATATAGGGGACTTCGGTTCCCCACCAGCCTTGTTCCTGGGATTTCTTCAGTGTTTCTGCTGAGGGGTTTCTGTAGCCCCAAAGACTGAATTTGAGGTGATCCCAGGTTTTAAATTGGGAATCGTGCTTCCAGTACTCAGATTGCTGAGCTGTCGCACCGCAACCGTACAGAAAAAGACCGAACATAACCACTACAAATAACTTTTTCATCCTTTAATCCTCCTGTCTTAATACCGTAAGATTTAACAATTAATACAATCACGGTCGGCTCCGGGTCATTCCCGAATCGACCATGCCGCGGGCTCAAAACGAGCAGAATACTAAGAGCACAACGAGGAGCCCCTTACAACCTCGACAGAGCAGAACAGGCATTATTCCAAAATAAAGGTTATAGAACTCCTTCGGGGATAGAAAACAATCCTTCATAAAGATAAGCTTATAGTAGATACAAAGAGCTGTCAACCCTCTTTTCAATAACGCCTTCTAATAACACCCTCTTTTCAATAGGTTATCCGGTCTTTTTTTCAAAAAGCATCGTCCTGTGAGACCCGGCCTATAAGAGCTGGACTGAGTACTTCGGGAATGTTGCAGTCTTGTCGTTAGCCCCTGTCTTTCAAGGGGTAGGCGGAATAGGAAATGAGGGTATTCCTCGCTAAAGTCCCCTCGCTTTGGTGCCGATACTGTAAGTATCGGCCGTCGAAGTCACATGGCATCTAACGCACAAAAGCAATCGGGCGGCAGAGAAACAGCTTTTGCGAAGCCATCGTGCTCGGAGGCACAAAGACGATACGGGGAGTTTTGCATCAGCTGCTCTTGAAAGCACCTTGACGGCCAGAACGATATAACGACGAAAATTCCTGATGGGGATCGCACTTGGTTGTACACAGCAGAGATAGCAAGGAGATGGGGTTGATTACGACCAACTTGAAGAAGGGCCGCACGGGATGAGTATCCGGCGGTGGAAATATTTCTTTTTTCTGTCTGTTCTGTGCCTCCTGCTCATAACGTTTGGATGTGCCTCACCTCCCTACAGGGTCCACCCGGAGTTCACGGCGAGAGTCAAGGGCATGCAGAAACCCGCCCTCATGCTGGCCGAAGTTAGAATCTATGAGATTTCGCCCGGAGGTGTCGTGCAGGCACGGGATGACTGGTCTGCGGCAGGGAGAGAAAATCTCATTAAGGCACTGACGGGAAGTTTCATAGACAAGCGATTCAGGGTAACGCCCCTCACCGTAGATGAGGAAAGAGCGGAAGATGTGAAAGAGATTAAGGCTCTTTACAAGGCGGTGGACAAATCAATCCGGCTGCACGGCTACGGCCCGCAAGTGTTTCCGGAAAAACGGAACCGGTTCGTGTATTCCCTGGGTCCAAGTGAGAAAACCTTATCAAGGCTCGGAGCAGATTCCATGATCTTTATGAGCGGATCCGGGCATATATCCGCTAGCGAACAAAAAGCATGGATAAGTGTTGCCGTTTCGGATTCATCCGGGACCATACTCTGGCACTGTGTGAGGCATTCTGTGGACCAGTATGACCTGAGAGATACGGAAAGTGCAGCAGAGTTTGTTAAAGATCTGCTCTCTTCTTTTCCAGAGGTGGGCTGATGAGATATGCCGCCCTGATACTCATTGGGTGCCTGGTGGCAGCTGCCTGTTCAACCACGAACCCGAGGCTCGTAAAAGGAGGTTTCATAGTTAAGGGTGACGAACAAAGGCTCTGGCAGCGCTCAATTGAGGAGCAACAAGTCCTGGACAACAGTGGATTCGTATACCGAGACGGCGAGCTTCGAGAGTATCTGAACGGAATCGTGAGGAGACTCCAGCCGCCTGAAACCCAGGCTACCATGCCATTCAGAATAGCGGTTCTCAAGGATCCCCATCTCAACGCCTTCGCGTTTCCGAACGGCGTCATCTATGTCCATACTGGCATTCTGGCACGAATGGATAACGAGGCCCAGTTCGCAACGCTCCTCGCACATGAGATGGCACACTGTACGCACCGGCACGCCTTAAGGGCCTTTAGGGATTTCAAAAGGAAAAAGGACCGGGTTGCGGTTCTGCAAAAACCCGAGCCCGCATTGGACCACGAAGACCTGATGGCACTCCTCGGTTCAACCGGAACTGTGGCAGCAGTGACAGGATATTCCCAAGACCTCGAAGTCGAGGCCGATCTTGCAGGCCTTGAGCTGGCGCTGAACGCCGGATACGATCTCAAAGAAGCACCACGTCTTTTTGAACATCTCAAAAAGGAGCTTGAGGAGGAAAAGGCACGAGAGCCGTTCTTTTTCGGAACACATCCAAGGCTTCAGAAACGCATCCAGAACTGCAAAGAATTCCTGAGAGCTCACTGTCAAGGGCGAGAGGAGGGGGTCAAAAACACCGAGATCTTCCTCAGGAAGATACAAAAGGTAGTATTGGAGAATGCCTTGCTTGATCTGAAGGCAGGCCGATTTCCATCTGCATACAGGGGGTTAGAGAAATACCTGAGCGTCAACCCGCATGACCCCAGGGCCTACTATCTCTTAGGTGAAGTCTGCAGACAGAGAGCAAGGGAAAACGATATAACAAGAGCAAAGGAATACTACGAGAAAGCCATTTTACTCGATCCGTCGTATCCGGAACCGTACAAGGCAGTTGGATTGATCTACTATAAGGAGGGGGAGAAAAGACTTGCGAGGAGGTCTTTCGAATCCTGTTTGTCGCTTTCGCCCCATGAACCGGACAGTGCGTATATCAGAGGATATCTTGAGCAATGTGATGAATAGAGGCGAGGGGTTGCAATGAAAAGATACTTGTTTGTTTTGCTGTTTTTTATCCCGGCATGCGCACCCTGGATAGGGAGTGGAGGCCCCTTTGAGTCACCCTCTCATCATTTCTCGGTTGATGTTCCCCAGACGTGGATGAGATTGAAGTGCGATCGATATCTGCTTATAAGCAGGGACGGTCCCTTTCTGCAATATGTTCTCGTTCAAGAGCGACCCATAGACAGGGCCTTTCAACACACAAACAAGAAACTGAGGCGGGGAATGTTACCCCAAGAGGCTGCACAGGTTATCGTTGACGAGATCAGCTGTGATCAGTCGGTCTTGGATTTCCAGGTGACGGAAAATACCCCGGCAAGAGTAAACGAATATGAAGGCTTCAGGCTCCTCTTTACCTATAAAAACAGAGACGGCTTGACCTTTAAGACCGCCTATTACGGTTTTCTCATAGGGGATCGATTCTATAGCGCCCGCTACAATGCTGTGCAACGATACTATTTTGAAAAGGATAGAGCGGCCTTTGAGAAGGTCCTTCAGAGCCTTAGGCTAGAAGGCCCACCTGAGATGAGTATTTAGCCTACCTTCCCCTAATCGGTCGCTTCGCCGGGTTTCACGATGTAAGTCCAACCCTATTGGCTGTGCACTTCGCCTCATAGCATTAGAAGCCAGGTGAGCCGGCGGTTTCTAATGCTTAAATGCCCTCTGGCCGGTGAACACCATGGTCACCTGGGGGTCGGCCTCGTTACAGGCCTCGATGGACTCGAAATCCCTCAACGAACCTCCCGGATGAACAATGGCCCTGATTCCCTCCTTTATGGCCACATCAACCCCGTCCCTGAAAGGAAAGAAGGCATCCGATACCATGGTTGCACCGGTAAGCCCGCCGTGGGCATCTCGAGCCGCCTTATCAATCTCATCCTTGAGTGCGGCGTCTTTCCGGCCTTTGAGTGTCTCAGCCTCAAGCTGTTTATAGGGAATGCCGTGTTTCTTAAAACAGAGGGCGTCCGCGTATTTGGTGTAGGCCTTGTAAATAGCTATCTCAGCCACACCAACTCTGTCCTGCTCTGCCGTTCCGATGCCGACGGTTACCCCGTCCTTGACGTAGATAACGGAGTTTGAGGTAATCCCCTGTTCGACCTGCCAGCCAAAGAGCATATCGGCATATTCATCGGCAGCTGGTTTTCGGGCGATCTCGTAACGCTTTCCCTTGTATTCGACAGAGGCCACCGTAAAGTCATCCGGTGATTTTATGCGGTTTATGGGTGATTGCTGTACAATGATCCCGCCATCAATGAGGTTCTTGAAATCAACAAAGCGCTTCTCGCTATACTCGGCTAATTGATCGATCTTACTGATTTTAACAATCCTGAGATTCGGACTCTTTGTGAGCACAGAGACGGCTTTTTCCTCAAAATCAGGGGCAGCAACGACCTCAAGGTAATTCTGGCTAATCGACTCCGCTGTATTCAGGTCGATGGGCCTGCTAAAAACGGCACACCCTCCAAAGGCCGCAATCCGATCAGCCATATTTGCCTTATCATAGGCATCGGCGATGGTGGAACCATACGCGACGCCACAGGGGTTGTTGTGCTTTACAATTACGACAGCCGGCCCTCGGGAGAGGTACTTCAATATATTGAGAGCATTGTCGATGTCGGTGAGGTTGATCTTGCCAGGGTGCTTTCCGCTCTGGATCATGTCGTCTTCCGCAATGGCAGAAACCAACCCTTTCCCCGGCTCGATGAAGTGACAATCGCCGAGAACAAGATTTCCATTCACCAATTCATAGAGGGCTGATTCTTGGCCTGGGTTTTCCCCATAACGAAGGCCTTTCTCGATTAATGCACCGGAGCTTTCATCGGGGATCTTCCACGCCCTTTTCCGGTACACCAGTCTTTGATCCCCAAAGCTTATAGTAATCTCAGGGGGAAAATGGTCGTCCATCATCGTCTTGTACATCTTCTTTAGATCTTGAGCCATGCAATTGCTCCCTTCTCGTTTTATTCGTCTTCGCTAGAATACCCCAAAAAAATTCCTGTCAATTCTGTCTAAAAGACACTGTTTTCTCTTCGGATCTCATCGCACAAAATGGCATAAGATTTATGGCGCTGTGTATTGAAATGGTCGCGGCTCACACATGTAGTCTTATCTTGGAATGGCGTCACTGCCCTTGCTCGCCGTACCCCATTGATCGGCATTTTGTATCACGGTATAAGGCTCGATTAGTCGGCACAGGTCGCATTGCCACGCTCTATGTATGCATAGGCACTATGGTTGTGGATGGATTCAAAATTCTCCGATTCAACGGCAAACCATGTGATGTTGGTATCCTGATCAAGCTTCTGGGCGATATCCCTGACGATATCCTCCACGAATTTCGGATTTTGATATGCCCTTTCGGTTACATATTTCTCGTCCTCTCTCTTGAGCACGGAATATACGTCACAAGAGGCGGCGTCTTCCACCAGCCGGATGAGATCTTCTATCCATATGAATTTCTTGAATCTCACCTGCAATCGCACCTCTCCTCGCTGGTTATGGGCGCCAAAGTCGCTTATCTCACGTGAGCACGGACACAGGGTGGTGATGGGAACCGTTATCATGAGGACCAAATCCTTGCCCTTGTTCAGATTACCCTTGAAGGTGCACTGATACTCCATGAGCCCCTGGCTGTGGGTGACTGGCGAGGATTTCATCACGAAATAGGGAAAGGTCATCTCAATGTGCGCACTTTCAGCATTAAGCAGTTGCTTCATGGTTGAAAGAATCTCGTGAAAGTTCTGTATGGAGATCATTCTATCGTGTTCGTTCAGGATCTCAACAAAGCGGCTCATATGGGTACCCTTATAGTCTCTGGGAAGATTGACGTACATGTTGATCAGAGCCACGGTCTGCTGGGTTTTGGTCGCCTTGTCAAGCACGGTTATCGGGTATCGTATGTCCTTGACCCCAACCTTGTCTATTGCGATGTTGCGATCATCCTTTTCGTTTTGGATATCTTTCATGATGATTAACTATTTCCCTCAATGTTTTTCGAGAAAAATATTACCTAATCCCCCTAAAGTCAATAGAAAGATCGGGTGAGGCAAGGGCGCCGCCCGTGATTTCCCTATAATTTTCTTGATTTCTAACAACGAAATAAGATATGAGATTTACAGTGTTCGGGGCGTGGCGCAGTCTGGTAGCGCACCTGCTTTGGGAGCAGGGTGTCGGAGGTTCAAATCCTCTCGCCCCGACCAGCCAATTTTTTATTTTGCCAATGGCCACATTGTATGTTCTGAAAGGGAAAGCCGGCAAGAGATATGTCGGTATTACCAATAACCTTTCTCGACGCCTCCAAGAGCACCGTTCGAAAAATACCAAAGGCGGCCAATTGCTGGAGGAATTTTTTGTGCTCCTCACGGAAGAATTTCCCGATTACAAGACGGCCAGAATAAGAGAGAAATTTCTGAAGTCCGGTCAAGGACGAAAATGGTTGGACGAGTTCGAAATTTACTCGGAGTCTGCTAAAGGCGGATAAACCCACCAGGCGGATAGAGATACTCTAAGAGGCTTGTGCGCCTTCGGCGCATTCAAATCAGCCTGAGGCTGACGAGTCCTCTCGCCCCGACCAGCCTTCGTTTCGAAACGGAGTGGAGATGCCAAGGCTGCCGCGCCGACTTGTCACGTCGTAGTCTTGACGAAGACGGAAGCCACTGGAGAAGGCGGGCAACATTGTCCGTGGCTCACCGAAGCTACGGCTTGGCACGCCGTTATGGAGGGTCAGCTAAGAATCTGACCCTTTTTTTGTTCTCGATCGAAACCTGCATCGTTATGCAATGTTTGGAAACATACATTGGTAAGTCACAGCCGGCTCCCGATTGAACGATTTATGGGCGCGTGACCAGCCTTCGGTGGCATATGAAACACTCCGAGATTTCCTAAAGTTTTGACTCTATCCGTGAAATTTTGATATTGTCTTGATAGCGGGGCAGGATGATCATTAATCGATTCTCGCTAATAAAACGTGGCAAGGGAGGGATTCTGGCTTTTTGCCCGAAAAGCTTAACAGGAGGTTTCTTGAATAACGGGTCTATGAGCTTGATAGAGCAGGTACGCACCTCTTGCAGAGCCGTTGCCGAACGGGCCACCCACGTTGGGATTAACCATGATCATATCCGGCACTATGCGGCCTCATTACCGGTAGATCAAGCGATTTCCCCTGAACTTGATCCCCATATCCACTATCTTGATCACGGAGATGCAACCGTTGCCTACGTTTTGATTTTGGATACCATCAATTTTGGCTCGGGCTATTTCCCCTATCTGCGTAAGCGGCCTGGGATGTCGGGATACTTCAGTATTGCTGCCTCGCTTACCGATTTTTTCAAGGGACAGGGCTCGCCGACTGCAGAACAATTGACGCAACTCAGCCTTGGGGAGTGTACGAGAATACTCGGACAGGATCCTGACAATGAAATCATTCGAGAGCTGATGCAGCTCTTCGCTGCTGCCTTGAATGAGCTCGGACAATACCTGATCGCGGGTTTCAGAGGCAATTACCTCGAACTGGTCAAGGCGGCTGATGCCTCTGCGGAACACCTCGTCTCATTGCTTGTGAAGATGCCTTTCTTCAATGATGTTGAACCCTACGACGATCTGAATGTCCACTTCTACAAGCGGGCGCAATTGACGGCCGCTGATTTGTCGATCGCACTCAAGGGACAGGGGTTGGGCTTTTTTCATGATCTTCATGGAATGACCATGTTCGCAGACAATCTCGTGCCCCACGTCTTGCGGATGGATGGCATTCTGCTCTATGACGAAAACCTGGCCGCACGGATCGATTCGGAAGAGTTGATCCCGTCCGGGTCCCCTGAGGAGGTGGAAATCAGGGCCTGTGCACTTCATGCAGTAGAACTAACGGCAAAAGCGCTTAAGGAAGGGGGGCATGACGTAAGCCCCGTGGGGCTCGACTATGTTCTCTGGAACCGGGGCCAGCAACCCTATTACAAAGAGGTTAAACCGAGACATAGAACGAGAACAGTTTTCTACTAGACAAGGATAGGAAGTTGTCTAAAGATTACCATCAAATCGAGGCAAACCCAAACGGGCGAGCGGCTCGGCAGTAAACACGGTGAGGAGGGAACGAGCATGAACGTAAACCATGAAGGCACGGCGGATAAGGCAGCCGGGATGACGGCTTCTGAGATGGCCCGATATATCGATCATACCCTTTTGAAACCGGAGGCCCCCCTATCTGCCTTCGACAAACTCTGTGACGAGGCCATACGCTTCGGGTTCAAATCGGTGTGTGTCAACTCAGGACGTGTGGCGTATGTGGCCGAGAAGGTCAAGGACAGCGGGGTAAAAGTGTGCTCGGTGATTGGATTTCCCCTGGGTGCCATGGACAGCCGCGCAAAGGCCTTCGAGGCCAAGAGGGCCATTGAACAGGGGGCGACCGAACTCGACATGGTCTTAAACATTGGCGCGCTGAAGTCAGGAGATCTGAAGGCCGCAGAGGAAGACATCAGGACCGTCCGTGGAGAAGCACAAGGAACGACGGTGCTCAAGGTCATCATTGAGACCTGCCTGCTGACGGAAAAAGAAAAGGTCCTCGCCTGCGAGATCGCGAAAAAGGCGGGTGCTGATTTCGTCAAGACCAGTACGGGTTTTTCGACCGGCGGCGCCACCGTGGAAGACGTAGCCTTGATGCGAAGGGTGGTCGGCCCTGAGATGGGTGTGAAGGCGAGTGGCGGCATTAAGGACTTTGCTACGGCCTCGGCCATGATCGCCGCGGGAGCCAATAGAATCGGAGCGGGAGCCGGGGTGGCGATCGTTGCAGGCGCTCCACAACAGAAAGCCACATAAAAGCAAGGGGATCAACGATGAGTCACGTTTACAAACTCTATTTCGGGGGCTCGCTGTTCGATCACAAAGACCTGATCGGAAATGCACTCCTGGCCTCATATCTGGAGAAGCGGTCCAAAGGCCGGTATCGATGTTTTCTCCCTCAAACACTGGCACAGGAAAACGCCACGGCCGTTGACATCAGGAATCAGGATATCAAGCAGATTATCGAATGCGATCTTGCCCTGTTCAATTTCGAGGGGACAGAGCTGGACGCAGGCACGGTGGTCGAGTTCATATTTGCCAAGTTGCTGGACATTCCCTCCGTGATCATGCGGTCTGATTTCCGTTCGTCAGGGGAAAAGGAGCTTGGCGGAGAGGACTGGAACCTGATGTGCTCCTTCTATCCCCGGACGCGAGTCGTTCAGTTTAATGCCATAGAGTTTCATCAACGGGCCGTTAATGAAAGTCGATCCCTGGAGGAGGCCATGGATCGACTCTATTCACGGATCACATCGCTTTTGATCGAGAGCCTGGACTCAGTAATAAGCCTTCCTCCGGTGTTTCGGGGGGACAAGAGCCAGTTGGAGGAACTATATCAATGGGCACTGAGGTTCCCCGGAGGTGGTCTGGAGAACCTGTGTTCGGAGGCATCATTTGTCGAGGAGATAGTAGGGGCGAAACTAGAGAAGAAGATTTATCATTAAGGGGGTATTAGGAAATACTTACTACTGAGAGCATCAAATAGTCTGCACTATCGGAGGGGCACGACGTCTTTCTGCTGTGACTGGTGGGAGGCCGCTGTCCTTTTCACGGCGTATCAGTGGGGGAAGCCGCAGCTCCCCTGCTCCAAAGGAGCGGGGGAGAATGCGGAGGGGGCAAGCCTGCCCGCCATTGCGAGCCGCTCAGGCGAGGCGGGCGGGACTCCCCCGTTGATACGTCGTAGAAAAGACCAGGCCGGGAGCCTTGGAACAGAAGAAAAGACCTCATGACCCTCCATAACTTTATCGGTTATATCCAATGTGAACAATTAAATGCTCTCGTTCGAAATCGAAATGCAAAAGGATCAATTGACTACGTCATGTTCTTGGAGCACCGGTGGCTATCATGAGCCCGATTTCCTCCCGTTTTGCTGCAGCACCGTCAAACATGCCGACTATTTTGCCTCGAGACATTACCGCAATCCGATCGCTCAGCGCCATTATTTCATCCAAATCTTCTGATACGAGGAGAATGGAGGAGCCTGCTTCCCGCAGCCGCATGAAGAGTTCCCATGTATGATTAACGGCCTTTGCATCGAGCCCCTGGGAGGGATAAACGGCCACAATGAACTTCGGCATTCTCCATGTCTCCCGTCCCAGTATCAGTCGCTGGATATTTCCTCCTGAGAGTATTCGTGTCTGGGATTTCCAAAGATCGGAGACGAGGGCCCCGAATCTGGACACGATCTCTTGTGTGTGCCCTGTTATATGGGACATGTTCAGGAATGGCCCTTTTGAGAACGGAGAAACCCTGATATCTTTTAGGACCACGTTCTCAGCGACTGTCATGGGCTCGATCACACCCATTTCCCGTCGTTTCTCGGGAATATGCGAAACACCAGCCCTTATTATTGCTCCCGGACTGCGGTTTGTATAATCCTTTCCGTGAATGATCACCTGGCCTTTCGTGGCCTTTCTCAATCCTGTGATGACCTCGGCCAATTCGCTCTGGCCATTTCCGGAGATCCCTGCGAAACCCAATATCTCACCTTCCCTGATGGTAAAGGAGACACCCTGTAGTGCCGGTTCCTCATCTGCGGCAAGGGCTTCGAGGTCTTTAACCTCTAACGCAATCCTATCGGATTTGACCGGCTTTCTCTCAAGATGAACCGGTGTGTGCTCACCAAACATGAGCTTTACCAATTCCGTCTTATCCGTCTTGGCAGTCTCTCTGGTGCCCATACTCTTCCCGAGACGGAGCACCGTGACGCGATCACCTGCCTCCAAGGCCTCTTCGATCTTATGGGTGATGAAAAGGATCCCGTAGCCCATCTCTGCCAGACTGTTCAGGGCGTCGAACAGGTGCTCGGCGTCCGCGGAGATAAGCGAAGTAGGCTCATCAAGAATCAGGATTTCCGGGTCATGGTAGAGGACCTTTATGATCTCAGCCCTCTGCTGTTCCCCGGCGGAAAGATCTTCTACCCTGGCTAACGGGTCAATGTACAGCCGGTATTTCTCTGATAGCTCGCGTACCCTGGCTTCCACTTCGGGAAGGGGGAAGGTGAGGTCGGATGAGTGAAGCCCGAGAGCAATGTTTTCCGCCACGGTAAAAGGCTTCACCAGCGCCAGCTCCTGGTGAACCATGCCGATGCCATTCCTAATGCCGTCTCTCGGTGATTTCAGGGTTACCGGTTTCCCTTTCACGTAGATCTGGCCCTCTGACAGCAGATAGAATCCTGAGAGGCAGTTTGCGATTACGGTCTTTCCGGCTCCATTTTCTCCAAGCAGCGTGTGGATTTCGCCGGCCTTGACATCGATATCGACATGATCCAGTATGAGATGCTCCCATACGCCGGGGAAACCCTTGCAAATACCTTTCCCCTCGAGGATTATGTCGCTTTTACCTTCCACTGGATCGTCTTTTTCCTTCAAGATTGAGAATCCTTTCGCCTTATTCGCGCTCGTAGGGAATACCCATGGCTGCAGGAAAGCGAACTCGTCCGATGACCCCGGCTACCACAAGCAACGTAACGATATAAGGTGCCATAGCCACGAACTGCCAGGGGATGACTCTTTGAACAGCCGGCATGGTTGACACCCACACAGCCAGGTTATCAAAGAAGCCGAATATGAACCCGCCGAGCAAGGCCAGGAGCGGATTCAGTCCGCTGAATACGACGGTAGCCAGGGCGATAAAGCCCCGGCCGGCAGAAATCTCCTTTGTCACAGACCCTATCCAGTCTATGCTGATGTAGGCCCCTGCCAATCCTGCAAGAGATGCACCCGCAGCGGTTGAGAGGCAGCGGAGGAGATGTATGTTGATTCCTGCCACGTCCGCGGCTTGAGGATTCTCTCCTACTGCCCTTATCTTCAGACCAAGCTTTGTTCTGAAAAGCAGTATGTATGTGAGAACGGGTAGCACAAGCGCCACGATTATCATGGGGCTGAAATCACCGAGAGGGGTGGAAATAGCAACCATCCGGCTCGCTTCGGGCACGGCATGATGTCCGGGTACGCCCAGGTGAATCAGCCAGAACGTCACCAAGCCAGCGGCAAAAAGATTGATTCCCACTCCGGCGATGAGCTGTACCCCTCTGAAATAGGTGCACACCAAGCCAAAGATGAGGCCGATGGCTAACCCCGCCCCCAACCCTACAAGGAGACCAACAATTGGTCCTCCTGCCTCAGCTCCGAGAGCGCCGGTCATAGCACCCAAAAGGATTATCCCTTCGAGGCCTATATTGAACAGGCCCGATGATTCTCCTATCACTTCACCGGTGCCTGTAAGGGTAATGGGAACCATGGCATACAGAGATCCTAAGAAGATTCCCCAGAGATAGCCAAGATTCATAACCGCCTCCGATCTTCGTCTTATGCCCGCTTTGATCGGAAAAAGACGACGGGCCCAATTTTCCGCAGAAAAGAAAACAACCGTATCAGCTCGGGGACGGCCAGGAAGAGAACGACAATTCCCTCAACGACACGGACCATCTCCAAAGGGACCTGTGCAAAAAGCTGCATCATTCTTCCACCTGCCAAAAGCCCCCCAAAGAAAATGGCTGCAAAGATAATCCCAATAGGATGGTTTCTTCCTATCATGGCTACCGCCAGGCCTTCAAAGCCGAGTCCTATTATGGAAGGCATGCCGCTGTAAACAGCGTACGTAGGCGGACGGCCCATTACATGAACAGCACCGGCCAGCCCTGCTGTGAGTCCCCCGGTGATGAAGACAAAGAGAATGATCTTCCATTTCTCAATACCCGCATAGGTGGCTGCCAGGGCGTTATGTCCCATTGCACGGATGTCAAACCCTATGACCGTTCGCCACAAAAAAAGATAGACGATAATGGCTGCAAGAAGAGAAACGAAGATTCCGTAACTAAGGCTTGTTCCCGGCACCAATAAGGGGAGACGGACCGACTCGGCAACGCTGAGCGTTTTCTCGGCTCTCAAAGGGTCAACGAGGATTGTGGCAATAAGATAAAAGGAAAGAAAATGAGCTATCCAGTTCAGCATTATGGTCGAAATGACCTCGTGTACGCCTCTCGCAGCCTTCAGAATGGCCACCGGAAGGCTCCAAATTGCCCCGGCAAGGACTGCGAAAACGAGACTTAAGGCAAAGGCGACGCCGGAGGGGAGATGAAAAAAGCTGACGGTAACCGCGGCCAAGGCGCCTAGATAGACCTGTCCTTCGGCACCAATATTGAACATTCCTCCCCGAAATCCGATGGCAAAGGTAAGGGCGGTGAGTATGAGGGGTGTAGCGTTGGCAAGGGATTCTGAAAAGCTGTATAGATCACCAAAGGCACCGTTGAACAGTGCCTGATAGGCAGAAATCGGATCGTAGCCGTACAGGATGATGATAAGTGCGCCGGCAGCAAACCCGATTATCCCTGCAATAATGGTCTTTTTCAGCTCATCGGTGCTTCCTCGAAGACCCATCCCATCCCCCTCTCTCGCATGTACAGTCCTCCCCTTAAATGCTCCGGAAACAAAAAGAGGGGGAGAGCACGTTTCTTGCTGTCCCCCTCTTGGTGCCGTTACGCTACCTCATGAGGGGGTATTTTGCCCTCACGGCTTTCATTTCCTCAACTGTGTTTGCATTCGGCACGGAGATCGTGCCTGAGATAATCTGTTTTTCCAAATCGGCCACTTCGTCCCAGATCCAGGCGGGAATCTGTGCTCGCATGGTCTTCCAGTTAGAAACGATAGCAGCCTTGTCCTTTGCCGTAATCTTACCGGCACCAATGCCAAACTCCATAAAGGTAACGAGATCAGGGTCTTTGCTCATGGCGACTCCCTGAACATCGAGTCCCATGATGACGAGCCCTGCCTTAAAGGATCCCTTTACTACCGTCTCCACGGCGTTATAACAGGCATTGTCCACCCGTTTCAGCATGCTCACGAGAACTCGATGCCCATCACCCATCCAATCCTGATTAGCGTCCACCCCTATCATGTAAGGTGGTCCGGCCTTCTTGCCTTTTGCCTTAATTGCCTCGGTGATGGCCTGGAGATCCCCAATTCCTAGAGGTCCGGCGATATTGTAGATCAGGCCTGCTTTCTGAGCGAGCATCGCCTCAGTCGCTCCCTTACCCTTGGCGATGTCGCTGAACGTACCGGTATACGTGTAAAGCAATCCAATGCGCGGGTCTTTGCCCGTCTTTTGGGCATACGCCTTGTTCCCCCAGTCGATTCCAAACCGGTAGCCCGCTTCGAAATGGTACAATACGGGGATCTCGATGCCAAGGACAGCACCCACATACGGATAGCCATAGTGGGCCGCTACCATTGCGGCAAGGGCCCCTACAAGGGCCGATCCTTCATTCTCCTTGAAGATAATCGACATCACATTTGGTGCATCGACCACGGAATCGATAATCATGAATTTCTGGTCAGGATACTCCTTGGATGCTGTGGCGACCGCATCGCTAAGCAGAAATCCGACCGAGATGATGAGATCAAACGAACCGGATCTGGCCGCGTTCCGAACATTGGGAAGGTAATCAGCTGCGCTGGCACTTTGAATCTCCACCATCTGCAGACCAAAATCCGCAGCCGCCTTATCCGTGCCCTTGAAACCCATATCATTGAAGGAGAGATCACCCCTTCCACCCACATCAAGGACCACGGCCACCTTGCCTTTGAGCGCTGCCTGAGCCGCTCCTGGTATCATCACCAGTCCGAGCACCAGCATCGCCACCGTAAAGATGGAAACCCTCAACATTTTACTGTGGTTCATTGTTTTGCTCCTCCTTTCATGATTTGGATTTAAAAGAAATGACTTACAGATAAAGACCGTTGAGTCACATGGCACGCGATCTGTTGTGACCCATTTCCCCGCCCTCTCGTTTCATAGTGGAGTATAATAGGGAATGGTTCTTTAGTAAAGCAAAACTGGTCAAAACCACCGATCCATGCAACGGAATTTTTGAGGTTTCCTCGGCATCCAAATAAGGCGGAATTTGCACTCTCAAATCCTCTGTGATAGACTCCCCTCTGTGTCATAGCTATGCAAGCCGACCCGTAGGGGTTTCAGATGTGCGCCGTTCCGTGAACTGAGTGACTCAACGTCTCCATAGGCAAAAAGAATTTGTGGGTCTTCTCTATTGATGGTTAACAGGGTCGTTTTAATAGTGCTGGATAGTGTGGGAGTGGGCTATTTGCCCGATGCCCACCGGTTTAACGACGATGGGGTGAATACGCTCTTGCATATTTACCAGGCAAGGGGAGGCCTGGACATACCGAACCTCTGTTTACTCGGGATGGGCAAAATTGTAGATGTCGGGTGCCGTGGTGGAGAAATAGGGGGTTGCTACGGCAAGATGGGCGAACGGTCCCCTAACAAGGATACTACGACCGGGCACTGGGAAATTGCCGGAATCGTGCTGGATGTCCCATTCCCAACCTACCCAACGGGATTTCCTCCGGATATCATCGAAGAATTCGAAAGAAAGATCGGCACGAAAACACTGGGGAACTACCCGCGCTCCGGCACCGAGATCCTGAAAGAGCTTGGGGATCATCATATAAAAACGGGATATCCCATTGTATATACCTCTGCGGATTCCGTTTTCCAACTGGCCGCACACGAAGGCATAGTGCCCCTGGAAACACTTTACGAGTACTGCAGGATCGCGAGAAACATCCTGACCGGTAAGCACGCTGTTGTGAGGGTCATAGCCAGGCCTTTCAGGGGATTGCCCGGGAGATTCGAAAGAGACGATGGCGCTCGCAGGGATTTGTCTCTCGTCCCGCCGGAAGAGACATTGCTCGATAGAATGAAGAAGCAGGGATTTTTCGTTGCCGGTGTTGGCAAGATAGGAGAAATATTCGCACATAGGGGGCTGACTGAAGAGATCCATACGAATGATAATGAAGACGGCGTGGATAAGACCATAGGGCTGATGAGAAAATACCAAAATAAAACCGGATTGATCTTCGTGAACCTTGTGGACTTCGATATGGTCTACGGACATCGCAGAAACGTCGAAGGCTATGCCAGGGCCTTAGAGGAGTTTGACCGTCGCATTCCGCAGATCATGGATGCACTCTCGGAAGACGACGTGTTGATCATTACGGCCGATCACGGGTGCGACCCCGCTTACGGGGCACATACGGACCATACAAGGGAGTATGTCCCGTTGCTTGTATGTGGGGAGGCGACAAAAAAGAACATAGATCTGGGCACAAGGGATACGTTTGCCGATTGCGGTCAGACCATTGCCGATATGCTCGGCGCGGGAACATTGAAATACGGCAGGAGCTTCAAGGGGGAGATAAGCAATGACTAAAGACATTGCCGGAGCAGTTAAAAAGATAAAAAAGAGCATTCATGTGAAGCCCGCCATTGGAATAATCCTGGGCAGCGGTCTTGGCAACCTGGTTGATGAATTCGAGGACCCTGTTTCAATCAGGTTTGAGGATATTCCGAATTTTCCCGTGGCTACGGTCGAGGGCCACAAGGGGGAAGTGGTGGCGGGCAGTCTTGCAGGGGTAAGTGTTTTGGCCTTTTCCGGAAGGGTTCACTATTACGAGGGTTACACCATGGAGGAGGTCTGTTTTCCGGTGAGGGTCATGTCAGGACTCGGCGTGGAAACGGTCATCATTACGAATGCCGCCGGAGCGGTAAACGAGACTTATTCGCCCGGTGATATAGTTGTGATAGGCGATCACATAAACCTGATGGGTGATAATCCTCTCAGAGGAACGACCCATTTTATTGATATGACAGAGGCATACAGCCGTGAGTTACGGGCGGTGGCACACGATGTGGCGGATGGTCTGGGTTTAAAACTTGAGGAGGGGGTCTATTTGGTATTGAGCGGTCCGTCTTTTGAGAGCCCTGCAGAGATTAGGATGATGCGAATCATAGGTGCTGACCTTGTGGGGATGTCAACGATACCGGAGGTCATCATGGCAAACAGGCTCGGCATGAAGGTGCTGGGGCTGTCCATGGTAACCAACATGGCCGCCGGCATAACCGGAAGACCGCTCACACATACAGAGGTGATCGAAGCAACGCGTAAAGCTGCAAATAAATTCAAAGGGCTTGTTTGCGGAATCGTTGAGCGTCTCGGAAAAGAGTAGTCAGACATGGCAGGCTTAGAAAAGGGAACAAAAAATCAGAGGCGACTATATTGATGAGAACATACGAATTGATCAAGAAGAAGAGGGACGGCATCGAACTGTCTCAAGATGAGATAGGCCATATGATTAACGGATTTGTCAACGGTGACATCCCCGACTACCAGATGGCGGCGTTTTTAATGGCCATCTATTTCAGGGGGATGAGTCCCAGGGAATGTGCCGACCTTACCATGGCCATGGTTGACTCTGGTGTCAAGGTGGACTTATCGGGAATAAAGGGTTTTAAGGTTGACAAGCATTCAACGGGAGGCGTGGGTGATACTACCACGCTCGTACTGGCCCCTCTTGTTGCGGCCAGCGGGGGCATCGTGGCAAAGATGACCGGCAGGGAGCTTGGCCATACGGGAGGTACGGTAGATAAGCTATTGTCCATCCCAGGTATGAATGTAGATATGCCGAAGGAAAAATTCGTTGAAATCGTTAATCATGTCCATGTCGGTCTGATCGCCCAGACAGCGAGTTTGGCCCATGCTGATAAGCATTTGTATGCCTTGAGAAACGTAACGGCCACTGTTGATTCCATTCCCCTTATTGCAAGCTCCATTATGAGCAAGAAACTGGCGGGAGGATCGGACGGGATCGTCCTCGACATAAAGACCGGAGTGGGTGCGTTTACGCAGCAGTATGAGGATGCGCTGAAGCTTGCCAGGACCATGGTGGATATAGGGGAGGGCGCGGGGAAAAAGGTTGTAGGCCTGATTACAGGCATGGAGCAGCCCTTGGGAAACGCAATCGGTAATGCCATAGAAGTGCAAGAAGCCATTGATACGCTGAGCGGAAAGGGCCCGGCGGATCTCGTTGATCTCGTGGCGGAACTGGGGGCCAACATGCTTCTTATTTCCGGCGTGGTGTCTTCCAGGGATGAGGGGATCAATCTCGTAAAACATAACATCCAGACAAAAAGAGGTCTGGAAAAACTGGGTGAACTGATCGAAGCCCAGGGGGGCAACCGGGAGGTCATAGAGAATCCCGACCTGCTGCCCCAGCCCAGGGTTAAGATTGAAGTCGAATCTGCGTGCTCTGGCTATGTCGAAAAAATAAATGCATTGGATGTAGGGTTGGCCTCAAAGATACTGGGTGCCGGGGGCAAAGCAAAGGACGAACCAATCGACCTTTCCATAGGGATCTATCTTAACAAAAAGGTCGGAGATGAGGTGGAGAAGGGTGAACCCATCGCCGTCCTTTATTCGGATGGCGATAAAAACAAGATTGACCCGACAAGAGAGCGGCTTCTAAATGCGTATACCATCGGGCCTAGCCAACTGGATCCGCCCAGGCTTTTCTATGCAAGGGTCTCCAAAGAGGGTGTCGAGGAATTGAAATGACCACGACCGATCAAGGGCGACAATTCGAACACGTTGTTGAAACATTTCCTGAAGAGGCTCGCAGACACGTACGGGCTGTTCCGGCCAACGCCGGCAAGCTGGCTGCAGCGCAGTCTAAGGCAATCATGGAGATTATGAGAATCGGGGATGAGGCTCTCATGGTGCTGCTGCTACCCTTGGCGAGGCTCTATGCGATTACCCCGATCTCCAATTTCGGGGTCGGAGCCGTAGCCAAAGTTTCCGCAAATTCTGCGGGAAGCGAATGTGACCTCTATCTGGGTGCCAATATAGAATTTACCGGTCAGGCTTTGAGTCAGACGGTACATGCCGAGCAGGCAGCAACTATGAACGCATGGCTACAGGGGGCAGCGCAGCTCCATTCGATCGCCGTTTCGGCGGCGCCCTGTGGGTATTGCCGGCAGTTTCTTTACGAGTTGGAAGGGCGTGATACTCTCATGATCGTTACACCAGGGGAGGGCCCTCGGGCATTTCGATCCACCCGGCTTGTAGAGCTTCTGCCGGAGGCCTTTGGACCCCTTGACCTCAAAAAGGCGGCTGGTCTGATGGCAGCATCAAATGACCGGCACAGGCTTACCCTGAAGGCCGATGTAAAGGACCCATTGATCCTTGAAGCACTGTCTGCAGCCAATAAGAGTTACGCCCCTTACACGAACAGTATGGCTGGCTGTGCGATTCAGGCGAACGATGGGCGGGTCTATAGAGGCCCCTCTGTAGAGAACGCGGCCTTCAATCCAAGCCTCTCACCACTCCAGACGGCGATCTCAAGCATGAATATGGGCAGCCTCGCGCAAGGACGAACGATCACCAGGGCCATTTTGGTAGAAAAGCCGGCCAGAAGCGGGCAGCGGGCTGTCACAGAGCTGGTCCTCAGGTCATTCGCTCCGGAGGTGAGCCTCGAGTATTTCGAAGCCGAGTGACTTGCGTGCTTCCGTTTCTCTCTTCCATTACCTCAATTCACTCCTCACAAGGTGGGAAAAACTTTACCAAAGATCGGAATTGAACTTCTCATCGTTGTGTATTCTTTTTCACATTTCCTGGATGGGCATTAGACAAGGTTGGCTTAACTATTTGAAATCTAATGTAATATTTAATCTGACTAATATTGCATGCTTCTTGCAGGATTATTCGACAATCCCATGGGATTGGCCAGCCCAGAGGATCAAATGACCAGAACTCAATGAAAGCCTGATTCACCTAAACAAAAAAAAAGAAGGGGGGGGGAGCAGCCCCCTTTTTTGTTTGGTCAAGGGGAGAGTAAGGCGAGGTCTGATTACCAGCCGTTCACAAAATTAAAGATTTGGCGGGAATATTTTCACCAAGGCTATCTTACCGATTTAGCCGGTTTCTGATGCGAGTTATGCAAATTGCAAAATGATAATACGAGCGGTTGTGCGGGTTTTGAGCACGGCATTGGGGCGATAAAGCGATGATTTTGTGCATCAAGGGCCATTGGATCTGCCTGTTTTCGTGAAAGGCTCGTGCCGCAGTTGCACTGATGTGGAAAGGCTTAGAAGTTCTTGTGGGGTTGAAGCGAATTTCATTGGGCAAGGTAATCGGAATGAGGCGAGGTGCTGGTTTCACACTCGTTGAGCTCATGGTGGTAATTGCCATTCTTGGCATCCTCGGTGCTACAGCACTGCAGTGTTATCAGACGATACAGAAAAGGGCGCGCGGCTCTGAGGCTAGCAGCATGCTCAGGCAGCTTATTGACGCAGAGATCATGTACTATTTGGAGAATGACAAATTCTTCCCGGACCCTGGAGACACGATCATGATATTTCATGATGACCTGCCATCTAAGGCCGAGATAGCGCAGGTAAAGCACGCCCTTAAGGTAGCCTTTCCAATTGGCCATCTTCTCGACTGCAACATTACCACCCTTCCGGGCTCGACCTGTATGATAACGGTATCGTCCTATAAGAACTCCTTTGCGCTCTTCAAGAACGGTTCTCCCTCCATCACGGGTACGGTAGATAACACCGGCAAAGCCGACATATTATAAGATCAGTTGAGGGCGGGTTTGAGCACGTGATTTGCCTATCTGTCTTCATGCTAGCCTAGACTGGGCGTAAAAGACGTGCCACCTTGCGAGGCTCTCAAAGGTAAATCTCCGTTTTCGCATCCCCCCATATAATACAAAGTGAATTATTTTCTAAAGGATTCGGCCGGTTGTGTCGAAGAGCTGTAATGGCTCGTATGTTCTCATCGAAGGCGACTGATTGTGGATTTTTTCCATGCTGTGCTGCCCCGGCACACGGCATCGCTTGACCTGGGCTTGCAGCTGGCGTGGTATGGATTGACTAAAAGGAGAGCTTGTCTGCCTCAGCAAATGTCACTTCACTTTACCTATTACCAATGAGAGTGTTTTTCTATTCGATTTGAGAGTCTCCGGAATAGACAAGGAATCTCATCTGTGGCACTATTCATGCTACTTTTCGAGATGTATCTGAATTCCTTCACTCGGTGAATTTGGTTCAAGTTGGGACCAAGGAGGTCCTTCTGATTCTTTATGGCATTCAATAATAACAGGAGGGATAAGGGCTCATGACGCATACAATCGGGGGCATCTTTGAAGGATTGATTCAATACACCCTTTTGGGTATTATTATTGCTCTATTGCTTATGGTGATCCTCCTTGTCTTGCTCCACGGAAGAAATCCTGTCAGGTCCTTTTTGGCTATAGCGCCCCTCAGAAATGCATTTGACGGGTTGTGCGAGCTTTCAGATAGGTTAGACGAAAACTACATAGCTCATAACCCCTATGGCACGGCCATGTGGCTGACCCGTTTCATTAAGATCGGAGTTATGGCCGCTGCAGGGCTCATGATCCTCTGGATTATTGTAATTGCAATCAGAGGATGAGAACTTACCTTACCGTTTCTTCGTGTTTATTCGCCTTCTCCAAAATACCCTGTAGCTTGTCTGAGGGCAGGGCAGATTTATCCGCCTTTGGACGATTCATCCGCCTGAACCATGGCGGACTTGTCCGCCTGAACCATGGCGGAGGTCCCGCCCTGTATCTTCATTTCTGCCCGGAACCGCACCAGAACGTCCTCAGGTCAGGATACTCGGGCCCGGAGTTTCTCTTGAGCCGGTTTGCCAAGGCGTATTGTGTAAACGAGAGCCAGGAGAAAGAGGGAAACAGGAGAAGGCTTGCAATAGAGCCAGAGCCTGTAATCATGCGATCTGGCTTTATCGAGACCTAACAAGAATATCGTTGTAAGTTTGGCGAGTCATTTGATTGAATATCAGATGCAGCTGATTACCGTGTGATACAACAGGATCAGCAAAAGGATAAAGGATAGGCGAGGGGTACATAGTTCAGCGAGGATTTGCGATTCAAATATGGTAAGGGTGGCTATCAGGGGATGTTGTTTACTTCAGTTAGTCTAAGATATGACCATACTCTTCCTTCTTTGTTGTCTCGTGCTACCCTCAGTAAACATTACCATTCTATTCTAAAATCTTGCCTTGTGGCCCCTTGTGTCACCGTCACCCAAAATGATCTTGTCGATCTTCCGGGTGGAGAAATCGATATCACATACCGACCCGGATTTAAGAAGCCAAATGAATAGTATCCGTTTTGATTCGTGCTCACACTATACCCGCTAATGCTCATTGCGACCCCTTGCGCTGCTGAGCCGTTAGCCCACCGAACGTAGCCCTGCAGCTGGCCATATTGATATTGGGCTTCGCTAGATCCTACAATAATAATCATGACCAGTATCGCTACATAAGCACTTATGATCGTGATCTTTTTCTTCATTTACTCAGCCTTCTTAACAATAATTGGCAACGGGGTGGGCGCGGTCAATTGGACGTTTATCTCCTTCTTATAGAGTATCGGTCCATTAACAGTTTCGCGTACTGTAACTGTGACCTCTCCTAAGGGGATCGTTGTCAAGCGAAAACGGCCGTTTGATTCTATTTTGACAATCTTTCCGGCAATCTCAACGTAACCTGCAACTGGGCGTTCGTCCTGATCTATTACTGTCCCTTCCAATATTCCCAGATTTGTTGGAAATGCTCGCAAATCATTATTCAATGAATATCCCCCGCCTGCGTCCGTTATTATGTTTTGATCGCCATACAATTTGAAGACTTTATAGCCGGGCGTCCAGACCAAAATGTCATATTTTTCTTTGTGGGGCACTTTTATTGCGAACTCTCCCTGTTTATCGACAATCGGGCCATGCCTGCTTTCTAGAACCCCGATTTCGAATGAATCTAATGGACTATCCTCCAGTGTGAGTACCTTTCCCTGAAGACAAATTACTTCCCCCTCTCTCTCAGGAACGCCCGCCGTATATGGAAGCGGCTTAAAAAGCGCATATGCGTAAATAACAACCATGCCCGCGATAAATCCAATTACTACGTTCATGCCAAAGTATTTCATGCTTTTCCCGATGAATACCAAGAGCTTAAGATCACTCTCAATCAGATATTCGGCAAATGATTTCTTCGAATGTTGGGAGTCACGACCGGCCTTGGAGTTACGTTTATCCATTATTTATAATCACCCAATCTGTAACCTAACACTAAATATAAGGAATAGGTCTTATCCAATACCAATGGATTCAATATAGCACAATATTAATGCCTGATTACCATTATGGCGAATTCCATGTTGCTTGCCGTATACTGGATTTTTACAAATTTAATCATTACACATAGGTGTTTTAAGTTCAATATTATTTTGGGCTCTCCGCTGAAGTCAAGACCTCAATAGAAGGTTTGTGTGATCGAATCTCAAACGTTACTACAACCACATATTTCAAGATGAAATCTGCGAGCAGCTACCTCTGCTGATCCCGTTGATTTGCGATGAAAATCTGGGGCGATCTCATCTCAGGGCTTGAGGTTTTGATATTTCGATCAGATATTTACTCTTGCTATTTTGAATGGCCTGGCAAGTCATCCAGAATGGTGCAGCGCTTGACCACTTTCGGTTCAGAAGCCTTGAGATATTAAGCAAGAGTCAAGGGCATGCCTGACCCCTTGCAGTTTAGTTCATCAAATTCAACAACGTTCCTAATTTCTCACTAATAATGGCAAACGTAAAGATTTAACCCTAAACCCTACTGGTGCAGATGGACCGACATACGTTCCCGCACCTCGGCCATGAGGCGACGGGAGTTCTTCTTCAGAGTAGAGTCGGTTACCGGCGGGAGAATCGCAATGGAAATGTGACCGGACCTGATGTGGAGACTTTTCTTGGGAAGCACCTGGCGCGAGCCCTGAATCACCAGGGGCACCACATCGCGGCCGGATTGGGACGCCAGGAAAAAGGCGCCGCGTTTGAACGGTGCCAATCGGCCGTCCTCGGAGCGCGTTCCCTCGGCAAAGAAGAGAATCGAACTTCCCCGTTGAATTTTTAAAACGGTTTCCCGGATCAATTCGCGAGCGTGACCGGAGTCTTCCCGGTCAATAAAAATGTAGCCGGCCTTTTTCATGGCATATCCCCACAGTGGCACCGCCATGAGTTCTTTTTTTACTACAAACTTAAAATCAACCGGCAAACAAGCCAGCAGAGCCAGGATGTCGAACATGCTTTGGTGGTTGGAGACAAACACGACAGAGCCATTGTCTGGGGCCAGATTTCCTATCCCATGGAGGCTTACCGTCACCCGGCTTGCCCATAGCAGAATCTTGCTCCAAGGGCGGGCACCATATCTATGGGTCAGCCGGCCCGAGTGGTCGCCCAGGAAAAGCAAGATTGAAACTGCTGACCAGAATACGGTCTGAACCAGGAGAAACCCGAGAAGAATCGCCAGTCTGATCCTCCCAAAGAATGGTCTATGCCGGCCCACTAAAGACTCCACTCCACTAGACAGGCGCCCCAGGTCAACCCTGCGCCGAATGTGATCATGAGTAGCTTATCCATGGGTGAGAGTCTTCCTGCCTTTCGCGCTTCGTTCAAGGCTATGGGGATCGATGATGAAGACGTGTTTCCATATTTTTGAATGGTGATGTACACTTTCTCAAGAGAGATCCCAAGCCGCCGGGCCACAGCGTTAATAATACGGATATTGGCCTGGTGGGGAACCATGAGGGCCAGTTCTTCTATGGTTACTTTGGCTCGCTCCAGGGTGATTCGCGCAATGTCTTCAAGACAGCGGACTGCCTTCTTAAACAATTTATTCCCGTCCATTACCAGATAATAGGGCTTGGTATCGTTTTGCCTTTCCCCGATATATAACCCCCTACGAGGAGCGCCTTCATCAACAGAGTAGAGCAGGTCACCCAATCCCCCATCTGACCTCATATGGATAGATCGGATTCCGGTGTCTTCTGTTGTTCTTCTCAGGATTACGGCGCCTGCTCCATCGCCGAGCAGCACGCAGCTGTTTCTATCGCTCCAGTTCGTGACCGATGAAAGGACCTCGGTTCCCACCACGAGGGCGTGTTCCGCTTCACCGCAACGGATAGCGTTATGGGCTACTGAAAGAGCGTAGATGAAGCCCGAGCACCCTGCGGACACGTCCATGCTCGCCGCATTTGTAGCGCCGATTTTTTGCTGCAAGGTGCAGGCGCATGAAGGAAACTGCCTGTCCGGCGTAACCGTGCCCACCACGATCAGGTCGATTTGTTCCGGGTCGATTCCGGCCATTTCTAGGGCCTCTTCGGAGGCTATACGCGCGAGGTCCGAGGCGAACTGTCCCTGTTTTGCAATCCTCCGTTCCCTGATTCCGGTGCGCTTGGCAATCCAATCGTCGGACGTGTCGACGATTCGTTCCAAATCCTGGTTTGTGAGCACGATTTCAGGAGTGTAGGATCCTGTGCTGACTATTTTTGAGTTGTATAATGCATCAAGCATACCTGTGAATCCTCGTTCATCTCCTTGTCTGAAACTTAACCTAAGTCTTTGGGTTTCGGCTCACATCTAAAGGTCGTAACAATTAGCCAGTAACCGGCGGGAATGCTCGCAAGAATTGTTCAGATGACAATCCTGGCCGGAGTTGCTCAAAGAAATTGCTCCCGGTCCGGTAAAAGTGATGTGTTAGGATGTGGGGACGAAATTTCCATCAGCAGGGTGGGCAATAGGAGGCAACTACTCAGTGTGTTGCACCTGATGATTGAAATCGACTCCTGAACAAAACTCGGCCTATCAGCCGCTCACCAGTTTCATCTCATAGGCGATACTACTCCGCTATTCCTGGCTTGATTCCGATACATGAGCACGAACCGCTTGTCAATTTTTTCTTTATCAAGACTGATGGCCTCGCAAAAAGTCAAAGCAATGTAGCTATTTGCAATAATTGAATATAGCTGTATTCTTGGCTTCCCTTTCTCCCTACCTTTTTGGTATACGTAGGTCACATGATCAACCAAACTGCAGGTGAAAGGCATTATTCGTAATAAAGACCACAAGCAGCATGAGCTTTTTGATCCCTGCGGTTTTCTAAGCCCAAAGCGCCGGGAACTACTTGACCAATGCTGGGTGGGGTTATTTCAAAGAGAACTTCTCAGTGAAATTCCCGTTGGCGAAACGGCTCCGTTTTTAACTTGATAATTCCCTGCAGCGGCTCGACTGAGCTCGCCGAAGTCTTGCTGCAGGGTTACGACATAGTGCCTCCCCCTTGATGGGGGAGGTTAGGTGGGGGTGATGAAATATTTGGTCACCCTCCCCTTTATCCCCTCCCATTAAGGGAGGGGACTTTGACATTGGATACCCTGCAGCTTGCTGCAGGGTGGTTCATTGATGGCTTTGGTGGTCGGCCTACGAAAGAGTTGAACACGGTCCTTGGTGCATTGGTTCTTCAGCAAACACACGACCTAACCGATGAAAAAACAGTCGGCCGGGCAGCTTGTAACATCCAGTGGCATTATGCGTTGCATATCATTCATTCCATTTGACTACAGTTATGGGCGTACGCCCATAATGGCGGTGTAAAGGATGCCCGACTTTTTGCCAGACTATCAACTATGGGCCGTCCAAAATGAATAGCCTTCATTTTAATTAATATCTAATTTGTCGCTATTGTCAAATACAACTTCACTGCTGATGGAGCACGATCGCATTATCAGAGAAACTAACAATATATTGAGGCGGATTCCTCTAGGCCAAAAGTTACCATTTCCAGCTTCTATCTGAACCTCGCCTGATTTTACCAGAGATGACGAAATCAAATATAAAATATAAAGCAGGTATCGATTTCTCAGAGAAAGCTGTATTCTTTAAACCCTCTTTTTGGGCATATCCTTCTGCTCTTGAGCTAGGCAATATCCGGAGGATATCAGCAATAAAAGGGGGTTTTGATAAGATGGGCTCATGGTGGGTATCCGGAATGGTGCGGCGCTTGATCACTTTCGGTTCAGAAGCATTGAGATAGTAAGCAAGAGTCAAGGGCAGGCCTGACCCCTTGCAGTTTAATTCATCAAATTCAACAACGTCCCTAATTTCCTCTAGAAAAGGATCTATCGTTTCACCGAAAGGTACTGGCGTAGAATGCTCAGCAGCCGGAGCCAAAAGAGCTATGTTACTTGGGAGAGGTTTCAGTACATGAAAACCATATTTCCGTTACAGCGTCCAAAGATCTTCATTCCCTATGAGGAATTGAAATCATTAGCTGTGCTGTGAAGCAAATTCTGAAGAGCGTAGTGCGGGAAATCGCACGCTACGTTCTGTGGGGGTTGGGGCGCCAATCCGGTTGCCCCTTCTACCCGGCGGGTGCCGGGCGACCGGCATTCCTACCGCGACCATTTTACACAGATTTACGTCCCACTCCGCCACACATCTCAGCTCTCAATCCCATGGCGGATGCTGAAGAATTGCCGAATGTAAAGCGGCATATTAAGTTGCTTTCGGAATGTGTCCCCTTTTTCGTTTTGTCTTCATTCAAATTTATTCTGATGTTGAAAAAAAAGAACACCCCTGCGGGGCTCCTCACTGGGCCGGTGAATGGGTTTAAGGTTATCCTCGAGCGCTATTTAATAGGAGCGTCGCCTACCCCCTTGTCCTCCTCTGCCACCACCATATCCTCCGCTACCACCACCATATCCTCCGCTACCACCACGACTTTCGGTGCGAGGGCGAGCCTCATTAACATTAAGCGCTCGTCCCTTCAACTCCTTGCCGTTCAGGTCGTTTATTGCGGACTGGGCTTCAGTCCCAGCGGGCATCTCCACGAATGCGAACCCTTTTGATTGGCCACTGTACTTATCCTTAATAATTCTGACGGATTCCACCTGTCCGAAGGCTCCAAAAGCCTCTTGCAGATCCTCTTCGCTGACCTCGTAGGACAGATTACCTACATAGATATTCATTCTGACCTCCTTCTCATTACAGAAAATTTTGTAGGTTAAATTTGTTGATTTGATCTTGTAATCATGATGCTAAGGGCACTCCATCATAAATCTATGGAATGCCCTTTTTCCTCAGAACAATGAGCTAAACTGCGGTGACATTTGCTGCAGCAGGTCCTTTTTTCCCCGTGCTCTATTTCAAGGGTAACTCGGTCGGCTTCATTGAGAGACTTGAACCCAGTTGCATTGATTGCTGAATGATGAACGAATACATCAGCACCATCTTCTCGCTCAATGAAGCCATAGCCTTTGCGGTCATTGAACCACTTTACGATTCCATTGGTCATCGTGACATCCTCCTTCCTGATAGATTTTCATGGCTCCACACGTGAGGTTGCCACTTGTGACACATTGATCTTCCCCTCAGAACGAAACCGGCCCGCCAACGAAGGCGAGCCTTCAAAATCGGTTATATTATAACCTCTTTTTCACTAAAATCAAGTTATTTAACGCTGAACGAATTGATAAAACGCCGCTCAGCACCCGAAATCCCAACAAACAATGGACGGCTGTTTTGATATAATTTCTGTATCCTCAGCATCATCAATTACTATTAGTCCATTTTAACCGGCCTTTTCTTCTTATGAAATCTGTTTAGTTCAAGATGCTATACGAATAGGTACCTCTACTGATCCCGTTGATTTGCGTTGGAAAACTGGTATCCATCAAACCTAGGAGAATCTGAGTGGTACAGTTAGTTATCAACGCCCTCACATACCATGGATATTAAACGGGTAGAAGGTCATTCCAAGCGAATCAAAGCCTGATAATCATATAAAAGGCACCTCCAGAGCATAGCCAAGGGAGACGATCTCCAGGTATGCTTAAGAAGCAAACAGTAACCATCAAAACAAGGAGGTGCCCCTCAGGAAGCCGCCAGCTCGATGAACCGCCAAAGAAGGGAGTCAGTCATATAACCAATACCGAAAGACGGGGCTTAAAACCGGAGGGCCTCATAGAAGACCTCGGCAAATCGGTCAAAGACTTCTGGCACTTAATACTACGTATCGTATAGATGAAATATCGCGGTGTTTCACAGCATACGGACCGCTTCTAATTCTGGGTATGCTGACCGATAAAAGGATCAACATCATCGGCCTGGCCCCATTTCCCCGATAGGCTATCTGAAAAGACGGCCCCTTTATAGCTCCCCTATTTCCTTGAGACGGGCACGATCTCTATTGGTACCAGCACGATTTCAATACGGCGATTCTTGGCCCGCCCTTCCTCGCTCTCATTAGAGGCAACGGGGTGGTATTCGCCGTAGCCTATGGCGGAGAGAAGCCCGGCGTCAATGCCGGTTTTCTCCTGCAGATATCTGGCCACGG
>Ga0307378_10000332_pt1 | contig 85572 bp, 92 predicted proteins | sample UN1MG_FD_202238 | JGI IMG/M metagenome (GOLD analysis project Ga0307378, IMG submission 202238) | Soil microbial communities from Risofladan, Vaasa, Finland - UN-1 | ecosystem: Environmental > Terrestrial > Soil > Coastal area > Acid sulfate soil | place: Finland: Risofladan, Vaasa | collected... | reverse complement strand
GCCATCATCGGTGTGGGCATGGTCCCCAGGGGTGAGGTGGGTCTTATCGTTGCCAGCATCGGACTGAGCATGTCAATCGTGGAGCTGGGGGTCTATAACACCATCGTGTTCATGTCCCTGGCGACAACATTGGTAGCTCCGCCGTTATTGACTTACACCTTCCAGAGGAAGCTAGGCAAGAAATGTGAATTGGCCCCACCAGATGAGTGAGGGCCCAAAATAATTTTTTTTATTTTTCAGGTCGGGAACAAGGCCGTAGCCACGACCACAATGGCTATTGTGATGGCGCACAAGGCGATGACCACAACGGGACTGATCTTCAGGGCCTTTTCGTCCTCATTGTCAAAGTACCTTATCAGGCCTGCAGCGGACTGGAAACCCCCGGTCTTCTTATCCTTCGCCATTTGAATCGAACCTCCTACCTTCAACGGGATATAAAAATATTTAGTAAACCCCGCTTAGAAAGCAACACTGCATCCAGTTTACGATAACCTTTTAATGCGGGGCGGTTTTCACGACCTGATAGCATGCATTGGGCCGATGTGATAGCAAACACCTTGATGGCAAGGGGCGATAAACACCTGATCTCCACTGGCATCACACCCTCTGGATATATTCACGTGGGAAGCCTGAGGGAATCGATAACCGCCAACGCGGTGTTCAAGGCATTGAAGGATAGATCGGCTGATGTCGACTTCATCTACCTGGTCGATTCCTACGATCCGCTGCGCAAGCGCTATCCCTTCCTTCCGGAAAGCTTCGAGAAGGAGGTCGGCAAGCCCATCTGTTACATTCCCTGTCCGGATAATTGCCATGGCAATTATGCCGAACATTTCATCACCCCCTTCCTGGAAGCATTGGGTGAACTAGGCATCAACCCCCGCATCATATGGACGCACAAGCTCTACGAGGAGGGGAAGTTCACTGAGATCGTCGACCTGGTACTGAAGGAAAGGACGACCATAGCCAGTATTCTGGGCGAGGTCACAGGCAGAAAGATGCCCGAGAACTTCTGGCCCTTCACCCCGGAATGTCCGAAATGCGGATTGTTCACCGATAAGGTCCTGGGCTACGAGTTCCCCTACGTGCATTACAAGTGTGGTTGCGGTCACGAAGGCGATGCGGACATACGCAAGGGTCAGGGCAAGATGCCTTGGCGGGTGGAATGGGCGGCGAAGTGGAAGCTGTTCGGTGTGACCTGCGAACCGTTCGGCAAGGACCATGCGGCCTCGGGCGGGTCCTACGACAGCGGAGTACGCCTGGCCAGGGAGATATTTGGGATTGAGCCTCCACATCCGATCCCCTACGAGTTCATTCAGTTCAAAGGCAAGGGTCAGATGCATAAGTCCACTGGCAATGTGGTCACCGGGAGCGACGCGTTGTTGATCACCCCCGCTCCGGTCTTGGCCTTCGGCGTTCTGCGCTACAATCCGGAGAGACACATCGACTATGATCCTGGCCTGGGGATAATTGACATCGTCGACGAATATGACAAGGTCGAGTCCCTTTATTTCAACGGCGGAGCCGATGATAAAGAGATAGATCTGCTGCGGGCCTACGAGATCGCCCAGCCCACGGGCGTCCGGCCCAAACTGCCGCTCCAGGTCCCATATCGTCATCTGGTAAGTATAGCCCAGATAGCCGATTCATACGAAGGCGTGGTCAAGGTTTTGAAGCGCTCGATGAACATCGACGACATCTCGGAGGAGGATATGGGCGTCCTGAAGCAGAGGATCGAATGCGTACGCCACTGGTTGAACGCCTTCGCCCCGGAGGAGGTTCTCTATATCATCAGTCCGGAGCGGCCGGACATGGAGATCAACGATGACGAACGGAACTATATCGTCGAGCTCCTAGAGCGCCTGAGGACCACTGAATGGATCGGTGACCTGATCCACAACGCCATCTACGAGACGGCCAAAAAACGCGGCCTTCAGCCCAAGGTGTGCTTCCAGGTCCTGTATCGTTTGTTCATCTCTCGACGTTCCGGGCCCAAACTTGGATTCTTCCTGTCCACCATGGACAAGGATTTCGTCCTCAAACGATTGTCCGAGGCGTGAGCTCCAGGACCGGCCGTTCAAACATTTTTCCATATCATCATATATGTTCAACTCCCACCTATCTTCCATGAAGCTAGGGATTATTCTATATTCCAACGATCCCGAGACCGTCTACCAAGCCTTCAGGCTTAGCTTATATTCCTTGTCCCAGGGGGACCATGTCAACATGTTCCTGCTGGCAAAGGGAGTTGAGTGCGAGGACCTGGACAATGAGACGTTCAATATAACCAAGGAGATCAAAGCCTTCCTGGATGCAGGAGGCAAGACCTACAGCTGCACCTCGTGCATGAAGTTGCGAGCCAAGGGGGAGAGCCAGGCCTGCCCGATGTCAAAGATGGCGGACCTCTATCGCATAATAGCCGAGAGCGACAGGGTCATCACGCTATGATGGCCGGAACCTTGCCCATCAACGCCGTACCTTGTTCAAGGTGAACAGCAACACCGCCAGCGCCAACCATACCAGGAAGGCGATGAACAGGAACAGCAGATTACCAGGGTAAACGTGGTTCACTGACCAGATGGTGCCGAAGGCCATGAGCAGTGTTCCCCAGAACATGAGGTAGTTGCCATCGTCACCCTCACGTCTGGTTAAAGCTCCGAAGCGCTGCCTGAAACCGATGAACAGAGCGAACATCCCGCTCAAGAAGAAGATCGCGGGGAAGAAAAGGGTCCAATCCTCCGTTATCCAGGCTATCAGGATCGAGGCGGCGAACGCCATGATAAGATACGAAACTGCCAGGCTGGTCAGGGTAACCGAGGCACGGTCGTTCATTTATTTCAAGTGCAATAGGAATGCTGAACTTATCTAACTTACCCTTTCATCTGGTCGCCTGACCCCTCAGCGCAGTATGCTCATGTTGGTCAGCTTCTCCGGAAGGTACTTGTCGGTGACGAAGTCCAGACCGTATTTCGCCAAGGCCTGCTGTTCGGCCTTCTTGTTCAGCTTGAGCATGGTCTCGATCTCCCCCCTCCAATACTCGTCGGCGAAACGGGGGTCCTTCAGCTCGGCGTTCAACGCCTTTACGTCCATTTCCGTCAGCTTGTCCGTCGGCAGCTTGTAGTTGGTGATGTCGGAGGCGGTGATGCCAACGAACTCCGCCGTCGGCGTGGCCAGGTACTCGGAGATATGCGCGGTCTTGATGGCGCCGTATGCTATGGATGCGAATATGCGGAAGCTCCAGGGATCGCCATCGGTGAACACCACCACCGGCAGCTTCATCTCCTCGTTCAGCCGCTTGATGAACCTTCTGGTGGAACGGGCCGGTTGACCCTTCAGATGCACCAGCACGGCGTTGAAGTTCTCGTCGAAGCCGTTCTCCACCAGACGATCGAACATACCACCGGTCTCCACCGCGATAACGAACTTGGCGTTGGTGCTGAGGAACTGCAACTTTTCCTTTTCCACGTTGTACGGTATGCCATATCCCGAGTCGCCCACGTCGTCCCGGCAGTTGATCTTCTTCAAACGGCCTTTGCGGTCCATCTCGCTGATGGTCAGATCCCCTATGACCCTGGCCCCGTCCTCTTCCGGTCGCAGCTTGAAATCCTCGCGCATGCAGGTGGTGACTATCTCCAGGTCCTCGGCCAGCATGTTGCTCTCGTCCTGGGAGTTGAACTTGGCCTTCTCCCAGCTTTCGGAGATGTAGTACATCTCCCTTAGCGTGGAGGACTTGCTGTTGGCGATCATGTCCTCGATGAACTCAAGCACGTACATGGTGCGCAGGAGCATCAAGGCCCCGTTAACCTTCTTGGCGGAACGAGCACCGGTGGCATTGCCGTACTTCCAGACCCCGTGCTTGGGATTGAAACGGATGTTGCTCTTGGTCCTCAGGGGCAAGGTCATCTTCGGTATCTTGCCGGAATCGATCTGGTCGTAAATTGATTGGGCGATGTCCTTTAGGGAGCTCACCGCTTTGTTCTCTTTCTCAGTCATCGTTAAGCGCCTCCGTGGACTCGTCGTAGTCGACCTCTTCTTCCTCATCTTCCGTCGGTGGCGTTTCCACGCTCTCAGTGATCTCCAATCCTTTCACGTCCCAATCACCAGGCAACGGTTCGGCCCCGATGATCATGACCGGATTGATCCCCGATGAATAGATCTCGTTCTCCTCGTAGTCGTCCTTGTTCAGACCGGCCAAGGCAAAATTAACGTCCAGGCGGTCGGTGGAAGCGATCTTCTGCAGTTCCCAAGATGCCTTACCGTCATCCCTCACCTCGGTGGGGAAGAACTGCAGACCCTTGTAATCGAAAGACCCCGGTGGGAGCACCATATGAAGGTTGAACTTCTGGTTTTGGGGGGTGTAGTTGTAAATGGAAACACGGATCTTATGTCTCCCCTTCTCGAACGCTACCGCATCGTCGATCCACACCACGTTCATGATCTTGGTGATGGTCCCGCCCAGCTTCGGGACGGGTTTGCCGACGATCTTGGCGCATTTCTGGGCGATCATAGGCAGTATCTCCTGCACTATCTCGAACTTGACCCGGGTCTTGCTCTTGGTCTCCTTCTTGTTCAGATGCGTCTTCAAACTTCGTCCGCACAGTTTCAGCGCCAGTTCCACCTCGGCCTGTATCTCCGGCAGGTTCGCTATCGCCTCTTTAGCCTCGGATGTGAAAGGGACCTTGGTGGAAGCCACATGCACCAGTATGATGGCCGGTCCGTACGGTATGCCTGAGCCGCCGCGCTGTTCCAGCCCGTAGCGCCTCCAATCGGTGTTCTCGATCGATTTCGTTATGACGCAGGCCCCCTGTTGATACAACAGGGGCACGCGGTTGGCGAAACGCAGTATCTGAACCTGCGAATCCTTGGTCAGTCCTCCGCCGTACACGATGCCCACCTCCACCAGGAACGGGTTGCCGGAGTGGACCTTGGGGTCTCTGGTCACTGGAGGGGCGTAGAATTCTGGACGGACATCCACCAGCACGTTGCGCAGTCCTTTCTTGATCAGCTGGGCGCCTATGGGCGACAGGCAGTCGGTGGGCGGGGCCATGATCTTGACCGCCCCGATGGCCGTCAACAACCGCTTCTGATCATCCAGGTTCAATTTGCCTGGGTTGACCATTTGGTCCAGACCGGCCTTCTCACATATCTCCTTGGCCAGCCGATCGCTTATACGGGAAAAGTCCAGCTGCAGGAACTTGGACAGGTTCTTGTTCCTGGTGTCCTTGGCCATGTTCATCAGGGTGCCCAGTTCCAGGCCCTGCGGGTGAGGTTTGATCTCCTTGGTGGCCGGAGGCATCTTGTCCGTGGCCCTTTCGAACGTGGTCCTCTTTCCATCTGGATCTGTGAAAGTGATGCGCGAGTGCGGGTTCACGATGGCCGTCTGCCGAAGATACTCCAACACGGACTGCTTGCCGCTCACGTACCGTCCGTTGATGTTGTAGACGATGCGCGTTCCATGCTCCTTCCCGTCCCATATGAACGGGTCCTCCTTCAGAACGTCAGGTGTGTTCTTCTTGGTGTTGACCATGATGTCCATACGCCAGGCGACATCGTCCGCTCCGGTCTTGGACACCACCGTTGCCGGTTTCCCGGTGGTGATCTGCCCATACATCACGGTGGCGGAAATGCCGATACCCTGCTGCCCCCTGGACTGCCGCACCGCGTGGAAACGGGAACCGTAGAGCAGCCTACCGAAGACGTTGGGGATCATCTTCTTGACAATGCCCGGTCCGTTGTCCTCCACGGTCACCCGGAACTCGTTCGCATCCACTTTTTCAATGGCGACCAGTACTTCCGGGGAGATGTTCGCTTCCTCGCAAGCGTCCAGGGAGTTGTCCACCGCCTCCTTGATCCCCATTATCAACGATTTCACCTGGGAGTCGAAGCCCAGGATGTGTCGGTTCCTCTCGAAGAACTCGGAAACTGATATCTCCTTCTGTTTTTTGGCCAGTTCATCAGCTATCGAACTCATTGGATCATCCTATGCAAAGAAAAAGTGAGTTGCATCCCGGGGTGCATATCCCCGGGCGCAGTAAAAAAGGTTTTTGCGCTTCAGAGCTTGCGACCGCAGTTCCAGCACTTGGTATCGGTCTTCAGGAGCTTCGAGGAACACTGCGGACAGATGATCTCATCATCATCGAACTTGGCCCCGCAGCCGGGACACTTGTCCGAATCGGCCGGAACGTCCGCGCCGCAGTCGGAGCAGACGAACTTCTCATCCACGGCCTTCTTCTCCTTGGGCTTGCCGCGCTTCTGCTCCATCTCGAAGATCTTCTTCTTGGAGCGGTCCATCCACCAGGTCAGCAGCACCAGGATGTAGAACAGCACCGCGATGTTGAGGAAGGAGACCATGACCCCGGAAATCATGGAGTTGCTGAACACCTTGCCCATATCGGCGTTCACCGGTCCGAACGATTGTGTAGTGGTGACGCTGGCAGTATCGTTCTCCAGAATGAAGTTGTAGTAGTAGACGCCCTCTTCCATGTCGTTCAAGGTTAGGTAATAGACCGAACCTGCACTTGTGTTGGACAGGAGGGACATGCTGAGATTACGATCACTGGTGCCATCTCCCCAATTGTTGATGAGAATCACCCTTACGTCCGGATCGCCAGACGTTGAGGTCAGGGTGACGGTGAAGTTGAATGCATCACCTGGAATCCCTTTCACTGGAGTGACGGACCCAGCTATCAGAGAGTTGTCATCCGAGCTCAGCGGTGTTGGTTCGAAGTTGTCGATGGTGGCGTATAGCGCTGCCCCCAGAGATAACCCGATGACCAGGAACAGCCCTAATCCGAATATGGCCAACTTTTTCCGGTCCTTCAGACCGAAATAGGTCGGGATCCCATAGGCCAGCAATGCCACCACCATGGGCAGAAAGCAGAGTATCTGTGACACCCAGAGGTACGATATCAGGGTCAGGGACACCGTAACGATGAGGGCGAGAATTAAACCCAGGGGAATGGCCAACTTTGATTGGCGCACCCCCTTCATTCGCTCGTTGAACTTGTCAAGGGCTGACATCAACCGGCCATAATTATAGTATGTTTAAATCCTTTTGTTTAAACAGGAGGGAAGAGGCGCTTGATGAAAGAAGATAGGCTAGCCGTTCTAGCCCTGGGCGGCAATGCCATCCTGGAGGCAGGAGAGGAGGCCACCGTTGAGACCCAGATGAGAAACCTCGAAAGGGCCTTCAATCACATTCTGCCGTTGCTATCCTATTACCCGCGATTGGTCCTGACCCACGGGAACGGTCCGCAGGTGGGCAACATCCTGCTGCGCAACCAGGTGTGCCACCTGGAGACCCCACCCCTGCCGTTGGACGTCTGCGTGGCCGAGTCTCAGGGACAGATCGCCTACCTGGCCATGCAGGCCTGGGACCGCGTGTGCCGGCGATCAGGGACGGTCGTTCCTATGCTATCCGTGATAACCCGTACGGTAGTGTCCAAGAACGATTCCAGCTTCTCCGACCCGACCAAGCCGGTGGGGTCGTTCTATCCCGAAGAGAAGGCCAAGGAGCTGGAACGCTCCAATGGTTGGAAGTTCATCGAAGACGTCAAGCGGGGGGGCTTCCGTCGGGTGGTGCCCTCCCCGGACGTGCTGAGGTTGGCGGAAGAGGAGCAATTGAGCGCCCTTTGCGATCGCATGGAACGGCCTTTCGTCCTGCTCTGCAACGGTGGAGGCGGGGTCCCGGTGATATCCACCGCCGAAGGCTATGAAGGCGTGGAGGCGGTGGTGGACAAGGACCTGGCCTCGGCTAGATTGGCTCAGGTGTTGCATGCCGATATTTTAATAATGGTGACCGATGTTGAGGCCGTCTATCTGGATTTCATGAGCGATAGCCCGCGACCATTGAGGATTGTGACCGCCGCCGACATGCGTCGCCACTCCGAGGAAGGGCATTTCCCATCCGGGTCCATGGGACCCAAGGTGGAGGCGGCCGTTCGCTTCGTAGAGTCCACTGGCCGAAGGACTGTGATAACATCGGCCGAAAGGTTGATGGACGCCCTGGAAGGAAGGGCGGGCACCACAGTGGAATGAGGAAAAAACACAATGGCCCTGACAATAGAAGAGCAGGTCAAAGCGATCCAAGATGAGATCGACAAGACCCAGAAGAACAAGGCCACCGAGTACCACATCGGTAAGCTCAAGGCCAAGATGGCCAAGCTTCGCGATGAGGTGGAGAAAAGAAGGACTTCCAGCGGAGGCCCTGCCAAAGGGTATTCCGTCAAAAAGAGCGGAAACGCCACTGTGGCCCTCGTGGGATTTCCCAGCGTCGGTAAGTCCACTCTGTTGAACATACTGACCGGCGCCAAGTCCGAGGTGGGGTCCTATGATTTCACCACGCTCGACGTGGTCCCTGGCGCTTACGAGTACCAGGGAGCTAAGATCCAGGTCCTGGACATGCCCGGGCTGATCCGGGATGCCGCCAAGGGCAAGGGCCGAGGCAGGGAGGTCATCTCGGTGGTGCGCGCCTCAGACCTGGTACTGTTCGTTTTGGACTTCTACGATACCAACCTGCAGGTGCTGGTACGGGAGCTGGAGAATGCTGGGATGCGTATCAACACCCACCCTCCGGACGTGGTCATAACCCGCAGGGAGATCGGCGGCGTTGACGTTAAGTCGACGGTCAAGCTGACGAAGATCGACATGGAACTGGCCAGAGCCATGGTCGTGGAATATGGGCTGGTGAACGCAGACGTTGTCATTCGGGAGGATGTCGACCAGGACCAACTGGTGGACGTTCTTTCCGGGAACCGCATCTACATCAGCGCCGTCCTGGCCATCAACAAGATCGATATCTCCGACGCGACCTACCTGAAGGAGATACGTATAAAGTTCAAGGACTGGGACCCGGTCTTCATCTCCGCGGTCAAGGACATAGGCATCGACGATCTGAAGGCCAAGATCTTTCAAAGGCTGGAGCTCATTCGGGTCTACATGAAGAAGCAGGGAGAGGATGCTGATCTGGATGAACCGCTCATCGCCAAGCACGGAAGCACCGTGGGCGATGTCTGTGATTCCCTGCATCGTATCTTCAGGCTGAACTTCCGTTACGCCCTGATATGGGGGAAGAGCGCCCGCTTCCCAGGTCAGATGGTGGGATTGGAGCATAAGTTGGCCGACGGCGACGTCCTTTCGGTCATCTACAAACGTACCGGCGAGTAGGGAGAATGATTATACCGCTCACGGTGAATTCCCTAGCGATCTAAATGAAAGGATTGTCCACTCGCTCCGTGCATGACGGCGACCTGTCGATGAGGTTTGAGGGCGCCATCAACACACCCATCTTCCAGAGCAGCACTTTCGCATTTCCCACCGATGACCCGCGCTCTTGGGAAGGAGAGGTGCCAGAGGGCGCCTACATCTACAGTCGCTACGGCAATCCCACCGTAAATGCGGTGGAGAACAAGTTGGCATCCCTGGAAGGCGGAGAGTCCGCCCTGGCCTTCTCATCGGGTATGGGGGCCATATCCACCACGTTGCTGGCATTCCTGAAAAAAGGCGATAGGATCGTCGCCATGGAGGACCTGTACGGCGGGACCTACGCCCTGCTGAAGAACGAACTGCCACGGATGGGCATCGATGTGGAGTTCGTACCGACCACCTCCGCCGAGAAGCTCTGTCAGGCTATCGATGGAAGGACCAAGGTGGTGTATCTAGAAAGCCCGACCAATCCATTGTTGAAGCTTATCGATGTTCGGGAGACCTGTTCAATGGCGAAGGAGAGGGGCTGCAAGGTCCTGATAGACAACACCTTCGCCACTCCGATATTCCAGCGGCCCATCTCCATGGGCGTGGACGTGGTCCTGCACAGCGCCACCAAATACCTGAACGGGCACTCGGACGTGATCGCCGGTCTGGCCGTCGGTTCCAAGGAGGACATGGCATTGGTCCACCAGAAGCGCAAACTGTTGGGAGCGGTGCTGGACCCTTTGCCGGCGTATCTGATGGGCAGGGGGATGCGAACATTGGAACTGAGGATGAGGCGTCATGATTCCAACGCCCGGAAGGTGGCCGAGTTCCTGGAATCCCACCCCCGGGTGGAAAAGTGCATCTACCCCGGATTACCGTCCCATCCGGACCACGTCCTGGCTCAGAGACAGATGGACGGTTACGGTGGAATGGTCACCTTTGAAATGAAGGGGGGTCGAGAGGCCGCAGAGAACGCGCTCAAACGTTTCCAGATAATCGCCAAGGCCGCCAGCCTGGGAGGGGTGGAATCCCTGGCCAGCATGCCGGTCAACACCTCGCACGTATCGTTCGGCAAGGAAGCACGAAAGAGACTGGGCATTGGGGACGGGATGATCCGGCTCTCCGTAGGCATCGAAGATCCTGAGGACCTCTGCGAAGACCTGGAACAGGCCATGCGCTAGGTTCACTCGAATATGCCCTGGACGAACACCTCCTCTTCGAGCCCCCATTGCCGCACCAGTTCCTCGGCCTCCTCCAGGCAATCGAACGGCACCAGAAGCATGACCACATCGCCGTGGTAAGCATAGTTCATGGCCCGGGAGAACATGCCGTGGTCCCTGTCCACGGATTCGCACATCCATATCTCCCCGACCAAACGCCGGCCGTCCTGACGGCGGGCGACGATGTCCGGCACCATATCGCCGAAGCCTTCCGGTTTTATGGGAAACATCTCCAGATTGATCTGAAGCTCCGTGAAACCTTTATGGTCCAGATCGTCGGCCCAGGCCCGGAGCAGACGGTCCCTCCTTTCCTTTGGCTCGCCCTCGAGGATCATATCCGTTCGATGGTGCCAGGAGGTAAATATTTCTTGCGTTCTTCTCATTCACGCAATGTTTATTATCGACCATACTATCTCACGCCCCATGATCCAAAGGCCCCGGGGGACCAGGGATTTCGGCCCGGAGGAGATGGAGATACGCCGGTTCTTCGAGGACATGATGCGCCAGGAAGCCGTATTGCACGGTTTTCGTGAGGTCTCCACACCTATTTTCGAGCACACCGAGCTATTCACCCTCAAGTCTGGACCGGGAGTGGTCGAGGAGATATACGCCTTCCAGGACAAAGGCGGCCGGGAGATATGCCTGCGTCCCGAGCTTACCGCCTCGGTGGTGAGGTTCTTCCTTAACGATCTGACGAACTTTCCAAGGCCGCTGAAGATGTTCTACTTCGGCCAATGCTTCAGGTACGAACGTCCGCAGGCGGGTCGTTACCGGGAGTTCTTCCAGTTCGGGTCGGAGATCATCGGCAACCCAACGCCTGAGACGGATGCGGAAGTGATCGGACTGGCCGCGGCCATTGTGGAACGCAGCGGCCTGCGGGATTACCGCATCCGCATAGGGCACATCGGCATTTTGAGGGAGCTGCTCTCCCGGGCCGGGGTCGAGGGGGACAGGGCCCTGCCGATATTGCAGAAGCTGGACAAGAAGATGTATCCGGAGGCGGAGGACCTCATGACCCAAGCGGGGATCGCCCCTGAGATCATGGCCGAGATCGTCGAGACCACCAAGCTCACCGGCCCCATCTCCGTGCTGGATTCGTTCGAGGGACCGGCCCGGGATTACATCAGGGAGGTCTGCGACATCCTTCTGGCCATGGGGTTCGGCAACGTGAGCGTGGACCTAGGCGTCGTTCGCGGTCTGGCCTACTACACCGGCATGGTCTTCGAGGTGGATGCCCCCAAGTTGGGGGCTGAGAAGCAGATATGCGGCGGCGGCTCCTATTCACTGGCAGAGCTTTTCGGCGGGGAGAAGGTCTTTTCCACCGGATTCGCCATCGGTTTCGACCGTACGCTGTTGGCGTTGCAGACCGAGGGAGCGGCTCTACCGCAGGAACGGTTGACCGCCTTTGTGGTTCCGGTGAACGACCTGATGCGAGGGCACGCTTTCAAACTGGTATCGGAACTGAGACGCGCCGGTATCTCCGCTGACATCGACCTTATGCGACGGAACATGGGCAAGAACCTGAAGTTCGCCGCCGCTATGAAGGCCAAGTATGCCATAATCGTGGGGGATAAGGAGCTGGAGAGCGATTCTGTCACTTTACGGGACCTTTCCAGCGGAGAGCAGTCCCTGGTGAGCATGTCGGACATCGTAGCAAAATTGAAGTGATGGGCGCGTTGGGACCGGAGGAGGGGGGATCACAAGGGAGTGAATTAAATAGGAGGAAAAACGCCCCCGGCCCCTAGCGCTTATTACCCTGCAAATTCCATCTAGTATATAATAGCTCTGTTGCTGCAACTAGGCTTGTCCGAACCTTCGTCATTTACGAAGTTGTTGGGCAAGGACGTGCTGGTCCAGTACCCAGTTGACCATGGAATCCGCCTTGGTTATGATGGGGTTCTCCCGGTATACGTGGTTCGCCTTGGCGGAGGTGAAGCCCTCAAGCAATTTTATCGCCTCGGCGAACAGCGGTATGAGATTCGGCGCCTTGACCCGGTACTGTCCTTTCAATTGCTTTATGACCAGCTCGGAGTCCATGAACACCTCCACCTCGGCGGCGCCGCGGCTCTTGACCTCCTTGAGACCGGCCAATAGTCCATGGTACTCCGCTTCGTTGTTCGTCATCGTCCCTATGAAGTTGGACCCGGAACCGATCTCCTTGCCTTTCTCGTCGCAGATTATGAAAGCGTAGGCCGAGCGTCCGGGATTGCCCCGCGAACCTCCATCGCTGTACAAGCGCAATTTCATCGCCGGAGAATGGTTTTGGGTATTAATTCCTCCTGGTATCCGAAACTTTGACAATAGGCTATCATATACCATCACAGCCGCCTAAGGACGGCACGGACGTCGATAGCATGGACCGAGAGATAATAGCCCGGGTGGCCAAAGTGGCCAGGCTCGAACTGACCGAGGAGGAGATGGAACGCTACGCCCAGGACCTGGACGACATCCTCAATAGCTTCTCGATCCTGGACGAGGCCCCCATGTGCGATAACTTCACCTTCAACCCCATAGCGGTCGTGGACGTTCTGAGGGAGGACCAGCCTGGCCAGGACATCGACCCCCAGCTGCTGCGTAAGCAGATGAGGACCTACGAGGATTATGTCAGGGGGCCTCGATTATCGTGAGCGTCCCCGCTCCTCATGACCTGATACGTTTCGCCAAGGAACGATATCATGCCTTCACCGAGATAGCGGAGACCTTTGTCGACGCTGAGTTCCATTTCTCGGCCAAGGACAATCTGTGCGCCAATGGATTTCAGGCCCGGGCCGGCTCGGCCATTCTGGAAGGTTATGTTCCACCGTTCGACGCCGCACCGATCCAAAGGCTCAAGACCGCCGGCGGACAGCTGGTAGGCAAGACCACCATGGACGAGTTCGGCTTCGGTACCTTCAGCGTCAATTCTGCGCACGGGATACCGCTTAACCCCTTCGATATCCAGCGCAGCTGCGGAGGATCGTCAGGCGGTGCTGGAGCAGCGGCATGCCTGATCCCCGGGCATATCGCCTTGGGCGTTTCCACCGGAGGCTCCATATCCGGTCCCGCATCCTTCTGCGGGGTGGTCGGACTGTCGCCTACCTATGGCCGGGTCTCCCGCTACGGCCTCATCGACTACGGTAACTCCCTGGACAAGGTCGGTCTGCTGTCCCGTTCGGCAACATTGGTGCGAAAGCATTTCCGGACGATCGCCGGACCGGACCCCAAGGACCCTACCTCCTGCGCCCAGCCTCAACTTCCGACCAAGGGCGGGATGCCCGATTCCTTGGCCGTGCCCAAGGAGGCCCTGGCCAACTTGGACCCGGCAGTGAGCAAGGGATTTCAGGAGGCCGTCGGTAGAATACGGGAAATGGGGGTGAAGGTCGAGGAGATCTCCATGCCCTCCCTGCGCTACGCGATGCCCGCCTATTACATTCTGGCGACCTCGGAGGCCTCCACCAACCTGGCTCGTTACTGCGGTATGCGTTTCGGCCGCCGGGAGGAAGAGCTCAATCAGCACTTCAACGATTTCTTCTCCGGCGTTCGCTCGCAGAGCTTCGGTGATGAGGCGAAACGCCGCATCCTTCTGGGCACGTTCTGCCGCATGGTCGGGTTCCGCAGCCGCTACTACCTGAAGTCCTTGGCCGTACGGCAGATGCTCATCGAGGAATACCGCAAGGTGTTCCAGGACCATCAGATGGTGCTCACACCTACCATGCCCTTCTTGCCTCCGCGCTTCGAGGACATTAGCAAGATGACGCCGTTGGAGATATATGGAGCGGACTTCCTGACCATCCCACCGAACCTCACTGGGATGCCTCATGTATCCTTACCATGCGCTTACCAGCAGGGGCTGCCAGTGGGAATGCAGCTGGTCTCCGACCATTGGCATGAGATGGACCTGCTGGAGATGTCCTCCGAGTGGGAGGCACACTTCCCTTACCGATTCCCGGAGGTGGGACCATGAAGATCGGGCTGGAGATGCATTTCCAATTACCGACACGGTCCAAGCTTTTCTGTTCCTGCCCGACGAGCGCGGCCGATCCGAACCACAACATCTGCCCGGTCTGTCTGGGATATCCAGGTTCCCGCCCTTCGCTGAACCGTAAGGCGTTGGAAGTGGGATTGACCATCGCCCGCTTCCTGGACTGCCGGATCGAGGATAGGGTGTGGTTCTCTCGCAAGACCTACTTCTATCCCGATCTGGTGAAGAACTTTCAGATCACCCAGTACGAATCACCGCTGGGCACTGATGGCCATTTCGATCTGAACGGACGCAGGATCGGTATCTGGCGTGTTCATCTGGAAGAGGACCCGGGACGCATCAAGAGGGTGGGGCGCTCGGGGGAGGAGATATCATTCGTCGATTACAACCGCAGCGGCATCCCCTTGGTCGAGATAGTCACCGCCCCGGACATGCAGTCGCCGGCCGAGGCCCGGGTCTTCATCGACCAACTGATCATCGAGCTGAGGTCGCTCTGCGACCTGGATGCCCAGGACGAGCAGAAGGTCAGAGTGGACGCCAATATATCCGTGGGCGAAGAACGGGTGGAGATCAAGAACGTCCAGGGGCTGCGCAATGTTGAACGGGCCTTGAAGTTCGAGGCTGTCCGTCAAACGAAGCTTTTGGCCGCTGGAAAGAAGGTGATACTGGAGACCAGGCGTTACGACGAGGAACGCAGGGTCACCATGTCCGCCCGTGATAAGGAAACGGAGGAGGACTACGGTTACATCGGGGAACCGGACCTGGGCGAGTTCCACATCGGCCAGATGGCCGAGGAGCTGGACCTCAAGGAGACACCCCTGGTCCGCGCCAGACGTTTGGTGACCGACCACGGGATCAATGATGCCACCGCCAAGCAGCTGGTGCTGACCTCCTCATCGCTGACCGACATGTTCGAGCTGTTGTGCCGGAGCGTATCTTCGGAGAAGGCGGTCACATGGACCATGGGGCCGATCTCCAGCAACTGGTCCGCTCTGCAGGACCGCCACGAACTATGGTCAGATGTGGTGGCCGCGGTGAAAGCGGATTCGGACGGCGAGATAACGGATAACGAGGCGAAACGCAGGATACTGTCGCTGGCCGGGGTGAAGCAGGAGAACGCCGAGGCCGGAGATGCCGATCTGGACCACATGATATCCGATTTCATTGATGCCCACCCCGAGGTCCTGGCCGACTACCGCAAGAACGCCAAGGCCGCCAACACGGTCATCGGTCACGTCATGAAAGAGAGCCGGGGACGATATTCCTCGAAAGATGTGGTGGAAGAAGTAAGAAAGGAATTGGAGAAAAGGGTTTAGTCCTCGTCCTCATCGGCCAGGCAAAGCAGCTGCAGCTCGTTGAGCTTGGCCTCCTCCACCTTCGTGGGAGCGCCGTCGACCAGCGACTGGAACTTCTTGTTCTTCGGGAACGCTATCACATCACGGATGCTCTCGCAGCCTAGCAGCATGGAGCACAGACGGTCTATCCCCATACCGATGCCGCCGTGGGGCGGGGCGCCATACTCCAAGGCTTCCAGGAAGAAGTCGAACTCCCTCTGCATGGCCTCCTTGTCCATTCCCAGGATAGAGAATATCTGGCGTTGGATATCGGCGTCGTGGTTTCTTAGCGATCCCGAACCGATCTCGCTTCCGTCTAGGACCAGATCATAGGAGTGGCCCTTCACGTTCTCACGTTCCTTGCCGTCGGGGATCCTGTCGCCCACCGGCCGTACGAAGGGGTGATGGAAACTTGTCAGTCCGCCAGTGGCCGCGTCCCTCTGGAACAGGGGGCACGAAACGACCCATACGAACTGATGACCTTTGCCCTCCAGCAGACCCAGGTCCCTCGCCAGTTTGAGACGGAGCTGTCCGCCGGCCTTGAGGACGTTTTCCTTGGAGCCTGCCAGGTATAGCAGTAGGTCGCCCTGTTCGGCCTTCATTCTCTCGGCCAAAGAAGTTCGCACCTCGTCGGGGAAGTACTTGACGATATTGGAGTTGAGCCCCTCAAGGGTCATGCGCATCCAGGTGATCCCCCCCATACCTTGGGATTTGGCCCACTCGATGAGCCGGTCCACCTGTTTACGCCCGACGGAGCCGTCCTCATCCTGTTCCTTCATCAGGGAGGCCTTGAGGTTTATACAGGTTACCATCCCTCCCTTGGCCAGGACCTTCTGGAATATCTCGTAAGGAGCGTTGCGAACGATATCGGTGACCTCTTCCATCTCCAGGCCGAAGCGCACGTCCGGAGCATCGGTGCCAAACTTGGACATGGCGTCCTTCAGATCGATGCGGGGGAAAGGAACAGGCAGTTCCTGATCGAACATCTGCTTCCACACATAGGAGTACATCCTCTCGACCAAGGACAGTATGTCGTCCATCTCCACGAACGACATCTCCAGGTCCAGTTGGGTGAACTCAGGTTGACGGTCGGCCCGGCTGTCCTCGTCACGGAAGCATCGGGCAATCTGGAAGTAGCGTTCCACTCCGCCCACCATGAGCATCTGCTTGTACAGCTGCGGTGATTGCGGCAGGGCGTAGAACTGCCCGGGCATGTTGCGCGAAGGCACCAGGAAATCTCTGGCTCCTTCACGGCTGCTGCGGGTCAGCATGGGTGTCTCAACGTCCATGAACCCTTCCATATCCAGGAAGCGGCGGGCGTGGGAGATGAGCTTGGACCGGAACTGGAGGTTGGCGTTCATCTCCTTCCTCCTCAGGTCCAGGTAGCGGTACTTCAGCCGCAGGTCCTCTCCGGGAAGCATAAAGTTCTTCTGCTCAGCTATCTCGAAAGGTATCGGCTTGGATCGACTGAACACTTTGGCCTGTTCGATCAGTACCTCGATCTGTCCAGTGAGGTTTCGCTGGTCCTCAGTGCCTTCCACACGGTCACGGACGACGCCGGTGACCGTGATCACGAACTCCCGACCGACGCTATTCAATATTGGCTTCAAACGCGCCAAATCCTCGTCGTTGGTGGCCTCGGGATCGAACACCGCTTGGGTGCTGCCGTGGGAGTCGGCGATATCATAGAAAAGCACGCCTCCGTGATCCCTGAAGAACCTTACCCAACCGGCGAGGGTCACTCGCTTGCCAAGGTCATCTTTAGTTAGTTTTCCGCAATGGTGTGTCCTCAACATTTCCATTCCTCTGGTCGGATATGGTCGGTAAGCCGGAGTAACGTGGACGCCCTATTAAATCCTTATCTCAATGTATTTGAGCATTATGATTACAAATGGCAGTATTAAACTGATTTTTCCATCATACTGCCAACGTAATAAAAATATGATGGACGGAATGCGTTTGAAAACCCATCATTTTCCTTCAGTTGGGCTGAAATCGGGCATGAAGTTGAACGGGTCCTTGATAACATTGAGTATGACATAGGTGTTGGTCTTCTTCACCCCGGGTATGATGAGCATGGACTTGACCACCTGACTGAACTCTTCACGGGATCGGCAGGCGACCCAGGCGATGGAATCGCATTCCCCGGTCACGTCCAGAATGGCCACGATGTTCTTCAGCTCCTTTATGCGCCGTTGGATCTCTATGAGGTCCCCTTCAACGTAAATGTGCACTATGGCCATGAACTCGTAGCCCAGCTTCATGTAGTCGACGTTGGCCCGATAACCCCGGATAACGTCGTTCTGCTCCATGTTACGCACACGCTGCATAAGTGTCGTAGGATGTATGCCCAAACGCTTTGCGATCGCTCGGGACGATCCCTGACTGGACTTGCACAATTCCTCAACGATCCTTTTATCCAAATCATCCAACATATTATGACCCTTTTAACTGGAACTTGATTGGGTATGTTCCCTTAGATACATGTCTTTTAAGATAGTTAAATAAGTGCTCATATGTCTAATTATTTTTTGTCCCTGGTAGGCGTGGATTATTTACCCGCCTTTGACCATTCCCGGAGCATGACCCTGAGGCTCTACGAGGACGATCCATATCTTAGCGAGTTCACCGCGAGGGTGCAGAAGATAGATGGGGATCGGATTTTCTTGGACCGTACTGCTTTCTATCCTGGCGGCGGGGGGCAGGAGAGGGACAGGGGAACGATCGAAGGTCTGGAGGTCACTGAACTAAAGGGCAAAGGGGAAATAGCACACCTGATCCCTGGGCATCTCTTCGAAATAGGGCAGGAGGTGACCGGTAGGATCGATTGGGAGAACCGCCTTTCACTGATGCGGGCACACACCGGTGAACATCTGCTATTCGCTGCTCTTTCCCACCTTACCGAACTGGAATTGGTAAAGATATCTTTGACCAGTGAGAGGAAGGTTCTCATCGTCAAGGGCCATGTCACCTGGGAGATCATCCTGGAGGCGACGCGGGAGGTCAATACCATCATTGCTAAGGGAGCACCGGTGATCTGCCGCCTGATGAACAAGGAGGAGCTGACCGAGGGAGGTCCCAGGGTCAAACTGGAACGTATCCATGACCAAAAGGTCCGTGTGGTATTCATCGGAAAGCATGACCAGGCGGCCTGCGCCGGGGTGCATCTGAAGGACGCCAATGAGATAGGTATGCTGATGGTGGACAAACTTACATCGGCCAAACCGGCCGGAGATTGGGAGATAGAGTTCCTCGTGGGGCCGACGGCCGTCAGCGCCGCCTTGGTCCATTCGGTCAGAGCGCTAATGTTGGCTGAGAGGATGGGCGCCCTTCCCCAGGACAGCCTGACCGCTTTCGACAACCGAGAACGGGAGATGATCAAGTGCCGAGAATCCCTGAAGCATTATGCTCGAGAGACCCTTTCCAAGCTGGAACCATCGGAGGTCGGTGGCATGAAGGTCTTCTCCGGCGTCTTTACCGGTCTGGATAGGAAGTTGCTGATGGAGAAGGCCTCTGAGATCGCCTCCGGGAACAATTCATTCGTGGCACTGGTCTCTCATGATGACAAGACCTTTTTGGTTTTGGCCTGTTCATCGGACGTTCGTTTGGACTGCGTCTCACTGCTCAATAAGGTGCTAGGCGCGCATGGTGGTCGCGGGGGGGGCAGGTCCGGCTTCGCCAGCGGCGGTACCAACGACCAAGTGGATGCGGAAAGACTGCTGCAGAATGTATTGAATACCGTCAAAAATATTAATTAAACACCTTTAATACATCATTTGTTCATTGTTTTAAATCAACATTATACATTTGAACTAATAAACAGCTATATATTACTCATTTGTTGCAAAGCAAATTATTTAATATACATTTGTTTAACCATATGTCAATGGCGACTGAAAAGGACTTCTGTGAGATGAAAGAGGCCATCTTGAAGAAGGTGAAGAAAGAGGGAGTGAAGTTCATCGAAATGCAGTTCTCCGATATCCTGGGAACGGTAAAGAGCATATCGATCCCTACTTCCAGATTGGAGAGCATGATCGATGACGGTGTCTTCCTGGACGGTTCTTCTATCCTGGGTTATGCCACCATCGAAGAATCGGACATGAGGGCCAACCCCATATTGGATTCTTTCCAGATATACCCCTGGATAGATGACGCGATAAAGACCGCCCGGTTCATGTGCACCATATCCGATCACAACGGCAACCGTTTCAAGGGCGATCCCCGCTGGGCCCTGGAAAAGATGGTGACCAAGGTCAAGGAGATGGGCTACGATTTCAACGTCGGCCCTGAGTTCGAGTTCTTCCTGTTCCCTCTGAAGGACGGGATACCGGTCCCTGTACCGGCCGACGCCGGCGGTTACTTCGACCTCATGCCCTTGGACAAAGGCGAGATCGCCCGCAAGGAGATGGTACTGGCCTTTGACGAACTGCAGTACGATATGGAAGCTTCGCATCACGAGGTCGCCCCAGGGCAGGTCGAGATAGATCTGCGCTATCAGGACGCCTTGACCATGGCCGACCGCATGCTGACGTTGAAGTACGGTGTCAAATGCATAGCCATGAAGTACGACCTGTTCGCCAGCTTCATGCCCAAACCGTTGTTCGGATGCAACGGCTCAGGGATGCACGTTCACCAGTCCCTGTGCTCCAAGGACACCAACGCCTTCTACGACCCGGACGGCAAATGGGGATTGAGCCAGATGGCCATGCACTACATGGGCGGCCTATTGAACCACGCCAGGGAGAACTGTGCAGTACTGGCCTCATACGTTAACTCGTACAAGCGCCTGGTGCCTGGATTCGAAGCGCCTTGCTACATTTCCTGGGCCAACATGAACCGAAGCGCCCTGATACGTGTCCCTGCCGGTCGCGGCATGAGGACCAGGGTGGAGCTGAGGAACCCTGACCCGGCGGGTAACCCATACCTGCAGTTCGCGGTCATGCTCGCTTCCGGTCTAGACGGTATAAAGAACAGGACCGCCCCCACGGAGCCGGTGGAGAAGGACATCTATCACATGTCCAAGGAAGAGAGGATCAAGAACAAGATCACCGACCTACCGATGAACCTGGGCGATGCGATCGAGGTCATGTCCCAAAGCAAGGTGATGAAGGAGGCTCTAGGTGAGCACATCTTCAACCATTACCTGCACCTCAAACGCATGGAGTGGGACGACTATCGTAAGTACGTCACGAACTGGGAGATCGAAAGGTACCTCAGGGTCCTTTAAACCCCTTTCCTCAAACCTTTTATCCTTTTGAATCCCAATATATACTATGTGTGCGGCCGTTTCTCCCTCGGCCTGGTATACGGTTTCTCGACCAGGTTCGGGGTGCCAGAGGATCCGAAGATCGTTCCTCGTTACAACATCGCCCCATTTCAACATGTGCCCATCATAGTCCGCGAAAGTCCCAATTCACTCAGATGGATGCGCTGGGGACTGATACCTCACTGGGCCAAGGGGGAGGAGTACGGTCTCAAGCTGATCAACGTCCGATCCGAATCCGCTTTGGAGAAGCCCATGTTCAAGCCCCTTCTGAACCACCAACGGTGCTTGGTCCCTGCCACAGGGTTCTACGAATGGCAGAGGCAGGGCGGCCGGAGACAACCTTTTCACATTCGTCTGCGGGAGCAGGAGTATTTCGCCATGGCCGGCATTTATGATCATTGGACGAAAGGAGGGAAGGACCTGATCACCTTCAGCATCCTTACCACCCAGGCCAACGAGGCGGTGAAAGCGGTTCACGACCGAATGCCGGTCATCCTAAACGGACAAGGGGAAGAGGCATGGTTGAACAAAGAGGTGCTTTCCGAAGATGAACTGCATGGTCTGTTCACCCCCTATCCGGCAGGATATATGGACATCTACCAGGTATCGGACCTGGTCAACGATCCCCGGAAGGACGACCCCCGGATGGTCGATCCCTACAAAAAGCATCAATCCACGTTGTTCTGACTGCGACGGCGGTTCCGATTTCCCAACCATATTTATATGTGTAGCAATAATCCGTCGACGATCGCATGATGCCAGGAATGGGAAGAGGGGTGAACCCGCGCCAGATGAAGCAGGCCATGAAGCGCATGGGCATATCTCAGGAAGAGATGCAGGGCGTAGAGGAGGTCATCATCAGGACCGCTGATAAGGAATACGTCATCAAAGGCGCGACAGTATCATGCATCGTCATGCAGGGACAGAAGACCTATCAGGTGGTAGGCGAGGCCGAAGAGCACCTTCGCCAGGCGGTCGAACAGGGGGAGGCCGACATTCCGGACCAAGACATCGAACTGGTCATGTCGCAGACCGGTGCCTCCAAGGAGAAGGCCGTTCAAGCCTTGAAGGACTGCGAAGGACAGCCCGCCGAGGCCATTTTGAAGATCATGTCGGGGTGATAAAATGTGTTTAGCAATGCCAGCAAAGATAATTTCCGTCGTAGGTGCGGAAGCGGAGGTCGATTTCGGCGGAGCGATACGTAAGGCCAACCTGTCCATGGTCGACGCCAAGGTAGGCGAATACGTCATCATCCACGCCGGTTTTGCCATTCAGAAGGTGGACGAGGATGAGGCCCGGGAAACCCTGAAGCTGTGGTCCGAGTTCTTGGAACAATCCGAGTTGGCCTGAACAGGAAACCTTTATGTGCTAGCCCCTGCCCTAAGAGGACCAGAGCGGAAGGAGCACACATGAAGATCGTCTACGGGCCGATTAGATCTCTGGGCTTTGGAAAAGCCATGGTCGTAGATCCGATATGCAGGCACCCGAAGGTGTGCAACTTCAATTGCGTGTACTGTCGTCTTGGACAGCGTGGTATTTTGATCCTGGAGCGAACGAAGTTTCTCGACGAGAGATCGATCATTGAACAGGCGGGAGAGTGCCTCTTTCGCGATGAATGCGACATGATCATGTTCAAAGGAACCGGAGAACCTTTGCTGGCCAGTAATATTTTCAGCATGGTGAGGAAATTGAAGGAGACCGCTCCCAAGAAAGTGGCGTTATTGACGAACTGCTCTTTGTTGCGAGATCCGGAAGTGTTGAGCGGCCTGGGAGCGTTCGATATCATCGTGGCTAAGCTGGACGCGGCCGACGAGGATACCTTCCAGCGGGTCAACCGACCGCATCCTTCGATAAAGTTCTCCGAGATGTTGGAAGGTCTGAAGGAAGCGAGACGCCTGTTCGAGGGGTCCTTCCGGGTGCAGGTGACCCTGGTACGAGAGAACCTGAATGGACTGGAAGGCATTGCCCAGATATGCAGAGATATCTGCGTCGACCTTGTCTACCTCAACACCCCTGAGAATTGCGACCCACCGCATCAGGTAACGAAACGAGAGATGCAGTCAGCCTTGGACAAGTTCGTCGGTGTTCACTGCGCTTGCGCACAAGATAAAAAATAAAAAAAGGAAGGGAAGGGGTTTCTTACATCTCGCAGAGCTTGATCAACTGCTCCCATTTCTGGTCCACGTTCTGCTGGATCTCATCGGCCACCGAGGTGAACTTGCCCTTCATGAGATGCTTGAACCGTCCCTGGGAGTTCAGCCAGTCGGCCACTGGTTTCTTTTCCTTGGAACCTTCGGCGATGCGCAGGCTCTCTCCGGTCAGTCTCCAGGTGCCAGCTTCGCACTCGTACAACGGCCAGATGCATGTTTCCACGGCCAGGCGGGACAATTCGATGGTCTTCGAACCATCATGCCTCCAACCGCGGGGGCATGGGGAGATGACATTTATGAACGCCGGTCCCGGAATGTCAAAACCCTTGCGCGACTTCCCCACCAGGTCCTTCCAGTTGTGTGGTGAGGCCTGTGCGGCGTAGGGCAGGTCGTGGGCGATGATGATCTTGGTCAGGTCCTTGGGGAACTCCCTCTTTCCCGGGATGCAGCTGCCCGCTGGACATGTGGTGGTGGAGGCGCCCTTCTGGGTGGCCCCGCTCCTCTGGATCCCGGTGTTCATGTATGCCTCGTTGTTGAAGCACACGTAGAGGAAGTCATGTCCCCTCTCGATCGCTCCCGATAATGACTGGAAGCCGATATCGTAGGTGGCACCATCCCCGCCGAACGCCAGAAACTTGATCTCCTGGTCCAGCTTGCCCTGTCGGCGCAGGGAGTTATAGGCCGCCTCGACCCCGCTCATGGTGGCTGGCGCGTTCTCGAAGGCCGTGTGTATCCACGGAACCTCCCAAGAGGAGAACGGATAGATGGAAGTGGACACCTCGAAGCAGCCAGTGGCGTTGGCCACTACTACTGGCTTGTCCGTGGCCATCAGTACCTGCCTTGCTATTATCGGTTCAGCACATCCGGCGCAGAGGCGATGCCCCTCGCACATGCGTACCTCGCGGTGGGTCAGCTCTTTGATGTTCATTTCCTCACCCCCATGTAGTTGATGCGTTCTCCTTTGCCTGCCATGATCTCCTCGAACACCCCTACGAGCTGCTCGGGCATTACATCCCTTCCGCCCAGTCCGTAAATGTAGTTGGTGATCTTGGGGGCATCCTCCGTGGAATAGAGGGACTGCACGATGTCGGAGTAGAGCGCCCCCCCAGTTCCTGGGCTCATGGCCCGGTCCATGACCGCCACGGCCTTTTTGCCCTTCAACATCGCGGCGAGGTCATCAGCGGGGAATGGACGGAACAAACGTATCTTGACCGTTCCCACCTTGTGACCCTGCTCCCGCATCTGGTCCACCACGTAGCGCAGGGTGCCGGAGGTGGAGCCCATGGCCACCACCACATATTCGGCATCCTCCGTCCGGTAACCTTCCACCAGGTCGTATTGGCGTCCAGAAAGCTTGGCGTACTCCGCCATGATCTCCCTGGTAACGTCGAACACGTTCTCCATGGCCACCGCTAACTGGTATTTTATCTCGTAATAGTAATCGGGCATGGCGATCGGCCCGTAGGTAGTGGGGTTCTTCAGGTCCAACAATGGCCTTATGGCATGGTATGGCCCAACGAACTTTTTCACCTCTTCATCTTCCAAGGGCTCGAATCTCTCCAGAGCGTGGGTGATGATGAAACCGTCGATGCAGGTTATGGTCGGCAGCCTTACCTTCATGTGCTCAGCGACACGGAAAGCGATCAGAGTGTTGTCGTAGGCCTCCTGCACGTTCTCCCCGAATATCTGCACCCAACCAGAGTCCCTGGCGCCCATGGCATCGCTGTGATCGCAATGGATGTTGATAGGTCCGCTCAAGGTACGGTTGGCGATGGCCATGACGATAGGTGTTCTCATGGAGGAAGCGATGTACAGTACTTCCCACATGAACGCCAGTCCAGCCGAGGCGGTGGCAGTGGCCACCCTGGCCCCAGCGGCCGATGCTCCGATGCAAATGCTCAAGGCGCTGTGCTCGGACTCCGCGCATACGTACTCGGTGTCCACGATCCCGTCGTGAACGAAATCGGAGAATGACTCCACGATGATGGTCTGTGGGGTGATGGGATAGGCTGCCACCACGTCAGGGTTGATCTGCCTCCAGGCCATAGCTATGGCCGTGTCCCCGTTGACCGCTATAGGTTTGCTCATTACACTCCCTCCTCAATCATGGTGATGGCTTTGGCCGGGCACTGGTTAGCGCAGATGCCGCAGCCCTTGCAATGTGAATATTTGAAACCGACCATCTTCTCGTCCACCACTAGGACGCTGTTGTCCGGGCAGTATATCCAGCATGTCAGACAATTGGTGCATTTGTCCTTGTCCACTTCCGGCCTCTTGGAACGCCATTCACCGGTCAGGTATCTCTTGGAGCTTCCCCGCTCGGTGATCATCCCTCCGGCCGGTAGTTCGCTCGATCTCTCATTGGCCATTATTGCACCTCCTCGTATGCCCTTTTGATAGCCTTCAAGTTCTTTTCCACCACGGCATCGCTTAGTTTTCCGGACATCTTGTTCCTCATCTCATCGATGATGGTGTCGATACCGACCACGTTGGTGACCTTGACCAGCGCCCCCAACATGGCGGTGTTGGCCATTGGTCTACCGATCTCTTCCAAAGCTATCTTGGTGGCGTTGACCGCGTGTACGTTTTCCGTCCGGCCGACGATCCCCTCAAGCTTAGCGTTATCTTCCGGGAAATTGGCGATCACCGCTCCACCTTCCTTCAGGCCCTCCACCACTTTGCCCGCCTTCAACAAGGTCGGGTCGATGATCAGAACGACATCGGGATAATAGACCTGGCTATGTACGGTTATAGGCTGATCCGAGATACGGGCGAAAGCTCTGATGGGCGCTCCCATCCTTTCCGGTCCGAACTCGGGGAAGGCCTTGATGTACTTACCCTCTGCAAGAGCAGCAGCAGCCAAGATCTCATTCGCGGTGACGGCCCCTTGACCGCCCCTTCCATGCCACCTAATTTCAATGGTGCTCACATCAACTCCTCATACGGTATTTTCTCTAATTAGTAATCATATATAACCATTTCAAAAAATTGTTTACGAATGACACAGTTAAACAGTGAAAAACCTTCGAAAATACGAAAAACACATAGTATTTACGGAATCATTTAGTCCATTCAGAATTATTTACAGACCTATATCTTCCAATCTTTAGATGCTTCACCCTTCCGGGGACATATTCCTAAAGGAATCATCGATCCCCTGACGTAAGTGGCCTTTCGATGCGTGGTTCATCGGCAAAACATCACGATCGGGGACCCACTGAGTGACTGGACATGTCATTTTTTCATCTTCGAGGTAAGTAAACGCTCGATAAATAGATACAATCGGACTCATTCAGTATTTAGAAAAATTAATAGACCTCCCGCCTATTTTCCATACGGGTTAGGACATTGAAGGGCCGTCGGCCCCGGTGAACTTGCCTGCATCAAAAGTTCTTAGAGTGGTGAAAGACCCCATGAAAAGGATAATGAGCATATCTGACCTAGGCAAGAACGATATCGACATCGCCGGTGGCAAAGGAGCCAACCTCGGTGAATTGGTGTCCGCAGGGTTCAACGTCCCCCCCGGATTCGTTCTTACCACAGCGGCCTACGATTATTTCTTGGATACCAGTAAGATAGCGGAACGCATCAAGGACGTTTTGGCTGAAGTAGATGCCAATTCTGAATCCTCATTACAAGATGCCTCCGCTCGCATAAGGGAGTTTTTTAATCAGTGCGAAATACCAAACGATCTAAAGGACCAGATATTGGTCTCCTTCAAAGCGATGTTCAAGGGCAAGAAGCAAGGGCTGGTAGCCGTAAGGTCCAGTGCCACGGCGGAAGACCTGCCCACGGCGAGCTTCGCCGGTCAACAGGACACCTACCTCAACGTGGATACCCCGGAGGAACTCCTGGAGAAGGTGCGTAAGTGCTGGTCCTCATTGTACACCCCCAGAGCGATCTCCTATCGAGTGACCAAAGGTTTCGAGCATTCCAAGGTCAAGCTCGCCGTGGTCGTTCAAAAGATGATCAACTCCGAGATCTCCGGCATCATGTTCACGGTCGACCCTAACTCCGAGATGCCTCACATCATCATCGAGGCCGGATATGGGCTGGGGGAGGCCTTGGTCGGAGGGAAGGTTACCCCGGACACCTACGTGGTGGACAAATTCCACGACAAGATCTTGAACAAGAGGATCTCCAAACAGAGCTGGAAGCTTATCCGCGGAGCGCACGGAGACTGTGATAAGGCCGATGTCCCCGATGAGATGCGCAGCGTACAGAAGATGGGTGACGAGCAGATCCTCGCCCTGGGAGAGATAGGCCGCAACATCGAGGCCCATTACAACAGGCCGATGGACATCGAATGGTGCATCGAAGAGAAGATCATCTACGTGGTGCAGGCGCGTCCGGTCACAACGCTCTCGCCCAACGGCGTCAAGCCCAGCAATAAGACCGCGCAGGACCACGGGTTGACCAAAAGCGCCAAGGTGATGGTCAAGGGAATGGGAGCATCACCTGGTGCAGCTGGCGGTCCGGTCCGTCATGTCTCCGATGAAATGAACCTGGAGGTGGTCAAGAGCGGGGATATCATGGTCACCACCATGACCTCGCCCGACATGGTCCCGGCAATGACCAGAGCGGCGGCCATTGTCACCGACGAGGGGGGCATGACCTGTCACGCGGCCATTGTGGCCCGGGAATTGGGCATCCCGTGCATAGTAGGCGCGAGCGGCGCATCCGAACTGCTCAAGGAAGATACGATGGTCACTGTTGATGGCACCATGGGCGTGGTGTATGATGGCGTCGCGGAGAAGAAGGAAAGCAAGCCAGCATCAACATTGGCGGTCGGTTACGCCGCCCCGATCACCGGCACCAAGGTGCTGGTCAACCTGGCCATTCCTCAGAAGGCCGAGGAGGTGTCCAAGCTCCCGGTCCAGGGAGTCGGTCTGATGCGGATCGAATTCCTGTTCACCTCCTATATCCAGGAGCACCCCTGTGCCCTGATAGAGAGGGGAGAATCCGACTTTCTGGTGGACAAGCTGGCCGATGGCATAGCCATGGTGGCGAGGGCGTTCTATCCCCGCCCGGTCATCCTGCGGACCTCAGATTTCAAGACCAACGAGTACCGCGGCATGAAGGGCGGCGATAAGTACGAGCCGCATGAGGAGAATCCCATGATCGGTTGGCGCGGATGCTCCCGATATGTCTCTGATTCCTATCGCGAAGCTTTCAAATTGGAGCTGAAGGCCATCAAGAAGGTGCGTGAGGAGATGGGGCTGAAGAACCTGCACGTCATGTTGCCCTTCGTCCGCACCATAGATGAGCTGAAGAAGATCAGTGTCATGATGACCGATGTGGGATTGGAACGCAACCGCGATTTCAAGCTATACCTGATGGCGGAGATCCCATGCAACATATTCATGGCCGAGGAGTTCGCCGAATGGTGCGACGGCTTCAGCATCGGTTCTAACGACCTGACCCAGCTGACCATGGGCGCGGACCGCGACTCCGAAGTTCTGGGGAAGATGGGTTACTTCGACGAGAGGAACGATGCGATAAAGCGTGCCATCAAGTTCCTCATAGACGCCGCGCACCGCAAGGGACGCACCGTCTCCATCTGCGGACAGGCCCCGTCGGTCTACCCGGAGTTCACTGAGTTCCTGGTCAAGGCGGGCATCGACAGCATCAGTTTGAACCCGGACACCGTGGTGAACACCCTGAACGTCATCGCCTCGGCGGAACAGAGAATATTACTGGAAGCTGCCAGAAAGAACTTCCAGTAAAACCTCTTCCTTTTTTTTATAATCCTATTCGTTCTTGATGTCTAACTGCACGTCCTTGAGCAAACGGGTAGTGATCTCCACCAGAGGATGGTGGGAACCATCGATGATCGTCACGTCGTTCAGTGAGTGCAGACCCTGTTCTTCGGCGCTGCGCTCCAACCCCAGCTCCACTTCACGGCTGGGTTCCAATACGAAAGCGGAGAACTGTCGCACCCCCATCTGCTTAGATGCCAGTGCACGATGGTGTCCATCTACCAGAATGAAGTGATCGTTCTTCTGGATGACGATTATCGGCTCCACGAGACCTCGTTTGATCTCCTCCTTCCGCCCTAGCAGTTCGTCAGCGTAGACCTCTTTCTGAGTTGGACGCAAGGATTCCACGGGAACGATCTTCCTCCGTACGATGATGGACACCCCATGCTTGGTCTCCAGGAAGCCTTTGATCATGGCCACCTTGTTCGGTGTGGCCCTTTCAATATGGGAACGGACTATGTCCAGATTGGAGATTATGCCCAATAGCATACCGTCGTCATTGATGACCGGTACGTTTCGCAGCCCGTAACGGAAAAGTATGCGGGCCGCGTCGTCAAGGTCCATCTTCGGGTTTACCGTCACCGTCCCCTGGCGGATGATATCCTTGATAGGGTTGTCAGGGGTTTGGTATGTGCGTAGAAGCTCTTTGGCGGTGATGAAACCTACAAGCCGCCCGTTCTCGGTAACTGGCATACCGTGGAATTCACTGGATATTAAAAGACCGACCGCCTGCTTGACCGTGTAGTTCAGGGGGATCTGGACCACTTCCCTGATCATGTAGTCTTCCACTTTAGGTTTCCGTTCGGCCATATGATTCGTCAATCAAAGCGCGCCCTGCGTTTAATACTTTGCTGGGAACGGCGCTTTGCGATACAATCGTATCAGTATCTCCTTCCTGGTCCCCTTTTTTCTGGCTTGGGGGCATCGAAGGCCTGCCAGAGCTGAAGCAGCAGATATGGAACGGACATGATGGCGGTCGTGACCATTCGTACGCTCAGTTCAAATTCCGAAGGCCCGAAGAGCATGCTGATCGCCACCAGGGAGAACATGGCCAGAAATCCTCCGACGATCAGTAGGATCAGACCTTTGACGACCTTTCCCATGTAAATGTGACCGATGCCCATGAACCCCAGGAACCCCAGTGCCAGACCAAGAATGAAGGCGAACCGGGGATCCTTATCGTTCGGATAGGTCATCTGGCCGTATCCGACCTGGGAATATTGGGACGGATATTCGACCGGGCCTGTTGGATAAGTATCAGCGGGTGGCCTTTGATGGGGGTTGTTCGCGGCTTCGTTAGTGGATTGCCAACGATGATCGGCCGGAGATCCTTTTGGTGCCTGATCGAAGTTGGTCCCGCAATGTGGACAGAAGGACAACGTTCCATCGCTGGCCTTTCCACATCGGGAGCAGAATTTTTGAACCGTCAAGATATTTTGCCTCGATCGCGGGGTCTGATGGCTGGGAACGGATCGTGATGGGTTCCCGCTCTCGACGGGTAGTTCCCAATTCCTCTCGATCCACTCTACTACGGATTCGATCTCTGGCCTGCTTCTGATCCCGGTTTCATAGACCCTTGCGGTGCTCGTCTTGAAGGACAGCGTCATGTACCCTCTGGTTTCCTCGACCTGCGGGGCGTTCGAGAGATCATTGGTCCATATGGAAACAATATCCTCCTTCCTCATGAAGGATGGACGTCCTATCAATTTGTTGAACAGGAACTGGGGGAAATCCACTCCGTTCGAATATACGGAAACTGGGTAGAAGCTACTTCCCAACACTCGCTTAAGGAACATGTAGCTAACAAGTATGGCTACGGTCAGTATCGGAACGATGGCTAGGAATATCCACCACATCTCTGGCACCAGGTAAAGTCCGGTGTATAGCAGCATACCGTCAACTATGGGGATGTAGAGAAGGTTGGCATTGAGCACGATCTTCTTTCTTTTGATCGACGGGTCGTTGACCGTCAACGTTCTAACCAGCCCGCCTTTATTTATCGAAGAATCGTCCACCAAAACCCCACCTTCCCATTAATCAACTTCAATATTAATATCTATTTCTAACAAATTATATAATCAACAAAACCTCACTAGGTTCCGCAGTGCGCCTGGCACACCCCTCCGACGACAGGTGCCAGCAACCAGTTGTCACCTTAAGGATTAAATATTACCATTCGATAAGGGGAAAGGCCGCATGCCCCGGTAGTGTAGTGGCCTATCATGAAGCCCTGTCGAGGCTTCGACTCGGGTTCAAATCCCGACCGGGGCGCTATTTTATCTTCTTCTTATCAAGACCGCCACCATCACCGCCACGACGATCGTACAGATCGCCAGCACCATCAGCCAGGGGGATATCTTTCCGGAGGCGCTGATCGAACTGGTCCAGAAGGTGTCACCGGGATCGGAGTCCTGGTCCTCATCGAATATCAATGCGGCGTTGATCCGACCGCCATTTAAATCTTCTAGGGGCACCAGGACGGTCTTCCTCTCTCCCGCTTCAAGCTGGTATCCTTGCTCCATCATCATGTTCTCGGTGGTCACGTTCAGCAGAACATAGATGGTGAGAGGACCTTCGTTCACCAGCTCCGCCCGGAACACCCATCCATCATCATCCAGGTAACAGGATGCGTTCTCCATGGACACGTCCCCGATCCACACCACGATCGCGATCGAGGTCGCATTTCGCTCTCCGAAGTCGTCGACCACGGTGAGCGTGACCTGATAATCGCCTCTCTGAGCATAGCGATGGACCGGGGTCGCGATCTCCGCGAACGAACCATCTCCGAAGCTCCAGTTATATCCGACCACCTCACCGTCGCGGTCCAATGCTTCGGCCGTGAAGGACATCTCCAGCGGATGGACCGGCCCCAGGACCGCCGATATTCCCACCTCTGGGAGCAGATCGTTTACCTTAAACACGATGCTGGCCGAGGTCTCCCCTTCTGCGTCATCCACGCAGGTGAGGGTCACAGTATAGTTGCCTGGCGCTTGATAGACATGCTCGATGACCCTTCCTTCCTCAACACCACCGTCCCCCATGTTCCAGAGGTAGGAGGTCACCTCTCCGTCAGCGTCCCAACCCTGACCGATGAACTCCACCGGCTCCAGGGACCAAAACTCCCCTTCCGGGGTTTCGAACGATGCTTCCGGTAACCGGTTGATCACCACGATCACCTTGGTAGAGAACCCAGTGGCTCCACGGTCATCGCGCAAGGTGAGGGTGACCGTGTGATCCCCCGCCCGCTGGTAGGTGTGCTTTGGAGAGCTGATGGTGGAACCGTTCCCGTCGCCGAAGTCCCAGGTCCAGGATGTTATCCTCCCGTCGGGGTCGAAGGAACGGTCCTTGAACTGCACCTCGACCATGCTCAGCACCTCTTGAACGCATCCGAAGGCGGCGGTCGGTGGAGCGTTGTACACCGTCAGGCTGCGGGTGGTCACGTTCTGGGCTTGATCATCATCCAGGACCGTTAGGGTGATGAGATAGGTGCCGGGCGTGGAATACCGATGCCCTACCTCCCTACCGCTCAATGTCGATCCGTCACCGAAGTCCCATGTCCAGGACCGTACCTGTCCGTCGACGTCCGAACTATTGTCGAAGAAGTTCACCGTCTGCAGACTGGCCACGTAGCTGGGTGACCAGAAGAAGTCGGCCTTGGGGGCGATGTTCCCCACCGATACGATCTTGGTCCAGCTGTTGTTTTCTCCATCCGTGTCCATGACCGTCAAGGTGACATTGTAATCGCCCAGCAGCGCGTAGGAATGGATAGGGTCGCTGAGGTTGGAATGGTTTCCGTCACCCATGTCCCACGACCAGCTGACCAAATCGCCATCGATGTCCGATGACAGGTCTTGGAACTCGATGATCCCCCCGGGAATGGGCTGAGAGGGTGTGTAGGAGAAATAGCTCACGGGCAAGTGGTTTATGACCTGCAGTTCCATCGAGACAGAGTCACTTGAACCCTTATGATCGGTCACCGTAAGTGTGACGGTGAAAACGCTTTTGACCGTGTAATGGTGACTGACGACCTTCCCGTATGCCTCATCACCGTCTCCGAGATCCCAGGTCCAGTTGGCGATGCCCGAGCCGCTTGCGCTGGCGTCGGTGAAGTTGACCTGGCTAATGATATCGATGACCTCGCTCCCCATGACGAAATCAGCGACTGGAATGTCATGAACATAGCTGCATCTGCCCACTTTGGGATATTGGTCAAGAACGTCCTGTCCCTCGTACGCTTCGTCCGAGATGCCGTCCGGTCCGGGCAGGTCCTGTCCCGGACCGCTGCTTACATCCGTGTCAGATTGATCGGACCAGTGGTTCCCTCCGATAGGGTAGTCCTTACCGACCACCAACTGTGAACGTAACTGTTGCACATGGCATACGTTGTCGATCAGGTCGTTGCTCCACAGCAGACCGCTGGAATCGACGGCCATTACGCCCACGGTGCAGTTCTCGATGGCGTTCCCCACCACCTCCACACCGGTGGAGCCGACCAGTGTCAATCCCTGACCGCCGTTCCGGAGATGGAGACCGCTGACGACCATGTCGTGGCAGCTTACCAGGTATAGGCTGCCGGTCCCGCCCTCAACGGTCAAGTTGTCCTGGTCATGCAGGATGACCAGAGGTCCGTAGGTAAGGTTCACCCTTTCCACGTCATGTATGAAATGGGCTTCGATGTCCCCGATGATCGACAGGTCGGCTGCGTTGCCCATCAGTTCAACATCATGCATGACCAGGCCGCTACACCGTTCGATGGTCAATCCCCTCTCTCCCCCAGACCAAGTGAGGTTGAGCAGGGCGCCGCTGGATTTTTTCAGTAGAAGGCCGTATCCGCCCTGTCCATCGACACCGTCCAATGCGACCACGGAACTTGTGAACGCCCATTCGGACATCTGGCCTATCAGCTCCGAGGTGGTCATTTCCACGAGGGTGCCGTTCAACTGCCACCCCATTCCACCAGATATCGTGGTATCCAGCGCCATCAGGGTCCCTCCCTCGATCAAAGATGGCGTGGTGGTGGACAGCCCGTTCAGGTCGCATCCGGTAAGTTCCACCTCGCCAGCGTCGCTCAATATGTGGTATGAGGAACCGTACAGCGTTGAGCTGTCGGCCTTCAACGTACCTTGTACCATCACCCGGGAATCGTTGCCTGATGACAAGAACTCCACAGTGCAGTTACGTATGTCCAATGTGGCCCCGGTCCCTATGAACAGGCCAGTGGTCAGTTCCACGTGCATATCTTCCCATATGGTGTATCCTGAGATCGAGCGGTCCACCACTACAAAGACGCTCTTCTCATCGTTGGCAGGGAAATCATCGATCAGACCTTCCACCCGGACCGTGAGTTCGTACTGCCGGCTTTCTGAAGGAGTCCATGTCAGGTCCACCCAGGCGCTCTCTCCGGGGACCAGGCTCACCGGTCCGGTGTCTACCACCGCATCATCGGCGTAGAGCTCCACAGTGGCATTCCCGAGGTATTGCCCCATGTTCTGCACCCGCGCCGTCACTTCGCCCTCCACACCCTGGACGAATTGACCTACGGACATCTCTACGACCCCCAGGTCGTGGGTCCCCAGACCCGCCTTGAGGACCATGGTCTCCGGGTCACCCAGCAGGTTCAGTTCCATATAGACCCAGCGGATGGTATTGGCATATCCCGCCTGACCGATCAATTCCTCCTTGGATAGGGAAAGCGCCCTTCCCAGTTGCGTCACGTTATCGTCGAACACCTTGCTGAAGAACGAGAGGTCGAACTTCTGAGAGGAGCCGTCGGTGCTGCCTGGTGCATACCATCCGTAACGGGAGTTGCCAATGAAGGCCACAGCCCCGTGCTCTCCCTTGATGAACTCCTCGCCGATGCAGTCGTCAGAGGTGTCTGGCCCTTGATCGAAACCTCCGACCATGCATGCCTGGGTATAGAGGATGAACGGCAGGTCGTTCTGCAGCCCCATCACATCAAAGATGTTGATATCGGCGAACCCCAGGTAATTGCCATGGCCCATGTGGTTGACCAGATGCGCCCCCGATTCCAGTTGGTTCAGTAAGATTACATTGGAGAACGTTCCATCCCGTTCGTAGATGGTGGTCCGGGTGAGGTTCTTGTCGGCCAATACATCGTTGTATACCTCATCCTTGTAATCACCCCCCCAGGTCTCTGGGTTTGAGCTAAGCAGTTCCCCCACGAAAAGAAGGTCTTTGTCGTACTGTTTGACGTATCCCTTCTCGTAACTGATGGTCTTATTGACGAAGTTCCATGCCTCCTGGGTGTTTGAAACTGTCGCTCGGCCAACGAACACCTCTGCCAGCAAATCGGCCTCTTCCCCGGCGGTCCCCGTACCTAATGGCTCGCCATACACGCCGTCATTGTCATTGTCCCAATCTCCGTCCAAGCCGGTGAAGTAAATGTCCGCGGGCAGCTGATCGTTGTATCCACCGGTGGACACAGAGACCTTCCTGGAGGGGATGATCTCCTCGTCACCGCCAATGAGCACGTAGCTCACGCCCCATTCCTGGTGGGCGGCGTTGATGAAATTACGGACCAGTGTCTGGGTGTCGTTGCCCTGGCCATTGTGCGATGTCGGGTTGGCCCACAAGGAACTGTAGGACCTGATCTGCTGCAGGGTGACCACGATACTGTCCACGTTCTGATGAACGGAACCGAGCTCGTTCCTCACCCCCTTCCATGTGGCCAAGGCCTGGAATGGGACGCTCAGGAACGAATCGGTGATGATAAGATGATCATAGCTCCCGTCCGGAAGTATGTTGGAGGTCGTGGTGCGCGGAACGTACGGCAGGACCTCAGGATTGTCGACCAGGTCCCTAACGCGGTCCAGGTCGCCGATCGATTCGATATCGTCAGCCTCGGTGACGATGGTGACGGAATAATCAGGAATGAACGTCAGAACCCCGGTACTCCGGTCCCAGACCAATGGTCGAAGGTTAAGACATATTACCTCCACCCCTTCGAGCACATATGTGCCTGCAAGGTCCCAGGCACCCCGGTCGACGATGTCCTTCTCCGGGGTCTCGACGCCCAGTGGGGCCTCGCATGGATTCTGAGCATAGTTCTCTATGATCTCCAACGATGATGGGCGAGCATGATCCACCTCCACATTCTTCAGATGTCGGCCGGGCTGCAATGCCAGCAGCACGGTCTCTACCGGCAATGTTGGGGCTCCGGCGCTCGGGTCGAGGTCGAGTCCGTTCACGGTGAAAAGTCGGTCTTGTCTGCCAATATCTACGTCCGGGGAGGAGAAATGGAATTCGTAGATGATCGTTCGCCCATCGTCTCCAGTGGTCTGTACGGAGAACAAAGGGACGAGCAATGAAAGGGTCAAAAGAATGATGACCGCCTTTTGAATGTTCGATGGCGCGTTCATGTACAAACCCAGTCATTTTCTTAAGGGTCGATATCCTATAATTTCATTTCCTAATGTTCTAGATCGCCCCGGTCGCTGTCCGGAGCACGGATGATGGAACGGCGTTGTGCCTTTCCAATCAGGGGCGTGCCTGCTTGGATCGATCGGAACATGCTGTCACTTGATCAGCGGTATGACCTCGTCGAAGAGGTAGTCCAAACGTTTGTGGAACTCCTCCTGCTGAACCTTCCATTTTCGGTTGAGGCCGGAGTCCCTCAACAGGTGCATCCCCTCGGGATTGAGAGGGAACGAGCCGGAAACTGTGCAGACCACCAGGCTCCATATCCTTCGGCTCGCGTCCGCTGAGTAACCTCCGCCGCCGGTCACCAGGTAACGACCGTCACAATGGTCATGGGCCAGGCGATGAGTGATCTCCGCCACCTTCTCATACGCCCTGGTGGTCAGCCCCATGCCCACCATGTGGTCGGTGTAATGAGCGTCGGTACCGAACTGGTGGATGATGATCTCGGGCCGGTAAGCATCCAAGGCCGCGGAGACTACCTTTTCGTATGTTGGAACATAGACCTCGTCCGGGGTGCACCGGGGCAAGGGCACATTGATGGAGTAGCCCCTCCCTTCACCTTCACCCATCTCGGTGACCGCCCCGGTCTCCGGATAGAAACCTGGCCCGTAACGATGAAGGGATATGGTCAGGACCTTTTCATTGTAGAAGATGGATTGCGTGCCGTCCCCGTGATGACCATCGATATCGATTATGGCTATGCGTTCGTAACCGTATTTACGTTGCAGCCTTCGAGCGGCGATGGCCAGATCGTTGAAGATATTGAATCCGGCCGCTTTGTCCGAGTGGGCATGGTGCAACCCGCCCCCGGGGGTCATGGCATGGTCGAACTCCCCTCGGGCGATACATTCAGCCCCCGTCACCGTAGCCCCCACCGCAGCCAAAGCGCCTTCGAACAGTCCTTCGCATACGGGGGTGTCTCCCATATCCAGGCATCCGGTGCCGATCTGGCTCATTTCCTTTACGATGTTGATGAGCTGTTCGGTGTGGACCTCCCTCAGGTCCTCTTCGGTGGCCAGCTCCGATGTCATGGACCTAAGGAGGTGATCGAACACCCCCATCTCCATCAGCGTATCCATTACCAGCTGGAAACGGATGGGCTGATAGGGGTGCTCAGAACCGAACTGATATTTGAGCAGTTCATCATTGTAGATAAAAGCGGTATTACCACACATCAGGATGATCCGTCCATTGGCCTCCGGAGTTGAGACGTGGTAGAGACCATATATCTTTTCCTTCCTCAATCGACGAAGTGAATGGCGATCGACCCTTCCTTGGTGGCTAGATGCTTGGATATCATCCCAGATTCCATCCAGCAGACGTTGAACACTGCAACTGGAACCAGGCAGGTGGGCGTAAGAATGCCATCCTGGGCCTCGGTCATGATACGGGAATCGCGCAACTCGCTTATGTCGTCCATGCTCACACTGGTCAGCCTCTCACCATAATTTTTCACATTGGAGCAGTCCGTCTCTATGCTAACTTTGATTCGGTCCTCCCCATCCATCTCCGCCGTGATCCAGGTTTCATGGGAGCAGATAGGGGTGACGACCTTTACCCGGGATGCCATGAACATATCGAACTCAGATACTGGTATAATTTCCTTTCTTTGCTTCGGATGTTAAGAATTGGATTTTTTAAAATGATCTGTGTCTAGACCGTTGAGATAATAATTTGGATGTGGCATCATTTTTTAATTATTTGAGTGACAACATATAGTAACACGAAATCATTATTTTGGCATAATACTTTATAGTCTAATAATATTACGAGTATTGTTCCAATTACAGGTGTTATTATGCAATACAAGAAAGTGATCACGTTGATGGCGGTCATCGCCCTATTGACCATGGCCATACCAGTTATTGCAAGTGGCGACAGTGCGGTGAACGACACCGGGGGGATCAGCATCACGGACTCCCGCGGCGTTATAACGAACCTGTCCCGACCAGCCACCCACGTGGCATCGTTCGGCGCATTCGCCACGAACACGTTGGTCGATATCGGTTTCCTTGACAGCGCGGTCATTTTCGATGCTGGTTCCGAGTATAACAAGAGCGCCATCCCAGAGATGATGAACATGTCAGCTGACAAGTTCATAATGGTAAGCAGCAGCAACAAGGACGCGATCATCCAGACAATGCTAGAGATGGTGGATGAGAACGTATGGAACAAGACGACCGACGTCATCTTCGGATACGGGTATTCGTCCTATGGAGCGATGTGGGCGGACCTCGAAGCATACGGTTTCAATGTGATCACTTTCTATCCTCACTCCTATGACGGTATCGTCCAGGTCGTGGAGGACATCGAGAACGTCGTCGGCGCGGACCACGGCGTCTCGGAGCAGATGGTCTACACCAAGACATTCATCGCGGAGACGCTGGTGGAAAACGGGATCGTTAATACTTCTCAAAAGGTAAGGACGCTCTACGCGAGTTACAGCGGCAACGCTCTGAAGCTCGGAAACAACGGCTCGGTCACCGTGGATTTCATCAACTACGCCGGTGGATACAACGTAGCGGAGGATCCATCGATAGATGCGGTGACATACGCGGTGGATTTCTCGGCGATCATCCAGCTTGATCCAGATTATGTATTATTGGATGGATATTACAGTGGGACCGCGGAGGATTTCTCGGCGTTGATAGGGGATAGCGGCATAAACGTCTACAAGCTGAACAAGTCCTGGAACTCGTATTGCCCGGACGCGACCGAAGGTCTGTGGACGGTGGCCTGCCTGCTCTATCCAGATTACTTTGAGGGTGATATCCCGGTGCAGACCGTGGACGACAGCGATGATAATACGCTGCTCTACGCCGCTGTCGGCATCCTGGTTGTCGTAGGAGCGGTCGCTGTGGTCTTTGCGACGCGAAAGAGAGATGGAAAGGACTGATGGGGTATCCCCTTGCCCCATCCAAACAATTTTATCATGATTTAATCTGAGGTGGACCATGGAAAATGTCGCAAAGAGGCGTAGAAGGACGATAACGGTCTTTGCGGCCTTGTTAATCATTCTGATCATATTCATGGTCCTGGACCTGGCGCAGGCATTCGTTCCTCTGTCCTTCGAGGAGGCTTTCTGGGCGCTTTTAGGCATTGGGTCAGAGACGAACATCATCATAGTATGGAAGATGAACCTTCCCCGCGTGATCATGGCCTGCCTCATCGGGGCAGGACTGGCCATAGCTGGAGGGGTCATGCAGGCCTTGTTCAGGAATCCCATGGCCTCCCCGTACATACTGGGACTCTCTTCAGGAGCTTCTCTTGGCGCAGCCATCGGACTCACCTTCACGATATCGTGGATCCCCTCGTTGTTACTGATCCCTTTACTGGCGTTCGTGACATGCATGGCCACCCTGTTCCTGGTCTATTCGATAGCCCATGTCGGGGGGCGCGTACCGACCGAAACACTTCTTCTGGCAGGCATAGCGGTCGGATCGTTCCTTTCAGCCATCGTATCCCTCCTGACGTACCTGGCGGGAGACCAGATGCAGGGTATCATCTATTGGACCATGGGTAATCTTACCAACGCCAACTGGAACAACATCATGATCGTGGCCCCGCTGATCACCGCGGGATGTCTGATAATGTTGTCCAGCTCCCGAGACCTCAACGCGATGATGCTGGGGGACGCCCACGCGATGGACCTTGGTGTGGAGGTCAGGAAGATAAGGCTTCAGCTTCTGGTCGCGTCCGCGCTGGTGACCGCGGCCGCGGTGGCGTACGTCGGGGTCATCGGTTTCGTCGGACTGGTGGTGCCGCACATCCTGCGCATCATGATAGGGCCGAACAACCGGGCGCTGCTTCCGGCGACATTGCTAGGTGGCGCCGCTTTCCTGCTAATGTGCGATTATATCTCCAGGGTCATCGCGCCCAGCCTAGGCATTCTCCCCATAGGGATAATGACGGCGCTCATCGGTGCTCCGTATTTCATATACCTTCTGCGCAGAAGACGCAGTGAAATGGGGTGGGATTGATGATGAAGATCGAGGACATCGGCTTCTCATACAAGGAAAAACCAGTCCTGGAGAACGTGGACCTGGGGGTCAAGAAAGGAGAGATCATAGGCATTTTGGGGCCTAACGGATGCGGTAAGACCACGCTCCTGAAGCTTTTGAACCGCAACCTTCATCCAAATGTTGGGAAAGTGCTCATGGATGGCACCGACCTAGAGGAAATATCCAAGAGGAGGATTGCACGGCATATCGCGGTGGTCCCGCAGAGCAACGAGATCAGGTTCGCCTTCTCGGTAAGGGACATCGTGATGATGGGACGCATGCCGTTCCTGGACCGTTTTCAGGGAGAATCGTTGGAGGACGCACGCATCGTTGATGAAGCGATGGAGAAGACCAACATCAAAGAGTTCTCGGACAGGCTCATAAATACGATGAGCGGAGGAGAACGCCAGCGTGTGATCATAGCCAGGGCCATCGCGCAAAGGCCGGAGATAATACTGCTGGACGAACCCACCCTGCATCTGGACATCAACCATCAGTTCGAGGTTCTGGAACTGGTCAAGAGATTGTCCGACGAAGAGGACCTCACCGTGGTAATCGTATCGCACGACCTTCCAATGGTGGTCAAGTACTGCGATAGGATCGTACTGATCCACGATCATAGGGTTTTCGCCATCGGAACCCCTGAAGATGTTCTTACCAAGGAGAACATGAGGATCGTTTTCAACATCGATGCGCTGCTCGAGTACGACGATACATTGAAAAACAATTGTGTCAAGATCATCGGGTCATGCACGAACCGTGATCGAAATCCGGCCCCGAAGGTCGAGTGAACGATCATAGAGCGGCATTCCGACCTATCGATCCGTTGCCTTCGCTTTGAGATGGAAGCTGTACCAAGGTCGTGGGAGATCTCGACCGTTCTACAGCTGGGCCGCGGCAGTTCTGCAAAGAAAGGTGCCTGCCACATCGATTACCGTTATCTGCAGCTTCTAGGCCATGCGCACGTCCTGAACCATGCGCATATAGTTTATGCGGGTGAAGTCAGTCGCTGTAATGAACGTGCCAGTGACATTATTAAGCACTTTTAGGCAGGATTCCACCGCATCTCGCATCTCATCCCTGGAAGGCCGTCTCCAAGGCATGTTCGGCACCGGAAGATAACTGGTGATATGCAGAGGGATGTCCCGATCGATGCTGGCTATAAATTCAGCCACCTTGATCAGTTCGTCCTTTCCAATGAACTCGGGTATCAATATGGCAGAGGCGGATATTTGGGTCCCCTGATCATATGTCCTGTAGAAGTTAGAAAGCACCCGGCTGTTCTGCGACCCGGTCAGTTGCAGATACTTGCGCTTGCTGATGGCGAAAAGGCTCACCCCGATCTCGTCCACTTCCGGGGGCGGGGAGTTGGATAGGTTGCTATGAGGTATCCTGATAAAGGCCTTCAAGTGCTCCTTGCAGAACCGGGCCACCGAAAAGATATTGGCCCACCTGGTCGGCTCCCCTCCCATGATGACCACGGTGGATGGGTTCATGCGCTCCAGATATGCCTCTACCTCCCACTTGTCAAAGAACCGTCTGGGCTCCAGGGTCTCTCTAAGACCATAGGAACAGATGCCACAGGAATAATTGCAGCCGTGGTTCACCAGGGTGGCGCGGTCCTCTGGTGCGCTAAATGCCATTTTAAAGATAGGCATGCTCCTCCAATTCTATCTAGGCCCGGTTCCTTATCTATAATCCATCCCGCGACCCGGCTATTGGTCGAAGCATCGGTCTCGGGGAAAGATTCAAGAGGACGTTTTTCTTGCATAGCTCCATGCGACAGCTCCTGAGGGGCAAGATCCACAGGGCCACGGTCACCGCCGCTGAGCCCGATTATGTGGGGAGCATCGTCATTGACCAGGATCTACTGGACAGAGCCGATATTTGGCCGGGAGAGAAGGTATTGATATCGGACGTGGACAATGCGGCCCGCTTCGAGACCTATGTCGTCTCCGGGAAAAGGGGTACCGGCATCATCAGCGTGAACGGTGCCGCCGCGCATTTGGTAAGGGTCGGGGACAAGGTCATAATCATGGCCTTCGAACTGACCGATAAGCCGATACATTCCAAAGTCGTACTGGTGGACCAGGAAAACCGCTTCATTCGGAACCTGTGAGACCTGGCCGCGGCTAAGAAAGCTTTATCTCATATCATCTATTACTCGGGTTAGTGATTTTATGGCAACTGGTGACTTTGAAAAATTGATGAAGCAAGGTTATCAACTCATGGGTGACGGCGAGTACGCCCAAGCCCTATCAAAATTCGACAAGGCTATCAAGACCGAACCCAACGACCCCGCGGCCTATCTGGCCAAGGCGGACGCCGGAGTTCTGGTACCGAAGGTCACCCAAGAAGAAGTGGTGGCCCTCTACAAGAAAGCATCTGAGTTGGACCCTGAGAACCCCTTCATATTCCAAAGCTGGGGCGCGTTCTGCATGGACGTGGGACTGTTCAATGAGGCTGAGAGCTGCTACAACAAGGCGGCCGAGATGGACTCTGAGAACGCCACCTACTACTACTCGGAGTTCGGTGTTGAATATTACAAGAAGGCACCGGTGGTCTACGAGCAGCATCTGGACGAACAGACCCGCACCATAATCGTGAAGAAGGCCCTCAAGTACCTGCTGAAGTCCATCGATCTGGACGAGGCGTCCGCCAAGAAGCTCCTCTGAGCTCACCGTAAAAGATGCTTATCCAGCGGTCCATCGCGCTTTCGGACCTCGCTTAGGTCCCGAGAGCATCCCTGGCAGATATGGTTGTGGGGATCAAGATGCTCAGAGCATACCGGACGGCCGCACATGGGGCAGCTTTGGCTTGTTGGCTTGGAACAGAAGGCGCACAGGCCTAAGACCTTCATGATTTTCGATCGTCATCGATGATATTTAGAATGACGCCTCAGAGCATTCCGAGGCGCATGAGCCCTTCCCTGACACCATCTGCGTGTAGACCTTTCGTCACAATATCCGCGGCCTCCTTGGCCTTTGGGGAAGCGTTGCCTACCGCCACCCCGTGACCGCATTCGCGCAGTATGCGCTCGTCGTTATCAGCGTCACCGAAGGCCGCGACCTCCGACGGGTCCAGCCCCAACAGCTGGCAGGCCTTGAGCACCCCGGCCATCTTGCTGTGCCCTCTTTCCATGAGGTGGATGGCAAAACCGGTGGCCTCTACTTCCAAGGGCCAATCTTTTAGCAGTTCCCTCATCATTTGGAGGTCCGCGTCCCGGTACAAGGCCACCTCGGTCTGCCGCCATTGATCTGTGAAGAGGCGGCGGACGCCGGGCATGTTCTGGCGCAGGTGTTCGTAGGCCTTCAAAGGCAGTTCGCTGGAAAATAGCCGGTGCATCTCGTCCCGGTGCAGAACGATGCCGCCGTTCTCCGCCACCACCGGCCCCTTCAATCCGATGAAGGTGGAAAGCCCGTACGCTATGGGCAGAACGTTCCCACTGGCCAGCATGACCGTGTAACCGTTGTCCTGAACCTGGCGCAGGGTCTCTATGCCCAGGCTCTGAATGACCTTCCGGTCGTCGGTGATGGTGCCGTCCACGTCACACACCATCGCTTTGATGCCCATGCCTACACCAGGTTCCGCCGCAGCTCGCCCAGGGTGGTGACCCGCTCGGCCATGGCGTTGTGCTTATGAATGGACTCTTCGCTCTCGCTGCTGACGGTGACGTTGGTGTCGTCCGGCAGATGCGGGAAGCGCTTCAGTATCAGAGCCAGATTGTCCCGGACCACGTCCTCGACGAACTTGGGGTTGCGATGGGCGTTGATGACCACCTGGGCCTCCTCCGCCCTCTTCAATATCTCGAACGTGGGACTGGAGAAGGATGCCTCGACGATCTCGATGATGTCGTTAGCGTCCACCTCGTTCTCCTCCGGCACCTCCAGCATGGCGGTGGTGATATTCCTCTGGTTGTGGGAGATGGTGGGCAGGCAGCCCTCTTTCTTCAGGGTGCTGCCCTGCATCTCGTCCACCGACTCCATGGCGCAGGGGCAGGCGGTCATGCCTATGACCTTGGCACCGATCATCTTCATCAGGCCGTCTCCCCGCTTGTTCGTGGCCTTGGCAATGAGCTCGTAGGACTCGATGCTCTTTCGCCCGGTGGGCAAGGTCCGCTCCAAGAAATAATCGGCCTTGATGTGCACCTCGGCGTAGGTGGCGTAATCATGCTTATCCAGAAGTCTGCGGCAGATGTCCGCGGCCAGCTCCTCCAACCCTTTGATCGGTTGGCTGACCCCTTGCTCCACTATCTCCGCGATAACCTCCAGGTTGCGCGACAGATGGGAGCCTCGCTGGGTGGAGGGAAGGTCCACGAAGACATCGATATCGCAGTTGAGAAAGGTGTCCTTCTTATTTCGATGGACCCGAACCGGTTTTTTGACTCCGGTGACGCCTACCCGGGTGAGCTTGAATCCGTTGGTCAGGAGTCTGTTCTGAACATCGCTCTTTGAAATTCACATCACCGCCCCCTTCATCGGGGGATTATGTTTATATTTTAGCCTATCAACAATTATTTTGGTTACTGTTGTAATTGTTGGTCGAACGCCTTTCAACAATCATTTATACGGAAGAGAAATTCCAGTTACGATGATTTGCGGTCTTGATGAGGCTGGCAGGGGACCAGTAATGGGACCTCTGGTAGTGGCTGCGGTCATGGTCGAGGACGATCGACTGTTCAGGGAATGGGGGGTCAGGGACTCCAAGCTCCATAAACCAGAGGAGAGGGAGCGACTGGCCGAACTGATACGGTCCCATTCTTCATGGAAGGTCGTGGTCATCGGAACGGAGGAGATCGACGAGAGGCGGGGCTCCATCTCACTGAACACGTTGGAGATACAGGCCTTCGCATCTCTGCTGGACGATCTTCGTCCTCACAAGGCATTTGTGGACGCCTGTGACGTGAGCGAGAGCAATTTCCGTCGATCGCTCATGCGGCAAATGAAGAGCCAGACCGAACTGGTCTGCGAACATAGGGCCGATCAGACCTATCCGGTGGTGTCGGCGGCCTCCATCGTGGCCAAGGTGCATCGGGACGATGCCATGCACCGCATCGCCGATGAGCTGGGAGATGTTGGCAGCGGTTACACCTCCGATCCCAAGACCAGGGCATTTCTGGAAAAATGGATAAAGGAGAAGGGGGATTTGCCTCCTTATACCCGGAGGTCGTGGGCGACCGCAAAGCAGATGCTGGGCGCGTCCAAGATTTCTAAATTAAGTGACTGGGAGTGACCTCATGGTGGCCAAGGACCATTTATTGAAAGCAGTTGATGAATTCAATGAGAGGATGCAGTGCGACCTCGAGATGCAGAAGGAGATAGGCCCCCTCAAGAAGAAGGTCAACATCGATCTGGGAACGGAGCATTACTCATTTTTGCTCAAAGACAATTGCATATCCCATTTTGACGAAGGGTTGCTGGAGGATGCGGACGTTCAGGTGTTATCCGACCCGCAGACCATCGACGATCTGTTCACCGGCAAGATGAAGCCCATGAAGGCCTGGGCCCTGCGTAAGATAGTCATCAAGGGCTCGTTGGAAGACGTTTTAAAATTGCGAAAGTTCTTCTGAACCAGTCCTTTCCCCAGGTAGAAAGGTTTATAATGGGTGTACGCATGATGGGGAAATACCAGAGCGGGGTAGGGTAGCCAGGACATCCCGTCGGGCTCATAACCCGGAGACCGGTCGTTCAAATCGACCCCCCGCTACTTTTTATAACATTTCTCTCCAACACCATCCGTCATCAACTTCCATATACGTTCGATGGCATTCTCTCTCCCGCTGAGCGAACTATGAGGACCGAGGTACTGGTGATCGGGGGCGGGGCCACAGGAGCCGGGGTGGCCAGGGACCTTTCCCTTCGGGGCATAGGATGCCTTCTTCTGGAGATGGGGGATTACTGTCACGGGGCCAGCGGTGGAAATCATGGACTTTTGCATAGCGGAGGACGGTACGCGGTCAAGGACCCCGGGTCCGCCATCGAATGCGCGTCCGAGAACGCCATACTGAGAAGGATAGCGTCGTTCTGCATCGAGGATACCGGCGGCCTCTTCGTCTCGCTCCCATGTGACGACCGGGAGTTCGGCCAGCGATTCCGGGACGCCTGCCGCGAAACCGGTGTGCGGACGGACGAACTGACGATCAAGGAGGCGCTGCTCCTCGAGCCGGGGCTCGACCCACGGACCAGAGAGTGCGTCGCGGTTCAGGACGGATCGATCGATCCGTTCGTTCTAGTGCAGGCCAACGTGGACCAGGCCCGAACCAACGGGGGCGTGGTGCACAATCACTGCCGCGTGACCGGAATGACGGTGCAGGACCGCCTGGTGACCCAGGTGGAGTACCTCGACCGCCGTGACGGACAGAAGCACCTGGTACGTCCGGAGGTGGTGGTCAATGCCGCCGGGTCATGGACCCCGGACATGGCGGCCATGGCCGGCGTCAGGATCGATATGGCCCTGGACCAGGGAAGCATGCTGGTGTTCGACGGCCGATTATGCCATCACGTCCTCAATCGCCTCCGACCTCCGTCCAACGGGGACATCGCCGTACCCAATCACACCTCGACCATCATGGGCACCACCTCAAGACCTGCGGCATCCTACGAGGATGCCCGGGTGATGAGGTCAGATGTGGAACTTCTTATGAGAGAGGCCAACAGCTTGCTCCCATCCTCCTCCGTTACCAGGACCATCCGTACCTATTGCGGGGTACGACCGTTGCTAGGTGCCTCCGGCGGCCGTGATGCCAGCAGATCGTTCAACATACTGAATGACGAGGCGGCGGAGAACCTGCTCAGCGTTGCCGGCGGCAAGCTGACCACCTATAGGCTGATGGCCGAGAAGGTGGCGGACCGGGTCTGCCTGATGCTCGGTCACAAGGGACATTGCCGTACCCATCTGGAGGAGCTAAGCCCGGGACCGCCCTCACCGCTCAGCGGAGGAATAGGCAACGCCCGCCTGCATCGCAAGCACGGTGCCGTGTCCACGGAGATGGGAGGACAGCCCTCTTCGGTGGTCTGCTCCTGCGAACAGGTGCTGCGTTCCGAGGTCGAGCATCATCTGGAAGGTCAGGACGTCCTTTCCATTGACGATATGATGAGGAGGACCCGGATCGGCATGGGATACTGCCAGGGCCTGGACTGCTCCCTGACCGTCCTGGACATGTTCGTGGAGAGGAGGGGCGTCGAGGCCGTTCCACTGCTCGAAGAGTTCCTGGAAGAGAGGGAAAGGGGGCAGCGGCATGCCTCGGGAGAGCAGCTCCGGCAGGAACTGATGAGATGGAGCCTGATGCAGGGCGTATACGGATTGGGAGGCCGACGACGATGAGAACCGCGCTGGTGGTAGGGCTGGGGGCGGCCGGGACCTTCGCCTCGATATGCCTGGCCAAGAAGGGCTGGAAGGTTTTGGCCGTGGGCAAGGGTACCTCGTCCTGCGCCATGTCCACCGGATGCCTCGATGGGTCCGGCATGGACCCGGAATGCCTGCGGGAGCTCTCCCGCCTTTTCCAAGCGAGCGGTATGCCGCTGGTGGGCGGCATTGATGAGAAAAGGACCGGCATAACGAATCTGGGGACACGCTACGACTGCACATTGTCCGCGCCGGGTTCCACCTGGGTCCAGGGACATGGTCCCCGGAGCATTACGGTGCTGGGAATGGGCAAGCATCCGTCACTGCGCCCGAACCTGGTAGCGTCCGTGCTGAGATCGTGGGGCATGGACGCCAGACCCCAGATCGTTCCCATGGACATACCCGGCGAATCCTCATTGACCGCGGCGTTCCGGGACCAGGGTCATTTGGATCGATTGGTCAACGGCATCAGGGAGGCCTGGGGGGAGACCGTGCTGCTTCCCCCGCTCTTCTCCCTTAAGGACCATGGACGCCTCGACGAACTGGAACGGCGGGGAGGAAGGCGCCTATTGGAGGCCATAACTCCCCTTGGCACCCCGGGAGAGAGGTTCCACCAAGTACTGGAGGATGGTGCCCGAGAAGCGGGGGTGGAGATATGGACCGGCAGGAGGGTGACCGCTCTGAGAACAGAGGGGGACCTTATCACCGGCGCCGATGTCCAAGGCGGACTGGAGACCCGGACAGTGGGCCTGGACGCGGTCCTGTTGGCCACCGGCGGACCCTTGACCGACGGCCTATTGTTACACCAGACGGGCCTGGACGATCCCTTCGGCCTTTTCCTCGTGAAGGAATTGGGCCAGGGACCCCATGACCTGATGCTCTCAGGCTATGCCCACCGGGGCGGAAGGTTGCTTTCGAGGTCGGGCACACCCATGGCCAACGCCTTCGCCGCCGGCGATTGTCTAGCCTATTCCCTCAGGTCACCGGGAAAAGGGCTGGGGGATGCGATCTCCAGCGCCTGGGGCGCGGTACGTACCATGGAGGTTCCATGAACGAAGGGCGATGCATCAAATGCGGCAGCTGTATGCGGGCCTGCCCGGTCCTGAACGACCCCCAGGGAAAGGCGTTCCCCGGCCCCCGGACGGTAGGGATCGACGCTCCGCGCTTCCCTGAGGCCCTCAGCATCGGCAACGATGCCTTGATGTGCACCATGTGCCACGCCTGCGAATGGGCCTGCCCGTCGTCCATCACCATCACCCGGTCCATGTCCATGCTGAGGGAGAGATTGGCCGACGCCGTTCCCTCCCTGCCCGGTCATCAGCGCATGCGGGAGAACGTGCGGGCCTGCGGTCGTACCGTGGCAAGCGATTTCACTGATTGGCGGGAGAACGGGGAAAGGACGTTGTACTTCCCCGGATGCATCGGCCTAGGCCGCCTGCCGGAACTGGTCCGCTCCGCCTCCCAGCTCCTTAGCTCCATGGGCATGCCCCACGATATCTCTCCTCGGGCCAAGTGCTGTGGGTCTCCCCTGCTCAAGGTGGGGGCCAAGCAGGAGGCGTCCTCCCTGCAACAGAACAATCTGGAGGTGTTCTCCGCCTACGATAGCATAATCACCTCCTGCCCCGGCTGCACCTATCAGCTCCGTGAGGTGTACGGCATTGAATCGAAGCATCTGGTGGAACTGCTGCCCGGGAAGAAGTATCGTTCCACTGTGGAAGGGCGCTGGGCCCTGCAGGTGCCTTGTCACCTCAAGCGTGGACTGGACCCATGGGCGGCAGAGGACATGGCCGCCGTCCTCGTCCAAGCGGGCGTGGACCTGGTCCGATTGCCGGAGGAGGACCTTTGCTGCGGAGGTGGGGGCGGACTGCTCTCTGGCTTCCCGGACACCTCCGCTTCCATGGCCAGATCAAAGGTGCGGATCTACCGTGAAGCGGGGGTGCGGGGGGTCATCACCGCCTGTCCCTTCTGCGCCCTGAACTTGGGTCGGGAAGGGTTATTGGTGTTGGACATCTCACAGGTTTTGACCGTCGTTGATTAAGGAACCATAAAATACACCATGCACATTAGAACGCCCCAGATGACTAAAGCCCTCTGTTTTTCCTGCTTACAACGCGAGAACCGCCCCGAGATCGGGCTCAGCGATCAACTGACCTATTGCCGCAAGAAGGAGATGGTCGTCCGGCCTAAGATGGAGTGCCCCCTATACTCCAGGGCCACCGCCAGAGCGGTCCAGGAACTGAACCGCGCCCTATACGGGGTGATGGAAACGGCAGAGGAGTGATCACTTCCACTGCAGCACGTGGGTCGGGGTATCTTCCTCGGCCGGCGTGATCTCGAACGGTATCCAGCGACATGGGACCGTCATGCCACGCATATGCCTCACCCGCATCATGCGATTGAGCTCCGGATCGAACCTGAGCTCCAGTGCGCCGTCGGCCAAGGCCATCAGGTGGTTCACCGCTTTCTCTTCATGCACCCCATCGAACACCGAGACGAAGACCGTGCCGAATTCGCTCCTGATGCGGGATGTGCTTATCTGGAAGAACTTGAGCACCACGCTGGGCTGGTTATAAAGGAAGAGCGTGGAGAGCGTGTTCATGAACACTCGCAACGGCCTCTTCACCTCGGAGTGGATGTTGGCCACGTTGAACATGATACCTTCCAGATCATGAATGCGTCGCACCTTGGACCCTTCGTAAGCCTCCCTCTCCTCGGAATTACCGATCAAGCTGGAATGGTAGTCGATGATGTAAAGCCCCCGGCCCAAACGGTCCATGGGTATACCGAAGGCCTCCATGACCGCCAACAGGTCACGGGGCGGAAGGTCCAAGGTCACGAAGACCACAGGCTCCTCGGCCTCCAGGTACTCCTTGACCATGCCCAATTGGAATTCCAGCATCCCTACCCCTGGACTGCCCAATATGAGAACTGAGCACATCTGTGGGAAATTTGTCTTGAACATCTCGGTCACCTCACACCAACGGGGTCAGGGATACGCACCCTCCCTGGGGTCTTTCCTCTAATGTCAGTGCATAGCATTCGGTGAAGGGCTTACGACCGTACAATATCACAGTACCCCCGATCATCTCGGCCCGGACATGAACCGTCGCCAGATCGGCCAATCTGGTCGTGGAACGGCAGGTGGGCGAGGTCATCCCGACGAAGGCCCCCCCGTTCTTCTTTATGGACGCCAAATGGTCCACTAGCCCCTGCATGACATCACCGCCGTAGATCGATTCCAAGGAATCGAGGCCCATGATCGAGAGGAAGGGTTCCTCGGCCTTGTTGAAACTGTAGACGAGATTCTTCCATTTCAGATCGTTGGCCACCTCGCGTCCTTCCACCGGAAGGACGTAACGTCCGCTGTCCAGGTCCAACTGGGATGTCGGCTCGACCACTCGAACCGAACGCTCCATCTGATCATCCGTCACGGCTTTTCCCAGCGAAGCCCGGGCATTTGACCCGCTCGCCTTGCGCAATGGTACCCAAAGCACACCCCTGCCGGCGGTGGCGAAGTTGGATACCAATGAACGTTCCAGCAGGTCGCTGATCATTGGGGGTATCTCCTCTCCCATCTCGATCAGGACCAACGACCCCGGTGCCAAGCCCCCGGTCATGGCGTCCAGGTCCTTGATGCCGTATGACAGGTTCTCTTTGGAGTCGTCCACCCTGGTCCAATTATTGCCCATATGACAGCCCAGGTCCCAATGCGACCCGAAACAGCGGAATCGCCCCCCTTTAAGGCTAAAAAGGTACAGCGGCTGTTGCACCTCGCACCCTCTCAGCTTCATCAGGTCCATCTCCCGTACAAGACGGCGATCGTGCTCGACACGGCTGAACTCCACCACCCCGTCCCCGAGGTAATCCAGCATGTGGTCGTTGCTTTCCAATACGAAAATGAGGTTGGCGCCATGCCCCTCCACTAGGTCGCGTTGCAGGGCGATCATCACCTCACGACAGGTCATATCGTAGCGATCTGCCAGAGCGTCGATGCTGTCGACGACTATCATCTGCCGTTCGCCCTCGGCCTTCTCGACCAGGTCGTACATTCGCTCCAGATCGGGCATGGTCCGGCCGATGGATATGCTCATCTCCTTGCGCGAGGATAGCATTTCTTCCGAGTTCACGCCCTTCAATTTTCCAAGTCCGGAACGTTTTCTGATGGGCGGGTTCTGGTCGCCCTTTTGTAGGAGCCGTCCCTCTAGCCAGGGGAATTGGATCAAAAGGGAGGTGTCGGAGACCCTGGTGGAAAGGTAATGAGCACCCTGTCGGTCACCGAACTCCTCGGCCACTTGAAGGGCGAAGGTGGTCTTTCCGGTTCCAGCGTTACCTCGAACTATGAGCGAATGCCCTCCCGGATTTTCCAGGAAGCGCGTTATCTCTGAAGGTAATTTAGACGTGAGATCCTTTTCCATAGGCCGACCTACTTAATTTTGCGGAACTCATATATTTTTAACTAGCTTTGCTCATCGTTATCAAAATGGAAACTGTCTGATCAAAAAAAAGCTAAAAAGATTAATTAATAGCCACAGGGATGGCTATGTCCATAGGAGAATGCAATGAAAGCTGTCATTCTGGCCGCTGGAGAGGGTACTAGGCTCCGCCCCTTCACCGTATCCCGACCCAAGGTCATGATACCCATAGGCAACCGTCCTATCCTGGAGTATGTCGTCAGGGCGCTGGCGGCCAACGGTATCACCGATATCGTGCTGGTCGTCGGATACATGAAAGAAAGGATCATGTCCTTCTTCGGTAACGGTTCCCGCTTCGGGGTGAAAATTTCATATGCCATTCAGGAGAAGCAGTTGGGCACCGCCCATGCCGCCTTAGCGGTTCGGCAGCACATCAAGGAGGAGTTCATCATGGTGGCCGGGGACAACATAATCGATGCCCAGGTCATCACCGACCTCCTGAAGCATAAGGGGGGAATGTCCCTGCTGGTCACCAGTTCCGAGATGCCCTCGAAGTACGGAGTAGTGCAGATCGAGGCCGGAAGGGTGGTCGATATCATCGAGAAGCCTGAGAAGGGTGTGGGCAACATCATCAACACCGGCATCTACCGTTTCCCGCCAGAGATCTTCGATTATCTCGCCCAGGGGGTCATGACGGGTAAATCCGGCATCACCCATGTTCTGCACAGCTGCATATCCAAATTGAACCTGGAAGTGGTGCGCTCCACCGGTAGATGGATGGACGCCGTTTACCCGTGGGACCTCATACGCTTGAACGAGTATGCCTTCAATCTAACGGGACAGGTGACATCGGGCACCATAGAGGCCGGGGTGACCTTGCGCGGTCCGGTGTTCATTGGCGCTGGGACAAGAGTGCGAGCCGGTTCCTACATAGAAGGACCGGTGGCCATCGGAGAAGGCTGCGAGATAGGACCTTACGCCACCATATTCCCGACCAGCAGCATTGGGAACGGAGTGCATGTGGCTCCTTTCACCGCCATTTACAATTCCATCATCATGAACAATGTCTCCATAGGTTCGCACTCCCACATCTCTCGGGCGGTCATCGACGACGGATGCCGCATCGGTACCGGGTTCTCCGCATCATCCGGTCTGGCCCAGGTGAGGGTCGAGGAGGAGTTCTTCAAGGTGGAGAAGGCCGGAAGCATGATCGGCGAGTTCACCAAGGTCGGCCCCAAGGCGGTGCTTTCCGCTGGGACCATCGTAGGTGCGAACTCCCGAATAGGGGACGGGGCCAGGGCGAGCGGCACGTTGGAAGACAGGAGCATAGTGGTCTGATGTGCGGCATAATCGGATATTCGGGTCACCGTAGGGCGGCGGAGGTGCTCATGGAAGGACTGAAACGCCTGGAGTATCGGGGCTACGACTCCGCGGGCGTGGCCATGGTGGAGGACGGCCGTTTGGTCCTGGTCAAGCGCCAGGGGGAACTCGACGTTCTAAAAGGGGTGATCCCCCGATTCGAGGGACGGACAGGCATCGGTCACACCCGCTGGGCCACCTGCGGTCGCCCCTCCGATCAGAACGCCCATCCGTTCCTATCGTGCGATGGCAAGCTCGCTATCGTGCACAACGGCATAATAGAGAACTATGCCGCGCTGAAGATCAGATTGGAGTCCGAGGGACATCATTTCACCTCGGAAACTGACACGGAAGTATTGATCCACCTGCTGGAAGGACACTATCATGGTGACCTGCGTCAGGCTTTGGCCGATATGGTCAAGGAGATACAGGGCACCTATGCCATCGCCGCGGTGCGCGAAGGGGGCACGGAGATAGCCGCTGCCAGGAAAGAGAACCCATTGGTGGTCGGTCTGGGGGTCAACGAGAACTTCCTGGCCTCGGACGTGACCGCGTTCCTGTCCTATACGAACAAGGTGCTTTACATCATGGATGGGGAAACGGTGTCCCTGACACCAGCTGGGGTAACGGTCTACGATTCCCAGGGAGAACTGGTGAAGCGCGAACCGTCGTTGATCACCTGGTCCGCTGAGGATGCCCAGAAGGGCGGTTTCGAGCACTTCATGCTCAAAGAGATATTCGAAGGCCCGAACGCCATCCATAACACCCTTTTAGGGGCTCTGGACATGATAGAGAACGGCGAGATCCTGTCCCGTACCGACTTCCAGACGGTGAAGGTGGTGGCCTGCGGCTCTTCGTTCCATGCGGCCATGGTAGGCAAGTACGCCTTGGAGGAGTTCGCCGGCGTACCGACCACTCTCGAACTTGCCTCCGAATATCGTTACTCACCGGGGGCCAAGGAGGCCCCGCTGGTCATTCTCATCACCCAGAGCGGGGAGACCGCGGATACTCTGGCCGCGGCCAGGGAGGCCCGGCGCCGGGGCTGCCGGACATTGGCGGTGACGAACGTGGTGGGTTCGACCATCACCCGCGAGGTGGATGAGGTGATGTACACCAGAGCCGGCCCGGAGATCGGGGTGGCGGCGACAAAGACCTTCCTCACACAGCTGCTGGCCATGTATCTATTATCCATTCGGATCGGATATGCCAAGGGCACCTTGAGCCATGATTCCATGCGAGGCGCCCTCTCTTCCCTGCGCCAATCGGCCAACATGGTGCAGTCGGTGCTTAACCGCGTTCATGAGATCGAGGAAGCCAGCAAGATGATCGACTCGGCACAGCACTGCTTCTTCATCGGCCGTAACATAAATTATCCCACCATGCTAGAGGGTGCGCTGAAGCTCAAGGAGATATCCTACATACACGCGGAGGGTTTCGCCGCCGGGGAGCTCAAGCACGGTCCATTGGCCCTATTGGACTCATCTACGCCGGTGATCGCCGTGGCGATCAAGGGTGATCATACCTACGAAAAGATGTTGGCCAACGTTTCGGAGGTGGCCGCCCGGGACAGTCCGGTCCTGGGAGTAGGTAGTGAAGGCGATACCGAATTGGCCCGTTTGTGCGAGCGCATGATATTCGTTCCGCAGGTGAAACCGGTGTTCTCTCCCATCCCGGTCACCGTGGCATTGCAGATCCTCTCCTACTACGTGGCGAAGAGGCGGGGGTGCTCCATTGACAAACCCAAGAACCTGGCCAAGAGCGTGACCGTGGAGTGACCTAGACCAACCTTTCCGTGCAGGCGTCCCGCCTGGAGCAGGAAGCGCACTTGCCTGGACGGCCATGGTTGCGGTGGGCCTCCCCGCTCCTAAGGATACCCCTCATCTCCTCCAATTTACTGAGCAACAGGGTCTCCAACTCCTCGCTGAACTCGATCTCGTGCTCCACGTCCCCATACCTCAGCAGACCGTATGGAGGTCTTTTACCGGACTCTTCGGCGATCAAAAGGCAGTATGCCGCCACCTGCATGATATGGGAGAACAGGGGACCGCGCGGGGTCCTGCCGGTCTTCAGGTCTCCCGGTATCAGCTGGCCGTCGATCTCCAGAACGAAATCGGGTCGGCCTCTCAGCCCGTGCTTTTCGGAATAATAAATGGGCGAGCTGTTCGTGCCTACGTAATGGATCTCTCCCTCCAGCCCTTGCTCCCACCTCCATTCCTTGGCCTGTTGGGCCGCGTTCAAGGACAGGTACAAGGCAAAGGAAGCCGCCATAAGCCAGAGCAGCGCCAGCGCCTCCATTATCATGGAGACCATTGGATCGGTCTCGATCAGACTCCCGATGTTCATGGCCACGGCCATGAGCATCAGTCCCAGTATGGCCACGACCTGCAGACGGCGGACCTTGATGATGGCCCTTCCCCTCTGGGCCGATAAGTATAGCATGGCGATGACGGCGAAGAACCAGATGATGCTGAGCAGAGAGAGCAACCATCCCCAGTCAGCGCTGTCCCCGATCCTCATCAAGGAAAGCCCTGTGACAGCCAGTACTGTTGCCACCAGAGAAAATAAGAACACCATGCGTTCCCAGTCCCAGGCGGTCTGCTCGATATGTCGTATCCGACGGTACTCGTCCGCCTTTTCCTTATGGACCTTGTCGCCTTCGTCCAGGTCCTGGCTATGCATCTGCGTTTGACGGCCCAACCACCAGCTGAGCGGACAATAGCCGTACCGCTCTAAATCGCTGGCAGATATGGTTTCCGCCTGGTACATGCACTAAAATGTCAATTAGGGATATTTACATTCTTGCAGGTGTTGAAGCTCAGTCCGCCGGTTTGCAGTTCAAGTGGGTCAGTGAGGAATCGGTGATGTATATGCCTTCCTCGCTGGTGATCTCGTCCACAAAACCGAACCAGTACACTACGAGTCCCTGTCCGAAGAGCTGCACGTAAGGTGCCAGCTGCTTCCGTATGTTCTTATTGACCTCGGTTCGGTCCCCGAAGGTGGCCTTTGACTCTATCCAGTTCACCTTCCAACCGTTGACCATTATGGGCTTGTCCAAAAGAGCGTCCGGGGTCTTGGGGAACTCTCCGCGCAGTTCGTTCTCCGTGCGGTAGGTGATGCCTTGACCGTCCAGCCAATCCTGCAGGTTCTTCTCACCCCAGGTTCCTCTCAGATATTGCTTCTCGGACGCTTCAGGGGAATATATGAGGTCCGCCTTGGTGATCTCCTCGATCTGCCTCCTCAGTTCCAGGTCCTCGATGGTCTCGGGGTTGCGCACCATGGCCCAGTACTGCTTCTTGGAACGTCCGGACTCCTGGTATATCATGAGCCCCGTGAGAATGGGCGGGAACTCGTATTTTCGGGATATGTCCATCAGGGTCTCCCCGTTCTTCCAGGACTGCACCATCCTCTGACTGTTGCGCTGCACCTTGTAGAACTTCTTGGTGGTCTCGCGAACGGTCCTCTGGCTGTAAATAACGTTCAAAAGCTCCTGATCCAGGCCTAGCTCCTTAGAAAGTATGTCGATATCAGAGGGTTCGTTCAATCGATCGTACAGGTATCTGAAATCCTCATTCTTCATCCATTTCACTCTTGACGATTTTCGTACATGGGGTAACGTATATAAGCGTTATGTGGTCCGCCATCGATGTGGTCCCCGAATATCAGTGGACACCTGGTGCTGCGATAGATTGATAATCGGAAAAACCATTTGTAAAATCTCGCATTAATCTCATGCATTGGAGGAAAAAAATGGATCTCAATGATTTCTTGGCCAAGGAGAACGGTCCTTCCTGGCTTCCAGCAAGCGTGACCGAAGCCCGCAAACTGGTCTACATCGGACAGCTTCTGGCCCTGGTCTTCGCCCTGATATCGGTATTTGTCGGTATCGTCAGCATACTGACCGGGAACTTCTTCTACGGGATCGTTTCCCTGGCCATGGCCGGTGTCGGCATGATCGTGCTGTACATGCTCAAGGATAACGTGTTCGATCATCTGGACCAGGGACGGTTCAAGCAAGCCAGCGACTCCCTGCTCATCTGGTCCATCGTCGGGATATTCATATGGTTAATTCCCGGGATCATCCTGCTGCTGGGATACCTGAAATTGCAGACCATATTCCAACCTCAGTACCAACAGTACCAGGCACAGGAGTATCAGGCAGCACCGCAGGCGGTCCAGCAGCCTCAGCGACCAGCGCCTCAGCAGCCCGCCCCTCCGGCAGAGCACGCTCCGGAGGAGAAGAAGGAAAAGAAGGTGGAGATGACCAAATGCCGCAAGTGCGGGGTCAACTACCCTTCCTTCATGCACAGTTGCCCCAGCTGCAACGAGCCTCGGCATTGAGCTAAAGGTGGAAAACCTCTTCCCCATCATTTTCAATTCTTCTTATCCGATGATATGGTATCTTGCTCTCACGGGTCGAGAAGAACGATCGCCCCAGTTCCACTATCTCCTCCCCTCTGATACTGGTGAGATCACCCGGTGCACCACGGTGCAGGTAGGTGATGACCACCAGCGAAAGTCCGCCCCCTCCCCATTTGATCTCGTTCAGGATATCCCTGGGATAGGTCATCTATTTTTTATCGGAAGGGACGGTCAAAAGGTTTTTGTCGTGAGAGCGTTGAATAGGACCCTATGAGCAGGAGGGAGGTAAGCGGGCAGCTGGTGGACGTGATCTCCGGAAGCATCACCCCGGCCAGGGTGATCATGGAGCATGGTAAGTATGCTGAGATCGTCGTTCTACCAGAAGCGCCTCGGCAATTTCTTCTTCCGGGGTTCATCGACGCCCATATACACATCGAATCGTCGCAGCTCTGCCCTTCCCGCTTCGCCCAGGCCGTGGTCCCGCATGGCACCACGACGGTGGTGTCCGACCCGCACGAGATCGCCAATGTATTGGGCGTGCCAGGCATCGATTATATGCTGAACGATGCCGAAGGGGTCCCCCTGCGTATCTTCCTCACCGTCCCTTCCTGCGTACCTGCCACCATGTACGAGACCTCCGGGGCGTCCATCGAGGTGCTGGACATCGAACGGATGCTCAAGGACCGCCGTTTCGTCGCCTTGGGCGAGGTCATGGATTACAAGGGGGTGCTTGTTGACGACCCCCGCATCATGGACAAGGTCCGGGCTGCTAGGAAGCTCTGGAGGAACGTGGACGGCCACAGCCCTGGGCTGGTGGGCCCCGACCTGGTCAAGTACATCAATGCCGGGATATCCACGGACCACGAGTGCCTGACGGCGGACGAGGCCGAGGAGAAGTACTTCCTGGGAATGTGGATCCAAGTGCGAGAGGGCAGCGCCTCCCGCGATCTTCTCCCTCTGATGCCTTTCGCCAAAGGGCACGAATGCATGCTGGTATCGGACGATCTGCGCGCGGCGGACATCAGCAACGGCCACCTGGAACTGCTGTTGCGAAAGGCGGTGGCCCTGGGCATGTCACCCATTCACGCCATCAGAGCGGTGACCGCCTGGCCGGCATGGCATTACGGTCTGAAGGGAGGGAACATCGTCGTTGGAAGCAGGGCCGACCTGGTCGTGGTGGACGACCTCAAGGATTTCAATGTCAAGCAGGTCTACATCGCCGGCGAGCTGGTGGCCGAAGAAGGACGTCCGCTGTTCGAAGCCACACCTAAGAAATGCCCGCTGGCCATTATGACCCAGGACCTCGCCGCGCCGGAACTTCAACTAAAAGCTGAAGGCAGGCGGGTCTCCGCCAGGATCATCGAGGTCATTCCTGACCAGATCGAGAGCCGTTCCATCATCACCGAACTGCCGGTGCATGACGGCGTTGTCCAAGCGGACATCCGTCAGGACGTGCTGCTGATGGCGGTGGTCAACCGTTACAAGAGAATGCCGCCATCGTTGGGTTTCGTAAAAGGGTTCGGTCTGAAAAGGGGAGCTTTGGCATCCTCGGTGGCTCATGATTCCCATAACCTATTGGTGGTGGGCGCATCCGCGGAGGAGATGGCCAGGGCGGTCAACGCAGTATCCCGGAGCGGCGGGTACGCGGCGGTCGACGGAGAACGTCTGGAACAGCTTCCCCTGGATGCGGCCGGGCTCATGAGCACGGCCTCTCCGGAACAGGTCGTCTCCCGCGAGCTAGTGCTTCTGGAGATGCTCAAGGACATGGGCTGCCTTTTGCCAGCACCGTTCATGACCCTCTCGTTCCAATCCCTGCTGGTGGTACCGGAACTGAAAATGAGCGACCGCGGCCTATTCGATACCGTGCTGGGAGAGTTTGTCGATCCGCTCCTCTGAAGAAGGTAAAAACTTATCTGCATTCAGAGTGGTGCGGAAGAGGAATGGGAACGATCCCTTGGTGGAGAGAGTGGAATGGACAATCCTGAGAGTTTCAAGTGTAAGTTGGTGACCTGGAACGAGATCGCCAGTTGGACCGAGGCAGTGGCGAACGACATCGATGATGATGGTTTCAAACCAACGGTCGTCATCGGCCTTACCAGGGGAGGATGGGTGCCCGCCAGGCTCATCTGCGACCATCTTCAGGTCAAGCGTCTTTACGCCGTCAAGACCGAACATTGGGGCATCACTGCCAATCATGACGGCAAGGCCCTATTAACTCAGGAGCTCAACGCCATCATCGAGGGCGAGCAGGTACTGATCGTCGATGACATCACCGATACCGGAGAGAGCCTGGCCCTGGCCGAGGCCCATCTGATGAAGATGGGTCCCAAAGAGGTCCGAACGACCACGCTATTGCACATCACCCATTCCAAGACGGAGCCGAACTATTACGAGGTGGAGGTGCCCAAGGAGGACTGGACCTGGTTCATCTTCCCCTGGAACCTTCATGAGGACCTGCGGACCATACTACCGAAGACGCTGTACGAACCGAAGACCGTTCTGGGGGTTCAGCAGGCCTTCAAGAAGCAGTTCCAGATCGATGTTCCCGAAGAGCTACTACGGCGGACCATCCGGCACCTGGCGGCCCAGGGCGTCCTGAAGAAGAAGGGCGCCAAGTGGCACAAGACCAACGGTGACGCGCCGCTGCCCCTGAAGTGAACTTGTCTCCAGGAGAACCTCTCTCCTTTACCGAGATGAGGTGTTTCCTTAGGTCCTGCGCATCAGCGTACCTCAACTTCTTTCCGCCCATCATTTCGAACTCCGCTCGCCATATTTTATGAGCATAAGATACGATATGGTGACGAGGACCATGCTGGAAAGATTGAAGGACAGCCTGGAGCACAGCCCTGTGGTGCTCTTCGGCAATTACCCGTATTTCGTAAACCCCATCACCGACGGCATCCCGTCCATGGACCCGCAGGTGCTGGACGAGGTACTGGACCGCATCTACGACATCTGCGACTTTCAATGCGATCTCATCGTAGGGGCGGAGGCCATGGCCATCCCGCTCATCGTGCCGCTGGCGCTCATGACCGGCATACCCTATAACGTGGTGCGTAAGAAAAAATACGGCCTGCCAGGCGAGGTCAGCGTGCGCCAGACGACGGGTTATTCGGAGAAGGACCTCTACATCAACGGTCTGAAGGAAGGGGACCGGGTGGTCATCGTGGATGACGTGATCAGCACCGGGGGAACGCTGAAGGCCATCGTCCAGGCGTTAAAGGCCATGGGAGTGGAGGTCACCGACATCATAGTGGTGGTGCAGAAGACCGATGGCCTGGAGCGATTGGAAGCGGAGCTGGGCATGAAGATCAAGACCCTGGTGCGGGTAGATGTAAAGGACGGGAAGGTCCGCGTGCTCACTTGACCAATCTTCTCTTCATCAGGTAGACCGATGCCAGGAAGACGATCGCGGACATTCCCAGTATGTAGATCATGCTGACCAGCGAGTCTACGCTCAATATGTTGTACGACAGGTCCCGGACCAAACTGGTGATGTGCGTTAGCGGCAACGTCATGGCCAACTGCTGCCCCCACTGCGGAAGCACGCTCAGAGGGAAGAACGTCCCGCTGAACAGGAACATGGGCGTGATGAACAGGAAGAAGGGATAGTTGAAGGAATCCAGATTGGGGACCAGGGAGGTGAACAGCATTGCTAGCGAGGCGAACAGGAACCCTCCGGCAAAGGCCACCAAGGGCACCAGCATCAATCCCGGTACCTCGGCGTATCCCAGCACGGCCACCACGCCCAGCACTATGGTGGCGTTGATGAAGCTCTTGGTAGCTCCCCACAGGATCTCGCCGGCGATGATGTCCTCCAATGAGAGGGGCGTGGCCAAGATGGCGTCGAACGTTTTTTGGTAATACATGCGGACGAAGGAGCCGTAGGAGCATTCGAAGAACGCTCCGTACATGATGCTGATGGAGACGAGGCCCGGTGCCAGGAACTTGATGTATTCCACGCTTTGACCGTTATAGACGATGTCCGCCTGTATGAGCGCCCCGAACCCCAGGCCCATGGCCAACAAGTATAGTATCGGTTCCAGGAACGGTGGCAGGAAATTGGTCTTCCAGGTGGTGAGGAAAACGTCCCGGTTGCGTTTCCAGAGGGCCAGGGAACGCCAGGATATGTTGGAGATGATGTTCATTCGATCAAACCCCTGCCCGTAGAGCGCAGGAACACGTCCTCCAGGGTGGCGTTCCTGATGAGATAGTAGCTCAGGGAGAAATGCTCTTTCAGCTCAGCCGCGACCTTCTGCCCTTCGTTGGTATAGATCAGCAGGCGATCGATCGTTCTTTCGTACTGCCATCCCTTTCCCTTGACGTAGGATTCCAGTTCGTCCGTGGGAGTGTCTATCTCCACCACGTCGGTGCCGATGATCCGGTCGATGAGCTCCCGCGGCCGTCCCTGCAGGATGATCTTGCCGTGGTCCATGATGACCAAACGGTCGCACAGACGCTCCGCCTCGTCCATGTAATGCGTGGTGAGGATGACCGTTACCTTCTTGCGCTTCAGCTCCCGCACCTTCTCCCATATCAGGTGCCTGGCCTGGGGGTCCAACCCGGTCGTCGGTTCGTCCAGAATGAGCAGCCGGGGGTCGTTCACCATGGCGCGGGCGATTATCAGCCGGCGCTTCATGCCCCCGGAGATCTCCTGGATCTTCTCGTTCCTCTTCTCGGTCAGCTGCATGAACTCCAAAAGACGGTCCGCCCTCTCCTCCGCCTCCTTCTTCGGTATGTCGAAGTAGCGTCCGTACACCGTCAGGTTCCGGCCGACGGTGAAATCGGGGTCCAGATTGTTCTCCTGCGGGGCGACGCCTATGGCCTCTTTTATCCGGCGGGAGTCGACCGTCACGTCCATGCCCAGTACCTCCAGTTTCCCAGAGGTCAACGGGCTGCCGCAGTGTATCATGCGCATGGTGGTGCTTTTGCCGGCGCCGTTAGGGCCGAGGAAGCCGAAGCATTCGCCCTCCTCGATCTCGAAGTCTATGGCGTCCACTGCACGCAGCTCCCCGAAGAGCTTGGTCAGTCCTACCGCCTTCACCGCTGGCATGAGCGCCCTGAAATGTCTTTTCGGATATTAGGGTTGAGGGTATTCGACGTAGTATCATTGCAAAGGACCCTCTCTTTCAATTCTCTGGTGATGGAGCTCCGTGTTCGGGGTCGATCTGCTGCTGGTGTTCTATTTCACCCTGTTCGGTATGGGGCTGGGGACGTTGTCGGGGTTAGCTCCAGGCATCCACGTGAACACCTTGGCCATCCTGCTGCTCATGACCGTTCCCTCGCTCTACCCCATGCTGGACGGCATATGCCAAAGCGCGGGGTCACCGGTACCGCCCGCCCTGCTGATCTCCTGCACCATTCTCTCCGCCGCCATCTGCCACTCCTTTCTGGACTTCATCCCCTCGCTGATCATGGGCGTGCCGGACGAGACGGAATGCCTGTCGGTCCTGCCTTCCCACCGTCTTCTGTTAGAGGGGAGGGGATTGTGCGCCTTGCAGGCGGCGGCGCAGGGCAGTCTGGTAGGGGCCATGGCCGGCATCATCGTTCTCATGCCCCTGCCGTTGGTTTACCGTCAGGCCATCGACCTTCTGCTATCATTGGTACCGATGATACCCTGGCTGCTGCTGTTCGTTCCTTTCCTCCTCGTTTGGGCGGAGGGGGGAAAGGCTGATCCGAAGGCGGAACTGGACATGCGCGACGGTGGATCATCCTTCACCGAGACGATCTCTCTGAAAAGACATGTGCCGGTGCACGGCGACTCCGCCAGGGTGATCGGCGAGCTGCGCCGGCGTCATGGGCGATGGGAGGTGCGCACGCCGATGCAGACGTTCAGGGTGCGTGGCAGAGGTTTCGATCCAGGACATCAGAAACTGCTCGGCCATTGGACCGTACGTAAGGACCGCCTCCCCATCATCACCTGGTGCGTTCTGCTCTTTTTTGCCTCGGGAGCACTGGGCGTCATGGCCATGGACGGCCTGGTCCCCGGTGATGACCTGTGGAGAGGAATGGAGGGCAACATGCTCATGCCCCTGTTCACCGGCCTGTTCGGGCTGCCGCTGCTCATCGGTTCCAGTCGAGGCCGGATGCCGGAGCAGAATGACGACCCCGGCGATCCTCCTTCGGTGCTTGGGGCGCTGAAAGGCTCGTTCATGGGCGGCCTGGTCGGCTGGCTGCCTGGGGTAACGGCCACCGCCGGGGCAGTGCTTACCACAATGCTGCCCCGCTCCGGCGAGAATGGACCGGATGGTTTCATCTCCATGGTTTCCGCCGTGGGCACCGGAGCGGCGGTGCTGGGATTGGGAACGCTGCTGCTGTTGGGAAAAGGGAGAAGCGGGACGTTATTGGCTATGCAGGTGGCCACACCATCCCTCGCCGTGGACTCGCTTCCAGCGCTGCTGCTGTGCGTGCTCACCGCATCCCTGCTGTCATATTGGCTGACGATGAAGCTGGGGGCACGGTTACTGCGCCAAGCGCAGGGACGGGACCTGGGCATGCTGAACCAGGTGGCGCTAGCGGGAATGGTTCTCCTCTCCTTCCTTTTGGCCGGACCGGGCGGCCTGGTGCTCCTCTTCCTGTCCACCGTGCTCGGCAGCGTACCGGCCAAGCTGGGCGTGAGCCGGGTGCATCTGACCGGCTGCCTGCTGCTGCCCATCCTTCTCTATTACTTCGCCCCGTTCTTGCGGTAGAAGTCTCGCAGACGCTCCTGTCCCAGATCGAACGGGGACAGCAGCTCCCCGGCGGCACGGAACAAAAGCTCGGCGTATCTCTCGGCATCGTACTCTTCATCCCCGTCCAGGAACTGCGCCACCTTGATCTCCCTGCCGGGGGTCATGATGAACTCCACCGCCTCTCCCGGAGGGGTGTGGAACCCCTGATGCTCCAGCTGGCAAAGCGCACGGAACTGATCGTTCTTCTGCCGGTACTCCTTCAGTTCCCTGGTGATGCGCTTCGAAAGCACCAGCTTTTCCAGCGGCGTCCCTCCGTCCCTCAATTGACGAACATACAGATCCAAAACGCCCAAGGCCTCCGGTATGCGGTGCCGGAAGCCCTCGGCGTCCTCTCCCAGGACGAGACGATCCAGCATGCCCTGCTGCAGTTCTCTCGCCAGAGTACATGTGTCCCTCCTTCGCAACGCTATCCCCCGCACCTTCAGTTCCCCATCCTGGAAGGCGCCGTAGTATCGGTTCAGGGCGCCTGCTCCGTTCGTCAGGTTGGGCAGGAAGACCAGCCATTTGTACTCGCCCTCCCAGACCAACGGGATCTGCATACGCCGGCCGATCTCTTCGCAGTAGGACTCGATGTCACCCTCCCCTTCCAGCCACAGCGAGTCGACGATGCCGTGCAAAATGCGGAACCCTTTGCGCTCGGCGATCTCCGCCGACTTCAGCAATATCTCCCGTCCGTGGGCGGTGATGGACTCATGGCACTCTATGCGTCCGAAGCGGGCGTTGCGGTAGCCAGTGTAACCGAAGCAGGTCACCAGCACCCATTTCAATACCTTGGCCCGCTGATCGTACATGACGCTGTTCCGCCCGCCTTCCTTCTTCAAGCGTTTCAATGAGATGCGCCGGCGGACGATGGGCTCCAGCACCCGGGAGAGCATGCCGACGTTCTTGGAACATGTCCAGTATCCCAGTCCGGGCACCGGTTCCCCTTCGCCAACGCAGCATTGGCAGTTCAACGTCTCCGGCGATATGTTGTGCCGCACCATGATGCTGGGGTAAAGGGAAGTGAAGTCCACCTCCTGGACCTTTTCGTGCAGGCCGACCTTCGGTTCGTATATGAGGCCGCCGCGGTCCGATGCCACCAGCTCGGCGGCGGTCTTGAAATCCTCCGGCAGGTTCTTCTTCCACATGACCAGCGCGCCCATCTTCATGGCCTCGTTGACCTGCATGGCGCTGATGGCGCTGCCCGGGGACATTCGCGCCATGTCCTGCAGGGAGATGCGTGATAGGCGGCAGAGATCGATGAGACCGGGCATTCCGCCCTCCTGGAAGATGAAAGAAGAACCCTTGTCCAGATGCACCCTTCCGCGCAGCTTGTACGCCGGCGGTTTGTAGAGTATCCGCCCGTAGGTGAAGTAGCTCTTGCCCTTTCCCTGACGTTTGCCGCCCTCCCTCCCCAGTTCCAGTTCCATCTCGTTGCGCTCGGCGCACTTCTCCAGGAACGGCAGGTGAAAGCTGTCGCCGCCGTCGGTCAGCAGCACGTCCGGGTCCTTCTCCCGGAGCGAACATTGCAGCCGCTCCAGTATGTCCGCCTCCTTTCCTTCCAGTACCACGTCGTCCAACGTAGCCCTCTTCAAACGGTCGTCCATGGTCGGCATGCCCCTCCGGGCGGAGGTCTCCAGCGTCAGCTCGGAAATGCCGAGGTCCGGCATCGGATAGTCCAGTCGGAACGGGGTGTCCAGGTTCTTCCACTTCTCCATGTCCATGAGACCCATGGGGAATACCTTTCGATGAAGGAAGTAGCGGGTGTCCATGCGCAGGTCCACGTTGAACAGGGTGTGGTCTTTATGACACCCCCACTTGTCAACGGTCTTGGCCAGGGGCATGAGGTTGCGGTATCCTCGCGGCGTCACGCGCAGCACCTCCTCCAGCGGACCGGTGAGCCAGGTGCGGTGCTTCTCCCAGTGGTGCTCCACCCCCGATCCTTTGAGCCCCAGTAGCAATGACGATCTCTTTTCCAGGGAGGGCTTGATGTAGAAGGATGGGCGGTAACTCCGGTCGGTGATCCTCTCAACGCCGTCGGAGGTCTTCACCCAGGTGACCATTTCATTGTTGACCTCGTCGGCATAGCAGTCCAGGATCCATCCGCGCATCCTATCTTTCCTTCTTCCTCAAACGTTCCAGCTCCTTCTCCTGCTCCAGGAGGATGGAGAGAAGCACTCCCTCCAACGGGTCTAGGAAGGCGGCCACGGAGGCGGCCGAAGCGTGCAGGCGCACCTTGTCCGAGAGACGGTCAAAAGCCTCCCGATCATCCTGCGACAGCGCCCTCCGGAAATCGTTCCAGTTGCGGAACGTTGATTCCGCCGCCTGGCGGTATGTCGGCACCGTCCGCCCCATCAGCAACTCCTCCGATACTCGTCCAGAGTGGTCTGGTTCGGGGGGACCGGACGATACATGATCTCCTTCTCCTCCCTGGGCAAGGAAATTCGCGCGTAGCCGGAACGGTGCTCCACGCTCACCACTCTGTCGACCTTCTCGTAGAACAGCGATCGCAATCCCTTGCGGTACATCAGCTTCGCCAATCCGTAGTTGGTGACGACCGTCACGGTGCGGTGCTTGGAGGTGAGGGAGCGCAGCTTGCTCATCCCCCTATCCATTAGCTTGAGCGACTCCTCCCAGTTCATATCGGCATCCTGGAAGAGATCGGGGTAGCAGGAGACGACTATCATACCGCCTTTGCTGCGCATCAGCTCCTCTTCCAACGATTCCTCCACCAGGGTGGACATCTGGTAGGCGGTGAACGCCCTCGACACATTGATGCTGGAGAGCGTTTCCTCCGGCCTCATGCGGAAGCGCTTGCACACGTATGTCAGATCGTAAGGGTTCACGGAGTTCCCGCCGTCCACCCAGACCACGTCGCGATGCCACTCCCGCACGAAGTTCACGCTGAGCATGTTGATCAGGGTGAACAGCAGCCGGTCGGAGCTGTCGATGGTGGTGACGGTGCCCGCTTCCAATCCTCCCAGCAGTTCGTCCACTGGAGGTATGGCAGTGGTGGCCAGTACTCCATCCGATTCGGAATTGAAATCGTGGACCAGCGGTTCGGTCACTGTCTCCGGCATCGAGCGATACATTTTCTCTCTCTCTACGCTCGCTTCGCTTTGAGGGTATAAAGGGCTGAAGGGGAGAGGTCGGTGAAAATGGACGGCGCGATCATCGAGATCGACGAGATACGATATCGATCTGGAATGGACACATCGGATGGCTGATGCTTCCGTTTCTACTAACGATGTTCAAGGAAACAAACAATTTTCTAATAAGCAACTCAAAGGCTATTTTTTAAATATCGTTCATAAAAATATTTCCAGCAGGGCATGAACACCATAATCCTCCCACGCGCCATCGCTCTGCAGTGCCAGCTCAACGACACGCTTTACAACTTGGCATCGATCTCCAGCGGCGATCCTCTGTACGGAGCTTCGTTCTACAGCACCGACGCCTCGAGCGCCTCCGCCTCCGGTCACGTCATCGCGGTCATCTCGAAGAACGTCACCGCCGCGCAGGCCGAGGCGATATTGACGAAATTGACGCACAACGCCACTGGGGCGCGCATCGGCAACAACGTAACCATCTCATCGACCGCCGTCTATCTACTGCACCTGCCGAACGATATACTTTCGGCGATACCCACATCGGTGATGAACTCGGGCATGGGCGGGGGACATTACTATTTTGACCCGGTACATCAGATATTCGTTATCTTCAGTGGCATAACCGAAATCGCCGGCATGATCTTCAACTTCCTGGTGTTCGTCGCCAGCGGCGGACTGCTGCTTCTCTTCATCCACCTGGTGGAGATAGGGCTGGAAGCGATAGGCAACATGCTCTCCGCCGCAGCGGCAGCGGTGCAGGACGCGATGGACGCGATAGTCGATGCGTTCGCAGCGTTCGTGGACTGGATCATAGTTATAGCAATAGAGATGATGAATCAGCTCTATGCATCGGTACTTGCTCCTATCCTGAGTCTTGGGGAGAATTCTTATTCGTCAATCAGTGCGGCAGCGAACTGTGTTAATGAAACAGGGGATAATGATGACAAGTCCTCACTATCTGACGCTTTATACGGCAATCTGTTCTTATCGATGTTCATACTGGCAATAGGTATTAATGCCGTTCTTCTTGCATTGAAGATAATTTCTGGTGGAATGACCTTCCTGTTGGGAACCCTTGTGACGATTGTGGTCATGGTTCTGATAACAGAAATTTTAGGCATTAATCCCAATGGGGACGACCCTGGTAATCCGAACGATACAAGCGAGGATTCTGTGAGCGCATGGATAGTGAGCTTCTTTGGACAACAGAGTGGTGCGGACATTATTGTTGGCATTCTCAATAGCTTTTGGTTCACAATAGCAATCATCCCATCTATGTTAGCATGGGACGCGACCGGCTCAATCGGTAGTCTGGCGGTCACCCTCTTCTGCCTGATAATATCCTTCTATTCGCTCGCCAGCCAAGATATCCTGGTGAACGTGTTGTTGTGCGCCATATGCGGGATATTAATCATCGAATCATTCAAACCAATCGCCAATCTAGACCACGATCTTCAATTGATTATTTTTGGTTGTAACACACTCCTCGCGATACTGCTTATCTCAAATATCGTTTGCATGGTGGTATAATAATGGATTACGCAACGTTCGATTATCCTCGAAATGAAAACCATAGAAAAAAATGGAAGGTACTATCACTAATCATCGCTCTATCTGGATTTCCTCTTATTATTGTTTATCAAAGATTGATTCCAATTATCGTCTCTGTATTCATGGCTTTACTGATCTATTTCGGTCTTTGGTATGCTCGGGATTACACTGTGCCCTTGAAGATAGGGGTCGGAGACCACGGCGTTGATCTTTTTTATGTGAATGGTAAGAGAACATCTATCCCCTGGGCAAAACTGAACTCTTACGGCCTCAGCTCAAGTCCTGAAACGACAGTCGCACCGGCAATCATCTTCTATTTTGGTAGGAAATTCAACTATGTCAGTTACAGCGCAGCTGTCGAGATTGCGAAACGTTACGATCTCTTAATGAACAAGCCCCTGCGGGAGGTCTGGTTGGCTAAAGATCTGAAGAACAGATTCAGGAACCTATGATCCCCACGTGCATCGCCTCCGCTCACGTAATCGCGGTCATCAGCAAGAACGTCACCGCCACGCAGGCCGAGGTCATACTGACCAAGCTCACGCATAACGCGACGGGTGCGCGAATCGGCAACAATGTGACGATATCGTCGACCGCTGTCTACCTGCTGCACCTGCCGAACGACATATTGTCGTCGATACCCACGTCCGTAATGAACTCCGGTCTGGGCGAGGCGCCGAACTTCTTTGACCCGCTGGACGTCATCAGTGACATAGCAAACATGATCTTCAACTTCCTGGTGTGGGTGGCCAGCGGCGGACTGCTGCTGCTGTTCGTGCACCTGGTGGAGATTGGGCTGGAGGCGATAGGTAACATGTTCTCCGCCGCCGCGGCGGCGGTTCAGGGCGCGGTGGACGCGATAGTCGATGCGTTCATGGCGTTCGTGGACTGGGCGATCGATTTTATTACAGCAACATTGACCGCGGTGTTCGATCCGTTGATATCTTCGGTCACGAACGCTATCAATTCCTATCTGGCCGGATTGAACTCCGCGATGCTCCTCATTCAATCGGACGTTGAGAGCACCGGTTCCATCTCTGCAAAGGGGGCATCGAATTTCGTCAATGCGCTCAACGGGGAGCTTTATTGGATACTGTTCGGAATAGCAACGATATTCTTTGTGATCGTTCTGGCGATCAGTGCTATCACGAATGTTTTCGGCTTCATAGTCGGGATAATCGCATCCGTCGCGGTTATGTACATAATTGAACAGATGTTATCCTCAAATTATATCGGAGGTGAATCTTTTAACGTTAACATCGATGGATTGACAGCGGACTATGTTCGGGATCTCGCTTTGGACGCGGGGGCAGGACCGCAAACTCCGGAGGAGGAGCAGTCCCAGGAAGGTCTCGATTGGTCTGCAGGGTTGACAATGTTCGGGTTTATCTTCGGATATGTCGCAGCGCAGGCGACGATGCTCTCGCTGGCGATAGCGGGCCTTTCCAATATCGGTCTTTTCGGTCTGTGCAGCTTCGCCGCAGGCGTGCTTGGAGTGATAATCGGAACATCCACCATTTTCGGAGGCCCATTGAAAAGTTGGGCCGGGTTCATTGGATTGGAATTTGGTCTATTCTCAATAGGGGAGGGATTACTCAATCTTAAATACGGAGGATCAAAAAATTGTGGGGCGAAATTAGCCTTTGACGTCACAGCGATTCTCACGGGTGGTTGCGCGGTATTATTCAGTCTCGGTTCTTTGTATTTGGAGGATTGAAGGTCTTGAATAATTCAGAGGCAGATGTGATTACCTATCCTATTCCGATACCAAAGATCAGTAAAAAATATTATTATATATTATATTTAGGATTTATTTTTCTGACTGTATTGGCTCAAATATTATTCGACTTCTGGGTGATTACGGGAGCAATTTTATCGATTACATTATTTATCATAATTATTCTCGAAGTGGATATTCGGCTGTTTTCGCCAATAGAGGTTCAATTATCTAATGAATCAATAAAAATAAAATATTTACTCAGTAAATCGGTAGAAAAAAAATGGACTGATATCCAATGGTTGAATCTATGGCCAGGGGATGATTTTTGGTCTCCTTATTCGAGTTTAAAATTTAGCGATGGAAAGTTAGGTTCAATTGAATTAAACTATGAGTCTGGGCGTAAAATCAAGGAAATGTATCAATCAATCACTGGAAATAAATTATTGAACTACGAAGAATTTCTAAAGAATACAAACGGTGTCAGATGGTTTACCTCTGGGCCATCTGAATGAATAATGGTTGAAAGGCGGACGACTAGGTGTACCTCATTAACCTCAACGTCAGCACCGCTAACTCCCGCTTCCAGCAGGGCATGAACACCATAATCCTCCCACGCGCCATCGCCCTGCAGTGCCAGCTGAACGATACACTGTACAACCTAGCATCGATATCCAGCAGCGACCCAATGTATGGCGCCTCGTTCTACAGCAGGGACACCGCCATCATATCAGCATCTGGTAATGTCATCACCGTCAATGGCCATTGATAAGATTTATCGTCCCACCTTCGAATGATAGATAGAGATGATCCTGATTGAAACCACCGCACGTGAGATGGAACTGCGCCGCAAGAAGGTCTTCGGATATGCGCTGGGAATAGTGCTGATCGCGCACATCGTCCTGGTGATGATCATGCTGTCCTGATACGGGCGAACGTGAGTACGGTCCCGCACACCATCCACGACGATGATGGATACGTCCTCGCTACTGGTAAATATCCGAGGGTGCATTGTCCGGACAATGGAAAGAGATGGGCTTTCCGTTGTCTCAGACAATGGCATAGAAGTTACTTCCGGCCAGATGAAATACTTTCTCGACCCCCGCAAGGTCTCTGCCGCCGGTATTTGCTGCGTCTCCCACGCCCATTCCGATCACATGCCCTCGAGCTTTGACGGCGGTCCGCTGTTCTGCTCGGACATCACCCTGCGCTGCCTGCGCGGGCGGGTCAAGAGCAAGAAGTCCAAGAACTACCTGGAGAACGTGGAGCGTGGCGATCTTCCGTCGGTCAATGCCAGCGGCGCCGGTCACATACTCGGTTCCAACATGTTCATGATCGACGAGGGGAAGAAGGTGCTGTACACCGGCGATTTCTGCCCCCAGGACCGTCTGGGCATGGAAGGCGCCCGTCCGCAGAAGTGCGACGCGCTGATCATCGAGGCTACTTACGGAAATCCGCGCTACCGCTTCCCGAACCGCAACGCCATGATGGGCGTCATCCGCGACTGGGTGGAGGACACCTTGAACCAGGGATGCTCGGCGGTGCTGTATTCCTATCCTTTAGGCAAATCGCAGGAGCTGACCACCATGCTCAAGGAGTTCCAGCCCCGGCTGCACGGTTCGGTGCTGGACACCACCCGCATGATGGAGGCGGACGACCTGAAGTTCGATTATCTGCCGTTCGATCCGGCGGACGATACGCCGCAGCTGGTCATCAGTCACAATACCAAGGGGGAGAACGGCCTTTCCGCACTGAAGAAGAGGCGTACCGCCACCGTCTCCGGCTGGTGCGTGAGCGGGCGCAGCTGGGGCATGGACGAGGGGTTCGCCTACTCCGACCACGCCGATTTCTACGAGATAATAGACTTCGTCAAGAGATGCTCTCCGGACCAGGTGTACATACATCATGGTTCGGAGGAGATATTGGCCAAGGAGATCAGGGAACGGCTGGGGATCACCGCCGTGCCGTTGAAAAAGGGGCAGAGCAATCTAGGCAGCTACTGCTGATCCCCCCACATGCGTGGGTACGTACCTTCTGGAATGAACACCCGGACGGTCTTGACCGCTCGGCCTTTGTAAGCTTTGAACATATCGCGGGAGGACATGGCCGCTGTTCCCAGACCTAACGCCTCCCCTTTCACGGTGAGCATGGCCACCGGACCACCCTTCTCTATTCCCTCGTCCAGGCTGATGATGCCCGGGGCGTTCAGGTCGGCCCCGTGCGCTATGGCGTCCACCGTACCGTCCTTGACGATCACTTTAGGCAACGGCTCCAGCAGTATCTCCATGGGGCGCACCATGCTTCTCAACCAGGAATCGTCCCCCTGCTTCCATTGCACCGTGGCGTCCTTGAGGTCCTGCAGGGTGACCGCCTCATCTTCGGTCATCCGGCCCGAGCGGGTGCGACGCAGCGCTTTCATGTTTGCCCCGACACCGAGCGCGTCACCGATATCGGTGCACAGTGTGCGTATGTACGTCCCGGCGTCGCAATCGATCTTGAAGAGAACGTCCCGTCCGGACATCTCCAGAATGTCGATGGTATGGACCTTGCGTACACGCATCTGGATCTTGACCGCGGAACGGACCGGCGGCGTCTGATAGATGGGGCCTACGAAGGTGCCGATGACGTTGAGCACCTTTTCTTCGGGAACCTGACGGTGAAGGTAGAGGTGACAGACGTACTGCTTGTCGGAACGCAGCACCAGGTCGGTCATGCGTATCGCCTTTCCCAATGCGATGGGCAGAACGCCGCTCACGTTGGGGTCCAGAGTACCGCCGTGCCCGATCTTCTCCACACCCAGCATGTCCTGCACCCAGGCGGTGACCTGATGGGAGGTAGGTCCCTGCACCTTGTCGAGAACGATGACGCCGGCGGAGAGCAGTTCTTCTATGCTGCGGTCCTCAGGCCGCTTCCCGTTCGGCAGCGTCCGGGGGTCCTTGTCCCGCACCAGCATATCAATCTCCCCTTATGCGGCAGATGATGCTGTCGACCACCTGCTCCGGGGTCAGCGCACCGGTGTCGATCACCATATCGTATATGGAACGGTCGGTCACGTCAATATCGTAGTATTTGCGATACCTTAGCACTTCGCTTGCCTCACGGGAGCTCATCTCGTCCATGGCCTCGCGTAAGACTACACCTTCTCTTCCGGAGACGCGTTGGGTGCGTATCTCCAGGGGAGCGTCTAAAAAAATGCAGAAGGCCGGAATGGAGTTGCGGCGCAACATCTGTCCGGCCAGGCGCCCTTCCAGGATGACATTGTCCTCCTTTCGGGCGATGTCCACCATGCGTTCGTCGATCAGACGGTCGTACTTGGGGTCGGCCTCGGCCCGATGGCCGAACTCCTCCAAAGACAAGTTCATCTCACTGGCCATCTCGCGGAAGACCAGCCCGGATATGACCGTGCGGTATCCCAACCGTTCGCCGAGCATTCGGCAAACAGTGGTCTTGCCGCTTCCTATCGGACCGCTGATGGTGACGATCATTTCCCGGCTGCTGTCAGTTCGTTAAGGCGCTTCTTGAAGGAGAAGTACCTAAGGCCCCGGGACAGTAGCTGACCGAAGGGGAGGCTGATCAGGGAGTACAGCAGGATCCAGGCCGGGAACAGGTATGAGGTGTTCAGATCGGCCAGGTTCGACCATGGGACGGACATCCTGGTGCTATCCAGGTCTCCGATGAACACAGCCAGCCATGCGAAGATGGGGATGACGATGAGCATGGTCACCGGCATCAGCTTCAACTGATTGGTCGTCTGGGCCATGGAGGCCTTCATGATCTGGGGCTGCTGCTCCGTCATCTTCTTCAGCTTGTAGGTGTTGTTGTCCAGGCGGGCCTGCCTCATCTCCTTGTTGAAAGCTCCGATCATCTTCTGGCTTTCAGCCTGCTTCACGTAATCGGTGAAGAAATGCCTCACAGTGATGGTCAGACCGGTCATGAACATTCCAGTGATGAACAGTGTTACCACCGGGAAATCACCGCCGAATCCCCATAGCGGGTTCAGACCCAGTCCCACCACGCCGCCTAGGGCGGAACGTAGCGAGGGGTCGAACATGACGAACAAGGCCAGGATGAAGATGAATATCATCACCATTCTGTTGGTCGTCGCCTTGGCGTCCGGAACTGGTGCGTCAGCCATTTTTTTAATCTCCTCCGAAGAAGCCTCTCAGCACTGGGTGCATCTCCATCATCTGCTCCCTACCTATGGCCTCATAGAACTGTATCATGATTCCTACCGCCAGCAGAACACCTGTACCGCTGGCATTGCCCACAGTACCGATCAGGTCGGCACCTGCCGCTAGGCCACCCACCACCGCTCCGCTGATGACGGTGACAATGGGGATGTATCTCTCCAGCACTCTCTTGAGCACCCGTGGATCGCGACGGAAACCAGGGATCTGCAGTCCGCTGGACTCGATCTGTCTGGCGACCGCTTCCGGACCCATGTTGGTGGTCATGATCCAGAACTTGGCGAAGAGAATGGACCCTCCGACCATCAGTCCGACGTAGACCAGCACATGGGCCATTATCTGCAGCGCCCCATGACCGTAGGTCATGCTGCCGTAGGCACCCGGGTCCAACATGGGCAACAGCCAATCACCTACCCCGCGTGGCGTTGAAAGGTACCAGGCGAGACCTCCGGTCGGATTGTTATTTCCAGCAACATATGAGCCTAACCAATCCTGCCCTCCCAGCAGCGGGATGCCACTGAGCGCACCATTGGTGTAAAGCAGCATTGTGAACATGCTGATGTTGGCCAATAGCGCGGCCATCAAGATGACCGGGATATTGGAGGCGTATATCAGTTTGATAGGATATCGTCCACGCGCCCCACGGGCGGTGCCGTGGGCCAGCGGAAGCTCGATACGGGATGATTCGGCATAAGCGACGAACAAGAAGATGATTATCGTCCCTACCAAAGCTATCAATGGATTGGGATTTTGTATTAAAATTTGTTCATAGCCTCCGCCTACCAGCCCCTGCGCGGACGTGTTGGTCAATATAAAGATCGTTTTTGGTATGGCCCCGACCGGCGGATTGCTGGTGCTTAACGCCATGTCAGGGTTGTATCCTTCAGTGTTCAACGTTCCGGTGAACAGCGCTTCAGCGACACCCGCTGCGATGAACAGCGAGATACCACTGCCTATACCCCATTTGGATACCACCTCGTCCAATAGGAAGACCAGATAGGAACCGACACAGAGCTGCAGGATGATGATGATCCTGGCGATGTTCTCGCCATTGAGTAGCCCTGACTCTCCGAAGGTTCCGCTCAACCCTCCGATGAAAGTGTCCGCTGGTACTAGGTACCCGAACACCTGAGGCACGGCCTCCACTAGTATCATGACTATGACCAGGAACTTCTGGCTGCTTTGATAGACTGCCTTATCTTCGCGGTCCGTGAGGTCGAGCTTGATTATCTTGGCCCCAACGAACAACTGCATGATGATAGATGCAGTGACTATCGGACCTATGCCCAGGTGCATCAGGGACCCTTGCGCACCGGCCAGGATGGCACGGTATTGGGCGAAAAGATCGATGGTGCTTGAGCTATCCAGCCCATACAGGAAGATGTTTGTCATGACGAAGTAGAACACTAGTATGACTACGACCCACAACATCTTGGTCCTGAAATGGACATGCCCCTCGGGTTTGGTGACCGCCGGTAGGCGGTCGGTTATAGGCTTGAGCTTGTACAGCCTGCTCTTCTGGTCTTCGGCCATGAGTACCACGCGATACTTTACTCTGGCATCACGATATGACCGCCTGCCTCTTCAATCTTAGCCTTGGCCAAAGCCGTGATCTCGGAAACGGTGATCTCCAGAGATGCGCTCACCTGACCATTGCCCAGCAGCTTGTCCACGCCCATGGCGGTGAGGTCAACGGCTATCGTTCCGTCCCTCTCCACCGCGGTACCTTGGGCCTTCATGGCGTCCATGGTCTGTTCCAGATCGCCCACGTTAATGGTGATCTTGGCGCAGACCATTTTCTGGGGCCGCTTGAAACCGTGCCGACCGAAGTGATCGGGCATATATTTCAACATGTACTGGGCCTTGTGCTTGTGCAATCCGGCGTTGCCCGTTCCACCGCGCTTACCGGCACCACGTCCTGCCTTCTTTCCGCGACCGTGGGTCCTGGAGCCTCTGAACTTCTCAGTCCTGCTTACCATCTTAGTTCACCTTCAGATCATCCTGGAGATGAGATCGTTGATCTCTTCTCCCCGGTAGCCCAGGGCGCCTCCGGCCCCGAAGCCGCGTTTGACACCTTCGTAACCTTTCCTAGGCGGGCTTAGGCGGAATAGTGGTTTTACATCCTTCATTTCCGAATACTTGGTCTCGCCCTTGGACACGCCCTTGGCGAAGGCCATGATGGAACCGAAGGGGGTGTTCTCCTTGACCACCTCATCGTCAATGGGCTTGTCGCCAACGAGCCGGCCACGGAACTTTATCATTCGGGCCAGGGTCTCCTCGGAAACCTCGCCCCAGGTGATGTAGTCCTTAGCCTTCATCAGCATGCCCTTTATCTCCGCGGTCTCCTGTAGCACAACACAGTGGTTGGCTCGGGTCAGGCGGAGCATGAGCATGGTATCCGCGATGTCGCCCTTCACTCCGGAGTGGCCACGAACTCTGATTGCTGCATATGCCATGAAGCTCACTCTCCCTGCTGCTGTGCCTGATCGTCCTCGGCCATGTGCATTTGCATCGGACCGCTGACGATGTGCTGCCGCTTCTCCTGCTCCTCGGACACCCTCATCTCGATGGTGTTCCTTAGAGCGTAGTAAGTGGCGTAGGCGTAGTTAACGGTGGTCTTGGTGTGACCCTTGGCATATCCCCAAGAGTCCTTGACCCCGGCCAATGAAAGGATGCTCTTGGCCACATCGCCGACCGCCAGGGAAATACCCCGGGGGGCGGGCTTGAGCACCACTACCACCGAGCCGGACTTGCCGACCACGGTGAATGGCAGGGAGTGGGGCGTTCCGCACCCACATTCCCACGATCCGCAACCGCGCTTGATCTCGATGATGTTCAGTTTGGCGTTGTCGATGGCCTTGCGGATAGAGGGTCCGACCTCCTTTCCCTTGGCTCTGCCAATACCGATGAAACCGTCGCCGTTTCCGACCACACAGGTGATCCTGAACTTGACCCTCCTACCGGAGTCGGTCATCCTCTGCACGATGTTGACGTCGATGACCTCGTCCTTCAGGTCGGGGAGCAATATGTCCACGATCTGCGCCTCGCGCAGTGGGAGCTTGGTGGCTAGGGCCTGGCTCATGGTGGTTATCTCACCGTTGAGCACCATATTTCCCAGTCTTGTCATGGGTACCCATTCCATATTAATCAGCCTCCATGCGACTCTTGATGTCCTGTACCATCTTCTCCACGTCCTCACCGATGTGCTTGCCTGCTAGGCGTTCCTTGCTAGGCAGCACTTCCTCTCCGTGGGGGATATTCATGCCCGCGTCCAGCATGCCCTTTAGGGCAGCGAACACGGTGGCGCCCTTAGCTGGCACCTTGAGGCCGATGTCGAGCACCGCCTCGGTCAGTCCCTTGGCCACGGCCTTCTTCCCGGCCAGATAGCCGGTCAGATATGCGGCCGGCACATTGCCGGCAGCCCTGGTCCATCCCATCTCCACCAATTCGCGGGAGTGGGCGGTGACCAGCACCTGGTCGCCCTTGGGGTCGAAGTCCACTATCTGAATGCTGGTGTGCCTCAGGGAGACGCGGACCACGGCCCTCGGGATCCTCGCCCGTAGCAGACGAGCCCTCTGTCGGTAATCGGTCCTGCCCTCACGCCGGCGGCGGAAGGCCAACTTGTATCTCGGTCCTCGCGCCATCAGTTCTCCTCCTTAAGGTAGCCTTCGGTCTTCAAGTGCATTAGCAGGTTGTTCCTGCTCCTGAACATGCCTCCCTTGGCCTTCATGTAGAATTCCCGGTATACGGATCTGGTGATCTTGCCCCCGTCCCGCAGCTCGCGCAGCGTGGAACGCAGTGGTCTGATCGTCTGGATCCATGCCTCCTTCTTTGGCCTTCTGGCATTGGAGGTACCTTTCCTGCTGCCCTGTCCACGCCTGCGTCCCTTCGCTTTCTGGGCCAGCCGGTGGCGGGTCCTGCCTCGGGATATGCCCTTTTTGGGCAAGGCGCGGATGGTCCCGGATTGGATGGCGGTCCTAATGTCCGCCCGGGTTATAGCGTCTGCGACGTCCTCAATGCGGTTAGGGTCTATCCAGACCCGGTTCCAACCGCACTTCATGACTTCGGCCGCCATGCGCTTTTGGTTCTTTAGATCCATCGTTCTCACGTCCTGTTAAGTACGCGGATTCCCAATTCATCCGCCTTACTGGTTATTGCTATTCTCTTCCTTCCGCCCACGGTGCCGCCGATACGGATCGCCTGCACCTTGGGGTCCACGTTCTCCACTTGGTCGGGGTTGTACACCATGACCTCCTGGAAACCAGAGGGATGGTAGTCGCGTACCATCTTCGGTCCGCGGAAGCCTATCGAGACCACCGGCGGGCGGTACGATAGATGCCGGCGCATCTTGGAGTGAATGCCCTTGGGCTTTCTCCATTTTTCGCCGAGCCTCGGGTACCGGAACCATTCCTGTCTGAGGAACGCTGGGCGCTTTCGGTTCTTGACGTCCCTCATTTCCAGGGCAGCTTTTATCTCATCGGTGAGCACTGCCTTGATCTTCACGACCGGCTTGGTCTCGACCTCGGTCTCGACTATCTCCGTCTCCACCTCTTCCAACATTTCTATCCAGTGGTCGGCGATCTTGTTGCCTACACCGTCCAGGGCGTCGACGATCTCCTTCTTGCGCTGCTCGTCCTGCAACGCCTCCAAAAGCTCGTCAAGCTCCCCAATGCCCATATCGGCCAGTTGTGCGGTGTACTCATCCCTGTAGTAGGGAAGGTCCTGTATGCTCTTGATCTCCTTCTTCGCCGACATTACTTCGGCCTCCTTGCCTTCTCTACGATGTAGATACCATCCTGGAACACCCTAGGGTCGAATCCGCGGATCTTGGTGGCACGTTCGATGTTGGCAGCGGTCTGGGAGACCTTCTCCAGATCGGACCCGGTGACGAATACCTCGTTACCTTTTATCACGACCTTGGCGCCTTCCAATATGACCGCTGAGCGTGGAGCCTTCTCTCCCAAGAAGTTCTCGATGACGAACTTTTCGCCCTTCACCACGATCTTCATGGGGAAGTGGGAATAGACCACTTTCATGGCGTATTCGAACCCGTGATTGGCCCCTTCGATCATATTCCTGATATGTGCAGCGTATGTACCGACCAAGGCCTTCTCCTTGACGCGAGGGTACTCGCACTCTACGTGTACGGTGTCCTCCTTCAGGGAGACCTTGACCTTGGGGTGACCGAAGTCGCGAATGACCTGACCTTTCGGTCCTTTGGCGGTCAGCTCGCTGCCCTTCATGGTAACCTTGACCTCCGTGGGCACGTGCACCGTGTCGTCCAAATGTCCTGTTACTGTCATGTCATCCCTCAGTATACGAAGGCTAGCAACTTGCCGCCCACGCCATTCTCCTTGGCCTGCATGTGAGTGATCACGCCGTCGGTGGTGGTAAGTATGAGCACGCCGAAGTCCTGGGCCGGCAGATAGCGGGCCTCGAACTGCTCCATGTCAACTTTCTTCACCGAGTAGCGTGGCTTGATCACACCGCAGTTGTTGATCTTTCCCTGCAACTTGACCTTGAACACGCCGGCCTTGCCGTCCTCTATGAACTCGAACTGGTTGATGTAACCGTTGTCCTGCATCACCTTGAGCACCCGCCCGATGAGCTTGGAAGAGGGCCTGATGAGGCACTCGCTCTTGCCCACGGCCGCTGCGTTCTTGATGGTGGACATCGCATCATTCAATGGATCGCTCTGCATTTTTTTCACCTCACGAGTACTTCTTGAACCCTATCTGCGGCGCGATCTCCCTGAAGCATTGTCTGCAAAGGTGCATTCCGTAACGGCGGACGAGCCCTCTCTTACGACCGCATCTGGTGCAGCCCACGCTCCGTCCGAATTTCTTTTTAGGCTTCAATCGATCACCTCTATGTTGAATATCTCCTTCATGAAGTTCATGGCCTCTGCCCTGGTCATACGGTGGTTCTTGGGCACTTTACAGCGCATGATGCGGCGCCTGGTTATTCTCTTTCCAGGCCTCTGGATGGACACGCTTACGTCCATGCCAAAGATACCGATCTCCGGGTCGTACTTCAACCCTGAGAAGTCGGTGTAGTCGGGTATCCCGAAGGACAGGTTACCCTCTTGATCAAAGGAGTATGAGGCGATGCGGTTCTCGCGAATGGTGAACGCCCTTTTCAGGAAGTCCATGGCCTTCTCTCCCCTGAGAGTGACGATGCATCCGATCGGTTGACCTTCGCGGATGCCGAAATCACGGTTGGTGACCTTGGAGAAGGTCTGCTTGGATTTCTGTGTGGTGACCATCTCCAACACCTTCTGTGCTTTTACTAGTCTTTCTCCGGATTCGCCGACCCCGATGTTGACGGAAACCTTCTCGATGCGCGGTTTGCGCATTATGTTCTCGCTCATACCACGCTCACCTCAGGCAGTACGACCTCGGGGGTCTTGTTTCCGATCACGAACACGTTGTTCTTCACGGTCAACTTTCCGTTCTTGAACCGAACCAGGTCTGGTGAGGAGGAACGCGCTTCGACCTGTTCCTCTATCACCATTATCTGACCGGCGCTGCTGCCGCTGGTGATCATGGCCACATTGCCCTGTACCATTTTGAATGGCTCGATGATCTTCTGCGTCGGCAGTTCTATCTTCAGTACATCGCCGGTCTTGTAGCTGTCCTCGGTGACCAGGATGTTGCGTCCGTCGTGCATGTTAAGCTGCATGCGGCCGCCGCTGATGACGGTCTTGTTCTCTATGCGGCACAACTTCCACTTGGCGCGTTCCTCGGTCGTCTCGACCAGTATGAACTTTCCGCGGCTGTCCAGCAGCATGCGGTAGTACTTGCCCGAAGCGGGCAGGCTCAATACGTCCATCAGGCCCACGGGGAGCTTGGCCTCAGTGACCACCCTTCCGTCCACCAATACATGCTTGGCGGAGAGGATCTTCCTGGCCTCGGCGGCGGTATCGCAGACCTTAAGCAGGTCCCGCAACACCAGGGTCAGGGGCATGCATTGGTCCAGCGGATGTGCGCCGGGGTTGGGGCTGGTCACCCATACGCTGCTCTTCCTTGGCACCGGCCAGCTCTTCGGTGCGTTCAATCTTTTTAAATCTTGGGTCATGAGGAGCCCTCCTCGAATTGCAATTTCTGCTTGCGGTAATTGTCCTTTAGTTCAAGCTTGATGATGACCACGTTGGAGGCATGCACTGGCCTTTCGGTCATGGTGCCGTCCGCCTTGGCGATGGTCACTCCCTCGATGATAAGACGTCCCTTCTCTGTGTCCACGCTGGTGACCTTACCCTCGAGGTTGAGTATTTGCTCATCCCCTCGGACCACCCTGACAGTGTCGCCCTTGACGACCCTGACGGTGCGGCGTCCCAGCTTCTCGACCAGCTCTTCGCTGAGGTGGGAGCCGACGCTTTTGTTGCGCACGTGGTTCGGCGCGTTGTACAGCGCCTTCCTCTGTTTTCTTGCCAACTTGCTCGTCATTTCCAACACCTCAAACGATGGTCGAAGCGGTGGCGGCTACACGCGGCCAGCGCTCAGCGGCCTCTCTGGCCACGGGTCCCTTTATGTCGCTTCCCTTGGTCTCACCCTCATCGGTGGTGATGACCGCTGCGTTATCCTCGAAATGCACCATGGTCCCGTCCGCCCGGCGGAACGGTCTCCTCTGACGGACGACGATGGCGTATACCACCTGTCGTCTCATCTCGGGAGTGCCCTTCTTCACCGAGGCGACTACGATGTCACCCACGGCCGCGGCGGGGCAGCGTCCGTGCGTCCCGTGATAGTTTGGCACGGCGATGACACTGATGGTCTTGGCGCCGGTGTTGTCCACCACATCCAGGACGGTGCCGGTAATGATGCCCCGGGTCTGGTTTCCTGCCAATCCCTTCATGTCCTCACCTTTTCTCCACGATGACGAATGACACCGTCTTGCTCAAGGGGCGGCACTCCATGATGCGCACCTTGTCCCCCGAGCCTATCTCAAGGCAGGGGGGGTTGTGGACGGTGTATCTCTTCGTCCTCTTTTCGAAACGTTCGTACTTCTTGTCATACTTCAAGTAATTCCTCTCGACCACGGCGCTGCCGTTCATCTTAACGGACACTACTTCGCCGTCAATGATCTGTCCCCTTACCGGGAGCTTCCCGTGGAATGGACAGTACTGGTCCTCGCAGGTGGCCGAGGGGGCCTTGACATCAATGCCAATGTCTCTAACTTCGCTCATTAGATCACCTAATTTTCTTGATCCTATCCTCTGGTCGATACTGGATCTCGGATCCTGGGACCCTGATCCTCTCGCCCTGATATGTGAACTCGAACTCATGGCCGGACTTGGGTATCCACCGCTCACTGCCCTGGCAGGAGATGGCCAGCATGTTCTTGGTCTCGTCCACCACCTTCCCGCGCAACAGGTGCTCGGGACAGTTGGATTCCACCACCTCGATGTCCAGTCCGATGAATTCTTGTCTCATGAAATCCCTTTTGTCCATGGCTCCTACCGAACCTCGGTCTTGAAGCCCATTTCTTCCAGGACTTGTTGGACCTTCTTCTTGTGGTCCCCCTGGAGCTCGATCTTGCCTTCTTTAGCGGTGCCGCCGGCGGCGCACTTGTTCTTCAAGGTGCGCGCCAGGTCATCCATGTCTATATCAGTGGCATCGATGCCATCGACAACGGTGACCTTTTTGCCGTACCGTCGGCTGTCGGTGAAGATCCTTACGGACTGCTGTTCTCTGGCGATCTCTTCGCACATACACAGCTCTTTAGGGAGCCCACATACCGAGCAAATGTCGGCCATTATTTCTCTTCCTCCTTCTGGACGGTTAGGATCCTGGCGATGTTGGTCCTTAGGGCCCTGATCTTCCCCGGGTTGTTAGGAGCGCCGCCCATGGCGGCCGCTCCCTTCTCGTGCATGAGCTCATCCTGCAGCTCGCGGAGCTTGCCGGCCCTCTCATCCACGTTCATCTTCCTGATTTCAGAGGTATGTATCAAAGCCATTTATTCAGCCACCTCCTCCTTGTCTTCTTCCAGTGAGGGTTCCTCCGCGGGGTGCTCGGCGATGACCGATACCTCGTCCTCCTTGCGCAGGATCTCCATCAGTTCAGGATTGGCCTTGATGGCTTCATCCATCGGCATGACGTCGATCTCCGCAGGGAGGCGTGCGTCGGGGTCCATGATCTCAACCTGGACGCCTATGACGCCCGGTTTAAGTTTGGCCACGGCGAATCCGGTGTCCACGAACAGCAACCGGGTCTCTCCGCAGTACTTTATGTACCCGTCCTTGAACTTCTCAGTGCGGTGTCTCTCCCCGGTAAGTTTGCCGGAGATGATTATCAGGCAGCCACGAGCCCCGGATTCCATGATGCGGCGCACCGTGGAATGCCCGGCCCGGCGGAAGTGCCAGCCCCGCTCCAGAGCGAAGGCCAGCTTCTCGGCCATGATCTGGGCGTTGAGGTTGGGGTTCTCGACCTCCTGGACCTCGATCTGAGGGTTGTCGTAATGATAGTTGTCCTCGATGGCCTTGGTCAGCGACTTGATCGCCGCACCGCGACGACCAATGACGATGCCGGGCCTCTCGACGACCAGGGTGACCCTGGTCCCCATCGGGGTCCTCTGTACGTCCACCCCGCCGAATCCGGCGCGATCGACTGTCTTCATCAAATATTCCTTAAGGAGAACCCTTCTGATGTTCTCCGCCACGAACTTTCTTTCGCTGGCCATTTACTGAACCTCCTCCAGTATGACTTCGATGTTCACGGTCTGCTGGTCCCATTGGGTGCTGCGACCGTGTGCCCTGGGCATGTAACCGCGTATGGTCCTTCCCATGTGCGCGGATACTATTCTCACCTTCATATTGTCGGCGTCCAGTCCCTTGTACTCCGCGTTGCTCTTGGCGCTTTGCAGCACCTTGATGATGGCTTTGGCGGCCTTAGTGGGGAAACGACCGGGTCCGACCCCGGTCTTGTGGGCTACACCATAGTTGTGGCGGCGGATCGGCACCGGGCGGCGCAGCTCCACGACCTCTTCCAACATGCGGATGGCGTAATCTACCTTCTTTCCCCGTATCATCCGGCAAACCTCACGTGAGAACTTGGGGGAGATGGGCAACTCTTTGGCGATGGCCTTGGACGTAGTGTCCGGATCGGCTTGAGCAGTGTATCCAACCATGTTTGTCACCTCACTTCAGCGGCATGAACTTGGATCCCCTGGTCGCACCGACGCCAGGACCAGAGTGCTTCACGGAGCCCCTTGTCGCGGCGAACTCGCCCAGGAAGTGCCCGATCATCTCCGGTTTTATCTCGACTTCCTTGAATTCCTTTCCATTGTACACGGCCACGCGGCGACCAACGAAGGCCGGCACGACCGGTATGTCCCTGCGGTGCGTACGCACCACTTCGTGTTTTCCGGACCATATCTTGTCGAAGGTGGTCTTCTGTTCCTCGTTGAGTCCGCGACGGAAGGACCTTCGGGTCCTGGACGGCAGAAGGTCCACCATCTCCTCGAAAGGCATCTCCTGGAGCTGCTCCAGGTTGAAACCGC
>Ga0307378_10000325_pt1 | contig 86902 bp, 93 predicted proteins | sample UN1MG_FD_202238 | JGI IMG/M metagenome (GOLD analysis project Ga0307378, IMG submission 202238) | Soil microbial communities from Risofladan, Vaasa, Finland - UN-1 | ecosystem: Environmental > Terrestrial > Soil > Coastal area > Acid sulfate soil | place: Finland: Risofladan, Vaasa | collected... | reverse complement strand
CGCGCCGGCCAGAACTTCACCGTCGCCCAGCTCAATTATTTTTTCCTGATTAACGGGATGGTCGTGCCCGGCGCCCGATATTGGCCTATCGCCTTCGGCGGCGCCCCGGGCGAAGCGTTGCAAGACGACGAGGGCGTCGCGACCGTAAAAGAATTAGGCCAAAATGTCGCCTGGCTCATTAAAAAGATTCGTAATTAGCATTTAGGAGCGTAAAGCTTGATAAATGAGGACATTAAGACGGAAGAGTTGATAGCGCTTATTAAGGCTTACGCGAAATGTTGGCTCGCGCACGACGGTTGTTGGTTCCTGTCGGTAGAGGAGGATTTGGGGACCGAGGAGGCGATAAGGTACGACCGCGAGGCGTGGCGCAAGTTCGCGCCCCTCGAGGCGCGCCGGGTGATGGAAGCCCGCGGCATCGAGGCCGGCGGCGGCCTTCCGGCGCTAGCTGAAGCTTTAAAATTCCGTATGTATAATTGGTTGAATGAACAAGATATAGTCTTATCAGAAAATACTTTAATAATCGAGATGAAGGGTTGCCGCGTCCAAGAGGCGAGGCGGCGGAAAGCGTTGCCGGATTTCCCCTGTAAAACGGTCGGTGAGGTGGAGTTCGGCGAGTTCGCCCGGGCGGTGGACGAACGTATCAAAACCGAATGCATTAAATGCCCTCCGGATGAACTGGCGGAAGACGAGTTTTGCGCGTGGCGCTTTGAAATCGAAAGACCCGGTTAACCAAAACGGTAATATATCTAAATGTTAGATTAAGAAGGGGCTTATAGGAGATGGCGGGAGTGCCGAACGGGTCTGAAGTACGCAACGACGACCGTTTCGAGGAACGGTTTCGCCGGATGGTCGATGATAGCCCGGCGATATTGTGGGCGTTCGACGAGGTGAACGGCCGTATGATTTACGTCAACCCGGCGGTTGAGGAGGCGCTGGGCTACGACCGGGAAAAATTCTACGACCGGTCCACGTTTTGGCTCGAGCTGATACACCCCGGCGACCGGGCTAGAGTTTCGGCCGCCAACCACGTCATGCGAACCGAAAAGAAAGTAATCAGGTACGAAGTGCGGTTGCGGCTCGGCGACGGCGGATACGTGCGATTGAACGCGGTCGTTAAACCGATTTTGGACGAACGGGGGAATATAGTACGGACCGAAGGTGCCGCGATACCGGAGTGCGAGAGAAGGTAAAGGCCGTATTAAATCAGACGGCCGGCGGCCGTAATCGCGGTAGGGATAGAAGCCCCGGATGTTCCGGGGCCTTAAAAATTTACCGGCCCATAAATAACGTTTGACAAGCGCAAGCGGTTTCTATAAAATGGCCCATCGTGGCCGCACGTTCAAACCCAAAGGAGGAGCGTGGAGAAAGGCAAACTCCTTTACGAGGGTAAGGCGAAGCGTATATTCGAGACCGACGACGGGGGCGTCCTTTGGGCCGAATTCAAAGACAGCGCCACCGCGTTCGACGGCGTCAAGAAGGGCACGATCGAGCGGAAGGGCGAGTATAACGCGGCTATGTCGGCCAAGCTATTCGCCGCGCTCGAGCGCGCGGGGGTGGTTACCCACTTCGTAAAGCAGGTCGACGCACGTTCGCTGCTCGTGCGACGGCTCAAGATGTATCCGGTCGAAATCGTGATGCGAAATAAAATCGCGGGCAGCCTGGCGAAGCGTTACGGCCTTGAGCGGGGGACGCCCTTGAAGAAACCGCTGCTGGAATATTACCTCAAAGACGACGAGCTGCACGACCCGATGATGAACCGCAATCACGTCCTCGTCCTGGGTTATATGACGGAGCGGAAGTTGAGCCACGTCGAAGAACAAGCGGCCGAAGTGAACCGCTTTTTAGCGAGATACATGAAGAGACGGGGCCTCGAGCTCGTGGACTTCAAATTGGAATTCGGCGAGCGAGGCCGTAAGATATACCTCGGCGACGAGATCTCGCCGGATACGTGCCGCATATGGGACGCCGCCACCGGCGAAGTCTTCGACAAAGACAGGTTCCGTTTCGATTTAGGCGAAGTAGAGAGCCACTACGAGGAGGTCGTTCGACGGCTAACGGCATAACGCCGGCGGCGGGAGGGCAAGATGATCCTCGTCCTAATCGCGCTTTTACTGTTGCCGACGGCTATGCTGCCGCGCCAGGAGTTGTACCCGGTCGAGCGGGTGGAGGTGGAGGCGCGCGATGCGAGCGTACCGGAGGATGCTCGCCGGGCGGTCGTCGTCACGCGGACGGGCGGGAAGTCCCCCATAAAAGTACTCAACGTTAAAATATACGAAAAAGAGGTCGAGTTCAAGGTCGTCCACGTCGAGTACATAGTCGTATACCACAGCCGCGACTACGTTATAGCGGAGCGTAAGGTCGACTTCGAATCCTTCGAGAAGATTTGGCTCGAGCTTAATAAAAACCGCGCTTTTATGTTGGAAGACGGACCCGAAGGCTCCCGGGACCAGCCTACTTATACCGTCAGGGTAAGAGAAGTTAAAAAGGACAATACGTTTACGGTAACCGGCCCCGAAGACCTGGAAGACAAAAGGTATTCCAATATTATTTCGGCGGTGGAAGATTTTTGGCGCGAGCAATTAACGATACAATAATAAACCTGGTTTTGTCCCTACCCGTATGAAAGAGCGCTATTATCCCAAAGAGGCTTGCGGCGTCTTCGGCATATTCGGGCATCCCGAGGCCGCGACGTTGACGTACCTCGGCATATACGCGCTGCAGCACCGCGGCCAGGAGTCCGCCGGCATAGTCGCGTCGGACGGTACAAGGCTACGCCAGTACCGGGCCTTGGGCCTGGTGAACGACGTATTCCGCGAAGAAGTGCTCAGGCGGCTGACCGGCTACGCCGCCATAGGGCACGTCCGGTACTCGACCCTGGGCGACACGTCGCTCGCGAACGCGCAGCCGGTAAAGGTAGATTACTTACGGGGTTCGCTGGCCGTGTGCCACAACGGCAACGTCGTGAACGCGCTCCCGCTGCGGGAGGAGCTGGAGCAGCGGGGTTCGATATTCACGACTACTTCGGACTCGGAAATTATAATCCACCTCATCGCGCACGACGAGAACCACGATTTAACGACCGCTATCCCCAACGCCCTGGGGCGTTTGGAGGGGGCGTATTCCGTACTCTTTTTGGAAGAAAACCGGCTCGTGGCGGCGCGGGACCCTCACGGTTGGCGGCCCCTGTGCCTGGGCACTCTCGGGAACGCGTTCGTGGTGGCGTCGGAGACCTGCGCCTTCGACCTCGTCGGCGCCAAGTACGAACGGGATATCGAGCCCGGCGAGATAGTGGAGATAACGTCCCGCGGCGTAAAATCGCTTCGGCCGTTTGAGGCCGTGAAGCCGTCGATGTGCATCTTCGAGCTGGTATATTTCTCGCGGCCGGATTCGTACATATTCGGCCGCGGCGTCTACGAAGCGCGTAAAACCCTGGGCGCGGCGTTGGCGCGGGAAGAAAAGCCGGGATTTACGGCGGATATGGTGATAGCGGTCCCGGATTCGTCGAACAGCGCGGCCCTCGGCTACGCCGACGAATCGGGCATACCGTTCGAGCTGGGCATCATTCGCAGCCATTACATCGGGCGGACGTTCATCGAGCCCGAGCAGCGCATCCGCGCTTTCGGGACGCGGCTGAAGTACAACCCGGTGCGAGACCTAATCGCCGGGAAGTCGTTGGTCATCGTGGACGACTCCATCGTACGCGGGACGACGTCGCGCAAAATTATCGACATCGTACGCAACGCGGGCGCGGGCGAGATACACCTCCGGATAAGTTGTCCGCCGTGGCGGTGGCCCTGTTTCTACGGCATCGACACCCCAACGCGCGAGGAGCTCATCGGCTCGAGGTTGGACGTGGACGAGATCGCGCGTTACATCGGCGTCGATTCGCTGAAGTACCTCTCGCTCGGCGGCTTGCGCCGCGCCATCGGCGGCGACGTACTAACGGAAGAGGGCGTCGCCGAGCGGTTCTGCTCCGCCTGCTTCACCGGCGAATACCCGACGTCGATATACGACCAGTTCGCGAAGGATATGATGACGCCGAGGTTGTTCGGCGACAAGATGTTCTAATGATGACGGCTGAGGAGACGAAAGAACCGCTCGGTTACGCGGTGGCGATATTCGTCGCGTTCGCGGCGTTGGTAGCCGCGGCGAACGTCGTCTTCGGCGGCCGGCCCGACGCGGTCGGGGAAGGGCGGGCCGTCGTCGGCGCGGTCCTGTTATTCGTCGGCGCCGTAACGCTGGTCGGCCTGGCCGCGCCGCTGTGGCTCGCCGGGCGGGGGCGACTTACGTTGCCGGTGTGGCCTACGCCCGGTACCGGCGATAACGCGTTGGCGGTACTATTGGCGGTGTTCCTGTTCGCCCGGGTGGAGATGCTCGTCGCCATCTTCGCGGAAGGCCGGGCGTGGGGCCCGGCGGCGGTGACGTTTTTCGGCCCGGCGGCGATGCACCTGGCGTCGGTGACCGCGACGATCGGCGTTCTTTTACCGGCGTTCAAACGGCGGATGCCCGTGGCTCCGGCCGCGACTTTGGCGGCGCTCGCCTGGGTCGTATATCACGTGGCCCAGTTCCACGCGTTTCCCGAAGGACGTAATATCTCGCAGTTAGTGGTCCTCGCGGTTTTCGGCCTCGGCTACGCGTTGTATTATTTCTGGTCGCGGTCTTTAATTCTAACCGCGGCCTTGCAGCACCTCGTCGCGACGACTACTTTGGTTTATAAAGGCGACTACCGCTTCGGCTCGATAGACGTGCCTTTTTACTACTCGGTGGTAGTAGTCGGGGTGTTTTTAATTTTCATCGTCGCGAAGCGGCGTCGCTACGCCGCGGAACGGTTTACGCATTTCTGAGGGCGGCTCGGAGGTTACGCTTTAGTGGTTACGTACAAAGAAGCCGGCGTCGACCAGGCGGGCGCCGACCAGTTCGTAGGCCGGATAAAAAGGCTCTCCCACGTACTCGACGAATCGCGCGTAATAGGCGAGATCGGTTTGTTCTCCGGCCTGATGGACATAAGCGACCTCGGGTACGAAGAGCCCGTGCTGGCGGCCGGGACCGACGGCGTGGGCTCGAAGCTGGAGGTAGCGTTCGCCCTCGGGAATCACCACACCGTCGGTATCGACCTCGTCGCCCTGAGCGTCAACGACGTCATCTGCTGCGGCGCCCGGCCGCTTTTCTTCTTGGATTATATGGCGGTAGGCCGCTTGGACCTCGGCCAGGGCGAGGCCATCGTCAAGGGCATCGTCGAGGGGTGCCGCCAGGCGGGGTGCGCGCTCCTGGGCGGCGAGACGTCCCAGCTCCCCACGTTTTACCGCCCGGGCCGCTACGACCTCGCCGGTTTCGCCGTCGGGGTAGTGGAACGTTCGAAAATAATCGACGGCTCGAGGGTCCGCCCGGGCGACGTCGTCGTCGGCCTGGCGTCGTCGGGCGCTCACTCCAACGGTTTTACCCTCATACAAAAGATCATCGAGGAGCAGGGGTTGGAGTACGCCGAGCGTTTCGACGAGGGCCGGACGCTGGGCGAAGAGCTCTTGACGCCCATGCGGGTCTACGTTTCGGAGGTAATGCGGCTGCTCGAGGCCGGCGTGGACGTTCGCGCCGTCGCCCACGTGACGGGCGGCGGCATCCCGGGCAACCTCGTACGCGTCTTGCCGGAGGGGGTCGGCGCCCGGCTCGAGAAAAGCCGCTGGCCGGTACCCAAAATTTTTACGAAGATCGCCGAATGGGGCGGCGTCCCGGAAGAAGAGATGTGCGGCGTCTACAACATGGGGTTGGGGATGTTGGTCGTCGTGGGCCGCGGCGAGGAGGAGCGCGCGCTCGAGGCGTTGGGCGAGGGTATGGTCGTGGGCGAATGCACGAGCGGAGAGGGCGTAGCGCTGGTGTGACCTCGCGAGGATGCGGATAAGACGATGGGAGGTAAAAGCGGCGTATTAGCGAAGACTTTTTTTATATATTTAACCCTTTTCGTTCTCTTCGGGGGGTTGTACTTCGGTTGGGGTATAGCGCTGGGAAAGGCGGGCGGGTACGAGTACGTTAACGCGCTGCTTAACGCCGACCACAAACGCGTCGTCCGCGATCTTACGGTCGTGGCCGGCGATCACGACCGGACGGATGCACACCCGCTCTTCGTCTTACTTTTAAATCCCGTCGGCGTACTGCTCAGCGGAGGGTTTGGCTCCAGGCTCGTCGCGGCGGTAGCGATGAATTCGGCGGCCGGGGCAGCGTGCGTCGTTTTGACTTGTGCTTTCTTCCGGCGGGCGGGTTTCGGGTGGTTTTTCGCGGTACTCTACGCCGCGATACTGGGGCTATCGTCGACGCATATTTTTTTCGGGGCCACGCCCGAGACGTGGATATTCGCCGCGTTGGGGATAATATTACTCTACTTCTTGGCGGCCGTTACCCCGGGTCGTACGTCGGCGTTTGTGCCGGCGGCCGTATTCGCGGCGGGGATGGCCACGACCAACTTGGTACCCGCGGCCCTCGCGTTTGCGGCCGGTATTTACAAACGCGCTAGTCTTAAAGCCGTATTAATTAAAACAATAGTTTTCGGCCTGGTCGTAACCGGTTGCGTAGCGGTTCTCAGCGTAGCACAAAAGCTCCTGTATCCGCGCTCGACGGTTTTCTTTCTCCCGGAGGTTTACCGTTACGAATTCAGCACCTACTCGCCTATCGTCAAGTACTTCGGCGGCTTAGAACTAAATTACCTGTGGGCGAGGTTAAGGGCGGTGGCGGGGGTTTTGTTCCTGTATAACGTCGTCGCGCCCCAGGCCGTCGTCCGGTGGTATTCCGCGGGCGAATTCTGCCTTCCGCTTAAACCTTTCGTCGACGTCGATTTCGCGCGGTTCGGCCCGGTGGGATTTATCGCGGCGGCGTTTTGGCTCGGGTTAATAATTTGGGCCGCGTACTCTTTTATCAGACACAAAGAAAACCGGACGCCCGTTTTAATCGGGTTGCTGTTGACGTTGGCGTTTAACGTAGCATTTTATTTTTTTTACGGAACGACTTTATACGTGTACGCGATAAGCACCGCGTTTCCGTTGCTGGCTTCGGCGGCTTTGGCGCTGCGTCCGTACGGCCGGCCCGGGACCAAAGCGTTTTACGTACTCGCGGGCGCGTTAACGTGCTTTTTGGTTTTAGAGCTGGCCAACAACTTACGGTTTTTATACCAAATACTCGGCGCGTTCCGTAACTACCCGTTTCCCCTAACGCCCTAATTTGCGCGAGATACCGTATGGACCTTCCTAAAGATATAGCCATTTTACTCGAGCAGCTCGGCATCTCGGAGACGCCGCCGGTGCGCCTCCGGACGCGGAAGAGCTGGGACGAGTACTTTACGGGCATCGCCGCGCTCGTCGCGGAGCGCTCGACCTGCCTGAGCCGGAACGTCGGCGCCGTTCTGGTTCGCGAGCGGCGCATCCTGGCCACCGGGTACAACGGCGCGCCGGCGGGCTTGCCGCACTGCCCTTTTTGCATCCGGAAATTAAGCAACGTCCCTTCCGGCGAGCGACACGAGTTGTGCCGCGGCCTGCACGCCGAACAGAACTGCTTAATACAGTGCGCCCGCAACGGCGTCTCCAGCAACGGCGCGGCGATATACGTGTACGGCGGTACGCCGTGCGTGATTTGCGCGAAGATGCTGGTCAACGCCGGCGTGCGGCGCGTCGTCGCGACCGAGAAGTACCCGGACGAGCTCGGGTTGGCCATTATGGAAGAGGCCGGAATCGAAACCAAGGTGATAGGAGGGAATCAGTAATGGCGGCGCGCGCGGCGTTGGTCGCGGTTTACGATAAAACCGGCGCGGTAGAATTGGCGCGGGGCTTGGCCGAGCTCGGCTATCAAATAATCAGCACGGGCGGCACGGCGCGCCGTCTGCGCCGCGCCGGCGTCGAAGCGGTCGAAGTCGCCGACGTAACGGCCTTCCCCGAAATCTTGGGCGGCCGCGTCAAGACGCTGCACCCGAAGATATTCGGCGGCATCCTCGCCCGGCCTACGCCCGGCCACCGCAAACAGCTCGCCCAAAAGCGCATCAAGCCCATCGACGTCGTCGCCGTCAACCTGTACCCCTTCGAGGAGACGGTGAAAGGCGCGCGCGTTTCCGAACGGGAGGCGGTGGAACAAATAGATATAGGCGGCGTCGCGCTGCTGCGCGCCGCGGCCAAGAATTTCGAACGCGTCGTCACCCTGTCGTCGCCGTCGCAGTACGAGGAGGCGCTCGAGCGTTTACGGTCCGGCGGCAACGACGTGGGTTGGCGACGGGAGCTGGCGCGCGAGGCCTTCGGCGTGACGGCGCGCTACGACGCGGCCGTCGCCAACTACTTCGGCGGGTGGACGCCGCGGCGGAAGAGGTTCGCGGACCATCTACTTTTAGAATACGAGAAGATAACGGAAGCAACGTACGGCGAAAACCCCCACCAGCGGGCCGCTCTCTACGGTGGCGGGGCTGCCGGCTTTAAACAACTCGCCGGGCCGGCGCCTTCGTACAACAACTTCCTCGACCTGGCCGCGGCCGTCGATTTGGCGAACGAGTTCCAAAGGCCGGCGTGCGTCGTCGTGAAGCACAACAGCCCCTGCGGCGTCGCACTGGCGGATACGCCGGCGGAGGCTTTCCGGCGCGCCTGGGCCGCGGATGTGTTGTCGGCTTTCGGCGGCATTGTCGCGTTTAACAAAGCCGTGGACGACGACGCCGCGGCGGCCATGATGGCCAAGGGGACCTTTTTCCACATCTGCGCGGCTTCCTCGTTTAAGAAAGGCGTAGTGGAGTATTTACGGACCGCCAAGCGTTGGACCGACCGCTTGCGCGTTTTCGCGGGGAAATACACGCGGCCTCGCCTCGAGTACCGAAGCGTCCTCGGCGGCCTATTGGTCCAGGATACGGACCGGCGGCCCGCGGCGCGCGATCGGTGGGAGCAGGTGGCCGGGCCGGAGGTGCCGCCGGACGTAATAGAGGATTTGCGGTTCGCGTGGACCGTGGCCAAGTACGCGCGCTCCAACGCCGTGGTAATAGCTAAGGACTCGGTTACGTTGGCTATAGGCGCCGGGTCCGTCAACCGCCTGTGGCCGGCGGAAGACGCGGTTCGCCGCGCCGGCGAGGCCGCCCGGGGCGCGGTAGCGGCGTCGGACGGCTTTTTCCCCAAGCTGGATACGCCGGAAGCCCTCTGTCGCGCCGGGGTGCGGGCCATCGTTCAACCGCCGGGTTCCAAAGGCGACGAGGCCGTCGTCGAGCTCGCGAAGGAGTACGGCGTCGCGCTGTTCTTCGCGGCCAGGCGCCATTTCAGGCATTGAGGAAAATAGGGAAGTCGGATTTCTGCGTCGTCTAAGAGGATAGGGTATTATGGTCGCCAAAGCGTCGAAGAAAAAGAAATCGGTCCTCGTCGTCGGCGGCGGCGGCCGCGAACATACGCTCGCGTGGGCGTTCCATAAATCTCCCCAGGTCGGGAGGGTGTTCGCGGCGCCCGGGAACGCCGGTACGGCGCAAATAGCCGAGAACGTCGCCGTCGGCACGGGCGACATAGAAGCTCTCGCGAAATTCGCACAGAAAGAGAAAGTCGACCTGACGGTCGTAGGCCCGGAGGCGCCGTTAGCAGAAGGTATCGTCAACCGGTTCCGCGCCGCCAAATTACCCATCTTCGGGCCCACCAAGCAAGCCGCGCTCATCGAATCCTCGAAAATTTTCGCGAAGGAACTAGCCCTCAAGGCCGGCATACCGACGGCGCCGGCGGAGATATTCGACGACGCGGAAGCCGCTCGGCGCTATATCGACATAAGCGGCGCGCCGTGCGTGGTTAAAGCGGACGGCCTCGCCGCGGGTAAAGGGGTTACCGTCGCGATGACGGAGGAGGAAGCGTACGCCGCGGTCGAGGCGGCTATGGTCGAGAGGAAGTTCGGTCCGGCCGGAGATAGAATCCTTATCGAGGATTATATAGGCGGCGAAGAGGCGTCTATTTTGGCCGTCACGGACGGCGAGCATATAGCGGTGATGATTCCGTCGCAGGACCACAAACGTCTAAAAGACGGCGACGCCGGGCCTAATACGGGCGGGATGGGGGCGTACGCGCCGGCGCCCGTCATCGACGGGAAGACGCTCAAAACGGTTACCGAAACCATTATTGAACCGGCGATTGTCGCTCTGGCCGCCGAGGGGACCCCTTATCAGGGTTGCCTTTACGCGGGTTTGATCGTGGATTTCGAAGGGCCGAAATTGTTGGAGTTTAACTGCCGCTTCGGCGACCCAGAAGCGCAGGCGGTGCTCCCTTTGCTCCAGGACGACCTTTACGAGGTGTGCGCGAGCGCGACGGCCGGCAACCTTGGGTTTAATCATTTCGAGTGGAGGCCGGGGGCGGCCGTGGCGGTCGTCGCCGCGTCGAAGGGCTATCCCGGCGAATACGACAAAGGCCTCGTCATCAAGGGATTGGATAAGGTTGCCGCGATGGAAGACGTCATCGTCTTCCACGCCGGTACCGCGGAGGAAAGGGATAAGGTAGTGACCGCCGGCGGCCGCGTGTTAGCGGTAACCGCGCTCGGCGTTACCGTTGCCGACGCCATCAAGAAAGCGTACGAAGCTATGGGGCACGTACGGTTCGCCGGAATACAATACCGTCGCGATATAGGCTACAAAGCCGTGGCGCGGAGGAGGGGATAACGACAATGGGCAAGACGTCTCCAGTCGGTATCTTGGTGGGAAGCGATTCCGACCTCGACGTAATGAAGAGCGCCGCGGCGACGCTCGAGGAATTGGGCGTCGGTTACGAGTTACGCGTCGCCTCGGCGCACCGGACGCCGGCCCGGGTAAGGGCGTACGCCGAAGAGGCCGCGGGTCGCGGCGTTAAGGTTATTATTTGCGGGGCCGGGATGGCCGCTCATTTGGGCGGCGCGGTTGCCGCGTTGACGGAGTTGCCCGTAATCGGCGTGCCGATGCCGGGCGGCGTCGCCGACGGCCTCGACGCGCTGCTCTCGACGGTGCAGATGCCGGCCGGGGTCCCGGTCGCGACCGTTGCCGTCGGGAAAGCGGGGGCGGTCAACGCCGCGCTGTTGGCCGCTCGCATCCTCGCCCTCCAGGACGCGCAGCTCGCGGTCCGGCTTCGTGAATATCGCGAGAAAATGGCAACCGCGCTCGAGGGGCAGGACGGCGCGGGTTAAAGACTATGGCCGAAATCGTTAAATTGGATAAGGTGGGGGTAGCCGGTGGCGTGGGCCTCGTGGCCGCGGCGATAAACGCCGGGTACCTGGTAATATTGCCCGCCGATACCGTATACAGCTTGACGGCCGCGGTTTTTCGCCCCCAAGATATTCCAAAAATAAGAGACGGAAACGAAGTCACGCCGTGGCGCGAGCCGGTGGGGAAGTTATACGCGCTCAAGGGCCGGCCGGGACGCCAGCCGTCCATCATCTTGGCGCCCGACTGGCAATATGCCCGTTTGCTGGCGCGGCAGAATTTGGACCGTATCGAGGAGTTCTGCCGTCGCGTCTCCAACCCGGTTTCGGCGGTCGTCAACGCCAAATGGGATTGGCGGCCGCCGTTTACCAACGCCCGCGGCGGCGTCGCGCTCCGCGTCCCCAAAGGCGGCTTCATTAAAATCATCCTCAAATTCTGTAAGTTCGCTTTTTCGGTGAGCGCGAATTACGCGCGGGGGGAGGAGCCCTATCTCCTGGGGCAAGTTCCGGCGACGATATTGAAACGGTCGACCCTCGCGTTAGACGCCGGGTATTCGCCGTTGCGGAAGCCGTCCTTTATAGTGGATTTTACGGTCGACCCGCCCAGGCCGCTGAGGGGAGGAAAGGAGCTCGAGGAGGCTTTGCTACAGTTTTGGGAATAAAGGGCGCAGCGGATATATTTACGTTGATAAGAAAAAAGAGGCCGGGTTGCCTGTTCGTGTTCACGGGGCCGTCCGGCACCGGCAAATCCACGATCTGCCGCGCCGTTTTAAAGGACGTTTCCGGTATAAGTTTTTCCGTTTCCCACACGACGAGGCAACCCCGCCCCGACGAGGTCGACGGCCGCGATTATTATTTCGTTTCGGAAAAGGATTTCGAATCGTTAGTAAAAGAGGGCCGTTTCGTCGAGTACGCCGCGGTGCACGGTTATCGGTACGGCACGTCCCGCGACCAGCTGGAAGAAAAACTGGGCCGCGGCGACGCCCTACTCGACGTCGACGTCCAAGGGGCAAGTCAAATTAGGGCCCGTTATCCCTCCGCGCCGTCGGTTTTTATCCTGCCTCCTTCGTTGGACGAGTTGCGGGCCCGTCTAGTGGCTCGGGGGCAAAACGACCCGGCGGACATCGAACGCCGTATCTCCCAGGCGGAGCTCGAGGTCCGGGAAGCGGTCGATTTCGATTATTTCGTCGTAAACGACAGCCTGGAAGACGCGGTCGCCGCGGCGAAGAGCATAATCGAGGCCGAACGTCATAGTTTAAGTAGGAGGCTCGGCGTCCGATGAAGATAATTTTAGGCGTATCGGCGAGCGTGGCTATCTATAAGGCGGCCGAACTGGCGCGCCTACTTATCCGCGAGGGGGCCGACGTAACGGTCGTGATGACGTCGAACGCCGCTAAACTCGTCGACCCACGTCTCTTCGACGCCGTAACCGGCCGCCCCACGATAACGGACTTGTTCGCCCGCGAACACGCGTTCGCCCACCTGGAAGCCGCCGAGGGGGCGGACGCTTTCGCGGTCGTGCCCGCTACCGCCAACGTGCTCGGAAAACTCAGCGCCGGCATCGCGGACGACGCTCTCACTACGGTGGCGCTCGCGGTCGGTTGCGGCCGCCTGGTCGCTCCCGCGATGAACCCGAAGATGTGGGCCAAGGCCGAGGTTCAGCGTAACGTCTCGACGCTGCGCGAATTCGGCTACGTCGTCGTCCCGCCGGAAGAGGGACGGACGGCATGCGGCGACGTCGGCGTAGGGAAGTTGGCGGACGTAGCCGTAGTAGGCGAGGATATCCTCCGGTTGGCCCACGGTAAAACCGCGCTGGACCGTAAAAAACTCGTCGTAACGGCGGGCCCGACGCGGGAGCGGTTCGACGCGGTCCGGATACTCACCAACCCCTCGAGCGGCCTGATGGGGTACGAAATCGCGCGGCGCGCGGCGCGGCGAGGCGCGGTCGTTACGTTGCTCTCGGGCGCCCGCGACGACCGGGCCGCGCTTGGGAGCACGGTTAAAGTAATCAGAGTGGAATCGGCGGCCGAATTGTACGAGGCGACCGCGGCGGCGTTCGAAGACGCGGACGCGCTGGTAATGGCCGCCGCCGTATCCGATTACCGGTTCGACGAATCCCATGACCATAAAGTTAAGAAAACCAGGGATAAAATTAATGTTACTTTAACCCCTACCGTAGATATAATTTCGGAACTAGCTGTAAATAAGGGTGATAGGTTGATAGTAGGGTTCGCCGCCGAAACGGATAATATAGTTCAGAACGCTAAGGATAAGCTGTTGAAAAAGAAGGTCGACTTGGTCGTCGCGAACGTCGTAGGCCGTGCCGGCGTTGGTTTCGGCTCGGAGAACGCGGAAGCGGCGATTATATCGGCCGATGGGGTAGAAGACATAGGCGAAATTTCGAAAGCGGAGCTCGCGGAAAAAATCCTCGACGAGCTTGAGCGTTTGTGGGGAGTACCTTAAATGACGGCTAAGCGAATCGTAAGAGCGGTGGCGGAGAACCTAAGGGCTTTAGGGGTGAGGGAGGTAATCGTCGAAACGGATGCGTCGACGTTGTTGGGGAAAGGCGCGGCCGGTGATACTTCTCCGGAAGAGGACCGTTCGCGGGAGGGCCTTATTCGAAAAGAGGCCGGCATAGTGGAAAAGTGTAGGAAGTGCGGTTTGGGTTCCCAGCGGACTCACGCCGTGTACGGCGACGGTAATGAATACGCCGAGATAGTGTTCGTAGGCGAGGCGCCGGGGGCGGAAGAAGACCGCCAGGGCTTGCCTTTCGTCGGGAGGGCCGGACAATTGCTGAATCGCTTGCTCGAGCAAGTCGGTTTGAAGCGGTCGGAGGTTTATATCTGCAATCTTTTAAAGTGCCGACCTCCCGAGAACCGGGACCCTCTACCGGAGGAGCTCGCGGCCTGCCGCCCCTACCTCGACAAGCAAATCGCCGTCATTAAGCCGCGGGTTATCGTATGTTTGGGTTTATACGCGGCCCAAGCGATATTGAACGTTAAGGAGTCGATGGCGCGGTTGCGCGGCGCCTCTCACAAAATCGGCGATATGACCGTCATACCGACTTACCACACGGCCGCGGCGTTGCGGTTCCCCGCATATAAACAACAGATATACGACGACCTCTGCCGCGCCCGCGACCTCGCGTACGGATAAGACGGCGTCCGCCGCCGCCAGCGACGGCGATAACGAATAACCGATTAAATATTTCGCGACGCGAACGGCTCGCAGCCGCGTTGGGCGCGGTGAGCCTCGCGTTTTTTTATTTCGTTCTCAGGTCCCAGAACCATCCTACCGACGCGGTATTGTACGCGCTGGCGGCGGACGTAAAAGACGCGTACCCTTTCTTTCACTGGCATCACCTCCTCTATACGCCGCTGACGTGGTTGCTCGTGCGCGGCGCCCGTTCGCTCGGTTACGTGGGCGGCGAGTTTACGCCTATCGCCGCGCTCTCCGCGACTTCCGCCGCTGCGGCGGCTACGTTATTTTACCTCTCGCTAAGGCGCCTCGGCGCGACCGTATCCGGGGCTTTCCTCGCGGCCGCGGCGGCGGCCCTCTCCGCGTCTTGGTGGTACTTCGCCGGCGAGGCCGAGGTTTTGGCTTTGGTGGCGTTGTTTTTGGCCGGCGGGTTGTATATTTTAACCGCGGCCCGGGTGAGCTATAAAACGATTTTCGCGCTGGCGTGTTGGCTCGGCCTGGGGACCCTTTTCCACCAGATCATAATTCTTTTTATCCCGGTATGCGCGCTCGTCGTAGGGTGGGGAAGAAGGGGGCGCTTCGCCAGGCTCGGCTTATTTTTGGCGGCGTACGGCTTTATAGTTATTATCCCGTACGTGCTGGTACCGGCACTCTATTACCGCGTCCGCGGATGGGGCGGGTGGGTCAAGTGGGTAACTCATTATTTCTGGTGGGGAGATTGGGGTTATTTTACGCGCGAGCGGCTGGCGCGAGGCTACTTGACGATGCTGAGCGCGGTGGCGGCGGGACCCAGCCCTTTCGACGCCGGTAAAACGCTTACGCTTGGGGCGTTGTCGCGAAATTACATCCCGGCGGTACTAGTTTTCGCCGGTGCTTTGGGCACGGTGGCCGCGGCGGCGCGACGTTTGTGGCGCGAGAAGCGGCGGTGGTTGGTCGCCGCGGTCGTTTGGTTCGCGTTCTTCCATATTTTCTTTTCCTGGTGGGAACCCGAAAACGCGGAGTGGTGGATAGCGACGACGATGCCGATATGGCTGCTCTTCGGCCTGGCCGTTCCGCCGCGCAGGGCGTTCCACGTGGCCGCCGGTTGCGCTTTGTGCGCGTTAGCGGTTTTGAATTTCAACCGTTTAATCTACCCGGCCACGCTGGCCGGCAAAAACGAGTCGGAAGAAGCGGCGCGCGTTATCGTATCGGCTACTGAACCGGGAGACGCGGTACTGATGTCTCACGTGGACGTCAATTGTTGGATCGACTACTTGAGCCGGCATACGCGGACGTTGCCTACCCCCCAGCCGTTTTGCGAACCGCCCGCCGACGCGGCCGAGAAACTCGAGGCTTCGGCGTCGTGCGGATTCCCGGAGTATACGGCGACCGGCGGGAATTTGTATTTCACCGATTTCGAATGGGACGACCCGACGTTGTACGGACGGCCCGGCGCGAGCGATGTACGCGTCGTATTTTTCAGGATGCTCAGAACGGGGGAGCCGGTGACCGTATTAAATTTCCCGGGCGGCGAGAGAGTGCTTTACCGTTTTACCGAGTACGGCGACGATATCCGCGACGTACGAATATTCGAGGCCGAAGGCTCGAGCGAAACCGCCGACCGCGCGGTCCTCGGGCAAACCGGCGACGCCGCCAAGGCCGACGTCTTTATAGCGAAAGCGGGCCGATACGTATTGTGCGTTCAGGCCTCCGGGGCGCAGGCCGAGGGGATTTGGCCGGTTATGGAGGTCGCCGTCGACGGCGTACGACGCGGGACGGCCACCGTCGACGCGGCGTTCTGGCGTTTCTACGAGCTGGAGTGCGAGCTGGGCGCCGGCCCTCACGAAGTGGAAGCGGCTTTTCGCAACGATTACTACGACGCGGCGTCGGGAAGCAACCGCGACCTGTACGTTAACCGTATAGTAATTTACCGCCGTGAACCCGGAAAAATCAATTCCGGCTCAAAAACGATACGTCGAGGACGCTAAGGGAGGAGGCCGGACTATAGAAAGCGAAGCGAGGGTGTCGCATAAGTGGTTGATTATCAAGTGTTTACGGTAACCGCTTAACCTTTAGCGAGAGACGGAAGTAAGATTTTATGTTATAATTATGCAATATCGAATTGCGGCCGCTCAACGTGGCGCGATGGGGCCGCGATTCCATGTTAAGCGAGCGTGACAGGCGAAAACCGGTATATATTCGGCCGCGAACGTCATTCTACCAAGGCGGTCTGCCTCGTAACCGTCGTTACGGCTCTTCCTCCCGTTATCGGTTTTTGGGGGACCTTTGATATCGCACGCGGCATTTTCGCGAGTGCTTATCTAACGGTATGCTTGTTCTGGTATATCGTCGTCCAGCCTAAATTGGTTTGCGCGAGTTGTGCCTACTACGACGGCGTATGCGCCCGGGGGTTGGGTAAAATCGCGGCGTTATTGTTCCGGCCCGGCGTGAGCCACGACGGTTGGGGGGCGAAGCTCGCGGCGTATTTCTGGCGTTACTGGTACGCCGGCGTACCCGCTTGCGGTTTTTTATATCTTTTAATTTTTAGATTTTCCTGGTTTACGGTTATATCCTGCGCGGCTTTCGGCGTCGCGGCCGTTGCGGCCTATTTAGTCTCCCGCAATTATTGCTGCGTTGATTGTCTGGTCCGCAATACTTGTTTTCGTTCGCCGTTTCGAGAGAAAAAGTAGAGGAGGCCACGGGTGACCGAAGACCCCGTACGCAGTTTGAAAGAAGTGGAGGGGGAGCTCGAGGCGCTGCACGCGGCCGAGGGCGAAGACGTCTTCAGCCTTTATTACGAACACGCCGACGTCGACGTCGCCGCGCACGAGAAAAGGCGGCGCGACGCGTTGTTGGCCCCGGAAGTCGCGGCGGCGTGCGAGGCGATACTGGCCGGTGACTACGACGCGTCCTCCCGAAGGCGGGCCAAGGTCGTTTCCGATTGGGTTACGCTGGCGCGCGCGGAAACCGACGACGTAATAGACCTAAAAGAAGAAATCCAGAAAATCGTAATAAACGTCAAGCCGACGCTGGATGGAGAGGAAATCCCGCGCCACCGAAAGACGAGTATACTTTTTAAGGAGGCCGACCGGGACGTGCGGCGGCGCGCGTTCCAATCGGAGGGTAAACTCCGGGAGGAGCTATTCGAACGGGCTCGGCGGCTTTATCGCTTGCGGAACGACGCGGCCCAAGCCTTGGGTTATGAGGATTACCCTTCCTTAGCGTTGGAGGGAGAGGCGCTTACGTTATCGGAGTTAAAGGATTTAATAGATAAATACGAGCGGGCGACGAGGCAACCGTACGAAGAACTGATGGCCGAGGGGGTAGGCCGGTTTCAACTGGATAAAGTAGAACCCTGGGACGTGCATTACGTTACGGACCGGCTCTGCGCCGCCGCCGACAAATATTTTCCCAACGAAGCCGCGTTGCCCTCGTTGGCCGACGTCGTCAAGGGGTTCGGCCTGGGCCTCGAGGCGCTGGGCATCGCTTTGCACGCCGACGCCGATATACCTTACGGCGGCCTTTGTTTCGCGATACGCATCCCCGACGACGTCCGCATACTCCTTAATTTAAAGGACGGCATGTCCGATTTGCGGGTCCTGTACCACGAGTTCGGCCACGCCGTCCACCGCAAGTTCACGGCCGCGGAAAATTTCTCCCTCAAGGTCGGGGACGCCGGTTTCTTCGCGGAGGCGATGGCCGATACGTGGGCGTTATTGGTGGACAGGCCGGCGTGGCTGCGCCGGTTCACGAAGATGCCCGAGGACGAAATCGCGCGCGTAGCGGATGCCGCCGAGAAGTCCTTCGCGGCTCGGGTTCGCCGTTTTATGGCGGCGCAGAGCTTCGAGATAGACGCCTACAGGAACGCCGACGGCGACCTGGCCGCGACGTTGGACGACTACGCCGAACGTTTCCTCGGTTACCGCTACGGCGACGACGGGATGTGGGCGGAACAGTACTTCCCGCTCCTTTACCCGATGTACAGCAAGAACTATATGCTCGCGAGGGTAATCCAACGAGCCGTCCACGGTTATCTCGAGCGCGAATACGGCGAACCGCTGGGCGAACCCAAAGCGTTCGGATTCCTGGCGGAGAGGTTTTACGCCGACGGCGCGTTACGTACGTGGAAGGAGAAACTGGCGGCCGTAGGTATGGAACTCTAGCGCGCGTTTAGGCGCGGCGTTATGGAAGCCAAGACCGTTAAAATAGGCGACGTAACCGTGGGCGGCGGCGCGTTCGCGCTCATCGGGGGCCCGTGCGTCATCGAGACCGAGGCGCTAGCCGTCGAGACGGCCCGGTACGCCGCGGGCGTTTGCGCCGAGCTGGGTATTCCGTACGTCTACAAGTCGTCGTACCTCAAGGATAATCGCTCGAGCCACGAGACGTACCAGGGCCCGGGGCTCGAAAAAGGGCTCGCCGTTCTCTCCCGCGTCCGCGAGGAGGTGGGCGTTCCGGTCCTCTCGGACGTACATACCCCCGCCGAGGTCGCCGCGGCCGGCGAAACCTTGGACTGCCTTCAACTGCCGGCTTACTTGTCGAAGCAGACGCAGCTGACGCTGGCTTTGGCCGCGGCCGGCAAACCGATAAACGTCAAAAAGGCTCAATTCTTTAAACCGGAACAAGTCGCGATACCGGTGCGGAAAATCGAATCCGCCGGTAACCGCGAAATCCTGATTACGGAGCGGGGTTCGGCTTTCGGGTACGGCGACATCGTCTTCGACCCCCGCTCGCTCGTTACGCTGCGGCGTTTCGGCTATCCCGTATTCTTCGACGTAACGCACGTAGTTCGGTTGCCCGGTGCGACCAGCGACGACCCGGAGGGGGGCTTACGCGATTACATCTTTCCGCTGGCGCGCGCGGCCTGCGGCGTCGGCGTAGACGGCCTTTTCCTCGAGTTTCACCCCGAGCCGGAGCGAGCGTTGTGCGACGCGGCGAGTATGTTACCCATGGCCCGGCTGGGCGAAGTATTACGGCAGTGTTTAGAAATCCACTCGCGCGTGAAAGGATGGCCGGACAACTGATGGCCGACGACGTGAAGAAAGACGCCCGCCGGGTCGTAACCATCGAGGCCGAGGCGGTACGCGCCTTGGCCGACTATATCGACGACGGCTTCGTGGGCGCCGCGGAAGCGATACTGGCTTCCGAAGGCCGTACGGTCTTATTGGGAATAGGGAAGTCGGGCATAATCGCACAGAAGATCGCGGCTACGCTTTCGTCCACCGGCACGGCCTCTTTTTTCCTCCACCCGGCGGAGGGGGCACACGGCGATTTGGGTATGGTCCGCCCGGGCGACGTCGCCGTCGCCGTCTCGTACAGCGGCGAAAGCCCCGAAATATTATCCCTCGTACCGGCGCTTAAGGAGAGGGGAGCGACGCTCATAGCTATGACCGGAAATCCGGCCTCGTCGCTCGCGCGCGAAGCGGATTACGTCATAAAGACGGCGGTCGACCGCGAGGCGTGTCCTTTGGGGCTCGTCCCCACCGCCAGCACCACCGCCGCCCTCGTTATGGGGGACGCGCTCGCGGTGTGCGTCATGCGGAAACGTGATTTCGGGGAGGAGGATTTCGCCGCCGTCCACCCGGGCGGCACGCTGGGCCGGCGGCTGCTCTCCAAGGTGTCGGAGCTGGGGCACGCCGGCGACGAGATACCAAAGGTTGGCGAGACCGCTTCGTTCGCCCAAGCCGTAGCGGAGATAAGCGCCAAGACCTTCGGCGTCACCGCCGTCGTGGACGAAGAAGGCCGCTTGATGGGCGTGATTACGGACGGCGACGTGCGGCGGGCGTACGAGCGCGGCCTGGCCACGGACGAGCATAACGCGGCCGACGTGATGACGAAGGACCCCAAAACCATCGAGTTCGACGCTACGGGTGCCCGGGCTCTCCACGTTATGGAGAAGTATCAGATTACGGCTCTGTTCGCGCTCGACGGGGAGCGACGGCCGACGGCTATTATCCATATTCACGACATCCTGGGGCGCGGCGCCGCGACCGTGAATTTCGACTGATGGGAAGACGGGAAATACTAATTACTTTCTGCGCGGTGACCGTCGCGGCGTGGGCGACGGGCGGGTGCCGCGACGGCGACGAGGAGTTGCCGCCGCCGCCCAAGAACTTGCCCACGCAGGTCATCGACGACTTCACCCTCACGGAAACGAGCGGGGAGGACATCTCCTGGCGGTTGAAGGCCGAACGGGCGGATATATACGACTATGCCAACGAAGCTAAAGTATTCGTCGTACACGTGGACTTCTACGAGGACGGCGTCTATAGCTCGACGCTCACCGCCCGGGAGGGCACTATAGACCTGTTGCGCCACAATATGGAGGCGCGCGGCGACGTCGTACTGGTGTCGCGCAAGGACGGGGCCGTGTTGAAGACGGAGGAGCTCAATTGGGATTCGGACAAGGGCCGGATATACTCCGACGCGTATTGCACGCTGGAACGCGGCCGGAGCGTCATCCGCGGCCAAGGTTTCAAAGCCACGCCCGGCCTTGAGTCGTTTTCCACCCACGAGCTCGACGCCGACATTCTCGACAAGGAGATGCGCGGCTTGGACGCCGGAAGGAAACTTGGGGCCGGGACCGGCGAAGAACCGGGCGGAGGGCCGAAATGAGGTGCCCCTACTGCGCGAAGGTGGAGGATAGGGTAGTCGACTCGCGGGCGGTCGACGACGGCCACGTAATCAGGCGCCGCCGCGAGTGTCGGTCCTGCGGCCGCCGTTTTACGACGTACGAGCGGCGCGAAGACGTCCCCATGCTGGTTATCAAGAAGGACGGTACGCGCCAACCGTTCAGCCGCGAGAAAATAATCAAGGGTATCGTGACGGCTTGCGAGAAGAGGCCGGTGTCGCACGACGACATAGTAGCCCTCGTGACGAAAATCGAACGTGACCTCGGCGCGACGTACGAAGGAGAGATACCGAGCCGCGCGATAGGGGAACGGGTAATGGCGACCCTTCAGGAGTTGGACGAGGTCGCCTACATAAGATTCGCCTCCGTTTACAGGTCGTTCCGCGACGTCGGCGAGTTTATGGACGAACTCCACAAGTTGATGGGGCCGGGAGAAGGCAAGGAAGCCGTTGCCCCGCGGCGTTCCAAGAAGGCGGTCGGGAAGTAGCGGTGCCCGAATTAAGGAGAGACCCGGTCGTAGGGCGGTGGGTGATTATCGCCGCCGAGCGGGCGAAAAGGCCCCAGGATTTCTTACCTATCGAGAATACCCACACCACGTCGGAGGGTAAGCGGAATTGTCCTTTTTGCCCCGGCCGCGAGGACCAGACGCCGCCTGAGATTATGGCGTACAGGCCGGGTGAGTCGGCTCCCAATTCGCCGGGGTGGACGGTGCGCGTCGTCCCCAATAAGTATCCGGCGCTCCAAATCGAAGGCGAGCTCGACGCCCGAGCCGAGGGAATATACGACCGTATGAACGGCATCGGCGCGCACGAGGTCATTATAGAGACGCCGGACCACGACGCGACGCTGGGGGGGATGCCGCTGCATCAGTTGGAGGCGATGGTGCACGCGTTCGTGGACCGTATGGCCGACCTCGAGAAGGATACGCGCTTCAAATACATACAAATTTTCAAAAACGTAGGTGAGGTGGCCGGCGCTAGTTTGGAACACCCCCACTGCCAACTTATCGCCACCCCCGTAGTACCGAAACGCATAACGGAAGAACTCGCCGGCGGCCTGGCGCATTTCGAGTATAAGGACCGTTGCGTCTTCTGCGATATACTAAGGCAAGAATCCGACGAGGGTGCGCGGCTAATATTCGCCGACGACCTGGTCGTGTCGTTCGTTCCGTTCGCGCCGCGCTTCCCGTTTGAGATCCAAATCGTACCGAGGCGGCACGTCTCTTCTTTTAAAAACATCGTCGAGGAAGAGGTAAAGCATTTAGCGAGCCATATAAAGTTGGTTATCGGGAAGGTAGACGGGTTGTTGGGTACGCCGCCGTATAACCTGGTGCTCCATACGGCGCCGTGCGGCCTCGACGAGTTGAAGCATTACCACTGGCATATCGAGATAATACCGAAATTGGCGAAAGTCGCGGGTTTCGAGTGGGGGACCGGTTTTTATATAAACCCCACCGTCCCCGAACAAGTGGCCGAACATCTACGGACTTATCGTGTTGACTGAGGTCCTTTATGGCTAAGCTAAAAGTAGTCCTGGTCGTTTCGGAGGCCGTGCCGTTCGCGAAAACCGGCGGTTTGGCCGACGTCGCCGGCTCGCTCCCCAAAGCGTTGGCGAAGGTGGGCGCTAAACCGGCGCTCATTATGCCGTACTACAAAGAGGTGGCCCGCGGCGGATTCGGTGAGAAGAGGGTGGGCCGTTTAGAAGTGCCGGTGGGCGCCAATAAGATAACGACTAACGTCTACGCGACGGTCATACCGGATACGGACATACCGGCGTTCTTTTTAGGGTACGACCCCTATTTCTACCGGGACGGCTTGTACCAGGAACGGGGGATCGACTACCCCGACAACGCGGAGCGTTTCACGCTGTTATGCCGCGGCGCGCTGGAACTTATGCTCGCCGAGAATATGCATCCGGCTTGTATAAACGTGCACGATTGGCAGACGGGCTTGATTCCGGTGTATATCAAGGACCACTACGCCGAGGAATTCGCCGGCACCGGTACGTTGTTAACGATACATAATACCGGGTATCAGGGTAATTTCGATAAAAAATATTTTCCCATCACCAACGTCAGCTGGAACCGGTTCGGAATGGACGACATGGAATTCTTCGGGCAATTCTCGTTCCTCAAGGCCGGGGTCGTACACGCCGACGTTATCAACACCGTCAGCGACCGTTACGCCGAAGAGATCCAAACGCCCGAATTCGGCTTCGTTATGGACGGCGTCCTTCGCCAGCGCCGCGCGGACCTGCACGGCGTATTGAACGGCATAGATTACGCGATTTGGAATCCGAAAAAGGACCCCCATATAACCGCTAATTACCGCGCCGAAAACCTCAAGGGCAAAACCCTGTGTAAGCAGATGCTGGAGAAAGAGAACGGTTTCACCTTCGAGAATAAAAAGGCGCTCGTCGGTATCGTTTCACGCCTCGCCGACCAAAAGGGTTTCGATATCCTGGTAGACGGCATCGATAGTATATTACAGCTGCCGTGCCGCTACGTCTTGCTGGGGACCGGCGACCGGAAATACCACCGCCTATTCGAAGAAGTAGCCAAACGACATCCTAAAAAATTCTCGGCGCACTTGGTATTCGACGACGCGATGGCGCACCGCATATACGCCGGCTCGGATATGGTATTGATGCCTTCGCGTTACGAGCCGTGCGGTTTGGGCCAGATGATCGCGATGGCTTACGGTACCGTACCCGTAGTTAGGGGTACGGGGGGGTTAGCGGATACGGTAATAGACGCGGACTATAATAAACGGGAGGGCGTAGGCTTCGCGTTCGGGCCGTATACGGGCCGCGCTATGGTGGAAGCGTTGGAACGGGCGTTGGTGGCGTACGGCCGGCCCAGACGATGGCGTAACATAATACGGCACGGGATGGCCAAAGACTTCTCTTGGGAGCGGTCGGCGCGGGCGTATATGAAACTTTACCGTATGGCGAAGAAGAAGAAGATAGGGCTTAAGAAGAAGCCGCAACGTTAAAAGCTCCCTATTTTAGGGAGCTTTCAAAGTATATACGGAATTAAAATATTAAGTAATAATTCTTAACTAACTGGTATTAAAAGGGTAAAGGTAGATGAAAGGGGGTGCGAAAAGGCCAGATGTTACGTCCGATAATATATATTATGTTAATATAACATATCGGCTTTTACGACCCCTTTTATTTCTTCTTATGTCTGTTTGCCCGCGACCTCTTTTTCCGTTTATGCTTCGCGATCTTCTTACGCTTCCTTTTTTTAGGACAACCCATTCTTCACCTCAATTTACCGATTTACGGGCGCCATCCGGGCGTGGTTTCCTCTTCATTACGGCCTTCGTCGAGCAATTTCTTCAAGGCTTTCGAAGTTTTAAAGGCCGGCGTAACTTTGGGCGCTACGTAAACGCTTTCGCCCGTTTTAGGGTTTCGCGCCGTACGTGCGGGCCGGTTCTTCACGGCGAAAGAACCGAACCCGCGCAGTTCGACTTTCTCGCCGTGAGCCAACGCGTCCGTAATCGTCTCGAGGACGGCGTCGACGACGCTTACGGCCTCTTTTTGCGTTAAGTTATGTTTTTTCGCTATAGAACGCGCCAAATCCGCTTTAGTCATTCGTTATACCTCCGCGCGGTAAACGCGGTTGCCGCGATGACCGTTATTCGGTAAGGTTCCCGCCGCCCGGGCAGGAATATGCGGCGGGAACCGAGCTCTTAAGCGTCTATGGCCGCTTGTTTAGCCTTACGCCTCCGGCGTTGTATTATCCAAATGACGAGCCGTATTATCAATACCGATATTATTAGTAATATTATAAACGGCAGCAACACGATGACGGCCTGGACCAGGAAGATACAAATCCGGATGGCTATGCGGAAAGCGTCTTTAACGGCTTTGCCGAAGCTGTAGCCGGTAGGAACAGCGGCGTGCGGTTCTTCGAGGTGGATTGTTATGGTCGACAACCCTATTTGGGAGTCGAAGTAGCGGATTTGGCCTTTGAAACGCTCGATATTTTCGGTTACGCGTTCTATCTCCCGCTCCACTTCCAGGACGTCGGGTACGGTCCCGGTGCGCTTCGCCAGGATCTCGAGGTAGCGGCCGCGCGTAGCTTCCGCGTTTTCGAGGCGTGCCTGGACGTCTACGTACTCCTGCGTGACGTCTTCGGTGGTGCTACTCTCCGATACCAGCCGTCCTATTCCCCGCAAAGCCCTCACCGTTTCGTCGTACTTCGACGGGTGCACCTTTAACGTCACCGAGCCGAAGACGTACCCTTCTTCGGCCACGGCGCGGTTGGTCCCGACGACGAGCGCTTTCTCGGCCGCGGCTACGGCGTATACTTCTTCGAACCCCTTATCTACGTCGTCGACCTCGCACGTAATGTCGGCGGTTTTAATGAGTTTTAATTCGCCCGCGATGTCCGCGGCGTTGGCTTCCGGTACGCCGGCCGAAGCGTCGCCTACGTCGGTCGCCCGTTCCGTTCCGGGCACGTCGGTAGATGTGGCAAGCGTACCGCCGTCGCTGCTTTTGCGCTTCAAGTCTTCCGCGGGCGCAGGGGGCGCGGCCTCGGAGGCAACTCCCTCTTCGTAAAATTCTTTCTCGCTGGAAACGGGGGCTTTTTCGGCTTTCTTGGCACAGCCGACTGCCAGAACGAGTGCGAAACTCGACAATACTACGGCTAATTTACGCACGTCGCGACTCCCTGGGTTGACGGTTTAGTCGTCCGTTAAGCAACGCCGGCCCTCTACATCGACGGCGGCCGGCTCTCTTATTTTTAATAGAGAGAATATTTCAACTCTACGCGGGTAGTTGGTTCGCCCACCCCTAAAAGCTCGGTGCGGACGCGTCCGAAAAGTAATTCGTAAAGAGATTGCTCCTTGGGCCTTTTCCTCACGATGGTGGGACGCCCTTTGACGCCGATCTCTCGCGCGACGTCTTTCAAGCATTTTTGGAAATTACCCAACTCGTCTACAAACCCCAGCTCTTGCGCTTGCCGGCCCGAGAAAATCCGACCGTCCGCGTATTCCATGACGTACCGGCGCACGCGGTATTTCGTGGGTTTCTTTACGCCGGCTTCTTCGAGCCTGTCGGATATGGTTTGACGCCGCGCGTCGACTACCGTGTCGAGGAACTGCTGGTAGACGTCGTCCACCGTTTCGCCGAGCAGCGCTTCTTCTTCGGGCGTCATAGGCCGGAAAGGCGAGCCGATATCCTTGTAGCGGCCGCTCTTGATGGTCTTGCTCGAGAGCCCTATCTTGCCGAAAAGGCCCTCCACGTTCGTGAAGGTCATTATGACGCCGATGGACCCGGTGAGGGTCCCCGGCGCGGCGTATATTTTATCGCTAGCGCAAGCGACGTAATACCCTCCCGAAGCCCCCAGCGTAGACATATACGCGTAAACTTTTTTGTTCTTTTCTTTAAGCCGTAGTAATTCCGCATAAAGCTCTTGCGACGGCGCTACCCCACCCCCCGGGCTGTCGATGTAGAGGACGACGGCGGCGATGGTAGGGTCGTCCCGGTAGGAGTGGATTATTTTAATCGTCTCTTCCGAAGATACTATCGACCCCTTTATATCCAATATCGCGATCTTCTTCCCCACGGGCGAATAAGCCTTAACCTCGGGGAGGAAGCGACAGAGTAAGGCCAAAGCTACGATTATCGTGAGCAGCGCGAACAGGGCCGCTCCCCCACCCATCAGCCACCATTTCTTTGACGACATAACCTTTTTGAAAACCTCCTCGTCGTACGTTCAGTAACCTCGAAGGGCCTGAAGGTGCTTCACGGCCAGCGCGTTTAGGACGGGGTCGTCGTCCAATACCAACGCCCGTTTCCAAAGGCGGATAGCTCGACCTACGTCGCCGGTGTCTTCGGCCAGAAGCGCCAACAATCGTACGCGCGAAACGTCGTCGTATACCCCTTCGTCTTTTTCCAGGATTTCCTCGGCCTCTTGGGGAAGGCCCTTTTCCTTTAGAACCAAAGCCAGGTTATATTCCGCACGGCGGCTTAATGCGCCGCCCTCTTCCGCGACAAGACGGTACTCGCGCGCGGCTTCGCTCAGATACGCAAGCTTGTGCCATACTACCGCTACGTTGAACCGCGCGGGAGTGAAATCCGGGTCGGCCGCCAGTGCCTCCTCGTAGTACGAAACGGCCAGGTTGAGGTTTTCCCCTCGGTAGCGGTTCCCGTCGGCGTCGAATTCGTACGTCAAAGCGAGGTTATACAAGATCGCCGGTTCTTCGGGGTATTCCGCGGCGATCTTCAGAAAAATCTCGCTCGCTTTCTTGCGGTCGCCGGCCCGGGCGAAACCCACCGCTTCGTCCAAAGCCGCGGTAAAAACTGGAGCGCTGTCTTGGCTGCGGCCGACGGCCGCGATTAATAAAAAAGCCGCCGCGACCGCAGTTACGAGAGGACTTCGGCTGGTCGGGAGCGATCTCAATCTTTCGTAAGACCTACTATACGGTCAATACCCTTCGAGAGGTTTGCTTCGCCCGTAACGTTTGCGCTGTTGGAGGATATTACGGCGCCGTTAGCCGTGCTGATAAAATCGACCGTAATAGTATATTTATTGCCTTTTTTGGTTACTTTCCCGCGGCAAGCTACCATCGCGCCGAGCTTCTTCCCCAGCTTCGCCGCGATAGCCGTCGACACCGGTTCGCCTTTGCCTATCTCAGAGCCCTCCATGATTTTGTCTATTTGTCCGGGTTCGACGACTTTATATTTTTCCAAGTAGGCCAGCGCCGTCATTAGGTAATGCGCGACTACGGGGCTAACGTATCCGCTAGCGCCTTCGGTTTCGAAATTGAAGACCGCTATTACGGGTTTGGTCGTTTTGGCCGGCGCCGGCGAAGGGTGGACCAGGGCCAACGCCGAGAGTAGCCATAGGATTCGGAAAACGTTTCTGGCCATCTATCCTCCTCGTACGATGCTGGCGGAATCGTTGCCGTATCCGGCCCCTACGGCGGCCGGGTGGTTCATATAACGCGCGAAGACGCGCATACGTTCGCGTAAACTCCGGAGATTTATGTATATCAAGTTCGCGTCGCTTTTACGTATCTCTTCGAGGTAGGCCTTGAAATGCCCCGAAACGTCGGGGTGTTCTCGCACGAAGGAGTCGATAAGCAGCTCGTGGCGTAAAAACCGGTTAATCGAGCGCGAGTAAGAATAGGTGGTCTCCACGTGGTCGATGTACCCTTGCTCCACGTAGTCGATTTCCGGGGGCGGGTCCGCGCTATTTCCTCCCGCCGACAACCTGGCGAAGTAACGGGCGTGGAAAAGGCGGTCGACGAGCGACGTCAACAGGTTTTTTAACCGGCCCGGCGCTATCGATTCGGCTCCGTTTTCCCCGAAGCAGGTTAGGATCTCGTCGATTAGCTTACCGGCATTCGCAAACGCCGCGTCCCGGGCGTTGGCGAATACTCTCCGGTTCCGTAGTAGGACCTCCGTATTAGTAAACTTCATCGAGAATAGTACGTTGTTCGCGCAAGTAGTCTATCTCGTGAGATTCGGTCAATACCGTACCGGCCGCGCGATCGCCGACCCTACGCCCTTTAGGGTCCGTAAACGCGTACACGACGTCTAATATGTTTAGGAGAGGTACGAGCAACGTTATATTGCGGACTATCGAGTGGACCACGGTGGCCGGTCGGTCGTAGTCGTTAATTTTGACGACCCGTAAGCCCATAATGCGCTTGCCGATGCTCGCGCCGCCCGCGTCCCGTACGAGGAAGTAGAAGATACCCAGGCCGGCGATCGTACCCCAAAACCATTGTTGGTAATAATATTGGTCCGGCCCCGGCAAGTAAGGGTTCATATCCAAAAAGCTGAATATGAGGGCGACGATGAAGTACGAGAGGCTGATAAAAAATAGATCTACCAGTTGCGCCGCTACGCGCCTGATGAACGAAGGCCGCGAGAAATCCAACACGACGGTACGGTCGATCTCAACGCCTTTACCCTTCCCCAACGTAATCTCTTCTTCCTCCGCGGATACCTGTTTGAACTCCACTTCGTCGACCGAGATTTTCGGGGTTTTGGTTGGAGCCGGTCTTTCCTCCGGGGTCGGGGGCGGTATGGTTAGCGATACCAGGTCCCCCACTTGGGGTTCGGGGATACCTCTTTCGGGCGGTGATAACGCCGGTTCACCGGCCGGGACGAGGGGCCGGGTCGCCACCGGCGGCGGGGGCGGCTTCGGCCCCGGGGGCGGTGCGAGGCCGCGGTCCGGGGGCGGCGCCGGCGCGCGCTCCAGCGGCGCGGCGGGTTCCGGCGGCGCGGTCGCCACCGGCGGCGCGGTCGGGCCCCCCGGCGGCGCCGGAATCGAAGGTTCTTCGGCGAACATAGGAGGCGGGACTTCCGGTTCCGGCGTTTCTAAATCCGCGAAGACATCCGCGAAATCGGCTACTTCCGTGAACTTTAACCACTTCTTCGATTGCGGTTCCCAAACGTAGTGGTCGCGGTTAAACTCGCCGTTCAGTATCTTTTCTTCGACTTCGCCGAATTCGAACGGGCCGAAACGAGCACCCTCCTTACCGAGGTAATACTTTTTTACGGCTTTCCGGGGTACGGCTCCGGTGAGGAATTCCGCGAATACGGCGTGTTCGGAAGCCTTCAACCACCGGTTGGATTCGGCGTCCCAAACGAAATGGGAGCCTTTGAACCGGCCGCGCTCGATTTCCTTGATTATAGCGTCCTTGGGGAACGGGCCGCCGGTCTTGCCCTCGACGTTGATAAAGTAACCCTCTTCCTCCACGGACGCCGCGACGGCTTCCTGTTCGAAGATCGCGGCCAACTCGGCGTGGAATTTTATTTTAATCCACCTGCCCTGCTTCGCTTCCCAGACGTAGTCTTCCTGCGATACGGCCTTATCCCTAACAAGCTCGCGGAACTCGGCGATGCCTAGCGGGCCGCGCTGATTCCCGTTGATATTTAAATAATACTCCATAGTAGCTCCGGGGACGGCATCCCTGCGCGCCCGAGAGGATTCGAACCTCCGACCTGTGGTTTAGGAAACCACCGCTCTATCCGACTGAGCTACGGGCGCTTCCAAAGTTAACTTATAACATAATAAAGCGTTCCGTGCAATATGGCATACTAGGTTAGCCGTAATGGATTATGGAAAATACTTCGTAGTCGCGGAGCTTATCCCGACCCGATAAGAAGTCTAGTTCGACCAAGAATACGAAAGCTTCCACCGTCGCATTACACGATTCCACGAGTCTCGCGGTGGCGAGAGCCGTACCGCCGGTAGCCAGGAGGTCGTCGCAAACCAGGACCCTGTCGCCGGCGTCGAACGCGTCAGCGTGCACTTCCACGGCGTCGGTGCCGTATTCCAGTTCGTACTCCTCGCGCCGGGTGTCGCAGGGCAATTTACCGGGTTTGCGGATGGGAACGAAGCCCGCGCCCAGAAGGTACGCTACGGGGGCGCCCAGGATAAACCCCCTGGCTTCTACCGACGCCACGTAGTCGACGCCGCGGTCGCGATACCTTTCGGCCAAGGCGTTTACGGCAAGTTTGAAAGCCTCCGGTTCGCGCAGCAACGTCGTAATGTCCTTAAATATGATTCCTTCTTTAGGCCAGTCGGGGACGTCCCGGATGTGGCTTTTAAGTCTTTCCTCGATCACCTGATGCTCCTTTCGGCCGGCACGACGTTATGGAACGTCACCGAACATATTATCACTCGAACCCCCCTCGGACTTGGCCATTTGCCGTAGTTTGTTCAACGCCTCTTTCTCTATTTGGCGCACGCGTTCGCGCGTTATCCCCAATTTCTCGCCGGTCTTTTTTAAGGTTAGCTGTTCGTGGCCGTCGAGGCCGAACCTCATCCGTAAGACGTCCTGTTCCCTTTTGCTAAGGCGCTTCATTAGTTCGGCTAGTCTACCGTACCGCACGAGCAGATAAGCCGTCGCGTACGGCGCTTCGGCTTTATCGTCCTCGACCTTTTCCAAAAGCGACCGCTCGGACCCGGGCAGTTCGGCGTCGAGTTTGTAGGTCCTGCGGGACGACAGGAGGATCCGTTCGACTTGTTCCCGCGAAATACCCATAACCGCCGCTACTTCGGCCGGCGCCGGTTCCCGCTCCAGCTCGTGAGCCAATCCCTGCAGGGTGCGGAAATATTTCTTGGTAAGGTCGACGACGTGTACCGGCACCCTTATGGTCCTCCCCTGATTTATCAGCGCTCGGTTTATGGTTTGCCGAATCCACCACGTGGCGTAGGTGCTGAACCGACAGCCCTTGAGGTACGAGAACTTCTCCACCGCGCGGATAAGGCCGAGGTTCCCCTCCTCTATGAGGTCCAGGAAAAACATCCCTCTGCCGATGGACTGCTTCGCGACGTTTACTACGAGGCGCAGGTTGGAGACGATCATCTTGGCCCGGGCGTCGCCGTCGCCCTTCTCTATCTTCCGGGCCAGCTCGATTTCTTCCTCTTTAGTTAGAATGGGGATCTTGGAGATATCCAACAGGTACGCCCGCACGAGGTTGGCCTCGTACTCCTTCTCCGACTCGAGGTCGTCTATGACCTCGGAGATCTGGTCGGGCCCGAGGGCGTCTTCGTCTTCGGCCTCCGTCTCTTCGTCGAGGCGGTCCGGTTTTTCGGGGCTTTCGTCGGGGGGCGGTTTTTTTGCCACGTTATTCCTCAACGGCGAATCACGACGAGCCTGGAAGCGGCGACGTCAAGGCCGTTTTGAAGCCTTAAAATATATACCCGGCACGATACGCCGGCCGGGGGCGCGAATAGTCGTCCTGTAAACACGCGGCCTTGGCTGGATCAAAACTTAACGTCGAACGATGCGAATTCTCCCCTCGGCTCCTCGTCTATCCCGTCCACGCGACGGATGCGGCCGTAAGGCGGCCCTTGGCGGAGAACCCGTTCGAAACCCAATACCTCGTCGCGCGGCCCCTCGAGCACGGCTTCCAACGAGCCGTCGTACAAATTACGTACGTAACCGGTTACTTTGAAGGCCGCCGATTCGCGCACCGCCCAATAACGGAACCCCACGCCCTGGACTACGCCCGAGAATAATAACCTGCGCCTGACGACGTCGGCGGAGAGCATCTTCGTTTACTTCAATAACGACGCGAGCTTGGCTACCGCGGCCTCCGCGTCCGGCGCCGGCCATACCCCCTCTATGCCGGGCCAGGTATTTATACCTACCACGGGTTTCCCGAGTTTTAAGGCCAGCGCTATTTCGGATAAAGTCCCGTAACGGCCGCCTACGGCTATTACGCCGGAGGCCGCGGCGACGAGTACCGTATTTCGCGCGTGGCCCAATCCTGTGGGGATTATTATATCTATGTAATCGTTGGCGGTCGCCGCGTCGTACGTCGGAAGGATGCCGACCGTCGTGCCCCCCGCTTCCCTGGCTCCTCTGCTCGCGGCTTCCATTACGCCCCCCAGGCCGCCGTTGATTACTATCCATCCGCGTTCGGCGGCTCGACGGCCGACTTCGTAGGCGGTCTCGGCGAGCCCCGGCTCGGCGGCCGCGTCGCCGATTACGCTAAGTTGGACGAGCATAAATTATCGGTTGCCGCGGCACCGGTAGGGCCGCGGCGACGGGAATTTGGGGGCGAGAGGATTTGAACCTCCGACCACCTGCCCCCCATACAGGTGCGCTACCGGACTGCGCTACGCCCCCGCGTCAGCCTATATAATATATAAAAACAACCCGCGCGGCAACCGAAAAATTCGCCCCACCGTCCCTTAAGACAACGGTCTTGCGCGGCAGGGATGCCTTTTGCGACCTACTCGCGTCGTTCGCTTCCGCGTGGGCCGTAAACAAAAGAGACTCCTCGCGGAGTCTCCTTAAACTTTTTCGGGGCGACTGGATTTGAACCAGCGACCCCCTAGTCCCGAACCAGGTGCGCTACCGGACTGCGCTACGCCCCGATAATCCGCGCCGGGCAATCGCCCGCCGCCTATTTATTATACTAAATCGGTACCGGATATGCAAGCGGTACCCCGTTCGGATGGCTACCGCTTGGCCCGTTTTTTGTCGCCGGCGGCGAGAAGGCCGAGCAATTTCTCGAGGTCTTTGCGGAGTTCGGCGACCATACCCCTGTCCTGGGCCGGCCGCCGGCGCGCGGCGGCGAGTTTCTTGCGGGCTCCGGCAATGGTATAGCCTTCTTCGTACAACAATTTCTTTATGGCCAATACCAAAAGGATGTCGGCCTTACGGTATGCGCGGCGGCCGTTGGACCGCTTCTCGGGCTTCAGCGTCGGGAACTCCGATTCCCAGTACCGGAGGATATGGCTTTTAAGGCCGGTGAGCGCCGAGACCTCGCCGATGGAGTAAAAAATCTTGTGGCGGTCGCTTAGAAAATCTTCGGCCATGACGTTACCCCCGGCGGCTTAAACCTCCACTTCCAGGGAGAAATCGAGCGCCGGCGCGGAATGGGTTAGCGCGCCTACGGAAATACGCGTCGCGCCCGTGCGGGCGTACGCCGCCACGTTCGACAACTTGACGCCACCCGAGACCTCTACGACGGCGCGGCCGTTTACGGCGATACAAGCGTCGCTCGCGGCGTCGGGGTCGAAGTTGTCGAGCATGATGACGTCGGCTCCGGCCGCTGCGGCTGCTTCCGCCTCCGCGATGGTTTCCACTTCGGCGTAAATCGGCACGCCGCGGCTTCGTTTCTCCTGCGCCCGCCTGATCGCCTCCGCGACGCCGCCGCATAACCTTTTATGGCTGTCCTTGACCATAATACCGTCGTAAAGGCCGAGGCGGTGGTTTTCGCCGCCTCCCGCCCGCACCGCGGCTTTCTCTAAGGAACGCAGGCCCGGCGTCGTCTTCCGCGTATCGAGTATCGTCACCGTTACGTTATCGGCGCGCGCGACGAACGCCGCCGTTAGCGTCGCGATGCCCGAGAGCCGTTGGATGAAGTTCAGCGCTACCCGTTCGCCGGCCAATATGGGGCCGGCGGGTCCTTGCAACCTCGCCACGGCCCGGCCCGCCGAGAATTTGCGGCCGTCCTCGAGCAGGGCGTTGAATATTACGCGGCGGTCAAGGGTACGGAAGACGCGGCGCGCGACGTCGATGCCGAACAGGACGCCGCTGTCGCGGGCGACGACCGCGGCTCGAGCCCGCTCCCCGCTGATGCCGAGCAGCGTCGTCGTAAGGTCGCCCGAGCCCACGTCTTCCTGAAGGGCCCGAGATACGACGTCATCCAAAGCAGATTCGGCCGGCACGGCCAACGCTCCTCAGTTCCCGCTTTCCCGCCCTATCTCCATCATGCGGTCTATCGCCCGTCGGGCGGGTTCGGCGATATCCGGCGGTATCGTTATCTCGTACTGCGTGTTCTTGAGCGCGTCGCGGACGCTCTCGAGTTTGGTCAACTTCATATTCGGGCAAACCGTTTCCTCGGCCACGGGCCAGAAATTTTTCTCGGGGCAACGTTTCTTGAGCGGGTACAACATCCCCTTCTCGGTCCCTATTATGAAGTCGGAGGCGTCCGACTCGGCGCAATATTTTAGCATGCCGCTCGTGGAACGCACGGCGTCGGCCAGTTCGATTACCTCCATCGGGCACTCCGGGTGCACGACGACTTTAGCGCCCGGGTGTTCTCCCTTGGCTTCCAGGACCATCTCCGCGGTGACGCGGGCGTGGGTGGGGCAACAACCCGGCCAGATTATCAAGTCCCGGCCTGTCATCTTGTGCACGTACGCGCCCAGGTGTTGGTCGGGGGTGAATATTATCTCGCGGTCCTCCGGGATGGAAGAAACCACTTTTACGGCATTAGCCGACGTGCAACAAATGTCGGTTACGGCTTTCGTCGCGGCGGTCGTGTTTACGTACGACACGACGACCGCGTCGGGGTGTTCCCCCTTAAGCGCTAAAACGTCCCCCGGCCGGACCATTTGCGCCATGGGGCAATTCGCATCTTGCTCCGGCAAGAGCACCGTTTTTTCCGGGTTGAGCAGCTTCGCCGTCTCGGCCATAAACCGAACGCCGCATAAGACGATGAGGTCGGCGTCGGTTTGGGCCGCGACCTGGGCCAGGCCCAAGGAATCGCCGACGAAGTCCCCTATGTCTTGCACTTCGGCGATCTGGTAGTTATGTACCAGGAAGGCGGCGTTTTCAGCCCGTTTCAACTGCGCCATCTCGGCGAGTACGTCGCTCTTGCGGTCGACGGCCGTGTCTACTTTCATAACGGCGTTATTCTCCCGGCGCCGTTTGGCAGAAAGCCTCCGCCAACGGGCGGTCGGCGTCCACTTTTAACCCGTGCGCCGTTTCGCCTCCGGTTACGAAATATATTTCGCGTAAGCCCGAACCGGCCAATATAGGGTATTTCGCTTTAAATTTTTTCCCTTTAATTTTAACGTCGTATTGAGAATTGCCGTCCGCTATCTTCAAGTTCCCCGCGCCGGTTAAAATCTCCCCCTCGACCTCGAGTACGTAAACCGAGGATTCATCGCGCGTTTGTTCCTCCGAGACGACGTCGAGGTCCGTTATCCCGGCGCTAAAGTCGAACGGCTTTTCGGGGTCGAATTCGGCCATAAAAAACCCCTTCATAGCGCCGTACTCGTTTGCCGGCCGGCGCGCGACGACCACTTTCCGCGGCCCGTCCGCGGTGCGAAACCATAGGTCGACGACTACCAAACCGTTTTCGGGTTCGAATATGTGCGTATCGACTTCGTCCAACCATACGCCGATAATGTCGTCGGTCTCTAGCGTCAAGGTTACTCGTAAGACGCCGGCGGTTTCCCGTTTAAGTTTAATTTTTTTAAATACGATGGAGCGTTTTGAAAAAACCTGGGTGCAGAAAAGCGTCCCCTCGTCGGAAACCACGCAGCCGATACCGGAGTGCGTAAAACGCCGGTCGAGGATGTTTTCCCGATGATATTCGCTCGCGAGCAGGAGTTCGGTGAGTTTGCGGCCTACCTCGTCCGCGTCGGCGGAAGGGGGCACGCTGTTCTCGGACGCCAGGTTCTCGGCGACCGAGATATCCGTCAAACCGGCGCCGTACACACGGTCCAAGGCATCCTTTAAACCGGGCGTCGGCGACTCGTGAGCGAAATAGTAGAGCCGCCTCATCTCGTCGGAATGCTGGCGGGCCGCGGCCGTCAAACCGTCGTCGAACGCAAGCGGGTGTAACCCCGCTTCTTCCCTGACGCGATTGACTTCTTTGAACATCGCTTCCTCGACTTCCGGTATCCCGTGGATTTCGGAAAACAGATCTCGCCGGAAGTCGGCGTCGTCCCCGGCGAACGACGCAGCAGCCGTCAAAGCCGGGACCGCGAACAGGCCGATAACGCGCCAATAAATCGTACGTTTCCCCACTTAAAGGATATTATCACGTAGTTATCATAAACGCAAGGAAAAAACTTGCGTTTCGTCCTATATAATGTTAGAAATTATTGATGATTGCATCGGCTAAACCGCTGGTAGTCGGCCTCACCGGGGCCATCGGCGCCGGGAAGAGTACCGTCGCCGGGCTATTGTCGAAAAAGGGCGTCCCGGTTATTGACGCGGACGCGCTGGGCCGCGACGTCGTAAAGACGTCGGCCCGCGTAAGAGAAGGATTACGGGCCGCGTTCGGGCCTTCGGTATTCACTGCGCGAGGCGACGTCGACCGGGACGCTTTGGCTCGAGCGGCCTTCGCGTCCGAGGAAGCGGCGGCGCGACTGAACGCCGTCGTTCACCCGGCGTTGTGGGAACGTATAAGGCGCGAGTTGGCCGCCCATAAAAACGCCGACGTGGTTGTCATAGACGCCGCTCTTATAGTAGAATGGGGCTCGCCGTTACCCGTCGACTTAGTCGTAGTGGTCGACGCCCCCGAAGACGTTCGTAAGCGACGGTCGCGGGGCAAGTACGGCGAGGAGGATTTCTACGCGCGCCAACGCCGCCAATTCGACGAACGGCGCAAACTCTCCCGGGCGGACGTGGTCGTCGACAACTCCGGGTCGCCGGCGGAACTTGAGAAAAAAGTAGATATTTTGTATCGGGTTTTATTGGAAACCGCTCGTGGGAAGTCGCTCGAGCCTGGGCCGCTGGCTGTTTGAGAGGTTATGCCGTATCTAGTTAAAGTTGAAGGCCGCTTCGCCGCCGCGCACGCGATTCGCGGATACGACGGTTCGTGCGAGAGGATGCACGGCCATAACTTCACCGTAACGGCCGTCGCCGAAGCCGCGACGCTGGATGAGCTCGGGATAGCCGTAGATTTCAAAATAATGAGTAAGCACCTTAACGAGGTACTCGACGTTTTGGACCACCAGAACCTGAACGAGTTGCCCGCGTTCTCGAGCCGCAACGCCACCGCGGAAAACGTGGCGGCTTTCGTCTACGAGAGATTGGCGCCGAAGGTCGAAGCGCTGGGCGCGAAGTTACGCCGCGTCACGGTCGAGGAGTCGCCGAAATATGCCGCGTCGTTCGTCCCGGACCTATAACGCCGTAGTCCTCCTCTCCGGCGGCCTCGATTCCGCGCTCAACCTGGCGCTCGCCCGGCGCTACCGGGGGGCGGCGTTGGCGCTCACCTTCGATTACGGCCATCGCGCGGCGCGAGCGGAGGCCCGCGCGGCCCGGAAACTGTGCTACTTCTACGGCGTCGATAGCCGCGTCGTTCCGTTACCTTGGTTCCGCGAGTTGCTCCCGCGCCGGCTGGTCCAAGCGGGCGCATCCCTCCCCTCTCGGCTTTCGGACGTGGATGCGGTTTGGGTGCCGAACAGGAACGGCGTCTTCGTGGCCGTAGGTGCGGCGTTTGCCGAAGCTCTCGGCGCGCCGGTGGTAGTGGTCGGCTTCAACGTCGACGAGGCGGCCTACTTCCCCGATAACTCGGCGGCGTTCGTGAAGGCCGCGAACGGCGCGCTTCGTTACTCCACAGCCGGCAAGGTTAAGCTCGTGTCGTACACGGCTTCGCTGGGAAAAGAGGCCATCGTGAAAAAAGCGGTTCGTCTCGGCGTACCGCTGAAATACGTATATCCTTGTTACGGCGAGGGCCCGCGGCCTTGCGGACGTTGCGCCTCCTGCCGGCGTACCGCGGCGGCGTTGGAAGCGGCGGGTTATCCCGAGCTACGCGCGGAGATATTCGGCGGCCCGTCGCGGCCGAAATGATTAACGGAAGTATTAACTTCAGGGCGATTTTGATATCTTTGACCGAGAGGACGACGTGGCGTCCGTAAAAACTTATTTCGAACGTACCGAGAGGCCTTACACCGAACTATACGGCCATTTCGCGCTGACGAACTTCGGCGTCGCGGGAGACGCCGTCGTCGCGTTCGTCGGGCCCTGCGACGTCCGGACGGAGAACCTCGTCGACCTCGAGGACGCGCGCGCCGGCGCGAGTATAGTCGCCGCGCGGATGTTGCATTTCGTCGTCGAACACTTCGGCCTGCCGCTGGCGGAAGCTATATGGCGGCAACGCCTGTTGGCCGCCATCGTCCTGGAGGAAGTGCGGCGGCGGGCGCCGCAAGCGCCGCTTCGGCGCGAAGGGGACGACGTCTACGCCGGCGACGGCAAGTTGACGGTCTCCATCGCCACGTCGTCGCCTACGTCGGCGATTATCCACTTCGGCGTCAACGTCGACGGCGCCGGCGCGCCGGTAGAGGTCGCCGACCTGAAGCGGCTTAACGTCGACGCCGAAGAGTTGGCGGCGGCCGTGATGTCCCGGTACGTCGACGAAGTGGACCGCTTCGTCGAAGCGCTAAGCAAAGTCAGGGGCGTATGCTGAAAGGATACATCGACGAAATATTCGTTAGCGTCCAGGGAGAAGGGCCGCTGGTCGGTACGCCGATGCTGTTCATTCGGTTCGGCGGGTGCCAGGCGGCGTGCGAGCACTGCGACACGCCCCGCGCGCGTACGCAGATGTCGCAATTCCCCATTCACGGCCCCAACGCCAGAGCCGTGGCCAACCCGGTGAAAGTCGTCGACCTTACTACCCACGCGGTGCCCCTTCTGCGGGGCCTACCTTTCCTCGCGATCACGGGCGGCGAGCCGCTCGAGCAACCCGGCTTCTTATCGCTCCTTTTGACGCGCCTTTCCAAGACGGGCAAACGCGTTTTGCTCGAAACCCGAGGGTACCATCACCGCGAGTTGGCGGAGGTAATACCGAGGGTCGACGTCGTCGCCGTGGACGTAAAGCTGCCGTCGTTCTCGGGGCGGCCCTTACCGGTCGCCGCGACCAGGGACTTCCTCAAGGTCGCCGGACAGAAGACGTGCTACGTGAAAGCGGTGGTGGGCCCGGATACGGGCGAGGGAGAGGTTATGGAAGCGGCCCGCCTCGTCGCGGACGTTAACGGCGACATCCCGTTCGTAATCCAACCCCGTAACGACGAGAAACCTCCTCCCCCGGGCGAGGCGGAGCGGCTGCTCGTGCTCACGGCCCAGCTCACGACGCTCCTTGCCGACGTCCGCCTTATACCGCAAATACATCGCGTACTGGGTTTAAGGTAAACGCAAACGAGTGGTTAAAAAGGCGCCCGTCGCCGGGCGCCTTTTGCGTAGTACGGTGCGACCTAAAGGTCCTTTAACATAACGTCGGCGTCTTCGCCGTCGAAGTAATAACGCGCCTGCCGCGCTACCTTTTTAAAACCGAATTTTTCGTAAAGGTTTACGGCGGCGCGATTGCTCGGCCGCACTTCTAAAACGACCCGGCGGCAGCCGCGACGGCCGGCTTCTTCGATCGCGTCCTTCACCATCGTCGCCCCGTATCCCCGCCGGCGTTCCCACGCCGCGACCGCGACGTTCAGCAGATGGGCCTCATCGGCGCAAATCCATAAATCGTAGTAGCCTGCCACCCGCCCCTCGAGCGATAAAATTTTAAACGTCGCCAAATCGTTCTCGATTTCGCCGTAGAGGGCGCGTTCGGGCCAGGGACAGGGAAACGCCGCTTTTTCGATGGCGCTTATCGCCGGCACGTCGCGCGGCTCGGCAAGCCTTAGCGTGGTTATCACACCTGCCCTCTTTTAAGGTAGTACGGCCGGAGGGTCGCGACGTCGTCGGGGCCGCGGCGTTCGAACGCCCGAGCGCCCAAACGACCCAATACCGCGGCGTCGGGCCAGACCTCGAGCCAACGGCCCGCGGGCCGCGCTCGACGGAGCCAGGCCGCCGGCGGCGACACCGGACCCGCGTATACGTCGTACGGTAAGGTCGCTAACGTAAGCTCGTCCCCTATGTCGGGGGCGAGGATTTCCTTCGGGTAAGGAGGCGCGCTGTCGTAGACGGCGTAAAAATAAAAACCGCCCCGCGCGTCCGACACCGTTACCACGGCGCCGTCGCCGGGCGCCGCGGATGCGACCGCCGCGAGCGAGGATATGGCCACGAGCGGAAGGCCGGTGACGAACGCCAAACCTTTGGCCGCGGCCATCCCGACCCTGAGGCCCGTAAACGACCCGGGCCCGCCGGCGGTTACTATCAAATCCGCTTCCGCCGCGGGCCAAGCTTCCTTCTCCAACTCCCGGAGCGCGGGCATCAAAACGCGCGATAAACGCCCCTCGGCGTCGATGCGGCGCGCCGCTTCGAAAGACGACGACGCGTCCACGAACGCCACCGAGGCGCGCGTGGTGGACGTTTCTAAAGCGACTACTCGCAAAATAGGCCCTCGAGCCGGCGCCGGAGCTTCGGCGCTACCGGCCCGTCCAACTCCAAACCTATCCGCCGGCGTTTCTTGTCGACGATTTCGAAATACAGTTTTATTAAAAGGGTGCCTTTACCCCAAAAGCGGGGCGGGAGGTGCGAGCTCCATTCCACGGCCACGATTCGTTTGTCGTCCAGGTAATCATCCCAGCCGAGGCCGGCGGCCTCCGTGGCGTCGAGCCGGTACAAGTCCGCGTGGACCAGCGGGCCGTACTCCCTCACGAGCGTGAAGGTCGGGCTCCGCGCCTCTTCCGTCGCCTTTAACCCGCGGGCCAAACCTTTCACGAACGTCGTTTTGCCCCCGCCCAGGTCGCCGTCCAATAGAAGGACGACGCCGGGCGGCAGCGTAACCGCGAGCCGTTCGGCGAGCGCCGCGGTCGCACGGGGGGAAGCGGTAACCACTTCTCGCACGGCGTCTACTTCCCCACCTCCCGCTGCAGCTTCAGGAGGTGCGACCGGAAAGGTTGGAACAGGTTGTCCTTCGCGGCTCTGTCGTAGTCGGGGTACGTCCAAGGCAGGGTCGCGAAGGCGCCGTCGCGATAGATGAGCTCGACGACGGCGTATATACCGCCGCGGAGGTAAACCGCTTGCGGCAGCGGTTTGGTAGTCGCGAGAACCAGTTGTAAAGCCGAGATGTATCCGGGGTCGAGGTTGACTCGTCTTTCGCCCGCTCGCCGCCATCGGTCTTCCAGCGCGACGCCGGCCAACTTGTAATCGGCGAGGGCGGACGCCGGGACAAGATGGGTGCCGGCGCACCAAAAACGTATAAGGCCGGGGCCCATTCCTTTCCGGTAGTAGTCCGTAAAGTCGAAAGGTATGCGGTCCGTCTCTCGCGCGGTCTCGAAGATTTCGTCGTTCGCGGCCCGGACGACGTCGTCGAGCGATACGCCGGCCGCTGCTATTACGCCTAAAACCGGAAGGACCGCGGGCTCTTTTCCCATATTGCATAAAAGGCGCGCCGTCCGACGCGCCCGAGCCGGCCGCGGGGACGCGGCGCCGACACTATATTATAAATTATATCACTTATTCGTTATAAGATAATTGAAGACTTGGATAGCTACCCGGCCGTGGCCATATTGCTTTCGCCAATCGAACGTGCTGAAAGCGACGAAGCCGCGGCCGTACGCGAAGCCGATGAGCAGCGGCGCGTTGCCCCGCGTGCCGGAGGAGGTCTCGACGTCGCCGCTGACGAAAACGGTACCGGTTGTATCGTCCGGTATGGCCCAATTGCCCAGGTCATACTTTAATCGCCACTTCGAAATCGTCGCGTACTTTCTTAAGTCGGCGTCGACGAAAACCCCATCCACGTCTTGCCCCGGTTTGCCTATCTCCGGGTCGGCCCGCCAAGTAACCTTCCCCGGCCACGCGGCTTTGAGGAACGGCCACGCTCGGTCGGACGTTATCAGTAGCCCTCCTTCTTCGACGAACGAGCGCAGGTTCGTTATAAAGGCCTCCTCCTGAGCCGGCGTCAGGTCGACGCCGCTGTTCAAGCAAAGTATGTCCGCGTCCCGCAGGGGGTTTTGGTTTCCGGCGAAGGCCTCCGCGCGTACGGTTTTATACAGGTAGCCGAGGTCGGCGAAGAGCGCTCCCATATCGTCGTAACGGCCCGGGACGTTAAAGAAGGTGCCGACTCGAGCCGGAGCCAGCAGCACTTCGACGTCGGCGGCTGAATAACCGTCGACGACGTCGACGTGGAAGCCGGTTTTTAAAAAGCCGTTCGGTGAGGTCACGTTGATGCGGTATAACCCGTCCGGGATACCCGCTATCGCGAAATAACCCGTCGCCGACGTAACGGTTTCGCCGTAGTAGCCCCCCGCCTTGAGGTCCGCAACGACCACTTCGGCGCGGTAGGCCGGCGTCCGACCGTTGGGGGCATAAATATTGGCCGCCACGCCTTCGACTTTACCTAGAAATAGGTTGCTGCGGCAAGCCAGCGCGGCCAGCAATAACGTAATATAGAGCGTCTTTTTTACCATTGGCATCGGAAAGCCGGTACTCCCATCTCGGCCAGCTCCCGGGCTAAAAACGCGCGAATCTCCGAAGCCGACGTCATCCGGACCGCCTGCTCGGCAACGTAGCGCGCGTCGACGTACCGGGCGGTTCTTAAGACTATTTTAATATCGGGAACCGAGGCCGGGCTCGCGCTGAACTCGTCGAAGGAAAGGCCCAGTAAAAGTATAGCCGCTTTGGGGTCGGCGATCATTTCGCCGCATACGCCCACCCATATGCGGTTGCGGTGGGCCGCGTCGGCGGTGGTTTTTATAAGTTTCAATACCGCGGGGTGAAAGGGCTCGTAAAGATAGGCGATCTTTTCGTTGCCCCGGTCGACCGCTAAGGTATATTGGATCAAGTCGTTAGTGCCCAAGCTGAAGAAGTCGCACTCCTGGGCCAATAGGTCGGCGTCGAGCGCCGCCGACGGGACTTCGACCATGATGCCCACTTCGAGCGCCTCGTCGACAAAACGCCCTTCCCGCTCCAGCTCGCGCCTGACGTCCGCGAGAATCTCTTTGGCGGCGCGCAACTCCCCCACGTCGGAGATCATGGGGAACATAACTTTTATTCTTCCGTACGCGGTAGCCCGTAAGATGGCGCGAAGTTGCGTCCGAAATATATCCTGGCGTTTCAAACAAAACCGTATCGCACGTAAGCCGAGGAAGGGGTTGAGCTCGCGCGCCACTTCCGGAAAGGATAAAAACTTATCGCCGCCGATGTCGATAGTCCTGATAATGCAGGAGTGGGGGAAGGAAGCCTCCGCCGCTCTCCGGTACGCTTCCAGCTGTTCTTCCTCGGAGGGGAGGTCGCTCCGGTGCAGGAACAAGAACTCCGTACGGTAAAGGCCGATGCCGTCGCAGCCGTGCCGTCGTACGGCTTCCAGTTCCGGCAAAAGCTCGATGTTTGCCGAAAGCTCTATCCGATACCCGTCGAGCGTCGTCGCGGGGAGCTCCGCCAGGCGGGCGCGACGTTTTTTTTCCTCCAGCAATTCGCGCGTTAGCTTCTCATACCCCGCCGTGACTTCGTCGCTCGGGCTTACGATAACGCGGCCGCTTATGCCGTCCACGACGAGGTTGTCTCCCGCGCGGACGTAGCCGACTACGCCGCTGGCGCCCACTACCGCCGGCACTTCCATACTACGAGCCATAATCGCGGTATGGGAAGTCCGGCTCCCCACTTCAGTCACGATCGCGCGGACTTTATCGCGCGGCAGCGCGGCCGCGTCCGAGGGCGGCAGGTCGTGAGTTACGAGTATCGAATTCTCGCCCAGGTCCTCGAACAAGCGGTAAGCCACGCCCAGGAGGTTCATTACGACGCGGTTGCCGACGTCGCGTAAATCCACGGCGCGTTCTCGGAAGTACGGGTCCTCCATAGCCTCAAAGACTCCCAACATATCGTCGAGCGCCGTTTTGAACGCGTACTCGGCCGATACCTCCTCTTCACGGATCTTTTCTCGGGCTTTCTCGGTCAACATCTCGTCGTCCAGGACTAACATATACGCGTCCAATATTTCGGCCCGTATCGACGTCTCGTGTTTCTTGACCTCGTCCCGCAGCGACGCGAACTCGTCGCGCGTAAAGGCGAGGGCCCGCGCCAGTCGCGCTTGCTCCGCTTCGACCTCGGCCGGGGCTATCTCACGTTGCTCCACCGTAAGCTCGCGCGGAGCTACGACGAACGCCCTGCCCAGCGCCACGCCGCCGCTTACCGGAATGCCCGAAAACTCTTTCACGTCAGTTCAGTCGAGGGTCCCGTTTTCCAAAAACGATTTGAGCTGTTCGCACGCCCGTTCTCCGTCCGGGCCGTCCGCCTCCAAGTAAACCGTTTCGCCCCGGGATATCGCCAACATCATGACTCCCATGATGGATTTACCGTCGACGCGTTCGCTGTTCTTCTCCAATATTATTTCGGCCTCAAACTTACGGGCCAGTTTTACGAACGACGCCGCGGGCCGCGCGTGCAAGCCGTACTTCTGCCGAACCGTTACTTTTTTTCGAGTCGCCGCCATATTACTTACGCCGTTATCGCTCCCACGACCGTCGCGGCCGCGGCGACGATGTACCAACATAACCCCGGCCTAATCCCCAAGCTCTGGACTATTACCGAAGCGAACACGGCTATCCCTACGGCCGCCGCGGCTCCGTAACCTCCTAAACCGGCATGTGCCACGCGCCATATTACGGCCACCGTGAATGCCCCCAGAAGAAACGACGCCGCGATTTTTACGCCCACGGCGAAACGAGGTAGGCGGAGCATTTTAAGATAACTCGTTACCCGGCGACCGAGCCTCAAACCCACGTGGAAGAGCTTTACCCTCGTCCAGAAGTGGAAGACGTTATATACGGCCAGCGCCGAAATCGCGCCGACGAAGGCGTAGCTCGGCAGAGCGCCGTAAAAAACGAGCGCCACCAAAGCCGCCGCCGGCATCAAGCCGGTCCAGAACAGGTCGTCGCCCAGCGCGCCCAACGCCCCCATCATAGCTTTCTTTATATGCGCGACCTCGCCGTCCACCCCTTCGCCGCCGCGCAGCTCGACGTGCGCTACTACGCCCAGGATACAATTCGCGAAGTACGGCTGCGTATTAAAAAAGGACAGGTGTCTTAGCACGGCCTCGCGCCGCTCTTCGGGCGTACGGTATAACTTCTTTATCACCGGCCATAACGCGAATAAAAAGCCCAACGACAACATACGCTCGAAGTTGTTCGTAGCCTGGATGAACAGCGAGCGTATCACCATCTCCGCGCGCATACGACGCGGTAACGAAACCTCGGCCGGTTGTTTTGTACGTCTCATATTACGAACGCGAATATGGCCGCGACGGCGGCCGCGACGGCCGCGCCGACGCCGAAGGCCGCTATGTTTCGGCCTTTCCAGTACACCTTCAACGCGGCTCCTATGCCCACGGCGGGCGAAACGGCAAACGCGAACGCCAAACCTCTATACCAGCTCGGCGTGAGGTGTTTTAGCGTCAACGTTAGTATTATCGAACCGACGAACGTCGCCGCGAGCAATAGAAAAAAGTCTTTCAGGAAAAAGTTAGCCACGCCCTTTACGACCGCGCCGCCGAGCGCGAGCGGCCTCCCGTCCAGCAGGTCGTTCTCGCTCCGGTGCAGGACCCCGACGTTACGGCTTTTTATCCAAAAGTCCAATCTACCGGCTAACACGCCGACCGGTATCGCGAGGCACGCCGCGGCTACCGCTCGAGCCGGCAAAGGCGCCGCCCCCGGCCCGGCTAAACCCACCGCGGCGATAGCCGTAATCGGCGCGCTCGGCGGAACGTACGCGCCGACGGGGATTTGACCCAACCATAAGAGTTGGAACGTCAAGGCTACCCAAACGCCCAATAACGGCTCGCCGACTATGTAGCCCACTAAGACGGCGCCTACCGCCGGTTGCGCCAACATGAATTGCCCCACGGCAATATTATCCAACCCCAAGAGAGCGCCGACGAATGCGACGCAAATCGCCCGTTCCGCGCACGCCAGTACGACGGACCCTTCCAACATACGCTCAGCTAACCTTCAGCGCGACGCTACTTTCGAGGCTGCTCACACCCGCGGGTAGCCGCCGCCAAAAGAAAAAAGACGAGCCTTGGTAAATTTTTTCGAGGCCGCACTCCGAGCGATTGACGGTATATATCGGCGCGTGCCAAAGCGCGTACGCGGGCTCGAACGCTATAACCATTTCCCATTCCGCGAGGCGGTCGGCGATTACGAACGCCTTATCGGCCCGAGCCCCGAAGACGTTATTACACCCATATATTTCCCGGCTTCTAACAAACGCGTGGTCAGGCGATTCGGATTTAATATTTAAAGTCAATTCTACGCCGAAGATCGAGGTTTTGGGCAATTCCGTATTGATTACGTAGTTTAGCGTGAGACCCCGCTCGGCCAACGATATTGTTTTATCCAAGCCTAATATCCGGACGTCGCCGGCCTCTATCGCGCCGCCGACGCGCCATGCGCCGCCGTTTCGTACGGGTTTGCCCCACGAGAACGGAACGAACTCGCTCGCGCCCTCGGCCGCGTACGCCTCGGCATCCGTCTCGCCGTCGAATAGGCGTTCCAGAAACAGCCTTTTAAGATGGCGGTCGTAAACGAGATAACGTTCGAGGCCGGATTCCTTGGCGCCGCGCGGCGCATGTATCGTCTTCGCCCCGCCGGCGTCGTCGCACACGGTGGCCGCCAGGTCGTCGTGGTAAGGTTCGGGCCGCCTGGCCGGAACGTCGGTCAAGACGACCGGCGGTTCGCGGCGGGTGAACTCCACCGCCGCTAAACCCCGCGAACTAAGCACCGCCACGACGTTTTCGTTTTTCAAGATGATTTCAACGACGCCGTCGGCGTCCAAGTCGCCTACTTCTTCGCTCTCCAACGTCCCTAAACAGCGGTCGAGCATCGCTTCGGCGCGGACGAGCTCATTTTTAACGCCTCGCCGAATATGCGGCAGGTAGAAGCCGCCGAAGACGCCGTGCCAATAGGCGTCGTTAGCTTCCGCCCGCCACAAATGGCGTCGGACGCGCTCCGCTTCCGCGGCCGGCAACCGGTCGTTCTCTTCTACGCGCCGACTTACTTCCTGGACCCGCTTGTGGAAGAAATTTACTTCGGGGTACTTCTGGAAAAAGGAACGAAACCCGCTTCCCGTGACCAAATCGCCGTCGGCGCCGTCGGCCGCGAAGTCGGGCCCTAGTCGTTGGAGGCGTCGTTGTGTACCGGTCGGCAGCGCCCAGCGCGTCATCTCGCGGTACGACGTTGCCGGAAGGTACGCGGGGCCCGCGGCCGGTACGGCCGCGACGGCCTCACCCAACGTGGCCGCGCGGAGCCAATCGTTATGTTCCTCCAACGCCCCGAAGAAATCGTCCAACCAACCGTCTTCGTAACAGAGTTTATAAGTCCCCGGCCACTCGCCGAACTTTTCCCCGTCGTCGGCCAGGCACGCCATTTGGGCGCCCGTCTCGTATAGTTTTCGTAGGTAGCCCACGACCTCGTTTACGGGCGCGAACGGGACCATATACCGCAGCCGTTCCGAAATCGGGCACGTCGTTAACGTCGCTCCCTGGTGTTCGGCCAACCACGGGCGGTCGAGTCGGTCCGCGGCTATCCCGGCGGCGCGGAAGTGCCAATCGTCCAAGGCCGCGAAGCGCACGCCGACGTCGGCCAGTATCCGCGGGACGTGCGGTTCGTAAACTCGTTCGGCAAGCCACATTCCCCCGACCTCCGCGCCGAAAACTTTCTCCAATTTGTCGACGTACGCGACGATAGAACGTTTGACGTCGTGTTCGGGCGCGACCGGTGCGAGAGCCTCGTAATACGTACCGGCCAGTATTTCACATTGCCCCCTCGCGACCATTTCGCGAATCGACGCTACGGTATGCGCCGCCTCGGCCTCCATCCACTCCAGCAAGGCTCCGGATATGTGGAGCGAGAACTTGACGAGAGGATGGCGCTTCGCAGTTTGGAAAAAGGGTCCGTAGGCACGTTCGTGAACGCGCGCCACGACCTCCGGGAAGTTGCCGAACGGTTGATGGTCGTGGACGGCGAACGCGAAGACGAGCCGCTCGTCCCGCTCCCCGAGTCCCGCGTTTACCGCTGAAACCCGGCCGTTCATAGGTCGCGCGGCAGCTTCGAAATGACCTCTACCGGCCGGGCTTGGGGTACCATCTGGAAGTAAACCCGGACATTACGGGCCGCGAGTTCGCAAAGCGCCCGGCAGTCCTCTTCGTCGACCGATAAACCTTCCATGATTTGCCGTTTACCCGGGCCGAAGTGCATTCCGCCGACGTTTAACTTCTCGATTTTAACGTTCATATCCAGGAGGCGGAGGGCGTCGGCCGGCGTTTCGAAAAGTACGATGGCGGAGCGTTCGGCGAAAGCGTCGCCGTTGAGCTTCGCCGCCGCTTCCCGGGGCCGGAGTACTTCCACTTTGACGTCCGCCGGTGCGCCCATCTCCATCATCGTGCGCGCCAATTCGTCGTCCGCTACGCGGTCGCTGCATACGAGGATCGAATTAATTTTAAGATAACGCCCCCACCCCACGACGACCTGGCCGTGTATCAACCGGTCGTCCACCCTGTATAAAAGAACGCCCATTTTTTAGCGGACGGTCGACCTCGGTTAACGGAGTTTTTCGGCCAGTACGGCTCGAACGTCGACGATGGATTTCCTGCCGGCCTTAACCATTTTGGCTACTAAGTCCTTAAATTCGTAGAGGTCGCGGTCTATGGACGCTTCCAGAACCATGGGGAGGTTAACGCCCGTTATAACGGCGACTTGTCCCGGTTCGCTCTCGCTCACGAGCCGCGCTGCGACGTTCGAACAGGAGCCGCCGAACATATCGACCAATACGAGGATTTGTTGGGCGCCTCCGCGCTCGAGCTCTCGCCACGCCGTTTCGATCTCTCGCTTCAGGTCGTCGAGGTTCTGGTCGTTGCGCAGCCCCACCGCCCGGAGCAAGGGTACGCGCCCCATAATCATAGCCACCGAATTTATCAGCTCCTCGGCTAACGCGCCGTGGGCGACTATCATAATCCCGGTCATACTTTTCCTCTTTTGCGTAACTCGTAATCGGCCGCGATCTCGGCGCGTAATTTATCGTTGAAAACCCGGGCTGCGTCGAAGCCGTAACGTTTCAATAGATAGTCCAACGCCGCTACCTCCACGAGGGACGAAATGTTTTTGCCCGGTACCACCGGGATAACGATAAAGGGGGCCTCGACGCCGAGGATGTTGACGACTCGTCTGTCGAGCCCCGTGCGGTCGTACTCCTCCTTGGGGTTGAGCGGTTCAATTTTCACGACGAGTTCTACGTTTTTTGACGTGCGTACGGCCCGTATGCCGAACAGTTGCTTGACGTTCAGTACGCCCAGGCCGCGGATTTCGATGTGTTCCCGGATATTCTCCTTGGTGTCGCCGACGAGCTCCCCCGTTATGCGACGGCGGACGTGCACTACGTCGTCCGCTACGATGCGGTGGCCGCGGGCGATTAAATCCAGGGCGCATTCGCTTTTACCCACCCCGGCGGGCCCTAGAATAAGGACGCCGACGCCGTAGACGTCGAGCAGGTCGCCGTGAAAGGCCAAGCGGGGCGCGAACTTGTCGCGAAGGTAATCCGAGAGGAGCGCGATTACGTCGGTAGTCCGGCGCCGGGAGACGGCTACCGGTATACCCCTGTTACGCGCCGCTACCTTTAACGCCGGCGGCGGCCTTCTCCCGCGCGCCACGACGAAACACGGTAGGCCTTCGAACGAAGTGATTTTTTTAAAAATCTCGGAGCGCCGCTGTTCATTTAAACTAGCCAGGTACGAGAGCTCCGTCATACCGAGGACCTGAACCTGGCGGTACGAAAACCGGTCGAAGTAGCCCGTGATGGCCAAACCGGGCCGGTTGATTTCCGTACCGCGGACGTGCCGGTCGAAGCCGCCGTTATCTTCGAGGGAGGATAGCTTAAGGGTTTTCTCCGTCTCGATGAGCATTTCGCCGACCTTAACGCCGACGGGCGGCTTCGTGCCGCCCAGAGATAATTCCTCGACGTTGGCCGTTTCCTTTCGGCGTTTCGCCATCGGGGGATTAAACCTCTTCCTCTTTAATCACCGCCAGTACGTCATCCGACGTTTTCGCCTCCAAGAGCCTCTTGCGGACGGCTTCCTTCTTTAAGAAGCGCGAGAGCTTGGCCAGCGCCCGCAAGTGCTCGCTATCGGTGGGCGCGCACAGGAGGAAGAACAGGTGTACGGGTTTCTCGTCGAGCGCTTCGAAGTCGATGCCCTCCGAGGAGCGGGCGAATACGGCAACCAATTCTTTTACGATGTCGGGATGACCCTGGCGGGGGTGCGGTATCGCGGCGCCGTTCTCGAATCCGGTACTGCACAGGTTTTCCCGCTCCCGCACCGCTTTTAAGATCGCTAATTCGTCGCTTATTTTGCCGGTCCCGGCGGCGAGCGCGACGAGCTCGCGGAGGGCGCCGTCTTTATTCTGCGCCTCTATCTCCATTTTTATCCCGCTGGGGTCGACGAAATCCGATATCTTCACGGCGAAGCCACCTCACATCTTTGCTCGCCCGAACGGCGGATTATCGGCACGGGTACCGGTGCTAAGGTTCTATCAGGCCGATATTGCCGTCGCGGCGATGGTAAATGACGTTTACCTCATCCGTCTCCGCGTTCTTGAAAACTAAAAAATCTCGACTCATAAGGTCCATTTCCATGACCGCTTCCTCCACGGTCATGGGTTTTACCGGTATTCTATCTACGCCGACTACGACGCGAGTGTCCTGTTCCCCGGCCATAGCGCGGTGGTCGTAAACCGTCATGACGGCTTCGTGGGTTTTTCCGGGACGCGCCGCTCGTCGGCTCTGGATCCTACTGCGGTATTTCCGTATCTGCTTTTCTATCTTGCTGCAGGCCATATCTATGGAGGAGTACATATCGGCGGTGTTGCCTTCGCCCCTGATCGTCAAATGGTCGGCCGCGATAGTAATCTCGGCGATATGATGGTACCTCTCGATCCTCAGCGTTACGACGGCGTCCTGGACATCTCTGAGCCTTTTGGTTATTTTGTTTATCTTTTTCTCGATATAATTTTTCATCGCGTCCGTAACGTCGACGCGCTTCCCGGTAATCTGTAACCCCACGTATGCTACCTCCGACTAGTAAGTAATATTAAGGCAGCGGAGCGTGAAAACCGACCCACCTCGCACGTAGTTTACCATAACCGCGGTGTTTTTTTCAAGAAGAGCCGGATTCCCCCCGGCCGTTTTTTACGCGGCGATAGATATTCCCGGCCCGGTACGAGGAGCGTACGTACGGGGCGCACGCCGCGGCCGAGAAACCCATGGCTCGCGCCGCCGCCTCCAGTTCCTTAAAACCCCGCGGGTCCCAGAACCGGGTTACCGCTAGTTGGTTCCTGGTCGGCCTGAAGTACTGCCCTATCGCTACTATCGAAACGCCGGCCGAACGCAAATCCCGCAAGACGGCGTACACCTCATCCTCTTCTTCGCCCAGGCCCACCAGTAAAGCCGATTTCGTCAATACGCCGGATTCCGCCGCCCACGCCAACACCTCGAGCGAACGCTTATATTCGGCTCCCGGCCGAACGCCGGGGTACAGGCGCGGTACGGTCTCGACGTTGTGGCCAAAAACCGCTATGGGCGCCGACGACACGAGGTCGACGGGTCGGCGCGCGCCGGCGAAGTCCGGGGCCAATACCTCGACGTCGGCGGAGGGCAACGCCGCGCGGATGGCTTCGACCGCCGCACGTATGTGTTCCGCCCCGCCGTCGGCCAGGTCGTCGCGGGTGGTAGACGTCACGACGACGTATTCCAGCTCGAGCGCGGCCGCGGCCCGGGCGACTTTTTCTGGCTCCCGCGCGTCGAGCGGCTTGGGCCCGGGCGACACCGAACAGAACCGGCAGTCGCGCGAACAGCCGGGCCCCATAAGCAAAAAAGCGGCAGTTCTGTCCTCCCCCATACAACGGCCGCGGTTCGGGCACCGGGCCTCTTCGCACACCGTATTCAGGTTCGCGACGGCGCGCCGCGCCGGCCCCCGGCCGACGCGTTCGGTTACGGGCCGCCTAAGCCACGCGGGAATGCGTTCGCTCTCGTGCGTATGCACAGCTTAAGGCTTGTGCGTGGCCAAGCCCTGCCAGTCCTCCAACGCTTCCGCGACCAACTCGGCGTACGTCGGGTGTACGGCTATGAATTCGCCCAGCTCGGCTACGGTCGCGTTGCACGCCATCGCCGCGGATACGATTTGGACGACTTCCGCGGCGCCGTGGCCGACGACGTGGGCGCCCAATATTTTTCCGTCCTCTTCCGCGGCCAGGACTTTAAAGAAGCCGTCGACGAAGCCGTCGGCGCGCGGGCGCCCGAGCGCGCGGTAGTCGGCCTTCCCCTCGCGCGCGGCGACGCCGCGTTCTCGGGCCTGGCTCGCGTTCAGGCCCACGCCGGCCGCCTCCGGCTCCGAGAAGACGGCCCAGGGTACGCGGTCGTAGTTCATCTCTTTGCGGCCGCCCAGCATGTTCTCCACCGCTACCAGGCCTTGCCGCGTCGCGACGTGCGCCAACATCGGGCCCCCGGCCGCGGCGTCGCCCGCCGCCCAAATACCTTCGGCCGTGGTCGCCATCGTGGGGGTCGTTTTAACGCGGCGACGTTCGCTCTCCACGCCCACCGGGCGGAGCTCCTCCTCTTCGATATTCCCCTGCCGCCCCACGGCGACCAGCGCCCGTTCCGCCTCGAGAACGCGCCCGTCGGCCAGATGGACGGCGACGCCGTCGCCGCGTTTTCCCAGGTTCTCTACCTTAGCGCCCACCATTACCTGGATGCCGGCACGTTTCAAAAGGCCGGCGAGGCGCCGCGCGACGTCCGCGTCGAGCCCCGGGAGCAGCTGCGACATCATCTCCACCACGGTTATTTCTGCGCCGCGACGCCGGCATATAGCGGCCCACTCGAGCCCTATGGCGCCGCCCCCTACGACGACGAGGCTTTTGAAATCCAGCGGCGAATCGACGAGGTCGTCGCTCTCCAGGACGAGCCGGTGGTCGACCGGCATCGCCGGAAGGGACAGCGTGACGGAACCGGGCGCGTACAATATCCCCTTCCGCGCTCTTAAAACCGTCTTCGCGTCGCCCTCGACGACGACCTCGCGGTTGCCCGCCAGGCGGCCCCGTCCCCGGACGAGCTCCACGCCTCGCCTTTGGAATAGGAATTCGATTCCGGCGACGAGCTCGCCGACCAACCTGTCCTTATCGGCGACGGCGTCGCTCCAGGAGCGAGTACCGGCGGCGCTGCGCCGGCAGTAAAACTTCGTCGGGATGCAACCGACGTTAAGGCAAGTCCCGCCCAGCCGGCCTTCCTCTATTAAAACGACGTCGGCGCCCAGGCGGGCGGCGCGTATCGCGGCCGGGTAGCCGGCGGGGCCGCCGCCCACGACGACTACGTCACACTCTCTTCTTTCTGCCATATTTGCCCGGGATTTTTAACCCTCGGCGGTACTTCGCGACCGTCCGCCTCGCGACGCGAACGCCGCTTTTGGATAGCTCCGCGGACAGTTCTTCGTCCGATAGGGGTGCGTTCTTGTCCTCGTCTTCGATAATATCTTCCAGCACGGCTTTAGCGCGTTCTACCGATACCGAGCCCTCGGCCGCCGAAACGCGTCCGGTGAAGAAGTACTTCAAGAGGTAAACGCCCGGGGGCGTATCGGCCACTTTTCGGGCGACGGCGCGGGAAACGGTGGAGACGTGGAAACCGACTTGCTCCGCGACCTCTTCCATCGTAAGGGGTTTCAGGCCGGGTTCGCCGATGAGCAGGAACTCGCGTTGGCGTTCGAATATGGCGGCTACCACCCGCTCGAGCGTACGCCGCCGTTGGTGCAGCGCGCGTATGAACGACGCCGCGGCCGTCAAACGGTTCTTCAAAAAGCGAACGGTTTCCTGGTCCGGGTCGCCGTCGCCCGCCAGCAACGCGCGGTAGCGCGGGCTTATATACAACCGGCCTACCCTGTCGTCCATTAGCGTAATTTCGACGTTTCCGGCCACGAGCTCGAGGCGAACGTCGGGGATTAGCGACGGGTTCGTTTCGCCGCCGAAAGCCCTGCCCGGGCGAGGCTCGAGGCTCGTGATGAAATCTATGGCCTCTTCGACTTCGGCCGGCGATACTTTGAGTCTCGCGGCAAGCTTCGCCGGCGAATCGGTCACGGTTCGGTCTAAATACTTGTCTATTATCACCCCCGCGAGCGGCGGTGCCGCTTCGCCGGCCTCTTCGTACTGCAGAAACAGCGCTTCTCTAAGGTCGCGCGCACCCACGCCCCGGGGCTCGAGCTTTTGGACGATTTCGGTCAGGACCCGTTCCGCGCTGCTCGCCTTAACGCCTATTTCTTCAGCGATGGAGGCGATGGGCACCCTTAAATATCCGTCGCGGTCGAGCGCGGAGATAATGTACGCCGCCGCTTCGAAATCGGAGTCGCTCACGCCCGATACTTCGAGCTGACGGACGAGATTCTCCGCCAGCGTAACGGGGGGCTCCGCGGCCGCCGCGAATTGGTCGAACTCTTCCTCTCTCTCGTTAAAATAATCGTCGCGCGACGCGTTCTCGAAGTAATCCTGCCAGTCGATATTCTCCACGCGCTCGCTGAGCGACGGCCGCGGCCTCTCGGCGGCGTAAAGGCCCGGTTCCCACTCTAAAACGGGGTTGGCCTCCAATTCTTCTTCGATAGCGCCCTCGACTTCCAGGTTGTTCAACGTGAGGAGGCGAAGCGACTGCTGGAGCCGCTGCGATATGATTTGGCGTTGTTCCAGTCTTTGGGTGATTTTCATATCGACCGCTTAGCGTCGGCGCCGCTACATACGGAATTTCTCGCCCAAATAAATTTTACGCGCGTCGGGGTCGTTGATAAGCTTTTCGGCGTCGCCCGAAATTAGTATCTGGCCTTCGAACATTATGTAGGCGCGGTGGGTTATCTCGAGGGTTTCGCGGACGTTGTGGTCCGTAATGAGAATTCCCAGGCCGGCCTTCTGCAGCTGTAAAACGATGTTCTGGATATCCTCCACCGCGAGGGGGTCGATGCCGGCGAACGGTTCGTCCAACAAGAGGTACAGCGGTTCCGACGCGAGCGCACGCGCTATTTCAACGCGCCGGCGCTCGCCCCCCGACAGCGTATAGGCTTTCGCCTTCAGTAGGTGGTCCACCCCCATCACCTCGAGCAGCTCCCGGGCCCGGCTGCGGCGCTGACGCGAATTCCCGCCCATAACCTCGAGTATGGCCAGTATGTTCTCCTCGACGCTCAGTTTTCTAAAGATCGAAGGCTCTTGGGACAAATAACCTACGCCCCGCCGCGCGCGTTTGTACATCGGCAGCCTGGTCAATTCCTTCGAGCCCAGGAATATCCTTCCGGCGTTGGGTTTAATTAGGCCGACGATAATATAAAAAGTGGTCGTCTTTCCGGCGCCGTTCGGACCCAGCAGGCCCACTATTTCCCCCGGTTTAACGTCGATGGATACGTGGTCCACGACGCGCCGCCCCGAATAGACCTTAATCAGGTCCTCGGTCCTTAGAGCGGCGTCGGCCTTTTTGGCTTCGGCCGTCCGAGACGGCGAGATGACTTTCCTGACCGCCTCTTCCGACGCGACTTTAACCACCGGAGCCCTCACTTTCTTTAGCGGCCGGCGTTTCTTCGGTAAAATAGGAACCGCGCGCGCGGCCTAAAACGACGATGCGACGCACCTCCCGCGCCGAAACGAAAACTGAAATGCGGTCGCCCGCCGTCTGGGTTACGCCGCTCCTGCCCTCGGCTTTGGCCGGACGGTATACGCCTTCCGCGTTGCCCTCCACGATAATTTTTTTAACGTCGCCTTCGTTCATCATCACCCGGATTAAGTCGCCCGCGGCGTCCACCTGTTCGCCGGTCTCCCGGCCGAATTCGTCGAAGGGCCAATAGTGCCCCTCGGCGTCGCCGACGATGTCCACCTGCTCGAGGACGCCGTCTGCGAAGAAACCTTCCATATTGCGGCCGGAGGCTTCGACGCGGCCCGAAGGAGGTTCCTCACCTTCGTCGCCGGCGCCCGCCTCAGCCTCTCCTGCGGCGATTTCGCCGGAGCCGGCTTCCCCTTCGGCCTCCGAGGCGGCGGGCGGTGCTTCTTCGCCGGGTTCGCCGAGAGCCTCGGCCGGTTCGGGCGTAAAGCTTTCTCCCTGTTCCTCTTCCCCCGGGGTAGCCCCTTCCTCCTCTTCCTCTTCGCTTCGGGAGAAATATAGAATGCGGGCGGACCCTTCGGCGACGGCGCGCCGCAACTTCTCCTCTTCGAGGAATAGCGTAATGACGTCGCCGGCGAGGCGGCTATCGCCCTGGTTTACTACAGGCTTGCCGCTCAACTCTATCTTATCCTCTTTACCGAAATGCTTTAATTTCTGGCCGTAACCTTCAACGTCCTCAGAAACGATTTTAACGTCGCCGGCGGCTTCGCCGTAATCCTGGTCCATCCACATCCGCATTATATCGGCCGTTATCGTTATAGGCCGGTCCCGCTCGATGATAAGCCGAGGGCTCTTCGTGGCTACCGAGAGTTTCTCGCCGCGGTGGTACTCGGCGTACCCGGAAGTCAATGTATAATTCTGCGTGTTGTCTTTTACCTTAACGTTGCCCAGCAGGGTCGCGAGCTTTTCCGCTTCGTACGAATACGCCTCGTCGCAAGTTATGATGGTATTGCCGTGCACAATTACGACGTGGCCTATGCCGTGCAATACCTGGTTTCCGGCCGAGTAGTACCCTTCGGTAACGTCCGCTTCGACGTGGTAGGGTTTCGCTGCGCCCTCTGCCTCGGCTCGAGCCGGCTCCGCGCTTTCCGTCGGCACAATACCGTCCGTATCTTTCTCGTCACAAAGGCTGGCGTACGGGCTCATTACGAGTAACCAGCCGAGAGATAATAATATACTTGATATGGTCTTATTTAACTTACTCATTATATTGGCCGTATATAGATAGTATTGCGATAAACGGACGCCGTCCCCCGTCGGGCGCGGGCGGTACCGCCCTTTTTTAGGCCCTCTGTCTTAGGCGATATTAAAAAGCACCGCCGCGCCGTTTTATGGCGCGTATTTCGATTTCACCGTCGTCGTAAATTACGTCAGTATATCCCTTTATGTAAGTTTCCCAGAGTACGCGCGTTGCAGGGTCGTAATGGCTCCAGAAGTAACTTTCGGCGAACCGCCCGGTAAAAATGTGCGTAGCTCCCAGCTCGTCGACGTAGTCCGCGACTTCCGAAGGCGTATCCAGCGTTGCTACGTGGATCAACGTTTCGGACGCCTCGAAAAACGAGTCGTATATAGCCTTCCTTTCCAAGTATAGCAAATGGTCGTTAAAAATCATCAAAATTACGGCGTCCTCGGGTAAGTTTTCGTTCACGAATATGTCGGCGGGGTATACAGGGACCGTTCGTAATAAATAACTGTCGACGTTGCGGCTCATGATATATTTCAACGCGTCAGGGACATAGTAACAGACCCCAAGCGCCGTGACGGCGTACCCGAAGGCGATTACCGAGGCTATTAAAATAAACGTCAACGCGGTACGCGCCACGCGTTTAAATGGCGCCGTTATATGCGCGAAAACCCCCGCAGTTAAAATCGCGGACGTCGCGAAGGCCGCGCTTAAAAACCTTAATTGCTGAGATGCCAAAAATGCCCACGCGACGAAGTAGAGTGTCGTGTACGTTATTAATCGCCACCGCCGGAACCAAATTAAAGATAGCAATAAACCTACAAGGCTGAAGGGCAACATAAAGCCGTCGAACTTTTCGTAGCCGGTGTCAGCTTCGAAGGATACACGGTACGGCAAAAGTACGTAATCTATGGGGTCCCGCCCCATTCCTATCGATTTTTGCCACACCAAGACTTTTTCCGCGGCTACGGGCGATAAGTCGCGGCCGCCGAAAATATTGTAAAGCGATGGGAATACAGGGTTTCCCCGCTCCACGAACGCTTTCCCCAACCACGGTACTACCGTAATAAAGGCTACGGCGAGAAAGGTTATTACGTGCCGGAGGTAAACGCGACGACGTAATAGGTCGGTTACGAAAATGGGAACTAGCCCGATCAACGCATACACGCCGGTATATTTTACGCCCAACGCGGCGCCCAAAAGGACGCCCGCGAGCGCCGCGTCGCCATAATTTCTGAACCCTCGCAGGTAAATAAAGAGCGCCATTAACGCGAAAGCGCCCAAGATCATATCCACGTACGCCGAGGGGAAATACACTAAAAAAGCGGGGGTAATAAAGAGGAAGGCGGCCGCGGCCGTGGCCCATAGGTTGTCCATATAACGGCGGGCCAACCTCCAGGTCGCGACGGCCATAAGGCCGTTAATCAAGGGCGCCACCGCGGCGGCGCAGCCTACGCCGTTCCACAGGTAAGCCCACGTGAACATCATCTCCGCGCCCAGCGGCATAGACGAGTACGCCAGCCGCGGCAGGTATACGAAGCCGTGAGCTTCCGCGTAAACTTTCGGGAGGTAGATGTGGTAGACGAGGGAGTCCCACTCGAACGGCGGCAGGCCGACGCGTATAAGGGCTGCGGCGACAAGCGGCGCGACGGCGGCCGCGACGAGGAGCGGCCCGGGCGTCAACGACGTTAAACGCTCTTTGAAAAAGCCGCCGAACTCGTTGCTGTAACGCCACAGCAGCGGGGCGGATAAGCCCAACAAAAGCAGCACCGCGGCGCGTACTACCCACGGGTACAATAAGTGGACCGCAGCTAAGGCAAAAGCGGCCAGGCCGAATATTATGAAACCGAGCGCGAGCTGGATTTCCCAATACGGTTTTCGTTGGCGGAAGACGGACCGGTAGACAAGCCGACCCACGAAATACGCCGCCCAGGCAAGCGCGAAGAATAGAAAAACGTGCGCGATTTCATTCCCGAATATCGTTAGTATCTCCCGGCGGGCCGGGTGATAATAAAAAAACGCGACCAACGACGCCGACACGCTCGCGGTAGCGACGACCGCCGCAGCGATAGCTTGTAATTTCCGCGACATCACTTCTCCTGGAATTCCGCCGTTATTATTAAAAACTTGCGTCAGCGTTAAGATTATAGCGACTACGTAGACCTATATCAAGCTCCTTCAGCGCGGCGCGGCCCGCTTACGGCGAAGCGGGCGGGTCTTAAGTTTATAATGTCGCGGCCGCGGCGCACATCCCGCGGCCCTTCTCGACTCGGAACGCCGCGTCTCACCCGCGGCGCTCGAGCGCGCGTATCTCGTAATAACCGTCGTCGTATATGGCCGTCGTGTACTGCGCCAGGTACGCTTCCCACAGGCGCCGCGTCGACCGCTCGTAATAATTCCAAAAGAACGCCGCGCCGACGCGATAGGTCATAACGTGCGTCGCGCCGAGGCCCTCGACGTACGACGCCACTTCGGCCGGGCTCCGTAGTTTTTGGATATCGTACACCGTCGCCGACGCGTCCAAGAAGGAGTCGTACACCGCGGGGCGCTCGAGGTACAGAAGGCAGTTGTCGAACAACATCAGTACGACGGCGTCCTGGGGCAACTCGTCGTTGACGAATTCGTCGGCCTTGTAGCAGGGCGCTTTTTCGCGTACGTACGCGTCGGCGCCGCCCTTCTCGTAATACCGCAAACCCTCCAGCCCCGCCAGGATGTTCGGTACGTTAAGTAAATAGCCCAACGTCAATAGCAGGCCGACCGCGGCGAAGCGGCTTACGGCGCGCGCCGAACCCGCGAAGGCGTCGGCCGCGGCGGCGAAGACGCCGGCCGTCAACGCCGCGAGCGTCGCGTACGCCGCGCTTAAAAAGCGAAGCTGTTGCGACATAAAAGCCCACGCGGCGAAATAGAGGACCGTAAACGTAAGCAGCCGCCAACGCCGGAACCAGACCAGCGCGAACGGTACGACGAGGAAGCTAAAAGGCCATAAGCTGCCGGCGAAGCGGCCGTAGCCGCTGCCGCCGAGGACCGAAACGCGGTACGGGAGGAGTAGATAATCCACTACGCCGCGCCCCATGCCGATACGCCGCAGCGCCGGGAGGAGCCCGGCCGCCGCCTCGGGCGACAGGTCGCGGCCGCCGAAGACGCCGTACAAGGCCGGGAAAACCGGGTTGCCCCGCTCGACGAAAGCTTTGACGAGCCACGGCGCGAAGACGGCGAAAGCCGTTATTAGGAACGCCGCCGCGTAGCGCAGCGGGACCTTTCGTTTGATAGCGTCCACGGCGATTATGGGTAGAAACGCGATCAGCGCGTACGCCGCGGTATACTTTACGGCCACCGCCGCCCCCAACAACACACCCGCCAAGGCCGCGTCGGCGTAACGCCGGAAGCCGTTCACATAGACGACCAACGCCATCACGGCGAAAGCGCCCACGACGAAATCCACGTACGACGAGCCGACCGCGGTCGCGAAGCTGGGCGTGAAGAGCAGCAGGGCCGCGGCCGCGACGGCCCAAAGGTCGTCGAGGTAGCGGCGCGCCAGCCGCCACGTCGCGATCACCATTAGGATATTCAGGAGCGGCGCGACGGCGGCCGCGGCGCCCAGGCCGTCCCATAAGTACGCCCACGTAAACATCATCTCCGCGCCGAGGGGCATCGACGCGTACACTAAGTGAGGTAAGTAGACGAAGCCGTGGCCCTCCGCGAAGACCTTGGGTATATACAGATGATAGACTAAAACGTCCCACTCGACGGGCGGTAAACCGGTTCGTATCAGGAGCACGAGGGCGAACGGTACGGAGGCGACGACCACCGCGACGACGCCCGCCGACGCGCGGTTCCACTTTTCGCGCACCGCCGCCGGTGCTTCGCGGACGCAGCGCCACCACAACGGCGCCGACAGCGCGATTACTAGTAATACCGCGCCCCGGACGAGCCACGGGTAAAGGAGGCGGGTCGCCGCTAATAAGAACGCGGCCGCGCCGAAGACGACGAAGCCCAGCGCTACGTCTATCTCCCCATAAGTAGAGTTCCGGCGGAATACGTATCTCGACGCCACCCTACCTACGAAGTACGCCGACCACGCCAGCGCGGCGAACAGAACGAGGTGCGCGCCGTGGGTAAGCAGCGCGACGAACCCTTCGCGGTGACCCGTTTGGTAATAGAAGAAGGCGAAGGCCGCGGCAAGCGAGCCGCCGCCGATAACCGCTACGGTCAGGACGCCGCGTAGTCTGTACGCGGCGCGCGAGGGTGCCGCGGCCATTACCGCAACACCCCCAGTATTAGCGGCCGGGGTACCGGCTTTTCGCCGACGTCGAACGCGACCCGGGCGTAATCGAGCGCCCGACTTAATCGCTCGTCGTCGTCGTAGTGGAGCGTCATCAACTCGTCGCCGGCCGCTACCGGCTCCCCCTCCTTCTTGTGGAGTACGACGCCGGCGGCCGGGTCGACGACGTCTTCTTTGGCCTGTCGGCCCGCCCCCAACGCGTTGGCCGCCCGGGCGACGGTAAAGGCGTCCAGCCGCGATACGTACCCCCCGCGCTCGGCTTTGATAGGGGTCGTTTTCGTCGCCTCCGGCAATCGCGTCCACCATTCCTCAACGGCGCCCTGGGCCCGGGCCATCTCGTCGAGCTTCGCGAAAGCTTCCCCACTCTCAAGGGTCGCGTCCAAACGGCGCCGCGCTTCTTCGGGGCCGGCGACGCCCGCCACGACCAGCATCTCCGCGGCGACGGCGGCCGAGACCTCGAGCAGGTCGTCGGGGCCTTGGCCGCGCAAGGTCGCGACCGCTTCCGCGACTTCGAGCGCGCTGCCGACGGCGTACCCTAACGGCTGGTCCATAGCGGTAATCACGGCGACCGCTCTGCGGCGGGATGCCCGGGCCGCGGCTACCAAGCTGCGGCCGAGCTTGCGGGCGTAATCCTCGTCTTTGGCGAAAGCTCCCCTCCCGGCTTTGACGTCGAATACGAAAGCGGGCGCGCCGCCGGCGAGTTTCTTACTCAATATGCTGGAGACTATTAAGGGCAACGCCTCCACCGTAGCCGTAGCGTCCCGGAGCGCGTAGATAATTTTATCCGCAGGCGCTATAGCCTGCGCTTCGGCCACGGCGCACCCGACGCGGTCGGCCTGCTCTTTCAACTCCTCGGCGCCGAGCGATAGGTTTATGCCGGGGATGGCTTCCAGTTTGTCGACGGTGCCGCCGGTATGCCCCAGGCCGCGGCCCGACAACTTGGCTATCCGCGCGCCGCACGCCGCCGCCCAGGGCACGGCGACGAGCGTTACCGTATCCCCCACGCCCCCGGTGGAATGTTTGTCGACGTACGGCCCCTCGCCGAGTACCAGCTGTTCGCCCGAAGCGGCCATGGCCGCCGTCAACGCCGCCGTTTCTTCGGTCGTCATCCCCCGGAAATATACGGCCATAAGGAGCGCCGAAACCTGGTAGTCGGGGAGTTCGCGGGCGACGAGCGCGGCGACGAAACGCCGCCAATCGTCGTCGGCGATGACGTCGCCGTCCCTTTTGCGGGTTATTAAATCCCTAAACCAATAGCTCGCGCCGGCCATTATTTTAAAAGCCGCCCGCCGGCGGCTATTTGCCTTGAAGCGTAACGTTTAAGATGCGATTGCCTCATAGGCTGCCATAACGGCGGCCGTAACGTAGTCGACGCAATACTTGTCGCGGATATTCAAGCTGCGGTAGGTTTCGCGCCCTTCCGGTTCGTTCAGGTCGACGTTAATCAATTCCCGGCACAGGATGGTGCCGAAGCGCTCGCGGAAGTCCTCGACTACGCGCGCGGCACGTTCGTAGGACCGTTCTTTCGCCTCGTCGCCCTCGCCCTCGCGCCTCCCGTGCCGCAAGCCGACCGCGATCAACGCTCCGGCGAGAGCACCGCATATTTCGCCCCGCCGGCCCAGGCCCCCGCCGAAGCAAGTTGCTACGCGAGGTAGACACGCTTCGCCGTTGCCGAAATAACCGCTCACCGCGGTCGCCACCGCTTCGGCTCAATTGTAACCTTCGCAAAAAAGGCCGACGGCGGTCCTGGCGAGCGCGTCGGCATCCTCTATCTCCCGTCCCGCCCTTTTACTTCCGTGTGCGCTGCGGACCAATCGGGCGACTCCTTAACGCTAATCTTCGTCGGTATCTTCGTCCGGGTCGCCGAGGTGGAACCTCAACCAGCGTTCCTCGCCCCAAGCTTTTAATTGATTGGAGTAAATCTTGGGGTGGCCGCCGAACTCGATGTTATTTTGCGCATACTTGGTGCAATCGTTTATTTCGGCACACTGCGCGCAATAACGGTAACCCCGTCCGTCGAGGCAAGCGATTATCTTACACTGGGCGTTATAACAAGTTTCGGCCGGGCCCTGGCACCCGGCGCAATTAATCCGTTCGGCCTCGACCCCCATTTCGCGGGCGAGTTCGACGATGGCCTGGCGGTCGTCGGCGTGCGCGGCGATATAAATCCGACATTCGCCGCAAAATTTACCGCATCGGCCTATCAGTTTGCGGTTCATAGGCTACCTCAACGGTCAAGGATATCTAAAAGGTCAGGCGCGATTACCGCGGCCGCAACTTTCAACGCCGCCGATCCTACTATGCCCGCCGCGACGAACGGGTCGGGCATAGAGACCTCCGCCGGGAGCTCGCCGAACGTTTCGGCGAACAGGCGTTCGCCGCCGGCGATCTCGGCGCGTGCATCTTCGCCGCCCGCGAGGGCCTGACGGCACAGCTCCATATTCTCTTCCAGGTTGGCTGCCATCGCCGCGTCGTCTTCGCGGGCGGCACTCGCGAGTAATGCTTGTTCGGCCGCCCGCAGCAGTACCGGTATATACGACCCGGCCCACATGTACGCGTACCCCAAAAGCTTCCACGAGCGAGGGTTATCGGGACGCCGGTTAACTTCACCGACGTAAAGCTCAATTTGCTCCCAAACGGTAAGCCGGCAGTTGAGCTCCCGCAACGAGTCGTCGCCGGACGTGCGGCGCGGCGGGCCGCCGGTTTCGTCCCAATAAAGGCGACACCGCTCGAGCGCCGCGGCGGCGTCCCCCGCCTCGAGTAAGTCGACGATATCTTTCCGGACGCTGGCATCCATGTTAGCGTTAATTGTCCGCCTCGATACTTCCCTCTTCGACGAGAAAACGTTTTAGCGCCTCGATTACGTCGGCGTCGAATTGCGTGCCGGCGCCGTCGCTGATAAGCTCTACGGCTTGGGTTACGCCTATGGGGCCGCGGTAGTGGCGTCGGGACGTCATAGCGTCGAAGACGTCGGCGACGGCGATGACCTTACCGCCGGGCGATATGTCTTCGCCGCACAGCCCTTTGGGATAACCGGAACCGTCGAGGCGTTCGTGGTGGTGGGCGGCCACCGCCGGGACGTCGCGCAGGCGCTCCTCGAAATGGATGCGCGCCAGTATCTGCTGCGTGTGGAGAACGTGTTTTTTAATAACCTCGTACTCCGCGGGCGTCAGCGCCGTCGGTTTGCGTAATATGTGGTCGGGGACGCCGATTTTCCCGTAATCGTGCAGTAGCGCGGCGTAACGAATCACCTCTACGTCTGCGGCCGGCAAGCCCAGTTTTTGGGCCGCGCCGACGGCGTACCGCATGACGCTGCGGCTGTGGCCGGCGGTGAGCGGGTCCCGGGATTCGATGGTCTCGGCGAGGGTATCGACCAGGCTGTCGAACATTCGTTTGCGGGCTTCCAAGAGGCGGGCGTTTTGGATGTAGATGGCGGCCTGCGACGCGATGGCCTGGAGGAACTTCACGTCGTCTTCCGTGAAGCTGCCGTGGGCCCGGTTGAGGCATTGGAAGACCCCCAACCGGTCGCCCTGGGCGTCGTCCATCGGAACGCAGAGTATATTCCTCGTAGTATACCCCGTTTTGCGGTCGACGTCTTTGTTCCACCGGGGGTCGTCCGTAACGTCGGAGACGACGGCCGGTTCGCCCCGCGCCACAACCCACCCGGCGATGCCGGCGTCTTCGGGAATGCGGATCTCCCGCAGCTCGCCCTCGGCGACGACGGTCCAAAGCTCGCGGCGTTCGCGGTCGTGTAAAAACACCGACGTGCGTTCCACGCCTATGGCCTCCGAAGTCCTGCGGGCCACGACCGCCAACAGCGTCGAGAGCTCTACCTCCTTGGATAACGAGCGGGAGATATCTACCAGCGAGCGGAGACGCTTCTCCGCCAACTCCAAATGCGGCGCGGCCGCGTCGTTATTCCGCTTCGGCATACGACACTTCGGTGGGCGACAGGAAACGGCTTAGGACACGCCGTACGCCCAAATCCACCAACTTTGAGTCGTGTTTTTTGAGCAACATAGCCGCGAGCGGTTGCAGGTCCTGTATGAGCGCGGCTTGACGGGGCCGGCTGAGGATTTTCGCCGTCAGGGAAAGCTCGTACCGGAACAACTCGAACAGGGATGCGGCCAGCTCTTCGTCGCGCGTCTCGGGGTCTTCCAATATTAGGTTCTTCAAGACGCAGCGTTTGCCGAGGACGCCCTGGGGCAACTGCCAGCAACCTTTCAGACGCGCCAGGGCGTCGCATTTCGCCGCCGCAGCTTCGCTTAACTTACGGACGGCTTCCTCCCCCGCCTCTTCCGACACCGGGAATATAACCTGTGCGAAGAGCTCGTTGTATATCTCGAGCAAGGCCGCGGCGCCCGAGGTCTCCGCGGCCGACAATGTTATCTCCCTGTTTTTGACGCCCGCGGGACGCACGAGTCCGCCTTCCAGCAAGCGGCACGCTACCGAGCAGGTTTCGATATCGGAGAGGTTACTGACGGCCGCGACGTCGACGACCGACCGGCGGCCGTTCACCAGCGAGAGTACGTGCCATTGCTCGGCGTCGAACTTCACCTCTTCCTTTCCCCGCGCCGGCGCGGGTACGACTTCCAGCACGACGTCCAGGTCGGGCAGCATCTCCTTGATGCGGTTCCACTCGTCGACGGCGGCCGCGGCGTCCATTAATATCGCCTGGACGTCGAAGCCGATGGATATCTCCTCCGGCCAGGCCTGCTCGCCCTCCAGGAACTCGAACTCCCCACCCCACCAGCTGAAGAGGTTGGTAATGATCATCCGGCCCTGCGTCTTCAAACCCGCGACGAGTTTTTCGTGGGGTAATTTACCGTGTTCCAACAGACATAGGCCGAACGGGCGCCCCGACTTATTCTGCGACGCCCTCATTCCCTCGACGGTGTCTTGGTCGATATGACCTTCCCGGACGAGGACGCTCCCCAATTTCTCGCGCTCGTCCGTGCTCGAGGCGTAAACCAGCATCCCCTCGCGGAAATATAAACGCTTCTCTTCGGCGCCGCGCCGGATAGAAAGAGCTCCCGTTTTCCTGGCCGAGCTAAGAAGCTGGAGGATATCCGGGAGATTGATAGTCTCGAGATCGCCTTTTAACGCCATATTTATTCCGACCCAGGTCCTTTCGTTGGAGTATAACGTTCGCCGCTGCCTTTCGCAACCCCTTTGAACCCCTTACCCGCCCTCCGTCCCGGAGAGCTCGACGCTGATAAGGCGAGCCGCCCGCGGCGTGGCCCTCAGAATGCGGAAACGGTACGGCGGCCAATCGTACACGTCGCCGGACTTGGGCACCCGTCCCAACGCTGAGGCGAGAAAACCGCCCACGGTAATATAATCGCCGCGCGGCAGCGGTACCGGCATCCGTTTATTGAAATAGCTTACCGCGAGGCGCGCGTCGGCGGTATAACCTTCGCCGTGACGTATTAGCCCCTGCGAGCCCCAATTATACTCGTCCTCTATCTCCCCCACAACCTCCTCCACGATGTCCTCCTGGGTCAACATGCCGACGGCGCGGCCCGCTTCGTTTCGGACGACGGCCATATCCACCCGTCGGTTAGCGAGGCGTGGTAAAATGGTCTCTACGCTTTCCCGGGCCGAAACGAACAACGGCATCCACAGGTTGGCTTTCACGGGAACGTCCGCGGGCAACGCGATGAAATCGCGGGCGACGGCGACGCCGACGATCTCCTCGCGCCGACCTCGGTAGACCGGGTAGCTCGAGAAACCGCTCCGCCCCAGCGCCGCGACGACGTCTTTTTTTGAAGCGTCTTCCGGCAAAGCGGTTACGTCGGCGAGCCGCACCATAACATCTTCCGCCGTCGTCTCGCCGAAGCCGAAGATGCGCCTTATCATGCGGCGCTGCATTACCTCGGTTCTGGTCCGCGGTTGGCGGGAGGTTAATATGGCTCGCAGTTCCTCCCGGGTCGCGAACGGCAGCCGCTCCGCCCTAACGCGCACCCGGCCCAGCAGTCCGCCGGCGACGACGTTGGCGGCCCACACCACGGGTTTGAACAACGTTTCCAAAAAACCGACGACGGGCGCGAAGGACATGGCGAAATAATCCGCGTCTTCGAGGACGACCGATTTGGGTATAATTTCGGAGAATACCGTCAGGAGGACCGTCATCGCGAGCGTCGCGACGGCCACGCTGGCGGCCTCGCCGGAGTACCGAGCCGCCAACACCGTCAAGAGCGACGTCGCGACGACCAGCGAGACGTTGTTGCCGAACAGGATGGACGTGAGGAAGCTGCCGGGTCTCTCCAAGAACGATAAAACGCGGGCCGCGCGGCGGTTCCCTACCGCGGCCAGGTGTCGCAAGCGCATGCGGTTGGCCGCCAGGACCGCGGTCTCGGCCGACGAGAAAAATCCCGCGGCAAATATTAAAACTATTACGAGGATTAAGTATACTACCGACAACTACCTTTCCACCCCTCGGACTTTTTCTACGATTACCTCCGTTAAGCGATGCGGTTCGGCGCCCTCTATCGTAAATTTGAGGTCGCCTTCGCGATACTCCTCGCCGACCGCCGGGATGCGGCCGAACCGGTTCAGCAGGTACCCGGCCAACGTCTCCGCTTCTTCGTCCTGCAAGTTCGCGCCTATTAAATCGTTGAAATCGTCGAGGTCCGTATCCGCGGCGACGATAAGGCGGCCTGCGCCGACGTACTTCACCGGCTGCGACGGCTCGCCGACGATCTCCCCCAGGACGTCCGTCATCGTAACCAGGCCGTCAAGGGAACCGTATTCGTCCACCACCAACGCTATGTGGGTCCGGTTCCTTATAAAATCTACGAATAAGTTAACCGCGGGCTGGCTGTCGGGGATGAAGTACGCAGGCCGTACGGATTCGCGGAGCGCGGGCGGCGGCTCGTCGCCGGCCAACAATATATCTTTGACGTAGAGAATACCGATCACGTTCTCGAGCGTATCTTCGTAAACCGGTACGCGGGCGTACGGCGAATCGGCTACGGCACGCGCCGCCTCCTGGAAGGTCATATCGGCGTTGAGGGCGAATATCTTCGTACGGGGGGTCGCTATTTCCCCCGCCGTACGGTCCGCGAACGCCACTACCCTCTCGATCATTTCCCGCTCGACGTCGTCTAAAACTCCTTCGGCCTCGCTCTCCCGCAGCAGGCCGTAAATATCCTCTACGCCGGGGTCCAAACTACGCCGCGGCGGCCGCCCGGCCAGGAAATCGGTTAAGGCCAGCGCGGCCCGGTTCAACGGGTACAAGGCCCAGAAGACGAGTTTGATAAAGGGCGAGGTGAACGCCGCGCCTTTTTCGGGCCAGGCGACGCCCAAAGTTTTGGGGAGGGTTTCGGCGAAGACGAACACTATAACCGTTATGGCGGCCACGGCCACAACGGGCCCGTATAGCGGATGAGCGCGGACGCCCAACGCGGTCGCGAGGGACGCGGCCGCGGCCAGCGCAAACATATTGCCGACAACCACCGTTACGAGGAGTCGGCGAGGCCGGGCCAGGAGAGAACGCACCAGGGGCGCCGTAAGTCGGCGGCGAAGCTTCATGCGCCGCAAGCGCACGCTGCCCAGCGAAAATAACGCGCTCTCGGCGGTCGAGAACAACGCGCCGGCCGCGATTGCGGCTAACAACAATATGCTAAGAGTAAGGCTACTCACGGTATTAAAGCCGCCCGCCCGCCCGGGGCTAGCGGCTTTCCGCCCACACCCCCACCGTTTTACTGGTATAGGCCGCGTAGGCGTCCTTGCGGAAGAGCAGGCCGACGATGCGGCGCGGGTCGTCCGTACTCACCACGGGAAGGCTCTCGACGTCGAGGCGCTCGAACGTATCCCAAACCGTATACAGCGTTTCGTTCTCGGATACGGTGATGACGTCTCTCTTACATAACTCTTCCGCCACGACGATGTTGGAAAAGGAACGTTCGTTGACCCAGCGGCGGAGATTCTGCATCGAGATTACGCCTACGAGGTCTCCCCGGTCGTCGACGACGGGGAAAGAGTTCTGGCGTGCTTCCTGGACGAATTCCATAACGTCCTTGAACAGCATACCGGCGTATATGGTCTCGTAGTTCAGCCGCATCACGTCTCGGGCTTCGATGGACTTCAATATGTCGACGTCTTGGCCGCCGCGTAGGTTAACGCCGGCGCGGTGCAACTTCGTCGTGTAGATGGAGAGGTGGTTCAGCCGGCGCGCCACCACGAGCGCGATTACGCAAGCCGTCATCAACGGCAGTATGATGGAATAATTATCGGTCATCTCGAAGAGGATGACGACCGCGGCCAACGGCGCGTACGTCGTGCTGGCGACCATGGCGCCCATAGCGACGAGGGCGTACGCCCCGGGCTGCGCCGTGAGCCCCGGGAATACCTGGTGGGCCAAAACACCGAACGCGCTCCCCAACATCGCGCCCATAAACAGCGCCGGCGCGAATATCCCGCCCGAGCCGCCCGAGCCCAGCGTCGTCGTGGTCGCGAACAACTTGGCGACGAGAAATATCAACACGAGTTGCAGGGGGTAGATGTTGCTTACCGCGGCGTCGACGGGACCGTACCCCGTCCCCAATATCTGCGGCAGAAAGATTCCCAAAGTCCCCACCGCCACGCCGCCGAGCATCGGCCGAGCCGGCGCCGGTATCACCCTTAAAACCTTTCCGAAAAAATCCTCCTCGCCGTAAAGCAGTTTGGTGAATACTACCCCGAGTATTCCGGCTGCGACGCCCAGGAGCGCGTATAGCGGGAACTCCCCCCAGTGCCTGAGCTGGAAGTGCAGCACCGTTAGCGACGGGTGGTTGCCGAAATACCAGCGGCCGACCGCGGCCCCCACCACCGACGATATGACCACGGGCGCGAAATTGGCGAACCCGAAATCGCCCAGTATGACCTCGAGCGAGAAGAGAGCGCCGGCGACCGGGGCGTTGAAGGTAGCCGCTATGCCCGCCGCGGCGCCGCAGCCGACCAGCGTTCTCGTACGCTGCGCCGACAGGTGTAATACCTGGCTCAGCGCACTGCCTATGCTCGAGCCCATCTGGACGATGGGGCCCTCCCGACCCGCCGAGCCGCCGGAGCCCATACATATGGCCGCGGCCAGCGCCTTGACGGGTAAAACGCGGTGCCGTATTATCCCTCCGCGCACCGCCACCGCGCCCATCACGTCCGGTATGCCCGAGCCCTTGGCCTCCGGCGCGAGGTAGTATACCAGTAAGCCGACGACCAATCCGCCGGCGCCGGTAATTACGGGTAATGCGGCGCGGCCGTACGGCAGCGTCGCCTCGGCCCAAACCCAAGCGCGTTCCAAAAATATAAAATTGAAAAAGCGAATCAGCTCGCGGAAGCCGATCGCGGCGAGGCCGGTGGCGAAGCCGATTACGACGGCCAGCACGACGGGGCCTACGTGCCGGTTGTACGCTAATCCGGAAAAGACCCGCGCCGTCCGTTTGAACGGATTGACGCGGTTACGGCTGATAGTCGCCGGGTCTTCCAAGCGAAACGCCGAAGTCGGCGCGTTGGCCTTTCGGCGTGCGTACCCTTCGTCAGGGATAAAAACGGTTTAACATCCGCGGAAAAGGTATCGCCTCTCGGATGTGCTTTAAGCCGCAGATCCACATTACGGTGCGTCCCAAACCCAGGCCGAAACCCGCCGTGGGAACCGCGCCGTAGCGCCTGAGGTCGAGGTACCACTCGAGAGGTTCCAGCGGAAGGCCGTGGGCCGCGACGTTTTCGAGGAGTTTACCCAAATCGTCCTCGCGGCACGACCCTCCTATGATCTCGCCGTAGCCCTCCGGCGCGAAGACGTCGATGGAATATGTCAACCGCGCGTCGTCTTCGCACCTCTTCATATAAAACGCCTTGGCCTCCAGCGGGAACTTCTCGACGATAAAGGGCGTGTCGTACTCCCGGGCGAGGGCCGTTTGCTCGTCGCCGCCCAGGTCCCCGCCCCACGGTAAGTCGTAACCTTTACTCGCGAGGAGGCCGCGAGCTTCTTCGTACGTGACGCGCGGGAACGGCGGCTTGACGCGCTCGAGCGCGGCGACGTCGCGCTTCAAGACGTCCAGCTCCGCTCGGCGCCGGCCCAAAACGGCGGTAACGACGGCGGTCACCAGGTTCTCGGCCAGCGATATGTTCCCCTCGTGGTCGAGGAAAGCGACCTCCGGCTCGAACATCCAGAACTCCATCACGTGGCGTCTGGTCTTCGATTTCTCGGCGCGAAAGGTCGGGCCGGCGCAGTAAACCTTGCCCAAGGCCGCGGCCGCGGCCTCCATATAGAGCTGGCCGCTCTGGCTCAGGAACGCCGTTTGGCCGAAGTAGTCCGTTTGGAACAGCGTCGTCGTGCCCTCGGGCGAGGTGGGCGTCAGTATGGGGGCGTCCACGCGAACGAAACCGCGTTCGTCGAAGAAGTCGGATATGGCGCGCTCGGCGGTAGCCCTCACTTTGAGGACCGCCTCCTGGCGCGGCGACCGCAGCCACAGGTGCCGCCGGTCCAACAGAAAGTCTACGCCGTGCTCTTTCTTCTGGATGGGATATTCCCGCGCCGCCGATATCAACGCGAGGTCTCTGACGAGGAGCTCGACGCCGCCCGGCGCCCGGGCGTCTTCCCGGACTACGCCGACGACCCGCACCGACGACTCCATCGTCAACCCGTCGCACCGGGCGAAGACGTCGTCGGCGACGTCGTCCTTGGCGCATACCGCCTGTACGCGAGCCGTGCCGTCGCGAAGCTGGATGAAATGTATTTTCCCGCTGCTGCGGAAATTAAAAACCCAACCGGCGACTTCGACCTCTTCGCCGACGTACCGGCCGAGTTCGTCGAACCAAATACGCGTCATTTCGATTTCTTGGGCGCGGCGCCGTGTATTACCCCTCGGGCGCGCAGGTTAAACCAGGCGACGAGCGCACACCCGAATAGCGTTACGCTCATAATTTGCGCTATCGTCAGCCCCAACGCGAACGGTTGGTTATCCCCCCGGAGGAACTCCATCGCGAACCGATAGACGGCGTATAAAATCAAGTAACCCCAAAATATCTGGCCGTCGAAGCGGCGCCGCCGCCAGGCGAGAAACAATACGACGAAGATGACGAGGTTAACCGCGACGGCGTAAAGCTGCACCGGGTGGAGGCGGATGACGGCGTCAGGCTGGCCCGAGAAGAAAGCCGCGAACGAGAGCTCGCCGATGTACCGGCCCGCGCCGGACCCCGGCGGGAACTCGACGCCCCACGGCAACGAGGTGGCCTCGCCGTAGCAACAACCGTTAAGGAAACAGCCTACGCGCGTTATGGCGTAGCCGAGCGCTATCTGGGGTGCTATCAAGTCGCCGCCCAACCAAACCGGGATGCCCCGGCGCTTCATAAAAACGATAGCGGTTAAAACCGCGGCGAAGAGGCCGCCGTAGAATATCAGGCCGCCGTGCCATATTTGCACGATCGCGATCGGTTTTTGTATGTATTCCCGTAAATTGAAGAGGATGTAGAAAACGCGGCCGCCCACTATAGCGGCGATGACGACCCAGAAACCCATGTCGACGAAGTCGTTGAATTTCAATCCCACTTTACGGGCGTGCCGGGCCGTTATGAATATACCCAAAACGAACGCTATGGCGATCGCCACGCCGTACGACTTGATCGCCATCGTATCCGAGATTCTCCAAATAACGGGGTGCAACGTTACCTCCGCTCGAGCCGGGGACCCGAACGCGTTACTCGGGCCGCACGCTTAAATCGTCGAAGTATGCGGTGGCGCCGCGAACCTCGAAGCCCATCGGGCCCTCGAGTAGGCCTATGTCCGTGGCCTCGCCCACCACCGTACCGTTTAATTCCATCGTAAGCTCGTTGCCGGAAACGGCCGCTTTTACGGTATACGGCATCCCCACGCGCAAGGCGGCGACGCGGGCGCTGGCGAGAACCAGCGGCTTCGTTTTCCCGGCGATCTTATTAATCCGCGCGAGCTTTTTCTTGGGTAAAACCGCGAACGCGTACCGGTCCCCGCCCTTCGGGTTCACGCGCATGACTAGGCCGGCCCAGCCTTCGTCGTTTTCGACGTTTTGGACGAAGACGGTACAAGAGGCCGAGTAATTGGTGCCGGGGTCGTAGTTTAGGCCCACCAGCGCGTTCCGGACCTTCAGCATCTCTTTTTCGGGTTTTACGACCGCCCCCTCGCCCTTTTGCCATACCGTGAAATCGTCCTCCGTAACGGCCGCGAAATCGTGCGTGACGCCTTCGCCGTCCAAGGCCAGGCCCCATTCCTCCAGCATGCCGGTGAAGTGGAGGCCCAGGACACACGCTACCGCCAACAAGAAGATTACGCCGACGAAGACCGCGGCGATACAACAACCCTTCTTGCTTTTTTTCTTCGGCTCTCCCGGCGCCGTTTTTTCCGTTTCGTCGTCAGGGCGTTCTAAAACACCCTTATCTGACGCGGATTCCGCGGGGGGCGGCGTTTTAACGTCCGGGGGTTCGTCCCTCGGCGGCGGTTCTTCTATCGGGGGTTCGTCTTTGGGGCCCGGTTCCGCCGGCGTTGCGGCCTCCGAAGGCGCGGGCGGCTCGCTCTCCGCCGCTTCCTCCCGTTTCGCGCCGCAATTTATACAAAACGTCGCGTCGGACTCGTACGGCGTCCCACAATTAGGACATTTTTCTTCCGGCATTTTCGACCTCCGCGTAAACGGTCGCTACTATGGTTCCAAAGCCTTAATTTTTCGCATCGCGTCGCAAAAACCCTTACCGAAGCCTACGTCACCGTTTGAAACGCCAAAAAAATTTAACGGGGATGGGTGGAGCCAAGAAACCCTCCCCCGGCGCGTTTATTCCACTATAACAACCGGCGTTCCGGGCGAAACTACTTTCACCAATTCGCCGGCGTCGTCGTTGTACATTCGTACGCAGCCGTGCGAAGCGGCGGTACCGATGCTGGGCGGCTCGTTCGTGCCGTGAAGGCCGTAACCCTTCTTGTTTATCCCGATGAACCAATCGCCCAAGCCGTTTTCCGGCCCGGGCGGAATCGCCTTACCCTGCCAATACCAGGTCGGCTTTTCCAACGTCACGGTAACCTCGAAGCGGCCGGTGGGCGTCGGCGTCTCGGCCTTCCCTACCGCGCACGGCCAAACGTCGGCCAGCTCGCCGTCTTCGAAGAAATAAACGGCGTTTTCCGATTTATCGATATATATCCCGCTCGCGGGCGCCCGGTCGAACGACGACGCCGGCGCGTCCCAACCAACGACTATTTCGATTCTATCCAAACCCTTTTCGTACGAAACGGTGCCGAAACCCAGGTTTTGCCGTACGCCCTCCGCCTGCTTCATATAACGCTCGTCGCACCGGATAAGGGTCTCGCGAACGGAATAGTCCAATTCGCCGTCGCCGTCCCTATGGCCGTCGACGCCGTTCGGCAGCTCCACGCCGAGCTTGGCGGCTACGGCCTCGCACACCTCCCCCCTGCCCGCGCCGTTAAGGACCACTACGGCTGCTTCGGGCGCGGCCGCGGGCATCCCCCGGGCGTTTTCCGCCGAACCCCGGCAGCCCGCGAGCGCGGCCGCGACCACCGCCAACGGTAACGCTAACCGTACGTATTTCAAGGGGGCGAACATGGTCCCGTGTCACTCGCCGAAGAACGAAACGGTTTCCTCCCGAGGGCGCCTCTTCGGCGCTTGAGGCGCGTCTTTGCCCCCTAGCCGTTGCCCGAGCGCCACTATCGCTAAAAGGTCCCAATTTCCCTCCGGCTTAACGAGCTTTTCGATGTCCTCTTTCGCGATAAGGGGCCCCGTCATCCAGCAGGCCGCGTACCCGAACGCGTGCGCCGCCAACAACATATTCTCCACCGCCGCGGCGACGCTCTGCACGGACGCGTTTTCACGCGTACTCACTGATATTTCGGGCGCGTACCTGCTCAACAAACGCTCAAGTAGCGCGCGGTAAGGCTCGACGAAACAGCATATTACGGCCGACGAATTATCAAAAAACGTTATGTATTGAATATATCCGTCGAAGCTGCGTTGTGCGCTGGCCGACGATATCCTGTCTTTAATCAATTCGACCTTCGCAACCGCGGCATCTTTCATCTTGTTTATTAATTTTCTATCCGTAACGACCGCAAAATGCCAAGGTTGCTGGTTCGACCCGGAAGGCGCGAAGAGACCGCATTCGACGATTGCGTCCAGATGCTCGCGGGGTATAGGTTCGGGGGACATCGCCCGGCTCGAGCGACGTCCTTTAGCCAGTTCTACGAAATCTTCCGGCTTAATGCTCATCTAATAGGGTTTGTTTAATAATAAGGGTTAAACGCCTGGGAATTAATCACTTTCGATGTCCATCCTTAGACGTTCTTTGGTGACTACCGTATGGGCTCGAGAAATCGGCTCCGGGATACGGAAGCGGGGGGTCAGCTCGAGCACCAGCTCCTCAGCCCAATCGAGACGGGTGCGGTGGCCTACAGATACGTATATCGGTTTAACGCCGGTACGGGTCCTGAGTACGGTGCCCAATCGTTCGCCGTCGTGCATTAGCGAACCGCGGCAACCCTTGGTTTTACCTAACCTTCTAGGTCCCTTGCCGATAAGGCGGGATTTCGCACAGCCGATGGTTGGCACGTCGAGGAGGACGCCGAGGTGAGACGCGATTCCGAAACGGCGCGGGTGGGCTATTCCCTGGCCGTCGACCAATAGGATATCGAATTTTTTACGAAGGGAGTGTAAAATGTCGTAACACAACGGCGCCTCCCGGAAGCTGAGCAGGCTGGGTACGTACGGGAACGGCGTCGGGCCCTGCCGGCAGACTACCTCCTCCGTCTCGAGCTCCGGGTAGGAGAGAATGACGACGGCGCATAAGTTCAACGAACGGCCGCGGTGGTAGGCGACATCCACCCCGGCCACGCGACGTACGCGTTTCGGCCGGCCGGCGTACTTGACCAACCCGGCCATTTCTCGCTGGAGGACCAGGGCCTTTTTAAGGTCTTTAGGGAAATAGGGTTTGACCATATTATTGCGTACCCGGCGGTTTCGTTACCGCTACCAGCACGACGCCGAAACATATTAAAAATAAGCCGGCTACCCGGATCCACGTCACCCGCTCGTCGAAAAACCACCACGAGAGGAAAAAGACCAATATGTAGCCGAGCGCCACCATAGGGTAAGCGAACGAAAGCTCGGTGCGGCTCAAGACGACGAGCCAAGATATCGACGAAAGGCCGTAACAGAACAGGCCCAGAAGGACCAGCGGTTTAAATAGCGTAACCAAAACCGCTCTATTCAAACCGGTTATAGGGCCCTCCGCCGAGACGCCCTGTTTCAGGAAAATCTGACCCGTAACGCCCAGCGCCACGGATAACAGAATGAGAGCTATGGTCTTCACGTTACCTCCGCCGGTTAGGCGTCCGACGACCTTACGCGCGTAAGCGCCGGCGGCGCCGGTGCTTGAAGTCGCGCAACGCGTAGTACAAACGGGCCGCGCGCGACGGTTTTAGATATACGGCGTCGTCCGCGCAAGTCTCGTAACAACACAAACACTCGATACATCTTGAAGGGTCGATCTCCGCCACGCCGCCCGTCATATGCACCGCCGCCACCGGGCAAGACTCCACGCAGCGCTTACACCCCGTACATCTATCTATCCTTACCGCGGGCTTAATAACAAATTGGCGGCCCGCGAAACGCAACAAAGGCCGCGGCAAGTGCCTGAGCCACAGGCTGCCGGGCGTCGCGACATCATCGAAAACCAGGTCCGAGTATTCGGCATCCCGCAGGATTATATCCGGCGCCGAAGACGTCAAGCCCCGTTCGACGCTGAACTTGACCGTCGGCACGTCTTCTGGCGCGAACCCCAGGATTTGCGTCAATACTACGTCTACGGCCGCGGCGTTGTATCCGCCGACGATAAGGCCGAAACTCCGTGTCGCGCCCGACGCCGGGCCGTCACCTTCCAAGCCGACGACGCCGTCCACGAAAGCGAACCTCGGCGCCAGCGCCGGCAGTAAGTCTACCACCAGCTCCGCGAAATCGTCCGGATGCGGCGCGCGCCGGTGCAGCTCGGCTTTCGCCAGGCCGGGAATTACGCCCAGGCAATTCTTTACCGCCCCCGTCAAAATCGTTAGAAAATGGGTTTTGAGCTTCGCTACCCCTATTACCGTCGCCTCGTCGCAAAAGCGCGTAACCCTCACTTCCTCGACGAAGCGGCTCTTTACGGGCCGCGGGACCGACCCCTCGGCCTCGAACGATACGAGCCGCGCTCCCGCCGCGCGCGCCGCCTCGGCCGCGCCCGTGTTCTCCCAAACGCGCTTAATCCCCCTGACGGCGCCGGCCGGGCTATCGCCTATTATTACGTCCCGGCCCCGAGCCGCCAATAGTTCCGCCAAAACTCGGATAAGAGCCGGATGCGTCGTAACGGCACGGGACGGTTCCCGCGCGGCCATAAGGTTAGGCTTTACGAGTACCGGACGGCCGGGAGGGGCCACCTCATCCCAACCGCCCGCCGCGTCCACGATACCCTCTACGGCCCGGCGGAGTTCCCCATCTTCGTACGACGAAGCCCGCGCGATGAAAACGCTATCGTCGGCTTCGTAATTATATTCCCCGGACTTTTCGATTATTTCATTATAATAAACGGCCTACCTTATTTCAAGCGATTTAAATATAGTTAAGATGCGCGTGACCTACGGCCCGCTTTTTGGACGTTCTATAATAGGCACTTTTAGAACGGCGGCCGCGCCGGCGCGTTATATAACGTTCTTACCCGCCTCCGCCTCGCTCGAGCCTGAAAGGCCTCGTTAAAAGCTCGGCTACTTCCGCGACCTCATAACCCCCGGCGCCGTCGCCCCAAGCCACGGCGGCTTCGGGGCCCAACTCCGCGATTACCTGAAGGCACGCGCCGCACGGCGGGACGGGGGGCCTCGCGGCCACCGCCACGGCGAGTATTTCCGACGCGCCGCCCGCTACGGCCGCGGCCACCGCGGCGCGCTCGGCGCAAAGGCTCAAGCCGTACGAGGCGTTCTCGACGTTCGCGCCCAGGTAGACCCGGCCGTCGTTCCCCAACGCCGCGGCGCCGACCTTGAAACGTGAATAAGGGGCGTACGCTCGTTCTCGGACCGCGCTCGCCGCCGCTAACAGCTTGTCGATATCTATCGCAACCATAGAACGACCTTCGTTAAAGAAAGGGCGCCGACCCGCGAATGCCGACGCCCAAGAGGAGGGGTTTAGATAATTACTCGGTGTAAGTCGCGGTCCAAGGGCCGTCACCGCCCTTGGAATATACGGTCAGCGTGAATTTACCGCCGCCCGTAAGTTCGATTATCTCGCTTTCGCTCAAGTCGAAGTCGCCCAAGTCGTCGCCGGCCATGCGGAGTACTTTGACGTGGAAGTACGTATCGTCGGGCCAATCGAATTCGACTTCGATCTCGTCGCTTTCCGCGAAGACGTCGAACTTATTGGAATCGTTCGCGCCGCGCAGGACCCCGGAATACGTCGTCGTGTCACCGGACGTAACCTTGGATACCTTGCCGGCTTCCGGCGTAGGCGCCGGCGCGGTTTTCTTCTCTTCGCCGCCCTTTAAAGAGCTACAAGCCACGATCGCGGCGCACAGGACCGCCGCTACCGCCAACGTTATCAACAACTTTACCTTCAAGAAGCGAACATCCTGTTTAATCATCTACGAATAATAGCTCCTTGTATCCGCCGAGAAAATACCAATAATGGCGATGGGTGTCAAGATGTTTTTACCCCGTTGTTTCCCCGACACCGAACCCGCGCCGTAGGCCGGCCGTTTCCGCGGTCGCCTCCTCCGTCACGGCCGGATTTTCGCGTTGACCCGCGGCCGGCGCGGTGGTATCCTTTCAACCAATTATGCCTGTCACGGCCATACTTTTGATAGTCGCTTCCGGGTTCGTTCTGGCTTTATGGAACTTTCTGGTTAAAAAGGCTTCGGACCCGTCGGTGTTTTTTTTCGGCGCGGTGGTGTCGGCGCTCGCTTTATATACCCCGCCCTTCGTAATATTCATCGCGCCCCGCCTCCCGGCACCGACTCTCGAGCCCTTCGTCGCGACGGCGCTCGCAGGTTTTATCGAAGGGGTTTATTTTATCCTGCTGACGTATACGTACCGCCGCGGCGACCTCTCGCTCGTTTATCCGGTGAGCCGCGGCTCGGCGCCGTTGTTCATCCTGGCGGGCGGGATAACCCTGCTCGCGGAGGACGTTACGATTACCGGTTACGTCGGCATCGGCCTTATCGTAGCGGGGATAAGCACCGTCGCCTGGCCCGGCCGCGGCGCGCGCGTTACGGCCGCCACGGTTCTACTTTCCCTCTTGACCGGCGCCGCCATCGCGGCCCATCACGTTTGCTACAAGTGGGCCATCGGGTTCATCCCGCCGTACGCCGCCATCTACGTGGCGTGGCTCGTCGCCGCGGCCACCCTCGGCGTATATTGTTTGGCTACCCGTTCTCCCTTCGCCGCGGCCCGGTACTTGTATCGCCACTTTTTCCTCGCCGCGGTCGTCGGCGTCGTCGCCATGGGCGGTTTCCTGTGCGCGCTCATCGCCCTCAACATGACGCTCGTATCGTACATGGGCGCCGCGCGCAACGTCGGCATGATATTCAGCGTGCTCTTCGGCGCGCGATTTTTGGGGGAAGGAGGCCGTTGGCGCCGTCTGGGGGGTGCGGTCGCCATAACCGCAGGGGTAGTCGCGATGGCGTTCGCTTAATCGGCCGGGCCCCCGGGGATAAGCCGGGTTCCCGGTTAAATAATCCCGGCCTTCGCGGCGTACGCTTCGACGGTGGCCTCCCGGGCGTAGAACAGCGCCAACGCCTCGTCGGGCTCCGTATTAACGGTAGCATCCGGGGCTACGACGGCGCCGAGGACGTCGCCGTTTTTTATTAAAATATTCGCGGCCTTCTCGCCGGCGATAATCGAGACCAAGCCGGTAATCCGCGCCTTGCGGGCCCACGACAGGTATTCTTCGATATTGACCGCGGCTGAAGGCATTCGCGTGATAGCTAAGTGCCCGGCGAAAGCTACCGCCATCGCCGAAGCCGCCCTCTCGCCTGCGCTGAACAGCTCGAGTTTCCCCCGTACCTGTTCGAAAACCTTTTCCAAAGCCGCCGCCGCTTCGTCGCCGCGTCGGTAACTATCGCAATCCCACATAAGGCCGCCTACCGCGGCGCCGTCGATGAATAAAAACAACCCCAACCTTTCCGCCGCCGGGCCGACGGCGCAACACCCCGTAAATTTCTCCTTTTCCAGCCCGCCGAAAAGTTCCGCCAAGCTTTTCGCCGATACGGGCCCCGCCGGCTCGCCCGCCGCTAAAATCGGGGGGGGCGGTACTTTCGCGGCCGCGGCTCCTTTCAAGGTCTCGGCCTTACCGACGCCCAGAGCTACCGCTACCTCCGGCGGGACGTTGACCGGGAAATCCTCTTCGTCCGGCATTACGTCCTCGATAAAGCGGTACTCCCCTTCCCGCCACGTAAGTACCGTTTGCACCGCGGCTTCTCCTTCGACCCCTTTACCGGAAGCGTGTTGAGCGAGGCCGCGTTTAAACGTTACGAAGACGGTCTCTCCGCCGGGGCCTTTGAAATGAATGACCCCGTACGCGCGTGCCTTATGGACGGCGGTGAATATTTCCGCCGGGCCCGTTTCCCTTAACTCGCCGTTTTTCTCTATATCCATCTAACTCACTTCAGCGTGCGACACCTTTACCGCGCGAATATAGCATAGCCATAGCGACCCGTCAAACACTGAGATAATGACGTTGCGCGCCGAGAGGAATGATGTTATCTTAACGCGTGGCGTTGAAGACGGCTAAACACGTCGAGTTGGAACTATTCGTTACCCTCAGGGTCGTAGACCGCGTAGCCTTAACGGCGCGCCAAACCTTGACGGAACGGCTGGGGTACGGCGACATACTGGCCGACCTAAAACGCCAAGATTATTACCGCATCGCCGTTACGGGAGGAGAGGCCGAGGCGCTGGCGTACCTTCGCGAAATCGCGGAGAGTACCACCCTATTCGCCAATCCCAACAAAGAGACGTTCACGGTACGTACCGTCGAAAGGCCGCTATCGCGAGACGACACCTACGTCGCGCTCGTGTACCCGCGCGAAGGCCTTTTCGACGAATCGTTGTGTCGCCATTTAGCGCTCGAGCTGGGGTACGACGGCGTCGTGGCCGCCGGCCGCGGCGTCGCCTGGACCATCGAATTATCGCGCGGCGCGGACCCGAAGTACGTCGAAGAAATCCTGGTAACCCGGGAACGTTCGCTCGGACTGCTCGCCAACCCTCACGCCGAGAAGTACGAAATAGTTTAGCGGGGCCCGAATAACGCCCTCCCTACCCTTACCATATTCGAGCCCTCCTCGACCGCGAGCTCGAAGTCGTCCGTCATCCCCATAGACAACCATCGGAAGGCGCCGCCGAAAGCCGGCGCGATTTCTTCGAACAGGTCGCGCAGCGTACGGAACGCGCTCGCCGCGGCGGCCGTGCCCGCGCCGAGCGGGCCGACCGTCATTAAACCCTCCAGGCGGAGGTTGGCGCACCCGGCGACGTATCCCGCAAAATCGGCGACCGCTTGGGGCGCCACGCCGAATTTAGTCTCCTCCCCGCTCGTGTTTACCTCCAACAAGACGGGTAAAACTTTCCCGGCGGCCGCGGCCCGCTTTTGGAGCTCGTCCGCCAGCCGGGGGCTGTCCAGCGATTGGACCATCCCGAAAAGCCGTACCGCTTTCGCCGCTTTATTCCGCTGCAAGTGACCCACCATATGCCATTCGGATTCGACGCCGGCGAGCTCGCGGATCTTGACTTCGGCCTCCTGTACCCGGTTTTCCCCTATTACTCCAACGCCGGCTTCGATTACGGCGCGGACTTGGGCCGCACTGCGCGTCTTGGCGGCCGCCACGAGCGTTACGTCCCCCGCGTTTCGCCCGGCCCGTTCGGCGGCGGCGGCTATGCGGTCCTGCACCGCCCTTACGTTATCGGCTATCGTCGCCATCTTCTTACGTAGGCCCCGGGCTCTCTTGGGCTACTTTTTCGGGCCGGAATACCTCGGCGCCGGCCAAAATTCCCAGCGCGTACAAGTTTTCCAGTTCGCGTTGGTCGCAGTATAACGTGCCGCGGGCGCGGCCGCCGCGTTCAAGCCGTACCTCGCCGCGTCCGCCCCCCAGGCGGCGCCGGACGATGACTTTATGGCCTTCTTCGATGATCGTCAAATCCGGTTCGTCGCGGGCCCGGATACGGAAAGCCGCTACCAAACCGTCCAAAAATTTGGCTATCTTGCGGCGTACCGCGCCGCGCCACCACGGCGCGGCGAACCGTACGACGGCTACTACCGTCCCCAGCGGCGGCCTCTCCTTCAGCTCGGGCTTCAATACCGCTTGCCGCCCGGCTCCCGCGTCCAACGTCTTCTCTTCCGCCATTTCCGTAAACCCGACCGGGAACGCATACCCCCGGCGGCCTAATATCCGAACGAAGCTCGGTAAAACCTTACCGTGAACGCCGCGTATCGCCACAATTTACCATAAATCGTTTGCCGGGTGCAATAGGGTAACGGCCTTAGCGCTTGACTTAAGCCCGCGTTTTAAATAAAATCGCTTCTAAGCGTGGAGGACTTCGGAATATGCGGCTGCCGACGTTGACGTGGACCGGCGACGCGCTCGAGCTTATCGACCAAACGCTCTTACCCACCGAGCTGGCCGTGAGGCGTTGCGAGTCGGCCGAAGAGGTACGCGACGCCATTCGCAGGCTGGTCGTGCGAGGCGCGCCCGCGATAGGCGTCGCCGCGGCCTACGGCGTATTGCTCGCCGCGCGCTCCGGGAGGAACGGGTCGCCCGCAAAACTAAGGGGGCGCGTCGCGTGGGCGGCGGAGTTATTGGTCGCCGCGCGGCCTACGGCCGTCAACTTAGCGTGGGCCGTCAACCGGATGGCGGCCGCGGCCGAAGAGGACGCGGCCTCAGCCGAGGACCTTTACGGAAGGTTGGCGCGAGAGGCGAACGCTATAGAGCGGGAAGACCGGGAAGCCAACCGCCGCATAGGCGAGTACGGCGCGGCTCTCCTGGAAGACGGCGCGACCGTTTTAACTCACTGCAACGCGGGCGCGCTGGCGACGGTCGACTACGGCACGGCCTTGGGGGCCGTATACGCCGCGACCGAAGAAGGGAAAACCATTTCCGTATACGTCGACGAGACGCGGCCCTTACTGCAAGGTGCCCGCTTGACGGCCTGGGAATTGGCACAGGCCGGCATCTCGGCCACCCTTATCTGCGACGACATGGCCGCCGCGGTGATGTCGCGGGGGAAGGTCGACTGCGTCATCGTCGGCGCCGACCGCGTCGCCGCCAACGGCGACGCGGCGAATAAGATCGGGACGCTCAACCTAGCGCTTCTGGCGCGACGCTTCCTGGTCCCCTTCTACGTGGCGGCGCCCTTTTCGACGGTGGACTTCGCGATGCGTTCGGGGAACGATATCCCGCTCGAGGAGCGCGACGCGGAGGAAGTAACGTCTTTCGCCGGCGCGCGTTCCGCTCCCGTAGGGGTGAACGTTTTCAACCCGGCATTCGACGTCACGCCGGCGTATTTAATCGACGCCGTTATAACCGAGGAGGGCGTGGCCAGAGCCCCGTTGGAAGCCGCGCTCGCGGCGCTTCGAGGTGACTACGGCAGATAGACGCTTCGACCGCATCGTCGTCGTCATACTCGACGGCGTCGGGATAGGCGAATTACCCGACGCGGCCGACTTCGGCGACGGGGGCTCCGATAGTCTGGGCAACGTCGTTAAGGTTCGCGGGCGGCTACGACTTCCCCACCTCGCCGCCCGGGGCCTTAGCCGCTTGACGCGCCTCCCCGGGTTCGAAGAGGCCGCAGTGACGGGCGGCTACGGCAAGCTTAAAATGACCGCGGCCGGGAAAGACTCCATCGGCGGCCATTGGGAAATCGCCGGCGTCGTTTTAAAAGACGGCTTTCCCCTTTTCCCGGAAGGGTTCCCGCCGGAAGCGGTAGAGCTGTTGAGAGTCGCCACCGGCCGTGAATTCATAGGCAACCGGGCCGCGTCGGGCACGAAGGTAATCGACGAATTGGGCGAAGAACACCTTAGAACCGGCGCGTTGATAATTTACACGTCGGCCGACAGCGTTTGCCAAATAGCCGCCCACGTCGACGTCGTACCGCTCGAGGAACTATACGCTATCGGCCGGAAAGCGCGGGACGTCATGGCCGGGCCGTACGCCGTGGGCAGGGTCATCGTCAGGCCGTTTGGGGGCGAAGCCGGCTCGCTCTACCGATTGAACGACGCTCGCCGCGACTACTCGCTGCCTCCGCCCGCGCCCACGCTGCTCGACGAGCTTAATGACGGGGGGTTCGACGTAAGGGGGGTCGGCAAAGTAGACGACATGTTCGCGGGCCGCGGCTTCACCCACTGTCGCCACACTAAGGACAACGCCGACGGCGTTAACAACGTGAAGGCCGAGCTGCGGGGTAACTTCGAAGGGTTGCTGTTTGTGAACCTTAACGATACCGATACCGTATACGGCCACCGCAACGACGTCGAGGGTTACGCCCGAGCTTTAGAGGATTTCGACGCCGCGCTGCCGACTATCGAGAGTGAGATGGTTTCGAACGATCTACTACTAATCCTATCGGACCACGGCAACGACCCGACGACGCCCGGCACGGACCACAGCCGCGAATATACGCCCCTACTCGCGTGGCAGCGCCGCCTCAAACGCGCCGTTCCGCTGGGTACGAGGGCTACCCTCGCGGACGCGGGTCAGACCGTCGCGGAGAACTTCGCCGTCGGGCCTTTGACGGCTGGAACGTCATTCTTAGATGAAATCAGCGATTAAGTACCTATTGATATTTACGGTGTTTACGCTCTTCGCGCCGGCGCGGGCCGACGAGGGCGGCGAGGAGGCCGAGTCGGCCAAAACCTTCGACTTGGATTTTTACTCCCGCAGCGACTCAAAAAACGCGGGGGCGAGCGTTTCGTATACCGTACCGCTGACCGGAAACCTCGACTTCTCGACGTCGACGTCGCTCAAAAACGGCTATAACCCTGAGGACAACATGTCCTCGCGCGGAAGGAACACGAGCCTTACTATCGACTACGACCCGCCGTCGCCGTGGCGCTTGAACGTCTTGTACGGCAACTCGTATGACCTGGTACACCGTCCCCCCAGCGAGGAGTACGACGAATTTAAAACGGAGAGTTCCTCCAACGGCGTGAACTCTTCGCTGGATTATCAATTCTCGGACGACTTGAAAACCGATCTACGGTTAGGGGTCCAGGACTCTTCCCAAGAAATATTAATAGCGCGCGGCGAAGAGGTGCCGCCGCCGACGACAAGCCGAACCCACAATTTCGGCGGCCGGGTGGACTATAACCTGACCGCGGCTACGACTTTGAGTCTGGATTATACCGGCGATATTAGCTCTTCTAAAATCGAGGTAGCTAAGACGCGAACGTACCCTCCACGCAAGCCGAAACCGGCGGTATCGCGCAAAATCGGAAATACCATATCCGGCCAAATCGGCATGAATAAAGATTTAAGCGAAAAATTTAACCTCAACCTGTCTTTCGGCGTTACGGACGGCGTAGCGCGGGACAAATTGGAACCGGCGCTGGATAGCGATGCGTTAAACGGTAACGCCTCCGGCGACGTAACGTACAACGTAAGCTCGTTGCTGTCGCTCACCAACTCGGTATCTTTTACCGGCGGGCGAGATTTCTACGAGAACAAGGACCGTTACCGCAAATTACTCAACGAAGTGCGCTACGACGTTGAGAGAGCGGGGTTCGAAAATACCGCCAATATCCGCGTTAAGCCCGGCGAGCATTCGGAAGTCAACGTCGCCGTCAATTATAAAGAGACCGAGAACTTCTTGAGGGATGCCGACGGCAAACTCCCCCCTCGCGACGAACCGGGCTCGGCCAGCTCGTGCGAAATATCGAAGAGTTATAGAATCACTTCGGACTTCGACCTCGCCCTCGGCGAAGACGTTACCTTTCACCTCGCGCATTACCTCACCGAGAGCCGGCCGCATAAACTCGTTTTCCCGGAACAGGACCAGACGACGAAGTTCAACAACCTGGACGGCAACGTCGGCTTCGACTGGACCGAGGACCTGCATGTAGACGTAAATACGGCGATGAACGTCGTCATATATCGATACAAAGACCCGGATTCCGCCATAGATAACAACCACGACGACTTAAAAATTTTACTCGGTACGTCTTTCATATACGACGTAACGAGCGATACTACCGTAGAGATAAAAACCGATATAAGCAAAAACAGTACGGCGTTCGTCGACCCGTTAACCACAAGAACCGACAGTGCGCAGATCAACCGCCACTTGTACACGAATATACGGCGCGATTTCGGCGAACTTTTTAAACCGAACGTAGGGGTAAATATTACGTACGGCCGCGATTACTTCCCCGCAAGCCCGCGTACCAATAAGCGCCGGTGGAATATAGGGGTTAACCCGGGTACCGAGATAAATACCTCCGACAAGTTAAAATTAAACCTCTCGTTCTCTTACTCGAGGGAAAAAATCGAAGGCGTCTTCGAACCCGACCCGGAGGATTGGCAAATAATTTACGGCTACGCCGGCGGCGCCGGCGTCACGTACGTGGTTTCGGAGAACTTAACGTTAACGGCGAGCTCGAGCTCGAGTCATTCGTACCATATAAAAAACAGCATTCGCCGTTATAAAGAAGTACCGGCCGAAACTTTTTTCGACCTCGACGCCGGCCTGAATTTTTCTTTTTAACATCATATCCCCATATCCC
>Ga0307378_10000324_pt1 | contig 87007 bp, 62 predicted proteins | sample UN1MG_FD_202238 | JGI IMG/M metagenome (GOLD analysis project Ga0307378, IMG submission 202238) | Soil microbial communities from Risofladan, Vaasa, Finland - UN-1 | ecosystem: Environmental > Terrestrial > Soil > Coastal area > Acid sulfate soil | place: Finland: Risofladan, Vaasa | collected... | reverse complement strand
CACGTGGACGGAATGGAATATCGACCTGCAAAAGTTCAGTAATGCCGGCGTTGTTCTGACCGATGTCAGCAAACTGTCTATCGGCTTTGGCGATGCGGACAATCCGCAGCCTGGTGGTTCGGGTCTGATGTTCCTTGACGACATTCGGCTGTATCGGCCATCAGAACCATAGCCGGCACCTTAAACCAGGATTTAAGTATCAATTAATTGCACGATTAATATAGCAGATTTGCATCACTTGTACCTGCGGTTACGCAAGTGCAGGCGATTCGGGGCTTATACCGAATTATTCGGTATAAGCCCCTTTTTTAATTGATTCCGCCACGGGTGGATCTACAACATGCGTCCCTCCGACTTCACTCAGGATAGGGATGCATATTGTGTATTGTGGATAAATAAAATCCGCCGAGTAAACGAGTAAATCGGCGGGCTAAATATGAAGGCATAAATCCCCGGAAGAGCCGGGGGCTAAACATTTGGATTCAGTATCAAATACGGAATTATTTCCCATCAGAGAAATATGGGGGGAGGCATTGGGCCGTCGCTGTGCCGGCGACGGCTAAACGGTATTAATCCTCACTACAGGGGTGAGGGCTAAATGATAACCCTATTATCGTATATTATCGGAATATGTCCGCAATAGTTGGTTTCAGTCAAGGCCCTGTCGCTCTGTCTAATATACCAGTGAAAAATGCAGGGTGCTTTATTCGTCAAAAAAATGGAATCCGAGCTTCCAGACGAAAGAAAAAGTCCTTAACCGGGCAGGTAACTGAAAAGTCGATGTCCTTTTTTGTCGATAAAATTGAAACTGAAGAAGAAAAATGTTGGTCCTAAAACGAACATCAGCCCAATTTGAGAGATATAAATATAGGCATTCCCAGCCCTGTGAAATAGGATACAGGGTAGGATTTTGCGTATTTGACAGAATTGGCTGAGTGTGATATAATATAGGTTGATACTTCCGCCTTCGCTGAAGCTTCCGTCTTCATAAAAACTATGACGGACAAGACGGCGGACAAGCGATACTCGTAACTCATTGGGGCACGAGTGATAAAGGGGAGTTTTAGTACATTCTGAAAGTAGATTTCGAGGTAAAAGATGTTTGAGCGTTTTACAGACCGTGCACGTAAGGTTATGGCGTTGGCCAACCAGGAGGCCCAGCGATTTAACCATGAATACATAGGGACCGAACATATCCTTCTCGGGCTGGTTAAGGAAGGCAGCGGAGTTGGTGCTACGGTTCTTAAGAACCTTGATGTGGATATAAAAAAGCTGCGGCTCGAGGTTGAGAAGCTGGTCAAGAGCGGCCCGGATATGGTTACGATGGGCAAGCTGCCGCAGACACCGCGGGCCAAGAAGGTTATTGAGTACGCAATCGAAGAGGCCCGTTCACTTAACCACAATTACGTGGGTACCGAACATATCCTGTTGGGTCTGCTGCGCGAGAGCGAAGGTATAGCGGCTCAGGTTCTTATGAATCTTGGCTTGAAGCTTGAGGATGTTCGTCAGGAGGTTCTGAATCTGTTAGGAGCGGGAGTTGATAACGGACCAGCCGCTCTCGGCATGAAGATGAGTCCAACGGTAGGCCGAAAGGCGAAAAGCAAAACGCCGGCACTGGACAGCTTCGGCAGAGACCTTACACAATTGGCAGAAGACGGTGAACTTGACCCGGTGATCGGCAGAAAGAAGGAGATTGAGCGGTTAGTGCAGATACTCTGTCGACGAACGAAAAACAATCCGGTTCTGTTGGGCGAAGCAGGAGTCGGCAAGACCGCTATTGTCGAGGGCCTGAGCCAGCAGATAATCAACAAGCAGGTGCCGGAAATCCTCAAGGGCAAGCGGATGGTGGTGCTTGATTTGGCGATGATGGTGGCCGGGACGAAATATCGCGGACAGTTCGAGGAGCGAATAAAGGCAGTCATTAACGAGGTCAGAAGGGCCAAGAACGTTGTTTTGTTCATTGACGAGCTACATACGCTTGTGGGAGCCGGTGGGGCTGAGGGCGCTATCGATGCATCGAATGTGCTTAAGCCGGCCCTTGCCAGGGGAGAAGTTCAATGTATCGGCGCTACTACTCTGGATGAGTACAGAAAACATATCGAAAAAGACGGTGCCCTTGAGAGGCGGTTTCAGACGATAATTGTCGAGCCGCCTTCAAAAGATGAGACACTGGATATTCTCAGAGGGCTTCAGGACCGCTATGAGTCACACCACAGGGTTCACTTTACCGACGAGGCCCTTTTCCAGGCGGTAGAGCTATCGACCAGATACATCACCGGCAGGTGCCTGCCTGACAAAGCAATCGATGTTATCGATGAATCCGGTGCACGAATTCGACTCAAGAATATGACTCCGCCGCTGGATTTGACGCAGATAGAGGAAAAAATAGAAAAACTGCAAAAAGAAAAAGACGACGCTGTTAAAAACGCTGACTATGAGCATGCGGCGGCACTGAGAGATGAAGCCCAGCAGCTTCTTGATGAAAAGACGCAACTGCATAAAAAATGGTACGAGGAAAATAAAGAAACGACCGGCGTCGTGGATACAGAGACTATTGCGGAGGTCGTCAGTAATATGACGGGTGTGCCGCTGACGAAACTGGAGAAGAAGGAAACCCAGAGACTCCTGGAACTTGAAGTTGAGCTGCATAAGACGGTGGTTTCGCAGGATGAGGCAATCACCGCTGTGGCCAAAGCGGTAAGACGCAGCAGAAGCGGCCTAAAGGACCCGAATCGTCCGATGGGATGCTTTATATTACTGGGTCCAAGTGGTGTAGGAAAGACACTGCTTGCACGAGCCCTGGCGGAGTTTCTGTTCAGCGATAAGAATTCTCTTATCTGCCTGGACATGAGCGAATTTATGGAGAAGCACAATGTGAGCCGATTGGTGGGTGCTCCTCCCGGGTATGTGGGCTACGAAGAAGGTGGACAATTGACCGAAAGGGTCAGGCGCCGGCCCTACTCTGTTCTGCTGCTGGACGAAATAGAAAAGGCCCATCCGGATGTTTACAATATTCTTCTTCAAATTATGGACGAGGGCAGGCTGACCGACAACTTTGGACGAAGCATTGATTTTAAGAACGTTATTATGATTATGACGAGCAACATTGGTGCCGAGCTGATTAAAAATCAATCCGGCTTTGGTTTCAGCAAAAAGAGCCCTGATGCGAATTATGAGAAGATGAAAGATATCCTTCAGAAAGAGGTTGAGCATCACTTCAGGCCGGAGTTCTTGAACCGGCTCGATGATACGATAGTCTTTAAGGCGTTAACCAGAGAAGACTTGCAAACAATTGTCGGTTACGAGCTTGCGAAGGTGTTCAAGCGACTGACCGAGCACGGCTTAAAACTGGAACTGAGCGACCAGGCAAAAGAATTCCTCATCGATAAAGGTTATAACCCCGAATTTGGTGCAAGACCGCTACGAAGAGCCATTGAACACTATATAGAAGACCCGCTTTCGGAATCTGTGTTATCGGGTAAATTCAAAGGCAAAAACCTTATAAAGATTGATGTGCAGGACGAAGAGCATTTGAAATTTGAGGGTTTTGAAGTAACCGAGCCAAAGGAAAGTGAACCTGCCGTTGCAAAATCAAAGTAGCGATTAGTTCATTGGCTGATTAGTTGATTAGTTAGTTCCTGTTGTGGAAACAGTATTTGTCATTCCCGCCCCGAATCGTGTTCGGGATAAACTCCAGCGGGAATCCAGCTTTTTCACTCTGGACCCTTGTTTTCGCAGGAGTGACATCATCGATTTTTGTTTTCCACAACAGATATTATACCAATTCAACTTAATAAGTGCGCTTTATATAATGACGATTTATGATATAGTGGCCATTTATCCCACCCTCACGGCCGGAACGCTTTTAGAGTAAGGCGCAAGAATTAACTTGAATTCGTATTAGTTAACTGGCTACTCACCCAGCCGCAGTTCAAATCATGATTTCACTCTTACAACGCCGTTTTGAACCAGCAGTTTACCTTCGGCGAACAGCCTTATGGCCTGCGGATATGCGATACACTCCTGCTCAAAAACTCTGGCGGCAAGGGTATCGGGGGTGTCGTCGTCTTTGACCTGGCAGGCTCGCTGGACGATTATTGGTCCCTTATCATATTCGTTCGTGCAAAAATGCACTGTGCAGCCGCTTATTTTGCATCCTGCTTTTAATACCGCCTCGTGGACGTGATGTCCCCACATGCCCTGCCCGCCGAAACTCGGCAACAAAGCGGGATGTATGTTCATTATGCGATTTTCGTATCGGTCGGGTATTTTCCATAGGCAAAGCCAGCCGCCCTGTACGACGAGGTCAGCGTTTGCGGCAGCAAGCTCATCTTCGATGCGCTTACTGAATTCATCGATATCGGAGTACTCTTTTTTGCGGATTATTTTTACATCAAGCCCGGCGTTTTTCGCCCTTTCGACGCCGGCCACTGTCGAACGTGAACTTATTACAAGGGCGACTTCGGCATTTAGCCGGCCCTGTTTTATATATTCGAGGATATTCAACAATGTTGTGCCGCTGCCGCTGATTAGCACGCCGAGCCGAATCGGCTTTTGGTTTTGTGCGGCGAGTTCCGGTTCGTTTTCAATATCTGTGCCGAGATTTAATGCCTGGTTTACGAGTCTATCGGCTTCTTTGTTTTTCTCCCTGGCGATGTGCCGGACCTTCCAGTCTTTGAACTCGCCGAGCAGATTGACGGCCTGGCGGAAAAGGGGCCTGATTTGCTCACTTTTTACCTTGTATTGGCCGTTAATTTGCCTGACGAGCAGCTCGCTGTCACTGAAAACCATTAGCTGTTCGGCGCCGATTTGTTTTGCAGCTTCGAGAGCTTTTACAAGACTCGTATATTCGGCTATGTTGTTCGTAGCCTGGCCCAGAAAAAAGGCTTTCGCCTGTAGTTGAGTCCCGGCTGAATCGGCCAGGGTGAAACCGGCAGCGGCCGGGCCAGGGTTACCTCTGCTGGCGCCGTCTATATAGGCGATTATATCGTTCCTCGTATCTCCCATCTCGTATCTCGATATTCAAGCATCAAGTAATGAACGTTAGATATTTTCTTCGCTCCCAAGGACAAGTATCCTTGTGCAATTGGGACAGCGGATTATATCGTCCTTGGTCATAAGCAGATTAACACACTCAGCGGTGATGCCCATAAAGCAGCCCCCACAGCTATAGGCCCCCTTTTTGCCGCCCTGCTGTTCAATCACTGCAACAGCCTGGCCATCATAGGTTTCGGTGACGCGTTTGAATATCTCCAGCGGTTTCTCGGGTATGGTCCGTGCAACCTGGTCCCATTCAGCCTGGATTTTGTCGATTTCGGCCTGGTATTTGCCTGCCAGCGTCTCGACTTCGGTTCGGAGCTGCTCGAGATGTTGTTTTTGCTCATTTATCTGGTTTTTTATTTCTTCGCATTCGGCTTCATCAACCTCAATATTTTTCAGCAATTCCAGAGATTGGGATTCTATCTTGGAATTGTCGGCTTTGGTTGTGTTGAGCTGAGTGAGGACTGCGGAGTATTCTTTATTTGTTTTTGCGGTATTGAGGGAAGCTCTTAACCTTGTTATCTGTTCGTCTCTGGACTTGACCTCCAATTCGAGGCGGTCGAACTGGACCTTACTCAACTGGACCTCCTCTTTTTTGGCCTCGAGAGCATTTTGGAGGGTTCTGATTTGATTTTCCTGAATAATTACGTTTCTTCTGCACCTTGTAAGTTTTGCTTTTTCAACCCGCAGACGATTTTCAACACTTTGAAGTTTAATCAGCCCATTTAATACAGGTCCCATTTACGCTCCTTTGCCCGGCTCTTAAATTTTCAAACCCTTCATTATCTACACTCACATTTTATCTGCAACAAAATTTTTTCTGTTTTTTCTTTTATCTCGGCTTCTCGTATAATAAACAATAGGATTAACCGGTTTGTTGTTCCCATTATTTGGGTAGGAGAAATACCCCCGGTAAAACCGGGGGCTAAATATAAGTGTATTGACCCCCAGGGCAAGCCTGGGGGCTAAACGAAGTACTGCTATGAAAGAGCTGTTGAAAAAACTCATTCAGGCTGAAAGCACACCGCAGAAGGGTGAATTAGCCGCGGCGGAAGTAATCTCGGCAGAGCTTAACCGTTCAGGGATAGATTCCCAAATAGATGCCTGGGACCAAACCAGAGCGAATATTATCGCACAGGTAAAGTCCGGGGGGCACAAGGACGCGTTGCTATTTGCCTGTCATCTTGATGTTGTCGGGCCGGGCGAAGCGAAGTGGGAAAAACCCCCTTTCGAGGCGGCTGAAAGCGATGGCAAAATTTACGGTAGAGGCTCGGCGGATATGAAGGGCGGCATCGCAGCGGCCGTTACCGCTATCAGGCAAGTTATAGATTCCGGCATAAAGTTACAGGGCGATATTGTATTTGCAGCCGTTGGAGGTGAAGAGACTGATAGCTGCGGTGCGATAAGATTTATTAACGACCATGGCCGGCTGCCTGAATTTGTCGGCGTGGTTATTCCTGAGCCGACGGATTTTGCAATTGTAACGGCGCATCGCGGAATGCTGTGGCTCGAAGTTTCAACCAAAGGCAAGGCCGCTCACGGCTCGACGCCGCAATTGGGAGTAAATGCGATAACTTCAATGCGGTCTGTTCTGGATGAGCTGGAAAATTACAACATTGCCGCCGAGCCACACAAGCTGTTGGGCGAGTGTTCTATGAGTGTCAATACTATTACCGGCGGTAAAGCACTTAACGTTGTGCCGGATAAATGCAGTATCGGGATAGATATTCGCACTTTGCCGGAGCAAAATCATCAGGATATTATTACTGATTTAGAAAAAATCTTTGTGAAGTTGAAATCCGAAAATTCCCAATTTGACGCGGAGGTCAGCGTGATTCGGCAGGTGCAGCCTTTAGAGACCGATTGCGGCTGTGATTTTATTAAGGACTTTTGCTCGGCTGTCGGGACCAGTGAAACCAAGGCTGTTGGTTTTACAACGGACGGCCCCCATTTTGCTTCGTTAGGCGCACCGGTGGTGATTTTTGGGCCGGGCAAGCCGCAGCTCTGCCACAAGCCGGATGAGTATATTGAAATCAGTGACATGGAAAAAGCAATTGAGTATTACAAAAATATCATTTTGAAATTTTTGGTTTGATTAACATCCTAAGGTCTTTCTATCGATAGACTTATATAAACACAATTTCGAAAATATTCTGCAATATTTGGAATAAATCCATTGACTTTATGGACCTAATCTGGTAGAATAAATGTTTACATATAATTCTGAAGAGGAAGCGGAGGATATGTAGTCTACTTGATGGGGAGGATATGGCGTGAAAACAAAATACGCGATGACTTATCAAATTAGAACAGAATTCCGATAACATAATCAGGCCCAAATTTTGAACTTATGACATTGTATTTCATTGCTAAATTGAACTAAAATGAAAATCTCGAAATTGTAAGGAGCAAAATTATGACAAGACGAATTTTTTGTAAGGTACTGTTAGTAGTTGTTGCCATTTTTGGCGTCATGGTTCTTTCAGGCGTTCTATTGGCCCAGGGACGCAGCGAAGATGCTTTTGAACGCGTCAGAGAAGTCCAGGAAAGAAATACCGAGCGCCTTATGGCAATGGACGGAGTGGAGGGCACGGCCATCGGGTACAACCAGAACGACCAGTTGGCAGTCAAGGTCTTTACAGCCGGCCCGGGAGTTCGCGGTATTCCTCAAGAGCTCGAAGGCGTCCCTGTCCATGTTGTAGTAACAGGGAAAATCTACGCGCTTAAACCTCCCGCCAACAAGCCAAATAAACCCGGGAAACCACCGAAAGATCGTACGCCTCCGGCGGCTCCGACTGATTTAACAGCAGAACCTGTTAGCAGCAGTGCGATAAAATTGAACTGGGCTGATAATATAGATGATTCGGACCTCGATTACTACAATGTGTACTGTGCCACCACCTCTGGCGGTCCGTATAGCCGGATAGCTTCCAATGTGGAGCTGAGTGAATACATTGATAGCGGTCTGTCACCTGATACGACCTTCTACTACGTAGTGACGGCTGTCGATACCTCTCGTAATGAGTCAGATAATTCCAATGAAGCCTTGGCCACAACGGATGCCGGGCCTGTCGAGCCTCCCATTGGGCCTCGACCAGCTCCCATCGGTGTTTCAACGGGCCATCCTAATATCACGGCCGGTACGATCGGGTGCAGGGTTAAGAAGAACGGAAATGTGTATGCGTTGAGCAACAACCACGTGTATGCCGATGAGAACAAAGCCTCCATAGGTGATAACGTGCTACAACCAGGTCCGTATGATGGTGGATTAGATCCACGTGATGCCATTGGGACTCTCGCAGAATTCGAGCCGATCAATTTTCATCCGCGTGCCAGTAACACGATAGACGCGGCCATTGCCCTGACGAACATCGATATGGTTGGCAACGCTACACCTGACGGTGGATATGGGACACCAAGCAGCGAGACTACCGGCGCAGTGATAGGTTTGGGAGTCCAGAAATACGGCCGGACGACGGGCCTGACGACTGGAGAAATAACTGCCATCAACGCCACGGTCAGAGTTGGCTATGACTCTGGTACGGCTCGCTTTATCAACCAAATCATAATCGAACCAGGTGGTTTTAGCAAGGGCGGCGACTCTGGTTCGCTAATTGTAACACAAGAGGGAAAGATGCCTGTAGGATTGTTGTTTGCGGGAAGTGACCTGGTAACGATTGCCAATCCGATTGATGAGGTGCTTAGCCGCTTTGGTGTTACCGTTGATGGTAAATAGCGAGACGTAAAAAGTCTATGATAAAGTACAGTACGTGTCTGGCATAAATGCCTGCGAATGCTGCCGGGTTATGCCTACGAGCATAAAACGCAGTGTTAGCCTGCTTTCCTGAATGGCCCAGAGAATAGAGACCTGTTAATGGTCAAACAGATTGCAATTGTTATGCTGAGCATTGGTGCTATAATCGCAGCCGGTAGTATTACCGGCTGTTGTTATACCGGTCCGAGTGACCTTGAGAAAGGACAGTCTATGCCGAAACGAACAATCGAGCAGGTACAGGAAGAACATACGGATGCCTGGATGGCCATTCCCGGAGTCGAAGGCATTGCAATCGGGCTTTACGAAGGCAAGCCCTGTATCAGGATTTTTACATCGAGAAAACCACAGCAGTTGCGAGACAAGATTCCCTCAACCGTCGAAGGCTATCCTGTAATTATTGAAGAAACAGGGGCATTTCGTGCGCTGGACTAACCGTAGTTCCGGCATACAAAACTTCCACACAATCACAAACATCAGGCCTTTCCATATCTGAATAATCTGTGATTTTCTCTAAAAAGTGAGGTACAATTCACAGGTGATTTATGTTGATAGCTGTATTTCTGCGCAGGAAAGAGAAACAATATGACAAAAAAAAGGTGGCCGAGATTGAGGCCTGCGAATAATAAAGATTGCGGTAAAGTAACAGAGTTAGTCTATAGCGTTCTAAAAGAATATAACCTCAAGCCGGACCCGGCGGTCACGGACGTCGACATCAAAGATATTGAACATTCTTATTTTGAACGAGGCGGAACTTTTTATGTGCTTGAAGAAAAGGACGGCTCAATAATCGGAGCTTACGGTCTTTACCCGGTCGATAGGCAAACGTGCGAACTGCGCAAAATGTATTTACACAGCTCGTATAGAGGCAAAGGATTAGGCAAGTTATTGCTGGAAGATGCCCTGTCAAAAGCAAGGCAAATCGGATTTAAGAAAATGACTCTGGAAACAGCTTCGGTTCTGAAAGAAGCGATTAGTTTGTATAAAAGCTACGGATTTGTCGAATATGAGCCGGAGCATCTGTCAAGCAGGTGCGACCAGGCTTTCATACTCGAATTAGAATAACACCCAAAAAATACGACAGCGATATTTGTTCTGTGTAATTGCCCGGCCAATCAAAAATCAACTGCACTTTTGGTTGTGAATCAGCCGATTATAATAAATGTCTTATGTCGAAGCGATTTTAGCATTGTTTGCATTCGTTGATCCAACAGGCAACAGCATACAATGAAGGACTATATTCGAATGTCTCGTCGGCTTTATTGGAAGAACTATAGATGAGTCAAAGCCACAACGGAAAAGTAAAACAATCCTGCGGCTACGCCCACACCCCGTTAGAGGCTGCGCCTTTCGGCTCTCTAACGGGGCAAGCCGGAACAAAGCAAGGCAGATTGCGAACGTTAGTTTTGAAAGACGGCAATTTGCATCTGCTCACTTCGAGCAGTGAGCTGCCGCAATCGCTAATCAAGGCCAACCAGGCCTTAGCAACTGGGCGGGTCAAGGAGGCGACAAAGCTACTAAATGAACAAGCCGAAGAAGCTGCCCAACAAATCATCGAGCAGGACCAGTCTCGAACAGACATAATGTTAATCCTGGGGATGGTGTTCAAACAAACCAGACAGATAAACAAAGCCAAAAAGTGGTTCGAAAAGATATTAGAACAAGAACCACATGCTTTAGTGTACAACGAGCTGGGATATATCAGCCAGTGCATGGGACGTTTGTCGGAGGCAATACGATATCAAAAAAAAGCTGTCGAGGCAGAGCCGAATAATGCCGAGCTCTTAGCTAATCTGGCCAGAATGCTGATAGGAACGTGCAAAACTCAGGAAGGTATCGAGCTATTTCGAAAGGCAGTGGAAGCCGAGCCGGCCAATGCAGCGGTACACTCTAACCTTCTGTTTTACCTTCATCATCAGCCCAAACTGGACCCCTACAAGCTTTTTGAAGAACATAAGCGATGGGGCCGGATTCATGCCCCTGCTTCTCTGGCCAGAGTATCTCACAGCAATGTCCCAGACCCTGACCGGAGGCTTCGGGTAGGCTACATCTCACCGGATTTCTGCATGCATTCAGTAGCGTATTTCTTTGAGTCACTTCTGGATGGACATAACCATAAAGTGGTTGAAGTTTATGGATATGGTAACGTAAGAATGCCGGGCACTGTTACCGAACGTCTTAAGCAAAAGTTCGACCACTACCGAAATATTCGTGGCCTCGATGATGAGGTGGTCGTTGATATGATTCAGCGGGACAAAATCGATATTCTGGTGGAACTTTCAGGTCACACTGCTGACAATCGTCTGCTTGTAATGGCGCATAAGCCGGCTCCAATCCAGGTTACCTATTTGGGTTCTCCGGATACAACCGGATTGGAGGCAATCGATTATCGTTTTACAGATGCCCTGGCCGAGGCCCCGGAATCCCAACAATTCTATACCGAAGAATTATTTTTTTTGCCGGATGGTTTTCTCTGTTATAAGCCAGCCGATTTTGCACCGACTGTGGCGCCACTGCCGGCCTTTCGAAATGATTATACCACGTTAGGTTCGTTTAACAGCAGCAGTAAGGTACATCCACATATCATCGAGCTATGGGCCAAGATTCTAAGAGCTAATCAGGACTCTCGCATTTTATTAAAGTTCGGAGCCAGTGCCGACCACCGGATGAGAGAGTCTTACTTCCAGCAGTTCGGGCGGTTGGGAATCAGCTCAAGCAGAGTGGCCATTTGCGGGTGGAAACCCATCGATGAGCATTTGCGGGTGTACGGTGAAGTAGACATTGCGCTGGATACATATCCGTGTAATGGCTTTACAACCACGTGTGAGGCACTTTGGATGGGGGTACCTGTAATCTCGCTGGTTGGCAAATGTCATGCCTCTCGTGTCGGACTGAGCATACTCAATACCATCGGGCTCGATTTCTTTGCGACTTTGACGCCTGCCGAATACGTTGCCAAAGCCACGGCACTTGCGGCGAACCACCAGGCCCTTGCTCAGCTTCGTTCTTCGATGCGGCAGCGAATGAAGAACAGTGCATTGTGTGACACAAAGGGATTTGCCAGGAAGGTGGAAGAGGCCTATCGAAAGATGTGGCATCGATGGCTTGAGTCCGCCTGATACGAACGTCAGAATGACAGGATTAAAATAATGTTGACAGGAAAATTCATCATCATTACAACGATAAACTATCCTGCCCAGGCTGTCAAAACGATAGCAAAGACGAAAAGAGATTGGACTATTCTCGCTGTCGCAGACAGGAGAACACCTCCTGATTGGAGCTGTCAAAACGTCCGGCTGCTTTCTATAGATGAGCAGAAGGCATTTGACAGCGACTTTGTTCAGGAATGCCCATTGGACCACTACGCCCGCAAAAATGTCGGCTACCTCAAATCTATCCGGGATGGCGCTCAGGTCATTGCCGAAACCGATGACGACAATATTCCCAAAGAGAATTTTCTGACTTCTGTTAATCAAAGCGTAAAAGGCCGATTGGTTGAGAAATCCGGATGGGAGAATGTTTACACACATTTTACAGGCGAGAGAATCTGGCCACGCGGTTTCCCACTTGAATATATAAACCAGAGTTTTGAAGCTTCCAGCTCGCTCAACGGTGAATCTGTCTTCGACTGCCCCATCCAGCAGTACCTGGTTGATGGCAATCCTGATGTTGATGCAATTTATCGTCTGACGACAAAAGTGGATATGAAGTTTCGGTCGAACACAGTCGTTCTTTCGGAGGGGACATTCTGCCCGTTCAATTCGCAGAATACAATCTGGTGGCCTGATGCCTTTGCCCTGCTCTATCTGCCAAGCTCGGTAAGTTTTAGGGTGACGGATATTTGGCGTTCGTTTATTGCACAGATATGCCTGCACAAAGCTGGTAAAAAGGTGGCTTTTGGCCCAGCCACAATGTTTCAGGACAGAAACAAGCACAGTCTTGTCGGGGATTTTGCCGATGAAATTTCCGGTTATCTAAATAATGCCAGGATAATGGAGCTGCTCAGCAATATCAGGTTGTCAAATGAACCAAATCAAATTGGGACGAACATGCGACTCTGTTATGAACGATTAGTCGAAGCAAAGATTGTTCCGCAAAATGAGCTGCGTCTTGTTGACTTGTGGTTGAAGGATATTGGGCGATTTGCAAAGCATTGTGACGGCAAAGTTGAAACTAAGCTGCTATAAGTTTGACCCCATTAAACCGCTGTGCAGACCATCGTCAAATACGCCTACAAAGCCGAATCTAAATTGAGGTCGTTAATTCAAAATTCGAATTGGTCTTTGAAGACGGTCTTGAAATCATAGACATCGTTGAAGTCATCGATTGAATCTGCTGGTTGGGCGCTCATCCATTCGTGTTTTATCATAAGATAAACGATTTCGCCGAAATCACGTGTTGTTTTAATGCCCCAGGCATTCAAAACTGCCATTGCCATTCTGCCCCACTTTTCGAGAGCTAATTTCCTTAGTCCCTCACAAAGCATTTGGCCGCTAACGTGTTTGGGTTCGACAGTGACTTTTTTTGCCGTGTAGCCGAGTCCTTCATAAACGAACCTGATGCCCGGCGGGCTGAATCTGCCATCTTCTCCTGCGATTTGTTCGAGATTCTTTTTCATTTTCAAAACGTGCCTGGTCCGGATTTTACAAAGGTTCATATTAACATTTTTATTTGCTTTGTAGGAAAACTTTACAAAACGTCATTGCGAGGCCTGAAGGGCCGTGGCAATCTCTCGCACAACAGGCGGAAAAAGCCATCGTTGTGTTTGAGATTGCTTCGCGGAGTTTATCCTGAGCAAAGCGAAGGGCTCGCAATGACAATCTCCAGTCTGATGTTTTCTACGAAGCAAACTTCTATTGTAAAACTTTTGTCATTAAAGGTCAATATTCATTCCATTATCACAGAATTATGCTTGGCCGACTAAAGAAGCTCTTGACGGACTGAGGTTTATAGTTTAAAATTCAGTGATGGCACACCCCACACCAATTAGGTGTGAGCCTAAGCTCAATTGGTGCCGGGTCGGCCAAATTAACGTTGAAAATCCGCTTTGGAGGTGATGTCCTATGTTAAAAACAATTCTTTGCCTGGCAGTATTGCTGAGCAGTCAGAGTGTATTAGCTCAAAGAAGCGATTATTTTAACGCCCCCTATGGTGAGCTGCTTGCCGGCTCGACTGAGCAAGTCGGTTTATGGTGGGCCTCGTCCGGCTGGAAAATAAGCCCGGACAAGCCGCTGCCCGAAACAAAAGGCCGAACAATTGTGATACGCGCCGCCCGGAACGAAGCCGAGGCTGCGCAATTAGTAGTTCGGCCAACAGTTTCCTTACGGGATTTTACCATTCGAACGGAAGAGTTGACCGGACCCGGCGGAGCGACTATCCCCGCTGAGAACGTGGAAGTGCTCGAAGTGCGATATGTCAATGTTACACACCCAACCGATAAAAGTTCGGTGCCCGGTCTTTGGCCGGACCCACTGCCTCCGTTTAAAGAACCTATTGAGCTGGAGGCGGATAAAAATCAGCCATTTTGGGTTCGTGTCAAAGTCCCACGCAAGGTCCCGGCGGGAGTTTATACCGGCGGCATTCACCTTATTGGGCAAAACTACAGTGCCAATGTTAGACTGCGCGTCAAGGTCTATGATTTTGTTCTTCCCGACCGGATGACCTGCACAACAGCCTTTGGCTTTTCTTCGTCCAATGTATTCCGCTATCATAAACTCTCCGACTCTCAGCACAAACGGCAGGTCCTCGATAAGTACTGGGCCAACCTTAGCGCCCATCATATCTCGCCCTACAATCCTTCGCCGCTGGACGAATTGAAAGTTACCTGGCCCAAAGACCCTGAGTCACTTGAACCCGAACAAGTTAAGCCGGTCTTTGACTGGACAGCCTGGGACAAAGCGATGGAACGAGGACTTGATTACTACCACTTTAACTCCTTTAGGCTCAGCATCCCAGGCCTCGGCGGCGGGACTTTCCATTCCCGACGCGAGCCGGAGCTGCTCGGCTTCAGCGAGGATACGCCCCATTACAAAGCCGCCTTTAACGCCTACTGCCGCGAAATCCAGGAGCACCTGCGCGAAAAAGGCTGGCTCGACGAGGCCTTTATTTATTGGTTCGATGAGCCTGCCCCGAAAGACTACGAGTTCGTTATGAACGGATTCTCCAAGCTCAAGCATGCAGCCGGCGACATCAATCGTATGCTGACCGAACAGGTAGAGCCGAACCTGGTCGGTGGGCCGAATATCTGGTGTCCTGTTTCGAATAACTATAAACACGAACCGGCCGAACAACGGCGCCAATACGGTGAAAAATTCTGGTGGTATGTCTGCACCGGCCCCAAGGCGCCCTATTGCACTTTGTTTATCGACCACCCCGGCACCGAGCTGCGAGTCTGGCTCTGGCAGAGCTGGAAACACAAAATTGACGGCATCTTAGTCTGGCAGACAAACTACTGGACCAGTTCCGCCGCCTATCCGGACCGAGAAAATCCCCAGAACCCCTACGAGGACCCAATGGGCTGGCGCTCTGGTTACAGCACACCCAAAGGCGCCAAAAAACCCTGGGGCAACGGAGATGGTCGATTCATTTATCCACCGCTGGCCGCTGCGGATGCCCACCCAACCGGGCCGGTTCTCGATGGGCCGGTTGAAAGCGTCCGCTGGGAAATGCTGCGTGACGGCATCGAGGACTATGAATACCTGGTCATTCTGAGCAGACTGCTCAACGCTAAAAAGGACAAACTCTCTCCACAACAGCGTAAAAAATACACTGCTCTGCTTGAAGTGCCGGAAAGTATTACAAAAGATATGACGACTTTCACTAAAGACCCGGCCCCCATCGAGACCCGCCGTGACCAGATAGCCCGGGTCATAGCTAAGCTAAACAGGTTATGAGCTTTCACCCGCCACCGACTCTCTCGGCTCAATTGGCCTTGTAAAAGGAGCGCCTATTTGCTATACTACAAACCTGATACTTACATAACCAACGTTTGCCGTTAAGTTAATTTCTTAAAATGATTGATTGGTATCGTTATCCCTGTGAAAGCAGGGAAACCAAAAACATATCGTAATGATAGATTCCCGCTACCCGATCGGAGTCGAGGACAAGTTTCGCGGGAATGACAAATTGTGTTACTTGAAAGGGAAAAATATGGAACCTTATATTTCTTTACAGCATTGTCCGGAAGTGGGCCCCGTGTTTGTAGTGATATTCGCCATATTCGCAATTCTTTTTGCCCTGATAGTGGTCATCATAAAGGTATTAATCTTCTGCAAGATTTTTTCCAAGGCCGGCTACTCCTGGGCGCTCGGGCTGTTAATGCTCGTGCCAATAGCGAATATAATCATGCCCTTTGTTCTGGCCTTCGCCGATTGGCCGATTCAAAAAGAAATGCGCTTACTTAAACAGCAGCAGGAAAAGCCTGGGGCGTGAATCGAGAGTCGTGAATCAAATCACGGACAACCAGTCACGAGACATGGGAAACGTATGTAAGATTGAGCCATTTAATGGCTTGTTTATCTTGCAGGAGTTGTCCTATAACTCGGGAACAGCCCAAAATAAACCTAATCCCTCTCCTAAGCTTTGCTGCTAAGAAAGCCAAACTTAATGCGGACCGGTAAAAGTCGTATCCGGACCGTAAAGATTGCTTCACAATACCGGCAATCAGGAGATGTGAGGGAAATATTAAAAAAGTGTGAGTAATTTGCCCCTTGCGCGCATATTACTTAATAGGGCCTGATACCGGAAAGGTAAATTTGAAAAAGTGTCAAATGAGCTGGAACAACGAAGCTGGGTCGGATTTGCTCGAGGCGATGCTGATATATGGCGAGAGTTTATCGGACAGGAAATTCCACTGCTTTATGGGACGTTTATGAGGCGTTGGCCGAACCCTTCACTCGCTGAAGAACTTGTGCAAAAGACTATTTTCGATGCTGTACGGGGATGTGGCAGCTATGACCCATTGAGAGGCAGCCCCGAGGAATGGATTTTCGGCATCGCACGGAACAACATCCGCCTTGAGGCCAGGAAGCGGGCGTCTCGGCCCAGCACTAACGGTGATATCAGCCGCTACCTCGAAGCGATTGACACCAAGCCGTTGCCTGATGAAGTGCTCGAACAAAAAGAAACAGCCTTGCTCGTCCGTTCAGCGCTTAGCAGATTGGAAAGTAAAGAACAAACCGTGCTGCGGGCCAGGTATATCGAAGGCCTCCCGGCACGTGATATTGCCGGAGTGATGGGAATTACGGAAAAGGCTGTGCACAGTTTGCTGTATCGAGCTCGGATTTCTCTTCGCCGGGAGCTCAAGCGGACAGCATCATCGTACGATAAAGGACAATATTATGAAGCAAAAAAATGATAATCTGTTGTGTCGTGATTCTCTGGCTCAATCGGACAGGAATATATCGCGGCTTGTCAAACTGGCCGATGATTCAAATCAGCCCGGCAGAGCATTCACCGAATCATTGATAAATAATGCCCTTGGCAAACTCGAACAGTTAAAGACAGCAAAGAAGCGGGAAGAAAAGAATATAATCTTGAAAGTAAGCTGGTGGGAGAAAGCTATAGGCATAGCAGCTATGATTGCTGTGGTTTGCCTCGCGGGCTTTAGTATTTTGGTCTCTAACCTAAACTCTTTCTTCGCCGTGATTGTCTTAACAGTAATGTTCATTAACCGGTTTATTTATCTTGGAGGACTTATATTATGACCCCCCAACAGCCACCGACAATAAGTGTAATCGAGCCTATCGGCCCTGCCTTCGAAAAGGTAAAGACAATCCTATTCAAGCCTTTCGATTTAGGCAAATGGTTCGTTATCGGCTTCTGCGCCTGGCTGGCATACATGGGAAAAGGCGGCGGCGGGGGAAACGGAGGAGGCAGAGGAGGTGGACCTCACAACGCCCATGAGGCCTTCGGTCAGGCAAAAGTGTTTGTCTTAGAGAACCTGGCCTGGATAATTCCTGTAGCATTAATTGGAGTAATGTTGATAATAGTGCTATGGCTTGTTCTTACCTGGCTGAGCAGCCGGGGGCGATTTATGTTCCTCCACTGCGTTGCTGAGAACAAGGCCGAGGTCAAAGTTCCCTGGACAAAATTCCAACAACACGCCAACAGCTTGTTTTTGTTCAGAATCGTATTAGGCTTAATAAGTTTCGCTGCGATAGGACTGCCTTTGCTTCTGGCCGGCGGCCTTATCGCTATAATGATTGCCGGTAACATTCCAGATGTGGCCGGTGTGTTAGGCATTGTAATGATTGTCCTTGTGATTGTTTCTATCGTAATTGTTTTCACCTTGATTGGCAAATTCACAATGGACTTTGTCGTACCAATTATGTTCCTGCGAACAACAAGCTGCGTAACCGGCTGGCGGGAATTCCTGACACTCCTCTCTGTAAATAAAGCCCGCTTCGCTCTGTATATTCTTTTTCAAATTGTCATAGCATTAGCCATCGGCGCAATCATTCTGACAGCCGTCTTTGTAACATGCTGTTGTGCCGCCTGCATCCTGGCGCTACCATATATCGGGACCGTCCTGATGCTACCTGTGCTGGTTTTCAAACGGGCCTACTCTTTGCTATACTTAGGGCAGTTCGGTCCTGAGTTTGACGTCTTTAGGCCTGAAACCGAAATGGCCGTAGCAGATTGAAAAACTCCTGATTTGCCAACAAAATCAAGTATTGAAAACCGGTGCCGATTTTAGCATCATTGGGACAGGTAAAGGAGATACTAAGAGCTTATCCGAATAACCGCCTCGTTATGAGGCCGAGCGAAAAGTTCGAGGCCAAGGCGGCAGGCCAAAAATGCTCGCCAGGCGTGGTTTTCTCCACGTTGAGAACATTTTTTCACCGACAACGCAGGCATCGGGCTTTGCAGCCGGCCGCAATAGAGCGGGTTATTGGGATAGGCTCTAAGGCTTCCAGGCAGAAGTCTTCTGCATTATATTATCCCCCACAAATCCTGGGCAACAATAACCACATAAACAACCCTGGCTGGGCGCCGCGGCGACTGCAGGGGGAGATTTTCGTTGCAAAATATCTACTACTTTCTGATAATTGAGGATTAAGAGCTTATCCGAATAACCGGGGCGTTATGAGGCCGAGCGAAAAGTTCGAGGCCAAGGCGGCAGGCCAAAAATGCTCGCCAGGCGTGGTTTTCTCCACGTTGAGAACATTTTTTCACCGACAACGCAGGCATCGGGCTTTGCAGCCGGCCGCAATAGAGCGGGTTATTTGGATAGGCTCTAACAGTTGGAAACCAACGATATGGTTTTTATGCTAAATGGATGTGCATTTTGGACATCCCCGGCAATATGACAAGCAATACCTGGTAAGTCTGAAAGCAGTCGCCGCGGCGCCCAGCCAGGGAGGACAAATAGTGATTAACAAAACAGAACAGAACAGGACAAAACTGTCAAGAATATCCTGCTCTTTCATCGGAAGTGCATTTAATCTCGCATTGAGTCACTTTCCCAATACAGTACGGATCGAAACGACTAATGCCTGTAACGCAAAATGTGTCATATGTCCGCATCGAAACATGCAGCGACCGGCTCGTTACATGGATGATGCTCTTTACAACAGAATAATAGATGAATGCTCCAAATATAACTGCGGCAATGTTCATTTGCACAATTTTGGCGAGCCGTTGCTCGATAAACGTCTATCGGAAAGGATACGGTACGCCAAGGAAAAAGGCCTTAAAAGAGTGATAATATTTTCAAATGGGTCTGTCCTTACGGCAGACAAAGCTAATGAGCTTATCGATGCAGGGCTTGACGAGATTAAAATAAGTTTTGACGGGACTACAAAGGAAGAGTTTGAGCAGATACGGTTTGGGCTTAAGTTTGATACTATCGTAGCTAATATTAAAGAATTAGTTAATATCAGAAACCTCAGGAAATCCCCATTGAAAATAAAAGTTGCCTGCTGCAGCACGTCGGACAAAAACGAAACTATACGAGCTTTGGAGAATTGTGTGGACGATTTTTCCTTTGGCAAGGTCCACAACTGGACCGACTCTGACATTAATCATGCCGTCAGGTCAACAATAAGAAAACCATGTTCAAGAGTATGGCGAACATTCACCGTGCTGTCCAATGGTAATGCCGCTTTGTGCTGCTTAGACTACGAAGGTACAGTTATCTTGGGAGACGTAAATAAGACATCGGTCTTTGAAATTTGGAATAACAAATCCTATAGAAAAATAAGGTTGCTCCACAAAACAGCTCAACAAGAACAAATAGCAATTTGCAAAAACTGCACTAAATCTTTTTGGTAATGGTGCATTGTTACGACGAAAAGTCTTAATAAGCGAGATAGAAATTTTTATTGCAAAATGATATTGTATAGTATATACGCTTCCAACGGGCGTATTGTCATGCGTAGCGATGCATCGGGGTCGTATCATATGTTTTCTTTCGCACGATATGCATGACACACAACGAAAGCTGGAAAAATGGTCTTTACACTACATAGATATATATTTCGGGAGCTTTTAAGAGTTTTTTTGCCGACGGTGGTGGCCCTGACACTAATTCTGAGCTTGGGCAGTATTCTTCGGCCGGTTCAGGAATACGGCGTAGGACCTCGGCAGGTAGTTCACCTTATGGGCTACTTCCTGCCGATAATCCTCACTTTTGTACTGCCGATGGCGGCATTGTTCGCAGGGACTTTGGTTTACGGACGATTTACAAGCGATAATGAGCTCGACGCATGCAGAGCAAGCGGGATAGGCCTGCTGACGCTGATTTATCCGGGGCTGGCACTGGCAATTATGGTGGCGATTGCAAATCTGCTTTTGAGCTTCTACGTAATGCCGGTTTTTATACATTCAGCGGAAAGGGCCCTTAAGGCCGACGCAAAACAAATACTTTTCCGCAATATCCAGCGGAGAAGATATTATCAACTGCCGCCGGACGACCGCTTCTTGATTTACGCCGACGAGACCGACCCGGAACACAATGCACTTTCAGGCGTGGTTGTTATCGATCGGAAAAAGAGCGAAATAAAAAAGTTAATTACCGCTGAAGGTGCGAAAGTTAATTTCAAGCCGCAAGACAGGTTCAACGAAGTGCAAATAATTGCTTACAGGACAAACCAGATGGGCGCTGAGGACGAGGGAGGGGCGGAATGGGTGTCGTTGACGACGGAGTTCGGCTCACTGTTAGGCGACGAGATAAAATTCAAGAAAATAGATGAAATGAAAAAAATCAAAGCTGACCTGATGCTGTTTTATCCGATTGCAAAACTGGCGAGCGAAACTTACGCACAACTTATCACAGATCTGTTAGCACAGGACATTAAGACCAGAACAGCCAATAGTACGAATAGCTTTTATGAACTGCTCGGCGAGCCAAACTCGGTCAAATTTACTGCGGGTCAATGCAGCACGAAGGAGGAAGGAGAAGTCGAGTTATCCGGTGACGTCGTGGTTATAGAATACGATACGGACAGCAAACGACCTTTGCGCACTTTGAGATGTACAAAGGCTTCGCTGCACATCGAGGGCGATAAGCTGGCACCTACTTTGACGATGGACATCTATAATGCAAGGATGGAAGGCTCAGAGGAATTAAAAATGCGGTATATCGTTCGCGGTTTGATTCCACCTACAGCCGTGGAGGCAATAGCAAATAAATTCAAAACCGAAAAAAATGGCTCATTGTCATTGAGGGTTGAAAAACTGGCTTCCGAGTCGTTAGGACCGAATCCAAGTCCAGAATTGAGACAATTGCAAAGTGAGCTTAAGAGAACAATACGGAATACATTGTTGCGAATTAAGATTGAGATGCATTCCCGGCTGGTGTTCGGAATAGGCTGCATCTCAATGATACTGATTGGCATTGGCCTCGGTATAATAAAGAAGGGCGGACATCTGCTCAGCGCTTTCGGTGTAAGCTGTGTACCCGCTGTGGTGCTGATAGTATGCATAATTAGCGGCAAGAACATCACGAAAAACTTTTATTCGCAGCACATTTCAGGAATAGCATTGATGTGGGCGGGTTTGATATTTTTGTCTCTGCTGGTTGTTATTATATATCGGCAATTATTGAAAAACTAAAGGTTGTTTATGATTCATTGTTCATAGAAAATACGCGATATGAAGATTTTAGACAGATATGTTATGAAGAATTTCCTAATTGGCTACGTAATCGCCTTTTGCGTCCTGATGGGATTACGAATAATCATTGATTTGTTCGTAAATCTCGACGAATTTACCGAGCACATCGAGCTTGGTACACTGACTGTTATCAAAAATATATTGATATTCTATGCTCTAAACAGCACATTGTTCTTTCGTGATTTCGCCGGTATGATAACCGTAGTAGCAGCGGCCTTTACGTTTAACAAGATGGTCCGCTACAATGAATTAGTGGCCGTGATGGCTTCGGGCGTTAGTTTGAAGCGTGTAATCAGCCCGATAGTGTTTCTTGCACTGCTGTTCACCGGTGTGCTGGTAGTAAACCAGGAACTTATAATACCGCCGCTTGCGGACAAGCTTGTACGCCACCAGAACGATCTTCCCGGTCAGGAAACCTATAAAATTTGGTTCATCCCTGACGGCAATGGCTCACTAATTTGCTCTGCAAGGTTTGATGTCGAAACATCAACGCTGCACCAACCGACCATAATCACACGGCGTAAGATAGTCAATTCGCGTATCTGGGAGGTAATCGGCCGGATAGATGCCGAAAGGGCAGTTTACAACAGCGAAACCGGCAAGTGGGATTTCACTAACGGACGATTCATCGAAAAAGGTTCCATTAAAGGCCCCCAGCCGATATCTTCTTACACCAGTGACATTACTCCGAAGGACATCCCTGTCAGGCTCAAATCCGAACACACAACTATGTTGAGCTGGCGACAGTTAACTGCCCTTGTATCGCAGGCAGAGCAGGGAAAAATCAAGGATTCGCGCCAACTTTACAGCCAGAAGCACTTTCGTGTTACCGAGCCGATTATCAACCTCGCAATGCTTATGGTGTGTCTGCCGATTCTGGTTTGTCGTGACCCGAAGTCGATGAAGTCTGCAGTTGCAATTAGTTTTACTATGGTAGGTGCGTGTTTTGTCACAACCTTTATCTGCAAAATGCTCGCCCCGGAGGCTAATGTCGGCAGTTTTTTACAAATTGGATTTTATGCGTGGCTGCCGGTCTTCATCTTTCTGCCGATAGCTTTTATCGAACTGGATTCAATGAAAACGTGACCACAGATTTCCCGAAAAGACACGGGGAATCAGACATCCGGAAACGCCACCGGAGCTTTAACAGATTAAGACAGATTACACGGATTTTTTATAGTCTGTGAAATCTGTAATTCTAATTTTGGAAAACTACTCTGCTCCCCTCTTTTCATCAAAATAGTCAAGGTCACTTATCGGTAAAATCACAGATGTGGCAATGTTTACTAAATGGGCCACCAGGCGCTTAAAATGCCTTGCAATCAAAGTAAAACATACCGCTTCGTTGACTGAAAGGTTGCTTTTGGCTATCTGTTCAACAATCCTGTCACAATCTTTCGCTATTCTCTTTTCATAATCCCATGCCAGGCCGGCCTTCTCTTTGTCTGCCTCAATGAAGGCCGCCCTTGTTTGCTCAAACAGCGTCATAATATCCTTGTCGATATCGCCGAAGTACTCACTAAACAATTTTTTGTCGATAGGCTTTTCCAAAAGCTCAGTTACTTCGTAGAGGTTCTTCGCATAATCGCCCAGTCTCTCCGCATCCTTTACCACACTCATTAATAACAAACAGGCGGTTATATCTACTGTAGGCTGTAGAGAAAGATGTTCCACAATCCGTTTACGAATATCTTTTTGTAAGCGATTTACCTTCTTGTCTATTTCGTAGATTTTCTTTTTTAAATCCGGTTCCTCTACATTATCCAAAAGACGGCCACAAACAGCTTTGAACATAAATTCGGTGTCGTCCAGCATGTCTTTGAATTCTTCAAAGACCTGAGCCAAAAATTCCTTACCTTTCCAAAAACTTAGTAGATTCCTGAACATTTGTGTTTCTCCTAATTTAAATAAGCTTAGAAATGAGGATTAGCAACGCCGGCAAAAAGAAGAACACGCCTAAGACATAAATCAGTGCGTATCTTCTTTTTTCAGCAGCCAAATCCCCGAAAGCTTTTGCAAGATTTATAGGTATGTTTCTAAAGAACTTTATCGGATAAATAAATAAAGTACCTGTCAGGTTAAACAGAAAATGAGCAAATGCAATGATGATGGCCGAAATATTTCCTGTAGCAAACGATGCCAGAATAGCCGTAGTGGTTGTCCCAATGTTAGCTCCGATAGTAATTGGAAATGCTGCCTCGACCGTAAGAATACCTGCGGCAACAAGAGGTATCAGCAGGGAAGTGGTAATTGAGCTGCTCTGAACAATAATGGTAAAAAACAATCCTGCAAAAAGCCCTAATAAACTACTCCTGCTTATTACATTATCCAGAATAATCTCTGCTCTGTTTATTATCAGCGATTTCATGACCTTGACAATAAAATAAAGGGCGAAAAACAGTAGAAGCATCGAAAAAATCAACATCAGTATATAGCTTGCCAATGCCGAACCACTCAAAAAAAGTGCAATTTCGTGGATAAAGTTCACCGCTGGTTTTGTAGCTAATTTTACCGGACTGGTAAATTTGACTCCGCCAATGCCTACAAAAAATGCACTCATCAAAGTGGCAGATTTCTCAAGAAAGCCTGTTGCCAATTCCAGCGGGAAAAGAATAGCGACACATATTAAGTTAAAGAAATCATGCACAGTTGCAGCACTTATGGCTCTTCGGAACTCGTCTTTGCGACTGATATGCCCCAAAGACACGAGCGTGTTCGTTACAGTAGTTCCTATATTGGCCCCCATAATTATCGGTATCGCATTGCTCACTGTAATCCCACCTGCGCCTACTATTCCGACAACTACTGATGTCGTGGTTGACGAGCTTTGCACTATACTGGTCGCCAGTATGCCGACAAACAAGCCGATAAAAGGATTGGATGTTGTCCTGATCAAATTTTCAGCAAAACCCTTGCCAAAACCTTTGAATGCCGCACCCATCAGGCCGATGCTTACCAGGAACAAATAGAGCAATATGACCACAGAGAAAATTTTCAAGAACGTTTTAACTATATTCTTCATAATGCGTCCCTTTGCCTAATCCTAAAGAGAGTATACGCATTCAATATGAAGGGAATATGAAGAGAATGTGAAAAATTGGTGAAGATTAAAAAAAACTCTCTATCCTTTTGGAAGTGTTACAAGGACCTTTGTTCCCTCGTTGATTTGGCTTTCGATATTTATTTTGCCGTTGTGTGCCAGGACGATGTGCTTTGCTATTCCCAGGCCCAATCCCGTCCCCCCAAGCTCACGTGAACGGGCCTTATCAACCCGGTAGAATCGCTCAAAAACTCTATCGAGATGTTCCTTTGCTATCCCGATTCCGTTATCTTCAACCGTAACGGTAATCGCATCTTGTTGTTCAAGAAGTAAAATATTAATTCGACCGGCATTTTCGGTGTATTTTACGGCATTGTCTATCAGGTTCACAAAAACCTGTTCAATTTTATCTCTGTCAGCGGTAATTCTGAAATCATTGCCTTGTGGATTTATACCCAACGTTTGCTGCTTTGCCTCAAGAGCATGCCCAAATCCCATCGCAACCTCATCTATAAGATGCCTCAAATCAAACTCCGTTTTTTCTATCGAGTTTCTGGAAAGCTCGAGTTCGCTCAGGCTCAACAAATCGTTTATTATGTTTTCAAGCCGGCTTGTATGCTCCTTTATAATCGAAATGAATTTGTGCGCCTTTTCTTTATCATCTATCGCTCTGTCTTCCAGAGTTTCTATATAACCTTTAATCAAGGTCAAAGGGGTCTTAAGCTCGTGCGATACATTGGCAACAAAATCCGTCCTTACCCTGTCCATCCGCTTAAGATTCTCTATCTTTTGCTGCAGCTCATCGGACATGATATTCAATGATTTTGCTAATTCGCCCAGTTCGTCTCTGCTCTTAATTTTTACCTTCCTGCTGAAATCTCCTTTGGCAATTCGTTGAGCTACAATCTGCATCTGGCTAATGGGAGAAATTATACTCCTGGAAATAAAATATGCTGCTGTTAGTGCAATCACAACGGCAACGAATGCTCCCAACAATACCACTCTGTATATAGTCTGTATTTGAAGTTGGACCTCGGAAAGCGGCAAGGCAAAACGTACAACCCCCACATGTTCATCACCATCATTTACACGTACGGCAACATACTTCATATTATAATCCAAAGTATCGCTGAAACGAATACTCTGGCCAAAACCGTTTTCAAAAGCCCTTATTACTTCAGGCCGATCATCATGATTTTCCATCAAGGAGGGAGTGGTTTCCGAGTCCCCTATGACCTTGCCCTGCCTGTCAATAACTGTAATTCTCAAATCTAATTTATCAGCCAAAGCTATAGTCTTATTTTGAATATCTTCACCCCTGCCCTCAATTAAATCCTCCTTAAGAATATCGCCGACTAATACGGCATTACTTTGTAACTGCTCAGAATCCCTCTGTTCAAAGTGGTCTCGCAGTTTTAAGCTTACAAAAAAGTTTAATACGAAAACCGCTATAATAGTCAAAAGTACAAATGCGCCGAAGAATTTCCAGATGATTTTGTTTCTCATCTATACTTCCTTAGGACTGGTAAAGAAATTAGGTTTCGTTTTGGCTCCAGCGAGGACAAGGCTGGCAAGGAAGTAAAACGCAGGCCTACTGGTTGGTAGTCCGAGTTTTGCTGACACCGCCGGCCGAAGCCGCAGCCAGCCAAAAATGGATGATAATTTATTTACAAGTCCTTAAATCTGTAACCGGCCCCTCGAATAGTCTCGATGTAATTCTTGGCCTGCCCTAATTTCTGCCTCAATGATTTAATATGTGCATCGACTGTCCTGTCACAAACAATGTCGTCGCCACCTGAGACTGCATCTAAAATTTGATTTCTTGACAACACAACGCCGGGCCTTCGAGCCATAACCTCCAGAAGCTTAAACTCCGTAAAAGTCAGCGAAATTTCTTTTCCGCTCACGGTCACCTTATGCCTGGCACCATCTATGACAATATCTCCTCTTTCTATCTTTTTGGCGAACCGGTGGTCACGACCTCTTCTCAAAATTGCCCGAATTCTTGCTATTAGCTCTCTTGGGCTGAAAGGTTTTGTTACGTAATCATCCGCACCTAATTCCAAACCCACTACTTTGTCTGTCTCTTGTGATTTTGCACTCAGGATAATAATTGGTATATCCGCTGTTAGCTGGTCGTTTTTAACGATTCTACAGACTTCGAAGCCGTCTATAACAGGCAGCATCAGATCGAGAATAATCAAATCCGGCCGTTCTCTCCTGGCCAATTCAATCCCCTGTTCCCCATCGAAAGCAGGTATAGTCTCAAATCCTTCCTCCTTTAGATTGTACTTGACCATCTCGACAATATCGCGGTCATCCTCTACTATCAGGATTTTACCTTTACCCATTATTCGTCTCTCGTTCTTGCCTACACCTAAAGATATGTCATCTCGGAAAATTGTGCCCGCCTTTTAACAATTGGACTGGGCTAAAGCTGAGTCTCACCGTTTTACCGACCGGCGTTCCCGGCTTTTATAGCATCGCGAATTTCCCTGTTTATCCTGACGCTGCACCATGCCTTACCGCACATTGAGCAGTAATCGGCGGATGGTAATTCCTCTGCGTTAATTTCTTCGCTTGTCCCGTTAGAAGTCCGTGCAGGGACAGATGACTCAGGCGCCTCACCTTCAACGGGGCAAGCCTGGCGGTGCATTCTTTCAGCCGTTTGCGGGTCGAGCGATTCGGCCAAATGCGTTTTCCAATCCAGATTCGTCCGCGCTATGCTCAGCTTTTTATCCCGTTCGGCGACACCCTTGAGGCCGCGGGCAATATCGGCGGCATGGGCTGCGATTTTTGACGCAATTACGCCGGCTCGAACGTCATCAGCATTGGGCAGGCCCAGATGCTCTCTGGGCGTGACATAACACAAGAACGATGCGCCGTAAAAGGCAGCGGCAGTTCCGCCGATCGCTGCTGTTATATGGTCGTACCCGGCTGCTATATCGGTTACCAGCGGGCCAAGAACATAAAACGGAGCATTGTGACAAATCTGCTGCTGGATTTCCATATTGTATTGTATCTGGTCAAACGGCACGTGGCCGGGACCTTCGACCATAACCTGACAGCCCTTTTCCTGGGCCCTGGCGGTAAGTTCGCCGAGGGTCCTTAATTCTGCGATTTGTGCATCGTCGGTAGCATCGGCGATTGCACCGGGTCGAAGACCATCGCCAAGAGAAAAACAAATATCATACTCAGCTAATATACCACATAAATCATCGAACATTTCGTACAGGGGATTTTGTTTGTTGTGGTATAGCATCCATTTGGCTAATAGCGCCCCGCCTCGGCTGACGATACCCGCCACCCGGTTCTCAAGCAGGGGCAGATGCTCCCTTAAGACGCCGGCGTGAATCGTGAAAAAATCAACGCCTTGTTTGGCTTGTTTCTCGATTATCTCAAGAATTATTTTGTTGTCTATGTCCTCGACATTTCTGTCCTTTATCATTTCGTAGATTGGTACCGTTCCAAAAGGTACATGGCACCGTGCCAGTAGCTTCTCACGGATTTCGTCAAGGTTACCGCCGGTGCTCAAATCCATAATTGCATCGGCGCCGACGGCCAGTGCCGTCTTCATTTTTTCGATTTCGGCTTCTATCGAGCATCGGACGCTGCTTGTGCCGATATTCGCATTTACCTTTGTGGTAAGTAACCGGCCTATACCCGCCGGAGTCAGATTGGTTTCCAGATGCAGCTTGTTCGCGGGTATTACGAGCCGGCCGGCCGCAAGCTCCTCGCGAATAAGCACAGAATCAACATTTTCCACCTCGGCGACAAATTTGACTTCGTCGGTAATCGTCCCTGTTCGCGCGATCTGTAATTGTGTAGCCATTGTCTCGGATTTCCCGTTAAAAACAAAAAATCGCTCCCGCTCCGAAGCGATTCACTCTGTGGCTGTCAAATTTCATTGTCAGTCAATCACTTTCCTACGCAGGCTTCTCAGTAATTTGGTGATTATCCTGTTCAGGTTCAAAGGGTTTTTTCTCAGGCCCACTTTTCCCAAGGCCACCCCCAGTGAACGACTTCTATTATAGTTTATTGCATCCGTCAGTCAAATAAATATTTAGTAATACGAATTCAAGTTAATTCTTGCGCCTTACTCTAAAAGCGTTCCGGCCGTGAGGGTGGGATAAATGGCCACTATATCATAAATCGTCATTATATAAAGCGCACTTATTAAGTTGAATTGGTATAAGTATGTCATTCCTGTGAAAACAGGAATCCAAAAACCGTAGCAATAGTGTGGATTCCCGCTTTCGGGCCTGTTGCCAAAGTTCAAAAGGAACGTTTTGAGATTGCCGCGCGATTCTTCGATTCGCCCGCAATGATTATATGAAAACGCACTTTGCGTCATTGCGAGGAATGTAATGACGAAGCAATCTCGGCTTTTTCAACAGACCCTTTTGCGGGAATGACACAGAGAATCAGTCAGTTTAAGAGCCTATCCGGATAACCGGATCGTTATGAGGCCGAGCGAAAAGTCCGAGGCCAAGGCGGCAGGCCAAAAAGGCTCGGAGGCGCGGTTTGCTCCACGCTGAGAACATTTTTTCACCGACAACGCTGGCATCGGGCTTTGCAGCCGGACGCAATAGAGCGGGTTATTTGGATAGGTTCTAAGTAAATATTAGCGTTTAGCTTTGTATGCTATCCGTTATCTTTCGCGTCGGGACGCTTTTTGGCGCCGTTGCAGAAAGACATGAACGCCCTTTTTATTTGAGGTAACGATGTCAGGTCTTCCGTCGCCGTTTAGGTCGATGACTTCGAATTGCGTTCCGACACCGGAGTCATTATCGATTATGTGCATAATAAACTCGACCTTGCCATTCTGGGGACGCCGTAACTCGAACCAATACAGCATGGCCGGGTCTTTTCCTCCGGGGTCCTTGCCCATATGCGCGAAGTGACGCTTGCCTGTTACCAGGTCCTTAATACCGTCACCATTGATATCAACAAGTCGTATTGCATGCGGCTGGGAGTACTTTTCTGAAATGACGTGCTGCTTGAATGTCGAGCCATCGGCGGGGGCAAGCTGTTCGAACCACCAGATACCATAATTGTGGGCCGAGCTGGTAATTACGTCACTGTCACCGTCTCCATCCACATCATAGACGAGAATGTCCGCACAGTCCGGGCCGAGATTGGCGGGGTGAAATTTCCAGTTGCCCTCGGTACGGTCTTCGGGAGCTTCCCACCATCCTTCTTTGATAAGCACATTATTTCGGCCGTCACCATTGACATCGCCTGCGCCCAGGCCGTGGCTGTACATTTTCGTTCCCGGTGCATCCGGGCCGGCGGCAAAAGTGTGCATATCCCACAGACCGTCAAGGTCGTTTGGCACACTGAACCAGGCCATAAGACCTTTGGGACGAACGGCAAAGATTAATACCGGATTGCCATTGCCAAGCAGGTCAACGAAGATCGGCGTCTCGTTGCAGGCGCTATTGACAACCATTCTCTGCTTCCAGTGGCCGGGCTTGTTCTTGGGATTTTCGTACCACAGACAGGGTCCATCTGGCAGTCCGATGATAATCGAGTCGACCCAGCCGTCACCGTTTACATCCTGAGCGAAGTTGGCAAAGCAATTGCTGTAACCTTTCGAGCCGTCGTACTGGCCAATGGGACGGAGTTCGTGCATCTTCCAGTCCGGCGCTGCGTACCACACGTCACCGGCGAGGATGTCGGTTTTGCCGTCGTGGTTGACATCCCCTACTGCGACTCCCTCGGCGCGGAATGTTTCATCCACGATGATCTTTCTAAAATTCACCCCGTTAGAAGTTGATGTCTTATTTCTAATGGGGCGCACCTGACCGGCTGCTAACTGGATACTGCAGAAAAACGCTAATACGACTAAGAGAAATACCCATTTTGTCTTCATAATGACCTCCTGCTCTAATCTGAGTAATGAAGTGCTTTTTATTATAGCTTATTGACCTTTAGTGGACAAAACAAATATTTAATCCTTGCCACTCAACAACAAAGGTGAATGAGGGCATTTGCAGGTTAATATTTTTTGGCCGGTCTTGGTGACAAGGACATCATCTTCTATTCGCACGCCGAGTTTTCCGGGGATATATACGCCCGGCTCAATGGTAATAACTTCGCCGGCATTGAGCTTGCCCTTGCTTTCGACTTTTAGGAAAGGTGATTCGTGAATTTCCAGGCCGAGGCCGTGCCCTGTGCCGTGGCCGTAGACGGGCAAATCGCTTTTGTCGATTACCTCTCTTGCGGCGGCATCGACCCGGTTAATTTTGACCCCGGCCTTTATCATTTTTATCGCAGCGGCCTGGGCCTGCTCGACAACATCGTAAACCTTTTTATAAAAAGCGGTCGGCTTGCCGATCACAAAACATCTGGTAATATCGCTGCAATAGCCTTTGTATTTAGCCCCGAAGTCAATCAGGACGGTATCTTTTTGTTTGAGCTTTCTTTTGCCCGGCTGATGATGAGGCCGGGAGGCATTTGGGCTAAAGGCAACGATTGTTGGGAAGCTGTTCGTCGCTCCGAGTTTACGAATTTGAAAATCGAGCATCCCGGCTAACTCGCTTTCGATTATGCCCGGCTTAATATGTGGCAGTGTTTGTTTGAGGGCCCGCGCGGCTATTGAAGCAGCGGCCTCGATGGTTTTAATTTCGGTATTGTCTTTACTGCTGCGGACAGTTTCAATAACATTGGCAACCGACCTGAACCGGGCTTTGACGTGTTTTTTCAACGTTTCAAAATCCGCCAGCGAGGTTGTCTTTTCAACAGTTACCGTTCGCACTGATTTTAGATTTTTTACCAGTTTAGCTGCTAATTCAGACATGGAATTGGAACGCTCCATTATGGTGCAGTTGGGACATTCGCTTTGTGCCTGTTCGATGTATCTGCTGTCGGTTAGAAGAAAAACGTTACCTTTGGTAATTGCCGCCCAGCTATCTTCACCCATAAAGCCGGTCGTGTAAGTTACATTGGCCGGCTTCGTTACTATAAGGCACTTTATCTTCTTTTTATTCAGCTCGCGCCGAATTGCCCTGATGCGTTTTGTTATTACATCTCTGTTCATTTGTACTATTCTCTTCTATCGGATTTTCGCAATGCTCATTTACTTTGCTCTATCTTTCCTTGAAAAACACAGGCCCTCCGACGGGCTATAGGAACAATTGATTAACAACAATCCGAGAAAAAATAAAGTCTTTTTTACAGGAATGTTTGGCTTTGCATGGTTTTATTTTTATATTTTTATTAGAGAACAAGACTTGCCGGCTGGGGGGGAAACCGGTTGGCTGTCAAAGAGTTACCAGGCGTTGATGTTTTCCGCAGGGCGGGAAAACGGTTAGTAAGATACAATTTTCCGGTAAAGGACGGTGGTCGCCGTCCTTTTTTTATGTCTTGTCATGTCTGCTTATTGCCATTAAAATCAGGTAAGTCTTTTGATTTTGGTCATTCTAAAATAATAGTCAGACTATGATAATAATACCTTATCGTACAAGTATTCGGCTAAGACGCACACCATACGCAAATTACGCGCTGATAGCTGTCAATGTGTTCATTTTTTTTCTGGAATACCAAACACACCCCATGACAGGTAATCTGGAATTTCGGCCCTGGGTGCAGCATTTTATGCTCACTGGTGATCGGCCGCAACTTTGGCAGTTTGTAAGCTACGCCTTTTTACACGGCGGCTTGATGCATATTATCGGTAATATGTTCTTTTTGTATCTGTTCGGTAATAATGTCAATGACAAGCTCGGCAATATCGGGTATCTGTGTTTTTATTTGGGCGGTGCGGTATTCAGCGGTATAGGCCATATATTGGTTAGTGGAGCCTATGTTCTCGGCGCCAGCGGGGCCGTCGCCGCTGTAACAGGCGCTTATCTGGTACTGTTTCCTCAAACCTTGATTACCCTCTTTTATTGGTTCTTCTTCTTTGGCATTATGGAAGTGCCGGCGTTATATTTTATCGCCCTTAAGATGATTCTAATCGATAATGTAATCGCCCGATACACACCTCAGGTTGCCTATGACGCTCATCTGGCAGGATATACCTTCGGCATCGCAGCTATGTTAGTTATGCTCGCGACCGGTTTAATCAGCACCAGCAGTTTCGATTTGTGGGCTATGATAAAGCAGTGGAATCGGCGGCGCCAATATCGTGACGCGGTATCGGGCGGTTATGACCCTTTCAACGGCCGGGCAGAAACCAGGCGGATAAAGGTCAAAGAGGTCAAAAGCCCCGCTGAACAACAAAAAGATGAAAAATCCCAGGAGCTTCGTAACGAGATTAGCAAGCGTATCACCGAACGCAATTTGTCGGCTGCCGCCGCTCTTTATCTGGAGCTGATGAATCACGACAGCGGGCAGATTCTGCCCCGCCAGAATCTGCTGGATATTGCCAATCATCTCGCCGGCGATAACAAACATACTGAATCGGCCCGGGCCTATGAGCAGTTTTTAACTCATTACAGCACGTATGAATACGCCGAGCAGGTCGAGCTGATGTTGGGTATATTGTATAGCCGTTATCTCAATCAGCCGGAACCGGCTGTAAAGCACCTCCAGGCCGCGTGTGAAAAGCTCACCGACCCCGGCCAGTTAAAGATGTGCAAGGACGAGCTTGCCAGATTACAAAAATAAAAGCAGTTATATTACTTTCAAAACGCCTTAATCACCCTGCCGGTCTGTTGTGAATAAATCGTCCCCAGATATCTAATCTGGCTCGCCCTTTTCACTAATACTCTCAACTTTTTCCTTGAGCAGTTCAACTATATCCCGATGTCCGCGGCGGGCCGCCTCGTCCAGCGGCGTACGCCCCCCGACGTCCCTTGCGTTGACGTCGGCACCTTTGGATATTAGCAATTCCACAATATCCTTATTGCCCCGAAGGGCCGCGTCGTGCAAAGGTGTCCTGCCATTCCATCCCTTTGCATTGATGTTGGCCCCGTTTACCAAGAGTACGTCGGTGATGTCCTTGTGTCCACGGGCTGCATAATGCAGCGGAGTCGTACCGTGGGGATTCTTATCATTGACCTTAGCGCCATAGGTGATGAGAAGTTTGGCCAGTTCTATGTCACCTTTCCTGACTGCATTGTGCATGGCTGTTTCACCATCTTCATCCCTAATGTTTGCTTCGGCGCCACGGAGCAATAGACGCTCCGCTATATCACAGTAGCCCTCACGAAGTGCAGTTTGTTGCGACATCGCGACATCATCTTCCCCTGTTTGGAAGATCATCCTTTTGAAAAACTGGTATAGGTCCTCTGCATCCTCCATCCCTCGGAACGCTAGTAATAGGGGCACCTCGCCGGCATTATTCTGCGCATTAACGTCAGCGCCTCTTTCGATGAGCAATCTGGCCACATCGATGGATTTACTGCGGAGTGCACATAGCAGAGGCGTATCCCCTGCTGATGCCTCCCCCCAATACACTATTCTCTCTCCTATTGCCTTGCCCCAATTCACGCTTGTCCCAAGAGTCTTTCCATTCACATTAGCACCCTTAGCAATGAATAGTTCCGCCAAATCCCTGAGATTGTTAGAGGCAGCTAAGAAAAGCAGTCTCGTCTTTTCGTCCTCCGTGGCATATATATCAGCGCCCCTGGCAAGAAGTAATTCAGCCACATCTTCATTCCCTCCTCTTAAGGCTATGATAAGCGGAGTGTCACCCTTATTGTCTTTTGCATTGATGTCGGCTCCGTTGGCAATGAGCAATTCGACAACGTCTTTGTAGTTGCGTTCAATGCCGTAGTGTGGGTTTGCTGCCTTGTGCAGAGGAGTCCAGCCATACTCGTCTTTTGCATTAACGTCGGCACCTGCAGCGATCAACGTTTTGACTGCATCGGTATCAGCTTTACGAACTGCGACATGTAGTGGTGTGTCATCGTACCAGCCGCCCGTTGCATTGAGGTCAGCGCCATGGTCCAGAAGCAGTTTAGCAATATGAGTACGGCCCTTTTCGATGGCCAGATATATGGGGGTTCCCGTAGAAGAAGCGCCTCCAGCATTGACATCGGCTCCTTTGGAGATGAGCAGCTCTAACATATCCTTGTCATCCTCTGCGGCCGCTTCATGCAGCGGCGTATAGCCGCTCCGGTCATCCGAATATGAAGAGCCGGTGGCCTTTGCATTGATGTCGGCGCCGTTGGCGATAAGGAATTCTACTACTTGTTTATGGCCTTCTCTGGCCGCGTAGTGCAGCGGGGTCTCTTTGAAACGGCCGCATTTGACATTGACATCGGCCCCGTTGGCCGCAAGCAGTGCCACAAGGTCTTTGTCGCCTGTAGGGAGCGCCAGAAATAAGGCCGTCCAGCCATCTTTGTTTGTTGCGTTTACATCGGCCCCGTTGGAGATAAGCAATTTTGCCACTTCCTTGTAGTCTTTGAAGGCTGCCTCGTGCAGGGGCGTATTTCCGTCATCATCTTTTCCGTTGACATCGGCACCGTTTGAGAGGAGCGATTGGACTTGCTGGATATCACCCACCCTAACAGCCTGATGTAGTGGTGTTGAGGTTGCAGTCGGCTTTTTCCCGCATCCGGCGGCAAGAAGCGTTAAGGCCAAAAACAAACAGAAGAATCTACTCACTTTCATCTTTGGCTGTCTCCTATGATTACACTATCTGCGCCCCCCTCGTATATAAGGCTCAAAAAACAGAAAAAGTAACACTAATAAATGAGTGCCCCTGGTGTTGTTGACGAAAATCCCTGGTTTCCGATTCGGTATTATACATTGATTAAAGATAAAATTCTCGAAAATTTCTCTAATAAACACGCTTACTCAGACAAAATTGACGAAGTATCGTTGGAAAATACTGCCGGCAGCGGCCTATTTCGTGCGGGTCAGGCAGGGGGACCAAAAAAGTGCTTTTTTGGCCATTTTTTGTTGACCTTTCAACCTTTCTCTGTTATCATAGTTTTTATCGAAAAACCCAATAAGGAATTAGAAATCTACGTAAGCAATATTATAATACGAGGTCAAAAGCCTATGAGTATTATTAAAAAAGAAGCAAAGAAGCTCATTGATAAGTTGCCGGAGCAAGCGACCTGGGATGACATTATGTACGAATTTTATGTCAAGAAGAAATTAGCAGTTGCCTTGAAAGCTGCTGATGAAGGATGTGTTATTCCACACAAAGAAGTTAAAAAAAGGCTTCTTTCAAAATGAAAATCGAATGGACTCAACCGGCCCTTCTGGATTTAGAACAAATTCGGGATTATATCAGCAGAGACTCAGAATATTATGCAGCTCGATTTATCGAAAAAATTATTGAAGCCGTGGAAGGCCTCGAGAATTTTCCCAAGATGGGCAGGTCTGTCCCGGAGGCTGAAGATGAAAATATTCGGGAGCTTTTATTGTACAATTATCGGATTATGTACCGTATTGAAACTGACCGCATTTTAGTCCTTACCTTTATACATGGTGCTCGTGATTTAAGTCAGAGAAGAACCAAGCCGTGGGACATGTCTAATCTGCATTTCACATTAACCGTGGAGTTCGCAGAGAAAGCGGAGCTTAATTCTATTTTTTGACGCTGATTACGTTGATATCGCTGAGATAAAAATATAATTGAAAATCTGCGCTAATCAGCATGGACTGGGTCTGATTATCATTTTTAATTTCTTTGCGTTCTCGGCGGTAAAAATTAGATTCTTCGCGGAGTTTACCCTTGAGAGAAGCGAAGGGCTCAGTGTGACAAAAAAAAATGCTTTTTTGGTCATTTATTTGTTGACATTGTTTGTATATATGTTAAAATACACGTATGTTAGCCAACAGGCTAACATAAACCGCCAGCAGGCGAAAATGACATTTCAGTTTGCATGTCGTAAGCTGCAGCGCAGCAAGGACTTAGAGCCAGCCAGCCCAGTTTAATTTATTCGTTAGTCAATAATCAATGAACCATGAACCATGAACTATGAACTATGAACCATGAACCATGAACTATGAACTATGAACCATGAACCATGAACTATGAACTATGAACCATGAACCATGAACTATGAACTATGAACCATTTACAAGCATCGAGAATCCAACTTTAGCTCACTTTAGGCACTTTAGTTCACTTTATTTTACTTTAGCTCACTTTAGGCACTTTAGCTCACTTTTCACTAACTCGCACCTCTACATCTGTCGAGGATTCTCTACAAATCAGCTCTTTTTATGCAAAACAAACCCAATCTTGTCCGCCGTAGGCGGATTGCAAATGAACGTAAGTTCTATTTTAACAACGGATTATGAAAATATTAGCGATTGGACACTTGGTCAAAACAAACCCAATTCAAACCCAATCAAACCCAATTGCCGAAAGTCCAAAATGAATGTAAACTCACTTATAACAAAGGATTACAGAAAAAAAGATGATTTCGAAGTCCGAATAAACAAACCCAATCTTGTCCGCCGTAGGCGGATTGCAAACGGGGGCGCCTGCTAATTGATCCGATGTTGCCTCTTTACAAACTAAGCAATGTTCAATATTATAGCCGACATAATTTTAAGGTAAAATTCCCGAAAATTCCAATAATAAGCATACTTATACAGGCAAAATTGACGAAGTATCATTGGAAAATAACGCCGGCAGCGGCTATATTTAATCCAATAAAAAAGTTGACAATCGCCTCGACGGGTGCTAATTTGAAAGGCCGAAGAGTTATTTGGCGGTTTGAAATTTGTTGATTTGGGGAATAGGAACTTATTTTTTGGGAGATATAAAAATGCAATCCTACATCAAATTGTTCGCTATCGTTATTCTAATATGTTTAGTCTCCGTCGGCGTTGCCCAGGAAGCTGCCACTACGACCAGCGGCCCCGACACCCCGGCTTTTCCCTATATGGCCGAAATAACCGGCAATAACCTCTATGTCCGCTCAGGTCCGGGTACGAACTTTTACTACTGCGGCAAACTCAACGAAGGCGACAAAGTAAAAGTGATAGGCAAACAGTTTAGCTGGGCACGCATTGTCCCGCCGGCGGGGAGTTTTTCCTGGATCTCAATGCAGTATGTCAGCATTGACCCGGCCAATTCTACCCTCGGTACTGTTACAGGTGACAGAGTTCGTGTCTATGCCGGTTCCGATTTCGTAAAGCCGTTATATTCGACGACCCTGCAGGGAAAGCTCGACAAGGGTGACAAAGTCAAGCTAATAGGCGAGCAGATGGATGATTATTACAAAATAGCACCTCCGTCTTTTGCCTATCTTTGGGTAAGCATCAATTTTACAAATCCTATACCGTCGGTTGAAGAGGCTGCTCCAGCTGTTGAGACACCGGCAGTTAAACCGCCGACAGTTAAGCCCTCGGTTGTTGAACCGACGGCTGAGCCCACCGAGGCTCCCGAAGAGGTTGTTCCCGAACCGGCCCCGACTGAGACAATGCTCGATAAATATAACGCTCTGCGAGAGCAAGTTGAGGCCGAACGTGCTAAACCAAGAGAGCAGCAGAACTACACAAATATGAAAGAGGCACTTATTAAGATTGCCGAGAACAAAGATGACGATAAGGTTGCACGCTATGCGGCGTTTATGCTTAAGCAGGTAGAGGGCTTTGAATTAGCTTTGGCGGTAACCAAACAAGTTCAGCTTCAGAATGAGCAATTGCAGAAGATTAAGTCACGAATAAATAAGGCCCGTGCCACAAGACTGGCGGAATTTCAAGACCTGGGCAGATTTGCAACTGTAGGGCGGCTTCAAACTTTCACGACTTACGGCCCGGGGCACTACCGTATAATCAACGAAGCAGGCAAAACCATCTGTTATGCTCTACCGGGCGCCCAGGTCTCGCAGGTGACACTAAGCAGACTCGTAGGCCAAAAAGTGGGGCTGGTTGGAACAATAGAGCCGCATCCACAATCGGCAGGCGCCCTGGTACGATTTACAGAAATAGCCGACTTACGCTAAGAGCTTATCCGAATAACCGGGTCGTTATGAGGCCGAGCGAAAAGTTCGAGGCCAAGGCGGCAGGCCAAAAAGGCTCGGAGGCGTGGTTTTCTCCACGTTGAGAACATTTTTGGCTGACAACGCAGGCATCGGGCTTTGCAGCCGGCCGCAATAGAGTTGGTTATTTGGATAGGCTCTAAGCTTCCGGAGTTTCGGAATATTTATAGCTCTATATAGCGTTGAGTTTCACACTTTTTATTAGATGAATCCTTTGCAAAATAAGGACTTATACCAATTCAACTTAATAAGTGCGCTTTATATAATGACGATTTATGATATAGTAGCCATTTATCCCACCCTCACGGCCGGAATGCTTTTAGAGTAAGGCGCAAGAATTAACTTGAATTCGTATAACGAATAATTTGGTAATTTATGCATGTTCGGCAAATCGTTCGAACATTACAAAAATAATTATATTGTTGTGAAATGGCTCATAAGCTTAAAATTACCCAATTTAACACAATTCAAAAAGTGCGAAAGTTAACTATAGCGTGACATTAAGCTTATAAATAAAAAAGCCGCGCTCGTTACGGCGCGACTTTTTTACCGAAAGTCAATAATTGTCAAAGTGCAGGTTTTCGCCCTTCTGGTGTTTCGCAAAGCACATTGAAAAGGGTAAAAAACTGTTATCCTCTTCGGTTTCTTTCTGAGCCCGGGACAGCAGCGATTTCGTCCGGTGGAGCTACGACCTCGCCCTTTTCGAAGTCTTCGGCGGTCGGCTTGAGAGTGAGGTTATACCACTGTGAATCCTTGTTCTCGGTAAGGTCCGACCACCTGACCATTTGGCCGGTATAAGTGGCGATACGGCCCATAATCGCAGTAAGTGTGGATTCGGCAACGTTGCGGGCCTCGTTGAGCGGCTTGCCGTCAAGGATGCTGTTGAGCAGGTCAACATGCTCCTGGCAGTACGGTCCTTTGTGCTCGGGGAAGTCCGGCACGTCGATGCTCTTACTCGAAACCATCTTGCCGCCGTCACCCCAGGTTGAACCCTCGCTGCCTATGAAGTGCTCACTGACTCTGTTATAGCAGCCGTTAATCTGGCGGCACATACTATGGATGTGAAGGTTGTCTTCATAGTCATACTGAACGCTGTGGAAGTCAAACTGGTTGCCGGTTTTGCGGCGGGCGCGTCCGCCGAATCCAAGGGCCCTTATCGGCGGATGCCCGATGAACCAGTTAGCAACATCGAGGTTGTGAACGTGCTGCTCGATGATATGGTCACCCGACATCTCGGTGAAGCTGACCCAGTTGCGTACCATGTAGTCCGCATCGCTCTCGCCCGCTTCCTTGGTCTTATACCACAGAGCACCACCACACCACCAGACGCAGCCGCCTCTGATATCGCCGATGGCGCCGTGCTTTACGGCATAAGCGGTTCTGCGATAGCTTCTCTCATGGCGGCGCTGTGTACCGGCAACAACTCCTAGGCCTTTGCTCTTTGCCAGCTCGCCGGCTTCGATAACCCTTCGGCCGCCCGGCGGGTCAATAGCAACGGGCTTTTCCATAAAGACATGTTTGCCCGCTTTGATTGCCGCCTCAAAATGCACAGGGCGGAAATTCGGCGACGTCGCAATCAGGACAATGTCGACATTTGTATCGAGGACCTTCTTATAGGCATCGGCGCCGAAGAAACAGCGTGACTCAGGGACATTATATTTCTTCCCGGCTTCGACCGCCCTGTCCTTGAACCAGTCAGCCGTTGCTACGACTTCCAGCTCCAGATTCTCGATATGTTCGCCCGCATCCATGCAGTTTCCCAGAGCCCCATTGCCCCGGCCACCGCAGCCAATCAGACCCACGCGCATCTTCCTGTTAGCGCGCGCAGCAAAGATAACATTCTTGCCGGCCAGGACCGCCGCCATGCCTGCCGCCGATGTCTTGACAAAATCCCTTCGCGAAATGTTACTGATTTTTTCGTTTAATTTCTTCTTCATAAATAATCCCTTTCGATTAAATTGGTTGTTAATGAAGTTATGTGCCTCCAAAATTCTTTTTAAAATCAGCCGGACTAAAAATCATCGCAGGCTCGATAGGCTTCAATGACTGCCATCTCGCCTTCCTTGCCCGGCTTGCTTCTGCCGTGCTCCATACATAATACGCCCTTATAACCTTTGTTATAGAGATGTTTGAAGATGTTTTTGTAATTGATTTCTCCGGTTGTTGGTTCCTTGCGGCCAGGATTATCGCCCAGATGGAAAGTGGCGATTTCATCCCAGGCCATATCGATATTCGGGATAAGGTTGCCTTCGGTAATCTGCTGGTGATAAATGTCGTTGATAATCTTGCAGGAAGGGCTGCCCACCGCCCGGCAAATCTGATATGCCTGAGGAATCTTTGTCAGGAATAGTCCCGGATGATTCGTCCATGCATTCAGAGGTTCAATTACGATAACCAGTCCTGACGGCTCACATACTTCGGCGCAATACTTGAGGTTCTCGATTACGTTAGCTGTCTGATAATCCCACTCAAGGCCCTCATCGAAACGACCCGGCACGACCAGCGCCCATTTGGCGTTGACGCGCTTAGCCAATTCAACACCGTCTTTCATCTTGTTTATCAGCATCTCGCGTATCGCCTTGTCGCGGGTAACAAATGACTTTACGCTGAAATCGGCATACAGGACAAACGGCCCTATGGTCATATCCAATCGGTCCGTTTCTTTTGCAATCTTTTCCTGCAAATCCTTCGGCTTTCCTATCAGGCCGTTATCGAACATAGCGGAAAAACCCTGTTCGGCCATAAATTTAAGCTGGTCGATTTCGTCCCTGCCTGCGTGCTGGCGAAATATGCCAAAGTTTGGTGCATATTTGAGTTTGAACTTCTTTGAAGTCCCTGCCGCCCGCGTCGTAGAGGTTGCCGTCGAAACCGCTACTGCTGCTGCCGCAGCGGAAGCCATAAAATTACGCCGAGAAATCTTTTCGCGATTATTCATTTCAATACTCCTAAAATTGACGTTCATTATTTTGCTGGATTCTCCGCCACCATGGGTATGTAACTATCTTTCACAAAAACACCTCCAACCAAATGGAAAGATATTAATCCTTACCAGCACTTTCAACTGCTTTTCCATTATAACTTGCAGCAATTAATACGCAACCTAAACCTTCCGCGAAAATATTATTACTTCTTCAAATCGCTGAATTTTCAACAATACCGACAATCCTTATACTAATCCCTTGAGATGCTTGAGACTGCGTTGTGCCTGGTCGGGCGTACCACACTCCACGGAAAATACGATGTCGCGAGGAGTCTTCTTACTGACAATTTCGATGACCCTGGCCCAGTCGATGACTCCATCGCCACATGCGCAACCCACCGGCGTGCCGGTTACCTTGCCCCGCTCAGCTTCGGCGTGCTCTACGGAAATATCCTTTGCGTGCAAATGTACCAGCCGTTCAGCCACCCGTTCCAGCCATTCGTACACATCCTGCCCAGCTAAGTAGGCATTGCCGGTATCTAAGTTGATTCCGATGGCCGGCGATTTGACCAGATTGTAGATACGGTCCAAACCATCGGGCGTTTTGGAGTATTGGGCGTGTGGTTCCAGCCCGATGACAACGCCGCGACGCTCGGCGACAAAGGCCGCTTCCTGAAGCGTGTACTTAATCAACACGTGGTCCTCTTCTTCGGTCGTCCACTTGGCCTTGATGCCTTCGTCGGTATTGACTACCGGTACCCCTATCTCGGCCGCAACACGAATCGCCATCTTGATGTACTCTCCGTGAACCTCCGGCCTGCCCAAAGGCCCGTGAGCCTGAAGTGCGGAAATCTTCAATCCTGCTTTGTCGCATGCTTCCTTGATTCGGTATGGGTCGTCAAACATCGAAACGGTGTGGAAATACCCGGCCTCGCTCATCAGCTCCCGACCGAAGTGAACCATAGGCTCTATGTACTCGTAGCCCATCTCAGCAGCTTTCTCAACAGCCCACTCAAAAGGTTTGTCACTGCTGCGAGAAAACTCAGTGTTTAGGCCAATATAGACATTACCCATTTTCATAAGCTCCTTAATTTAAATGGTTAACTGGTGAGTGGTTAATTGGTTAATTGACTATTGGCTACTCACCACTCACTACTCAACTTATTCATTTACAAACGCCATGGACTCCGCATCGGTCGGGCCAACATGCGGCTGGCTTCATCGTCACCAATCAAACGCTCAGCGGCCGTGTCCCACCTGAGCTTGCGCTTTAGTCGGTTTGCAATTTCCGGAATCAGACCGAGATAGGAAGCTTTGTGGCCTGCCTCTACCGGAGATACCGGGTCTTCACGGGTTCGCACACAATTTAGAAAATCGCCATGATGACTTGTAGATTTATGAAGATTAGTCTCGTCTGGCTTGATTTTCACATCTAACAATGAGGCCGGCTCTGCCCAAATTCCTCCGCGGTTGACATGGACCCACCCCTTGTCACCCTCGAACTGACAGCCCTGCTTATTCGGGTTGCCGGTATCTGAGTAACTCATGCGCAGGCCGCTCGTGTAGTTAAACTCCGCTTGCCAATCGTTGATATTGTCGGTCAGGCCGTCGTTGCGATAGCTGCCTTTGCAAACGACTTCGAACGGTTCGCTGCCGAGTGCCGGACAACCCCAGTTTGCAATGTCCAGATGATGAACGCCCCAGTTGACGATGAAACCTGCGCAGTAATCCCATATCAGGTACCAGTCCGGCCAGGCCAGTCTGCCTCCGTTGTAATGTTTCATAGGGGCAGGACCGACGTACATATCGTAGTCAAGCCCCGGTGGAATCGGTTCTTCGGTGGTGGGTTTCAGATATGTTCTCTTGTACTCAGGCCCGGGCGCAGCGACCTTGACTGTGTGGAGCTTGCCAAGATATCCGTTTTGCGCAAGCTCGCAGGCAAACCGGAAGTTGCGCTCCGACCTCTGCTGTGTGCCGGTCTGGAAGACACGACCATACCTTCGCACTGCATCACGAATCGCCTGGCCCTCGACTACCGCCACACCCAAGGGCTTCTCGCAATACATATCTTTGCCGGCTCGTGCGGCCGCAACGGCAATCAACGCGTGCCAATGGTCCGGCGGGGCAATCATCACGGCATCAATATCCTTGCGGGCGAGTAGGTCACGAAAATCGTTGTAGGTGGCGCATCCTTTGTCCTCGTAGCGCTGGTCAACAATATCCTTGGCTTTTTGGCGGCGCTCGGCACGAACATCGCAAACAGCAACGACCCGAACCTCCTCGTGACCCATAAATGCTCGCATATTCGCGGTGCCCTGACCACCCATACCGATACAGCCTATTACGATGCGATTGCTCGCGGCAGCACTATCGGCTTTACCTAAAGCCGAGGAAGGCACAATGTATGGAAATGTTATTGTACCGACAGTGATTCCCGTTGCCTTCTTAAGAAGCCGACGTCGATTAAAATATCCTTTTTTTGATATCATTAAAGTCTCCTCGAAATTAGTACCGCTGTGGCCAAGTGAGCAAAAGACCCACATGGATTCAGAGGCACCGAACACAGAGGAAAAAACTGACTTCTGACTTCTGTTTATGCAAATCCTTTCAGGCTCTGTATCTATATTTTTTTATTTCTTTATGCCTTCTTGAATGCGGTCCATTTCTGTTTGCTCTTGGTACTGGCCAAAACGGTCTCTATAAACAGCATGCCCCGCAGACCATCATTAACGTCCGGGAAGTCCAGCGCAAGCGGGTCCGGTTTTGTCCTGGTTATTCTTGCTCGCACGGTTTCGGCAAAGTTGCAATAATTGTTGGCGAAGGCCTCAAAGAAAGCCTCGGGGTGACCAGACGGAAGTCGAGTAGCACGACCCGCTGCAGGGCTTTTCGCACCGACATAAGCGTTTCCGCGGCACCAAACCTGAACCGGGCCGTTCGGCACCCTTACGTACAGGTAATTGGGATGCTCCTGATGCCATTCCATGCCTTTTTCTTCGCCATAAATCCAGATGGCCAGATTGTTCTCTTCGCCGATTGAAATCTGGCTGGCGTGAAGGACACCCCTGGCACCGTTGTTGAAACGCAGCAGAACGTTGCCGTCGTCATCCAGCCGACGGCCCTTGACAAAAATCGTCAAGTCCGCACATAACTGGGTGATCTTCAGCCCCGAGATGTATTCGGAAAGGTTTTCGCAATGTGTTCCAATGTCACCCATACACCCGGCGCCGCCGCTTTGCTTCGGGTCGGTCCGCCAGGCCGCCTGCATCTGGCCTGTCCTCTCCAATGGGGTCGATAACCAGCCCTGCGGATACTGCACTACTATCTTGCGAATCTTACCCAGCTCACCTTTTCGCACCATGTCCCGTGCCAATTTGACCATTGGGTAACCGGTGTAATTGTGCATCAGGCCGAACACTTTGCGGGACTTCTTAACGAGTTTTTGCAGCTCCTTTGCCTCTTTGGCGTTGAGCGTCATTGGTTTCTCACACATCACGTGGAAGCCTGCGTTGAGAAAATCTCTGGCAATAGGAAAATGCCAGTTGTTCGGCGTGGTTATCGAAACAAAATCAATTCTTTCACCTTCCGGCAGCTTAAGCTCACCCTTTATCATTTGCTCGTAAGTGCCATACACCCTCTTGCGGTCGAGCAGAAGCTCGCGTCCCATCTGTTTGGATTTGCGCGGGTTGATATCGAACGCACCGGCCACCAGCTCAATGCCGCCGTCCAAACGAGATGCCCTGCGGTGCACCTCACCGATAAACGCTCCAGGCCCGCCACCAACCATACCCATCTTTAATTTTCGATCGAGTTTCATATTTGCTCCTTTCAATACAATATCGAAATTACATTTCTTTTTTTGAGATACTGGTTCAACTACTCACAAATGTCTTTTATTCAAAAAGTAATGCCTCCTGCAAAAGAGTCTTTTCAAAATTATAGAGTTTCAAGCCATCAAAGCAACCCTAAAAAGACGTTCTTTTTCAGGTTACAAAAATTTGGACCAACAGAAAAAGCAATTTTAATCCAGACCTTCCTATTCCACAAGGCTTCGTAAAAAAAGAAATCAAGACAAAAGAACCATCCCCCCTGCTAAAAGAATTGGTTAATTCGAGAATATAGCAAAGTAAGGGTTGACAATAATCGAACGTAAGTTATAAATCTCCTAATACGAACCATTTGTAAATTTCAACTGTAACCGAATATTGCAACGGGGAAAATTATGAAAACCGATATTAGCCCGGTATCTGTTGTTTTGTACTTTATTCCGGTAGAGACAAGGGTTCCACTAAAGTTTGGGCCTGAAACATTAACTTCTGTTATATGTGCACGTGCCTGCGTAACGGTGGCAAACAGCCGGGGACAAACAGCAAAGGGTTGGGGTGAAACTCCGCTGAGCGTCCAGTGGGCCTGGCCCAGCAGTCTGGGGTATCAGGAAAGATGTGATGCGATGCAGCTTTTCTGCCGTATGCTTGCCGGGGCCTGGGCACAGTTCGACCGGCAGGGTCACCCGATTGAATTGGGCAGCGATTTTATAGAATCGATATTGCCCGGCCTTCTAAACCAGCTCAATAACCAACGCGGCCAGCAGGCTGAGCCGATGCCCCATCTGGCGGCTTTGGTCTGTTGTTCTGCCTTTGATGTTGCCCTGCACGATGCGTATGGTCAGTTTCTGGGGCGGGATGTGTACTCGACTTATAACGCCGAGTTTATGAATACCGATTTGTCCGGTTTCCTCAAGCCGGCTGATGATTTCGACTTCTCGTTCAAAGGTAAATACCCTGCTGATTTTTTTGCTCATCCTCCGGCAAAGACTATGCCCGCCTGGCATCTGGTAGGTGGTAAGGATTTGCTTGATGTCTCCGAACTAACGGGCGCAGAACCGGACGACGGCTATCCTGTATTATTGCCGGACTGGATAAAACGCGATGGTCTGACGTGCCTGAAGGTCAAACTGCGAGGCAACGATCCTTCGTGGGATTACGAACGTTTAATCAAGGTCGGTGAAATCGCAATCGAAAATAACGTTCCGTGGCTGACCAGTGATTTTAACTGCACGGTTACCAAGCCTGCTTATGTGAATGACATTCTGGACAGGCTAATAATAGAGCATCCTCGAATCTACCAGCAGATTCTCTACGTTGAGCAGCCGTTTCCATACGACCTTGAAGAAAACCAGATTGATGTTCACAGTGTATCGGCGCGCAAGCCGTTGTTTATGGACGAAAGTGCCCACGATTGGAAACTAATTAGGCTCGGCCGCAAGCTCGGCTGGACCGGAGTTGCATTGAAAACCTGCAAGACCCAAACCGGAGCGTTGCTGAGCCTTTGCTGGGCCAAGGCACACGGAATGACTCTGATGGTGCAGGACCTGACTAATCCGATGTTAGCACAGATTCCTCACGTTCTTTTGGCCGCCTACGCGGGAACGATTATGGGCGTCGAGACAAATTCGATGCAGTTTTATCCGGCAGCTTCGGCGCCGGAGGAGGCGGTGCACCCGGGGATTTATAAACGGCGCAACGGCCAGGTTGATTTATCGACATTAAGCGGGCCGGGATTTGGTTACAGACTGGATGAAATCAAAAGGGATTTGCCCGAATTAGCGGCAAGTTTTGAAAAGTAAAGTTTAAATTATTTTATCTTTAAATTAGGGAGTAACTGAAAATGGCGAAACTAAGTGCATTCGCAGATGAAGTAACCGAAAACTTTTTAAAGCAGGTTAAGTACCTTGCCGGTGAACGCGTCGGTTATATCGAGCCTCGCTTTATTAACAAGAAAAACATAATGGACCTCACAAAAAACGAGCTGAACGAAGCGAAAAAGATGATACAAGACCACGGCCTGAAGGTAAGCGCCATCGGCTCACCGATAGGCAAGGTAAAACTTGATGAACCTTTCGAACCGCATCTGGATAAATTCAAACACTCCGTCGATCTGGCCTTGTTCTTTGAAACGCCGTATATACGAATGTTCAGCTACTATGCACCGGAGGGCAAGAATATAGACGACTATCGGGATGAGGTTATGGAGCGAATGGCTGCCAAGGTTGAGGTGCTAAATGATGTTGATGTTACGATGGTGCATGAAAATGAAGCTAAAATTTACGGTCATACCGCTGAGCAATGCGTTGAGATTGTCAAGACAATCGATTCGCCAAAATTACGGCTGGTCTATGACCCTGCTAATTTCGTCTGGGGAGAAAAGATACTGGATAATGTCGAAAGCTGCTGGCCTGTTATGAAACCATACGTTGTCCACATTCATATCAAAGACTGGAAGCTCGGGGCCAAAGACGTGGGCAGCATACCCGGCGAGGGAGACGGTCAAATTAAGGAGCTGCTTGCCGAGCTGGCGGCGATGAACTACGATGGCTGTCTAACGATGGAGCCGCACCTGCAAACCGGCGGCCAGTTCGGGGGCTCGACAGGACCTGAACTTTTTTCAAGGGCCATCGCTGCGGTCAGAGAACTCGCAGACGAGGTCGGTTTGGCTTGTGATTAACTTTAGATGGAAAGGAAAACACAAATGAAGACCTGGAATTTTGGAATAGTCGGTGCCGGATTAATCGCTGATTTTCACGCAAGAGCCATAGGCGATATTCCCAATGCAAAGCTAATCGGCTGTTGCGACAAGATACCCCAGAGAGCTAACAATCTTGCGGATAAATTCAACATTCAGGCTTTCGACGATTATGAAGATATGCTCAGGAGCGACCAGATAGATATCGTTACTATCGCCACACCGAGCGGATTCCATATGGAGCCGACCATTGCAGCAGCCGAAGCGGGAAAACACGTAATATGCGAAAAGCCCCTGGATATTACCCTGGAGCGAATTGACGCTATGACCGAGGCCCACGAAAAAAGCGGCACGTGTTTGGGCGGCATATTTCCGTATCGATTTAACGATATGATGGTGCCTCTTCGAGAAGCGATAAATTCCGGACGCTTCGGCGTGATTACCTATGCCGGCATATATGTCCCCTGGTGGCGCACCGACGAATATTACAAGGACTCCTGGCACGGCACGTGGAAACTTGACGGAGGCGGCGCGCTGATGAACCAGTCCATCCATATGGTTGATATGCTGTGCGATGTAATGCCGCCAATCGAATCTTTGCAGGCATTCATGGCGAAACTGGGGCATCCTCAGATTGAAACAGAAGATACCGCGGTTGCCGTGCTGCGTTACACCACCGGAGCATTGGGAGTTATCTACGGCACCACTGCCTCGTATCCGGGACAATTCAGGCGATTTGAAATTACCGGCACAAAAGGCACTGTCATAAATGTGGAAAACAGTATTACCCTCTGGCAGTTTGCCGATGAAAAACCGGAAGATGAACAAATCCGAAAGAAATTCGGTGAAATCGAAGGTGGAGGCGGTGTAGCCGACCCGGCTGCCATCTCGTACGAAAATCATACACGCAATTTCAAAGCGTTCCTCGATGCGCTCGAAAGCGGCGAAGACTTCTGGATCGACGGACGTGAAGCTCGCAAGGCGGTGGAAGTTATTCTGGCAATATATAAATCCGCTAAAGAGCAAAAACCTGTCAAACTCAATTGATTCCCCAAAGCCAAGCTCGATGGGCGGCAGCGCTCCGTCGCTGAAGCTTTGGAGCGTAGGCGACCTCAAGCAAGTCGTAGAAAAAACGGGACGAGCTTGGGGATGGCTTGGAGCCGCGCAGCTACGACTTATGAAATAGCTGCCAGGACTCCTCTGACATAGCCGACCGATTCAGCCAATCCTGCCAGCGGGTCGTCGGCGTCCTTTTCGTATTCGAACGAGACGATACCCGAATACTTTATCTTTACCAGCATCTTTAAGAACTTCGGGATGTCAATCACTCCCCGTCCGACTTCAACGTTCTCTCCCTTCGCTGTTGCCTCCGAAACGTCCTTGATATGCACATCCAGTAACCGGTCTGCGTACTTCTTGGCCGATGCTATTGGGTCCGAACCGATCCGTAACGTATGTCCGATGTCGTTGCAAAGCCCAATCCGTTTATCCAAATCTTTGATTCTTTCATAGGCACTGGCCGGTGTCGGATAAATTTTGTCCCCCGGCCCGTGATTGTGAATGGCAACCTTAATATCGTATTGTTTAACTTTTTTATTTACCAGCGGCAGCATCTCAGGCGCCGGAACGCCAATAATGACCTTCATTCCTGCGGCTTTGGCATAATCAAAGGCATTTTGCACCTGGTCTTCGGTGTTCATAGAGATTACTCCGCCGCCGTAGAGTATCAGCCCAGCTTCTTTGACTTTTGCCACGACGTCCCGGATTTGAGCCGGCGTGCTGTCCAGAGGTAAATGAAAGCTCTTGAAGCAAATGTATTTCAATCCAACCCGTTTGGTCATCGCCAATGTGTCGTCCAGATTAAATTTTCTTAAAGTGTACGAGGCCAGACCTAATTCGAACCGTTGTTTACCTGCTCGCCCAGGAACCTGGCCCGTAGAGCTGCTTGCGCCGGCCAGCGAAGCCACTGCACCTATTCCCGCTATCTGAAGAAACTGCCTTCTGGTTTGTTCTTTTTCTGTCATCAGTGTTTTCTCCTTTTTAAATATTGTCACCCTGCTTTCTATTTTTGAAGTCAAATATAAAGTCCACGGTCAAACTATTATTTATATCAAATCATCCTGACAAATACAATTATTTTACTGCTTCTGCTGCCATTCGTAAATTGACGGCACCTCTGGGACTGGCCTTGGGGCATCGTCGAGCAAAAGAGCTTTGTTGTCTTTGACCACAGCCGGTTTGCCCTTGCCGGCCACGAAACGGCCATTGCCCCCATATAATCCGTTCCCAATTATCTCGGCTCCAATACAGTCGGACGTAGCGAGGAAAACCATCGGCGATTTGCCGTCCCTGAGGACGAAGACGTTATCCTTAACAATATGGTCGAAGCTTGCGGTGCTGGCGGATACGCCCGGGCCGCTGTCCACTATGAAACGGCTGTAGAGAATCAGCCAGTTTTCGTTCATACCGCCCATCCAAACGCCTGCTCTCGGGGAGCTGACATCGCAGTTGTATACAACATTTCTCGGGCCGTTCGGGCCGTGTGCAGCGTCTTGCGGCGGTGACGCCCACATTCCGTACCCGTACCCTCCATGGCCCCTGACAGACTCGATTACACACTGTTCGATGAGATTTTCATTCGTCCAGCCCGCATGCCATTGGCCGTCACTCTCGTGAAAGATGCTCTTGCGAATCACGCAGCCGCTGGCAGCCCACTGGAAAAGAGGCCCATGCCGCATTTTGAATGTCTCGACGTTCTCCATAAGACAATCCCAGCATTTGTCCCAGCCGGTGTAAGCCGTGCCGCCGCCGCCCTTAAACCAGGCATCATCGAACACACAATCGCGAATTTCACACCATTTGGCCATCGAGCCATATACGGGAAAGCGGCCGCACTTTTTCACAGTTACATCTTTTGCCCAGCAGTTCCAGCCGTGATAAAAGACCACACTGCTAATCCAAAGGTTTTCTGTCTGTTCTATGTACAGAGATTCAATTCCGCAGCGCTGGATTGGTACGACTTTCTGCACGTAAGAGCCATCGATAGCAGGAAACTCAATTCGCAGGGGTTGATTGAGAGCAATGGTGTTGTTTTTTATATCGCTGATGACTACTTCGTATTGACGATATACTCCCCATTTGCAGGCGTTTTTAGTGAGCTTTTTCCAGCGCTGGGTTGCAGGCCCGTCAATAAGAATACAGTCACCGACCCGAAGTCCCCCGGTGCTTTCCAATTCTATTATGGTGTCACCCCGTTTGCCGTCTTTGGTCAGTTTCAGCCTCCTTCCGACCGTACCTTTGCCCGCGAAGGTAATTGCCGCCCGCGAATCCGCAACAGGTCTGGTGTCATCAAAATCTGAGTCAAGAATGATGGGAATTTCTCCGGTGAGTTTTGTTCCATCTTTGTACTCTGCGATACCTTTTAAAACACCTCGGCCATCCGAAACTCTGCCAACTGCACTGCGACCAAATATGGTAAAAGCGAATGTATTTCCTGAGTGTTGACCCCGACTCCATTCACCGATAACTACATCGTCGACCATTATCGTCATTTTCATCAAGCCGGCGGGTTTACAGTGCATTTCGAGTCGTGTGTTCCCGCCAACCCGGCTTCCCGCAGGCGGATTGTAGAAAACAACGCCGTTCTCGGGAATCGAATATCGGAATATCAAACGGGTCTTTCCGGGACATTGGCCTCGAATAACCACATCGTCGTAACGTACCGTCACCGGACGGTCAAGATAATAGGTACCTTCTCCCAGCAATACCGCCCCGCCTCCCATTTTACCCGCGGCTTCACACGCTTTTGCAAGAGCTTCGGAGTCGTTGGCATCATCGTTTGCTTTAGCGCCAAAGTCCTCGATTGATGTCACGGCTTTTATCTTTGGAATCCCGCCCTGGACACCACATTTTGTCCAGTTAGGGTACACGATTCCGTCCGGGCCGAGCACATCAGAAGGAGTCAACCGGTTCTTCTCGCTCGGCTTGATTTTGTACTGCCTCTCCCAGGGTGTCACCCTACTTTCTTTGACCGAGGAATTACCACAGGCGGATTGGCCGAATGTTCCGAGAAGGACCATTAAAAAAACCGTACCAGCCAAATGCGCCAAAGGTACCGATACTGTAAGTCTGTGTAATCGCATTGTGAAATACTCCAGCGATGGGCTTTATGCCACTATAGTCTGGTCTTGCTAATAGCAGAATTAGGATGGAAAATCAAGCGAAAAAAACAGGCCGGGGAATGGAAGGTCTGACTCACCCCTTTAGAAATCTATAACGAAAAATAACAGGGTTCAAAAAAAGACAAGCCATAAAAGACAGAAAATAGAAAACAGAGGACAGACAATCTGACTTCTGAACTCTGATTTCTGACCGGGGTGAACTAATCCAGGAATTTTTTCATTATCGCGGCTGTGTGCATTGCAATGAGCATCAGATAGTCCAAATCGCTGAGACTGTAATGCTCGTGTATCATAGCGTTGTCAACATACATAACTCCGAAACAGCCGTTCGGACGCATAATCGCTGCTACTATTGCTGAGCGTATTCTTCCCTTCGCCTCCACATGAGCTGAAACACTCGGCAGGACAAAAAACTGTCCTTTCTCAACGGCTTGAGTAATCTTCTCACTGAGCTGTAATTCGTTAAGCTGAACCGGCGCGCCGTCTCGTCTTTTACCCCCGTGACAGATCATCGGACCTGTAGGCTGTTTTCTCAAAGCACACCAGACATGGTATGCGCTGAACTGCTCTAATGTAACATCCAACAAGGTCAATAACAGCTCATCGAGGCTGCCAGTTTGAAATATTCTCTCGGCCGCCTTTGAAAAGTCAGTTAACCTCCTGGCTGCCAATCTCATAGCCGGCGCGTGCTGGGCATCCGGCCTTCTTACCACAGTTTCGTGCTTGGGGACTGTTAGCGCCGCTTCCAGATGAAGAGTGTCCTCCGGATGAATTGGCTCCTCAGCTTTAGCTTGCTTTTTGAGGATGATTTCGAGGGTAAAATCAGTTATACGAAGGCAATCACCGTGTTTGATTTCAGCCTTTTGGATTGCCTTATCGTTTAGATACGTTTTGTTTGACGAGCCCATGTCCTCAACTATCCATTTTCCATCATCCGTGCTGTTGATTACAGCGTGCTCTCTCGAAACCCCTCTGTCAGGCAAAAAAACATGGTTGTTGGTTCCTCTGCCGATAGAAATAGGGCCCTTGGTGAACTGCAATTCTTTGGTATTGCCGTTGCTTTGTTTTACAAGCACCCGCATCGCTTTCTCTCCATATATTTGAATATAAATGTACCTATTTTACCATTATCCATATCTGAGACGATTTGTCAAGTAAACTATCACCTGGATATCAAATATAATGTAGAAAACACCAAAATATGGCTAAAAAAGCACAAATTTATCAGTTTTTATCAAGAAAAAAATGAAATCTTCCTCCAGAATACACAGATTACACTTGCTTTTGAGGATTGCGAATCCGGTGGCGGTAGTGGTCCAGGATAACAGCCGCCACAATAACACAGCCTGTGATAAGGCGTTTAGTCGATTCCTGCGCACCGATCTGCGCCAGGCCGGTACCTAAAACCGCAATGATAAGCACACCAAAGAACGAGCTTACCACCGAGCCGCGGCCGCCCATCAGGCTCGTGCCTCCGATGACCACTGCTGCGATAGCCTGGAGCTCCAAACCGTAACCGGCGTTGGGATTGGCTGATGACAGCCGTGCCGTGTGTATCACCGCGGCTATAGATGTTAGAAAACCGCACAGGGCAAAGACCGCAAGTTTTAGTGGGCGCGGGTCAATCCCGGATAATCGAACCGCCTCTTCGTTTGTGCCAATGGCTATAAGATATCGCCCGAAAACGGTTCGTGAAAGGACCAGCTGTCCTGCAACAACAATCGCGACGGCTATGATAAATGGAAGGGAAAGCCCCAGAATTGAGACCTCGGTTATTACTTCCACTGGCCCGCCGATATATATAGTTCGTGATTCGGTTACAAGGTAAGCGGCGCCTCGCGCGATCTCCAGCATTCCTAACGTAACGATAAAAGCCGGCAGCCTCCACCGGATTATCACCAGGCCATTGGCCGCGCCGCAAAGAATACCCACCGCAAGGCATACGATAATCGCTGCCGGAAGTGGAAGATTGAATTTAACCAGAAAAAGACCTAACACCGCACCGGCCAAAGCCATAACCGACCCTACCGACAAATCTATCCCCGCAATTATTAACACGAAGGTCATCCCCACAGCCACGATGGTTATGTCCGGGACCTGGTTGGCGATTGTCCTGAACGTAGTGAGGGTAAAAAAGTTCCTGGCGGAAAAACCGAATATGATTAACAGCAAGGCCAATGCCAGTGCCATACCGAGATAATCCGTTACAAAAGCCGGAAGGTCTGCTATTCTCTTTTTCATTATCTTTGGTTCCCGCCCTTTTTGGCTCGGCCAAGCCGAGACAGGCAAGGCGGGGTCCCTCGCATAAACTTTTCTTTCTCTCTGCTCAAACGCCTACGTACTGGCTAAAGGCGGCAGCCATTATCTTTTCCTGGCTCCATTCACTCGGCTCGAATGTGGCTGCGACCCGGCCGGCCGACATTACCATAATACGGTCGCAAACAGCCATAAGCTCCTTGGTGTCCGACGAGACTACGATGACAGCCTTTCCCTTCTCTGCCAGCTCCGCGAGCATGTGGTAAATCTCGAATTTGGCCCCGACGTCGATGCCTCTGGTCGGCTCATCAAAGATAAGAACATCGCAGTCCCTGTATAACCATTTTGCGATGACTACTTTCTGCTGGTTGCCTCCGCTCAATTCACCGACTGTCTGCTCATTGGATGAACAGCGAATACCCAACGCAGCGATATACCTATCCGCCACAGACCGCTCCTCAGCTATATCCATCCAGCCGAATCGGCTGACATCGCGTAATCGCGTCAGTGAGATATTAACGCGGACAGCCAGAGCCGACAGCAATCCCTGCTCTTTGCGGTCTTCGGTAAGAAAAGCGATGCCGTTGCGCACCGCGTCACGCGGTGTGCGGATTTCGAGCGGTTCGCTTGCACCATATAAATATATTTTGCCGCTATCGGGCCGGTCTGCGCCGAACACCGCACGCATCGTCTCTGTCCGGCCGGAGCCCATCAGCCCGGCCACACCGAGAATCTCACCCCGGTGAACCTCAAAACTAACATCTCTTACCTTCTCACCAATTGTAAGACCAACTACACGAAGAGCTGCTTGCCCGGCTTTTAAGTCGTGCAGGGTCCCCGCCTTGCGGGAATCCCGCAAATGCTCATGCTCTAAGTCACGGCCAACCATCATACGGATAATATCGTTAACGCCCAGCTCGCTCGTCGGATTAGTCGAGATAACCTTTCCATCCCGCAGCACCGTAACACGGTCTGCTATCCGAGTAACTTCTTCGATGCGGTGCGAGATGTAGATGATGCCGACCCCTTCGGCCTTGAGTTTTCTGATTTGAGCGAAAAGAAGCTCTATCTCCCGGTCGGTGAGCGATGCGGTCGGCTCGTCCAGCGCCAGTATCCGACAGCGCCGTGACAATCCCGCTGCTATCTCAACCATCTGCTGCTGTCCAACCCCCAGTAATCTTACAGGTACATCAGGGGCAACGTCTCCAAGACCCACCTGTTCCATAATTTCTCTTGCGGCGCCGTTAAGTTTGTCATAGTCAATAACCCCGAATCTGTTGGGCAGTTTCTCGATAAAAATGTTCTCGGCAACGCTCAGGTTGGATATCAGATGCAGCTCCTGCATTACCATTCGGATGCCGTGTGCTTCGGCATCTGCTCTGCCGTTCGGCTGATATGGCTGGCCATAAACTCCGTTAGAATTTCTTTCTTTTCTAACGGGGTAAATCTCCATCCGGCCCGAGTCGGGTCTTTCCACGCCGGCGATGATGCTCGTCAGCGTACTCTTACCGGCACCGTTCTCACCTACCAGAGCGTGAACCTCACCGGCTCTCAAATCAAAATCCACCGCAGAAAGCGCCTGCACTCCTGGGAATGATTTATTAATGTCACATGCTCTGAAAACTGTTCCACTAATAGCGGATTTCATTTGAGGCTTTCCACTGTAATAAGCTCAACGGGAGTTTCTCTGTCTGAAGGCGTACCCTTTCCTTTAAGCATCTCAAGGGCGTATTCAATGCCGAACAAGGCTAATTTGTCCGCGTGCTGGTCCACAGTGCAAAGAATCTTTCCTTCCTTGAGCAGTCTCTGCACCGCCGAGATGTTGTCGAAGCCGATAACCAGAATATCATCGGACTTGCCGGCGGCCTTAACCGCCGCTATCGCACCGAGGCCCATACTGTCATTGGCGCAGAGGACGGCCTTAAGGTCCGCATATTCTGTAATCAGTGCCGAGACAATCGGTTCCGCCTTTGCCGTCTCCCAGTAACCCGATTGTGAGCTTACGATGTTCATTCCACCTGCCTTCATTGCATCTTCGAAGCCGAGCTTGCGCTGAATCCCATTGAATGCGTTAGGCACTCCTTCGATTATTGCCACCTTGTCCCCCGGCCTCAGTTTGCTCGCTAAATATTCGCCGGCAAGCCTCGCGCCTTTGCGATTGTCAGGCCCGACAAATGGAATCTTAACACCCTTGTCCGCTAACACGTCAGCATCGAATTTGTTATCAATGTTGACCACTATAATACCCGCATCCATCGCCCGTTTACATACGGGTACCAGGGCCTTGGAATCAGCCGGGGCAATAACTATCGCATCCATCCCCTGAGCAACCATCAATTCGACGTAGTCGATTTGTTTGGCTACATCCTGTTCGTCTTTAATGCCGACCACCATAAGCTCGTATTCATCTGCGTGCTCTTTATGGTGCGAGCGGGCACCTTCTTCCATTGTCTTAAAAAACTCGTTTGCCAGAGACTTCATTATCAAAGCAATTCTCGGCTTGTCCGTCTCGCGCTGCTTACAACCGACCAGCAGGATGGAAAAAACCGCAGCACAGAAGATAAGAATACTTGTAATTAAGCAGTTATACTTTCTCATTGCTTACTCCTTCAGTAGGGGCGGTTCGCGAACCGCCCTTATAAAACTTTCTACCGCTTCTCTGGTAGGCATTGAAGATTGTGCTCCCATTTTAGTAACAGACAGGGCCGCCACATAATTTGCAAATGTAGCAGCATCGGCCAATGTTTTTCCCTGAGCCAGGCCGAACGCAAGAGAGCCGGTAAAAGCGTCTCCGGCCGCCGTAGCATCAACTGCATTTACCTTTATAGCAGGGACAAATTCCATTTTATCATCAGTGGCCAACAAAAAACCTTTTGCTCCCATAGTTACAATAACCGACTTTACTCCGGATTCCAATAGTTTCTTCGCCGCTATACGGGCGGAATCTTCGTCAGTGACTTCTGTGTCGGTGAGAATCTGAGCTTCCGTCTCATTTGGTGTTAATATATCCACCATTTGAAGAAGTGCCGGCTTGAGTTTTTGGGCAGGGGCCGGGTCCAGAATAAAAGGCACGCCGGAATCGTTTGCCAACCGAGCGGCGAACTCAACCGTCTCCAATGGAATTTCGAGCTGGGCAACCAACGCACCCGATGAAGTAATATCCGATTCAGCTTTTTTAACATCTTCCGGGGACAGCATTTGATTTGCACCCGGAGCCACTACAATTACATTATTGCCGGCATCATCAACGGTAATCAGAGCCACTCCAGATGGGGCTTCTTCGGTTTGGATAACATATTTCGTGTTGACACCTTCTTTTTTGAAGTTTTTCAAGGATTGCTCTGCGAATATATCATCACCCAATTTAGATATAAAATAAACCTGGGCCCCCAATTTTGCAGCAGCCACCGCCTGGTTTGCACCTTTACCGCCGGGAGTCATTATGAAATCTTCACCCAGAATAGTCTCCCCCACGGCAGGTATCCTCGGTGATTTTACCACCAGGTCCATATTGGAGCTGCCAACTACAACAATTGTTGGTTTGTCTTGTTTGATTTTAAGTCCTCAGCCAGAATGTTTTTTGATTAAAAAAGCTCTACACAAATCTCTTATTTCGCTAATCTATCAATTAAAAAATCTTCGAAGGCACCCAAGTCTTTCCATTCGGTGGCACAGTTAATCACTTTGGCGTTCTCATCGATTCTTGTATATCCATCGTCGGTCACCCTGATTCCCAGCCTTTCCATTTTGACCAGCTCGGTTGACATAGCTAAATAAATACCGACCGTATCGAAGAGTGTTGTGCTGCTCGAATTGAGCTTTTCTTCGACCCTTTTATTGACCTCTTCCTCGCTCAAATCCTTGTTCTCATTCAGTATGCCCTGTCTGTACCAGGCGCGATAGTTTTCTATCAACGCCCGCGTTAATGGGCTGTTCCTTTTCAGTACTTTTTGATACTTTTGGCCTTTAAGATTGACTATACCGCACGTATCCAGAGGAGTAATTGTCATATTCCAGGGCGCAGTAAAGACCTTCTGGGACTCTTTTACGAAAGCCTCTACATTATATTCGGCGCTTGGTTTTGGATTACCGCCGTATCCACGGTAAACACTGCCGTGCATACCGACAAATTCCGCTTTCTCGGCTATCCGTGGCTCGCGCTCAAGTGCGGCCGCTATATTGGGCAATGGGCCCACGACTATCAATTTTATCGGCTTGCGAGAATTCATTATAGTATCAATCAAAGCCTGCACGCCGTCTTCGTAGATAGTGCCGGGATATGATGAGAGCTCGTAATCTTTTATCCATGCTTGTTGCCTATGACTGGCTTCGTTATGCTGCACTCCAATACCGATGGGTATATCTGTCCTGCCGACGGTTTGCAGGAACTTGGCCACAACCTTTGCCTTTGATGGCGTATTACGTACCGCGGTTGTGATCAATTTAACATCGAATTCGGGCGACTGGAGGAGCAGAGACAGCGCCCACGTATCGTCAATATCGTCACAGATGTCCGTATCGAAAATAACTGGTATTTTCCCACCTTGGGATGATGGATTTTTATCCAAAGCACAGGAGCTCGATGTCACTAAAAACATTGCCAAAATCCCCAATACAATTAGACTGAACGGTTTTATGGAAAGAGCTAATCCACGGAATCCTCTATTCATTGTTAAAAGCTTCGTCCCACTCATAGTTAAACCTCCTTATTTTAAAAAAAGTTCTTGTTTTGATATCATTTGCAAATATAGTGTAACGCCGGATTTTGTCAAAGCAATTTGATTTTTTCGATAATTGTATGTTGATATTTTATTTGCATTTACAAGGCAGTCCACGTATGAATGTGCAGGCTTGTCGCAGAATTTTATCAGATTTATACGCGGCAGAGCCGGACTTGATATTTTGTTAGAACCGAAATTAAAATGATTCAGCCGGAAAGAATAAAGCCCCTTAACAATAAATCCCTGCGTGATGGGAAATACGTAATGTACTGGATGCAGGCCGCCCAGCGAACCGAGTATAACCACGCACTCGAGTACTCAATCCGCAGAGCTAACGAACTAAAAATACCGGTTCTTGTATCATTCGGCATAACCGACAATTGGCCGCAGGCGAATCTGTGCCATTACTACTTTATGTTAGAGGGACTCAGGGAGGTCAAAAAAGACCTTAGGTCAAAAGGAATCCAAATGGTAGTCCGGCACGAATCTCCTGATTTAAGCACAATAAAATTAGCAAAAGATGCCGCCTTGGTTGTTGTCGATGCCGGCCAGTTACGTATCCAAAGAAAATGGCGAAACAACGCAGCAAAAAAAATCGATTGTCCCTTGTATGAAGTTGAAACAAATTTGATTGTTCCGGTCGAAGAAGCCTCATCGAAAGAGAATTTCTCAGCAGGCACCTTTCGACCGAGGATTACAAAGAAGCTCGATTACTTTCTCGCACCGCTTCAACACAAAAAACCAAAACTGGATTCACTCGACTTGAAGTTTACCACATTCGATATCGATGATATCGACAAAGCCGTCTCAAAACTCAACATTGACCGGAGTGTCGGAAAAGTCAATAGTTTCCATGGCGGCACCACGCAGGCCAAACGCCATCTTAGTGTCTTTTTGCGAAATAAGCTTGATAATTTCGCCAGTCTCCGCAACGACCCAAATGCAGATTGTGTTTCGAACATGAGTCCCTATCTGCATTTCGGACAGATTTCAACGTTATATATTGCACTGAAAGTCCTTGAAACTTCCAGCCCCGGCAAAAATGCTTATCTGGAAGAGCTTATCGTTCGCAGAGAGCTCAGTCATAATTTTGTATTCTATAATAACCAATACGATAAATTTGCATCTCTGCCGCCGTGGGCCGAAAGGACCCTGAATTTCCACCGTCGAGATAAAAGGCAGTATACGTATTCAGTTGAGCAGTTCGAAGCGGCCGAAACCCACGACCCATACTGGAACGCCGCACAAAAAGAAATGGTCATCACAGGCAAAATGCACGGCTATATGAGAATGTACTGGGGCAAAAAGATTCTCGAATGGACCAGGAACCCACAGACCGGATTCAAAATAGCGCTGTACCTTAACAATAAATACGAACTCGACGGCAGAGACCCGAATGCCTTTGCCGGTGTGGCCTGGTGTTTTGGAAAACACGACAGAGCCTGGGCTGAAAGACCTGTTTTTGGTAAAATTCGCTATATGAATTCTGCAGGATTGAGAAGAAAATTCGATGCCGATGCTTATGTCAAGAAAATCCAGTCTCTTGAGAAAAAATTATAAAGGTGTGCTATGAGAGTAGTAATAGCAGGTGCGACCGGCTTTATAGGCAGGGCATTATGCAAAGAGCTTCATAAAGATTATGAAGTAATTGCATTGTCGCGTGACTCAAACAGAGCCGCCAAATCGGTGGGCGACTGGGCTAAAGTTGTCGAATGGGATGGAAGAACGACCGGAAGCTGGATTCAACATGCAGAGGGGGCTTTTGCTATCATCAATCTGGCCGGCGAAAACGTAGCCTCCGGCCGATGGAACAAATTGAAAAAGGCCGGCATACTGCACAGCAGGCTGGATAGTTCCAGAGCAGTACTCGAAGCGATAAAGCAGATGGACAAAAAGCCAACTGTCGTAATTCAGGCTTCAGCTATCGGTTATTATGGCTCTTGTGGTAACAAAGGATTGGATGAGACTTCGCCTGCGGGTAAGGGATTTCTGGCTGATGTATGCAGTAAATCCGAAATAATAGCAAGCCAAATCGAAGCGGCAGGTGTTAGATGTGTTATCATCCGCACAGGGGTGGTGCTGGGTAATGACGGTGGGGCCCTTCCAGGGATAATGCAGCCGTTTCGTTTTTTTCTCGGCGGACACCCCGGCAGCGGCAGACAATGGTTTTCGTGGATTACTCTTGAAGACGAAGTCGCAGCAATAAAATTTCTGATGGAAAATGAAAATCTTAAAGGCGTTTTCAACCTGACCTCACCGCAGCCGGTGACAATGAAAAAATTCTGTAGAAAACTGGGGTGGATTTTGAGACGACCATCCTGGTTGTTTTTTCCCGGTTTTATTTTACGGATGGCTTTAGGTGAAATGGCTAATGAGGTACTCTTATCCGGACAAAGGGTCTTGCCGAAACGATTGATGGAAGCAGGCTTTGAGTTCAAGTATACCGATGTTAAAAAGGCCTTAAAGGCCATTAAAGCTCAAAGGAGAAAATCATGAATCTGCCCGATTATTTTGAAAACGTTAAAGGTATAGGGGTTTTAGCTACGAGCGATTCGGACGGCAATGTCGATATCGCCATTTATTCCCGGCCGTATATTATCGATGAGAAAACCATCGCGTTCAGCATGTTGGAACGTCTGAGCTACGCAAACGTACAATCTAATCCCAAAGCCGCTTATTTGTTCGTAGAAGAGGGCGAAGGTTACGCCGGTACGAGGCTATATCTGACCAAAACCGGCGAAGAGAAAGACCCCCAACGCATAAAAGAGATAAAACAGCAGCATTCGAAAACCCATAGTTCCGACGAAACACCTAAGCATCTGGTGTATCTTACTGTAGATAAGATTCGGCCGCTCGTTGGTGATAAGCCAAAGTGAAAATACTTTATCTTTATTTAAATCGTGAATTCTTATCAGAGTTTTTTAAGGACTTGAAATGTACATAATACCGGCAATTGACCTGCGCGATGGAAAATGTGTCAGACTTATCCAGGGCCGGTATGACCGCCAGATAAACTACGAGGACGACCCTGTAAAACAGGCCCGAAAATTCAGCTCAGCCGGTGCAAAATGGCTGCACATTGTAGATTTGGATGGGGCCAAACTCGGCAGGCCGGTCAATACCGATTCCATATCAGCGATAGCAAATCTTGGACTGTTCAAAATCGAAGTCGGCGGCGGACTTCGCGACGAAGAAGCCATAAAACAACTGCTCGATATAGGCCTCGAAAGGGTAATAATCGGCACCAAAGCCGTAAGCGACTTTGAATGGTTCAGCGAAATGGCGGAGAAGTTCAGCGGTAAAATTGTACTCGGCCTCGATGCCCGAGGTTCAAAGGTCGCTACTCACGGCTGGACGCAGGACAGCCCCCATAATTTATTGGAGTTTGCCGGCGAAGCCGCCCGGTTACCTTTGGCGGCGATAATATACACCGACATCAGCAAAGACGGTATGATGACAGGGCCTAACTTCGAGAGAATAAAAGCACTTGTCGAGGCGGTAGATGTCCCTGTCGTAGCTTCCGGCGGAGTAAATACTATAGAAGACATCAAGAAGCTGGCTGAATTCAGCCCCGAAGCGGTAATAATCGGCCGAAGCTTATACGAAGGCACACTCAAACTTTCCGATGCAATAAACACAACAAAAACATAAGAAATACTCATCTCCGGATTTTGGCCGGAGTTCATTATCTCACAAGTCACGTTCGCCTTCGTCGGAGCCAGGAGCAACGGGTCACGAGGAGCGAGAAACTGAGCTTTTGGCAAAATTTCTCTCGCAATTGCTCACTCCAAAGATACAATTCATTAACGGTGTGGGCGTTCTTTGATTTGGTCAACAAAGTTATATGCTGTCTGGGTCTCGATTAGGGGAATTATTGGAGTTATCAGAAGAAAAAAAGGAACGCCAAAGCCGTATAGGAACACAAGATAAAGAACTGAATACACGAAATTGGTATACGTCCCTATTTTTCCCAAGATTGGGTATTTAATGTTGGGTGTGTTGCCTGATACTGTCAAAATACCCGTGAACGGTTACTATATTTTAGAAAAAGGAGAAAAAAAATGAATGAGTGGCGGTCGCAGTATGGCACAGGTATTTTGGTTCTGGCTATGTTGCTTACTTTCATATCAGCCGGTTTTACGCCTCTGGCATTAGCAGAACCTGCAACCAAGGACGTTTACAAAGAGCAGTCCCTGTACGAACAGCAGCCCAATCTGCCGCCAAGAATCATACCGATCTATTTTGTCAAAGGCACCAATCGTCAGATGGGTTATCAATTGGGGTATCAGACGGCAAGTGAAATTCAGGTCAGTAAAAATAAGCGATGGCTCTTTGTAATGAACCGGTGTGACTGGGACTACGACGAAGTTATCAGACATCTGAAAGGATTTCAGTACTACATCGAGAAATTCACACCCGAGATCATAGAGGACATGATTGGCATGGCCCAGGGATGTACCGACGCCGGTTATCCCACTTGCTATCTTGATATCTTGGTCATCAACGTTGGACCTTGGGTAATGTTCGGTAAGAGTCCTACAGCCAAATACCCATCACCTATCAGTGGTCTTCCACCAGAAAAATATGGGTACGAACCTCCAGAAGGCTATACGCCAGGTCCTCGGCGCGAACTTCTGAAGTCACCCTCTGTAAAAGCAAAGCCAGCCTCTGAAACGATAGAGGGATGCAGCCGCTGGGCAGCCTGGGGGCGAGCAACCAAAGACGGCGAAATGATCTGCGGCAATTCTTTTGATGGTGGTCTGCAGAGCCAATTTAACTACATCGCCTTCCCTGATAAGGGTTATCCCTTTGTATGCAGCTCCACCTATTTTGGCGAGGTTTATCGGCACCCCGGAATGAACAGCCGGGGCCTGTGGAACAGCGGTGGTATGCTCCAGCATCCGCGCGATATCGATAAAGACTACGGCTTGGTGCCCGTATTCGGATTGAGACATCTGATTCAGTTTTACGACGATGTGGATAAGGCTAAAGACGTGATAATAGACAAATGGAAATTCACCGGTGGTAGAGTCCATAACTGGATAGTGGCTGGGCCGGATGCAAACGGCGGCAAGACCGGTTATATATTTGAATTAACCGGCGCTCTGAACACTTACAGAAAAGCTGGCGACTTTGGAGAGACCGATTGGATCGCCGCTGCTAACACATTTATCATACCCCAGAACCTTAAGTTGATACCCGGCCTTGATCCATTCAAAATGGATACTCGCATCATAATGGAGTGGTATTTCTTTACCAGGTATCTTGGGGATGTTGATATGGAATTTGCGAAGATGCTGTATCGATGGTATGACCCTACGGGCAAATTTCGGGGCATCGGTCACACGCGTAACACCAGTGTGCATCTTGTCAAGCCCAGCCGGGGCCTCTATATGTCCTGCTGTGGTACTGCGGGCAGAGAAGTTACTTCCGGAGGAGCACATCACAATCTGGACACATGGTACTCGTTTTACTCGGTCCGGCTAAAGGACAGCCCAGCGGCTGTTGTAAGTGGCGCCAGAGATTCTGCTGGAGCTGCAACATCGAGGGCCGATACTGCCATGCGAAAACTGAAACTCAATTTCGAGACCCTGGCCTCCTACCTGGCCTTGAAGGATCTGTTCTTTAAGGCGACCGACGAAATCTACAAGGGCCATAACTATAGCACGAAGGCTCGTTTGGCTGTTGGTAATGAATCCTTATTCCTCTTAAGCAAAGCGCTCACCAAGTATACCAGAGGCGAGACGATGATGAATGCGATCTGCAATTTAATCAGTCCGCCGCCTGCGTTCCCCGAGGACCTTGGCCTCGAACCAGCTGATACGCCGCCTCTTGTTTGCCCTATCAGATAATGTTCAAAGGAGGATGCCATTAATAAGTTGATTTTATCGAATTATTAGAACTATTATGAATTATGAATTATTAGGGACGTTTACCTACTATTCAGAACGGAGGGTGGCAGCCTCAAGCGCAGCGCCCCGGCCGAGCTTGTCGAGAGCTTGGGGATGGTAACATCCGGGTAAATTCGAAATGTCCCCGCTTTCACAGGGGTAAACTTATCCCCGTGAAAACGGGGATCCGAAGTAGCGTGGGGCTTGCCCCACCATTCTTAACTTAATCACTCTGTTCAGGAGGCTCGAATTTATAGCCGATCTCGCGTATCGTGTGAATGAACATCGGGTTATGCGGGTCCGGCTCTATTTTGTTTCGTAGTGTGGTAACAAAACGGTCGATGCTCCGGGACCCAATAAAGCTATCATAACCCCAAACCATATTCAGTATCTCATCACGGGTAAGTGCCCGGCCCGGCTTCTTGACAAAATATTCCAACAGGCTGAACTCTTTCGGTGAGAGTTTGATTTCATCTCCCTTGCGAGTAAGTTTTCTGGCGGGAATATCAAGGCGGCAGTCTCCAAACTCGTAAACATCCTGTTCGGTTTGCCTGCTTCGTCTGAGGAATGCTTCAACACGGGCCAGAAGTTCTTTTATACTGAATGGCTTGGTAACATAGTCATCCGCTCCGAGATTCAGCCCCAATATTATATCCGACTCTTCACCCTTGGCGGTCAGCATTATTATAGGCATGGTGAGATTTTCCTTCCGGATTAGTCTGCACACTTCATAGCCGTTTATCTCCGGCAGCATAATATCGAGAAGAATCAGGTCAGGCTTTTTGTTAAGGGCCGTATTTAGTCCTTCCTCACCATCGGCCGCGGTAAATACGCAATAGCCCTTGAACTCGAAGTTGTCCTTCAGGCCCCGCAGCATCGTAGCATCATCTTCAATTATCAGAACCGTTTCCATTTGCTTCACGCAGTTTAAATTTGTAACCGATTACTTCTACAGTATGAATAAACGTTGGATTCTTCGGGTCTGGTTCGACTTTGTCCCTCAGGGCTGTGACGGTATTGTCGATGTCCCGTAAAGTAATAAAGCGGGAATAACCCCACACGGTGTTTCGTATTTCATCGCAGGTCAGTGTACATCCTGCCCTTTTAAGGAACAGATGCAGCATCTTAGATTCGCCGGGGGTAAGCTTGACTTCTTTACCGTCGCGTGTGAGTGTACCTGAGACGATATCGAGCCGGCAATCACCGAATTCATAAACATCAGGTTCATCCTTACCTCTGCGCCGCATAAACGCCTCGGCCCTGGCCATCAGCTCTTTTATACTGAACGGCTTGGTTACGTAGTCATCCGCGCCCAGATTCAACCCAAGGATAACGTCTGATTCCTGGTCCTTGGCGGTGAGCATGATTATAGGCATATCGAGGTTCTTCTTGCGGACTTGGCTGCATATTTCATAGCCGTTCATTTTGGGCAGCATAATGTCGAGTATAATCAGGTCGGGGTTCTCACTCAGTGCCGCTTTGAGGCCCTGTTCTCCATCCGGGGCGGTCTTGACACGGTAGCCCTTTAACTCGAAATTGTCCTTTAGGCCCCGCAGCATAGCCTGATTATCTTCAATAATCAATACACTTCTCATTAAGTAATCCTTTTCTGTTTTGTATTTAACCCCGTTAGAACCGAATCGTCAATTTCTAAAAAGACTAAAAGCGAAGCTTTCTAAAGGGATTAATTACCCGCCGGCAATTTCACGGTGAAAGTACTTCCTTCGCCGGGTTTACTTTCAATGGAAACCGTGCCTTTGTGGGCATCTACTATAAATTTAGCAATACTAAGACCTAATCCACAGCCTTCGGCATGTCGCGAGAGACTGCGGTCGGCCTGGTAAAACCTGTTAAATATCTTTCTGACGGCCCGGCGCGACATACCTATACCATTATCGGAAACGCAAAAACAAACCGAACTATCATGGCTAAAAGCTCTTAATACAATCTGTTTATCATCATAAGAATATTTGTACGCATTGTCCAGCAGGTTTACAAGCACCGTTACCATCGCATCCCGATCGGCCAGCACGTCCGGCAGACCCTCAGGGATATTAATTTCAAACTTACATTTACCCTTGCTGAATTTGGTCTTAACCGCCTCTGCGGCATCATGGGCAATTGCAGCGGGGCTTGTGTTGACCATCATGAATGCCTGCTTGTTGCGCTCCATCCTTGAAAAGGTAAGAAAATTATCAATCAGTCCGGTAAGCCTTTCGTTTTCCTTTGAAACAAGCTGCAGATAGTCGGTAACTTGCTGCTGGTCTCGGTAGCTTCCTTCCAACAGAGTGTCGACTAACACGCGCATCGAGGCCAGTGGTGTTTTCAATTCGTGTGAGACGGTGGCAATGAAATCGTTTTTCAGTTTGTTAATCTTTATTTGTTTTCCGACTACCCGTGCGGCCAGCAATCCGGCCGTAATCATCACTACAATAGCCAGCAGGCCCGCCCACATGTACACAATAATTTGTTTGCCTGCTGTTGTCTCAAAGATATCGATATCCTTAAAATGAATTTCAACACTCCAGTTCGGGAAGAATTTTCCCAATGTACCTTCGAGAAAGGCACCTTTTTCCGGATTTTCCAGACCGTAGGCAAACTTGCCGAAATTGTCCGTTATTCTGCAGGAAATGCCAAGCTCTTTAAGGTCATCTCCACATAAATCGAAATCAGAACCGAGATCTTTCGCCTTCTGTAATAATAAGTACGTCCTGTCCCCGGAACTATGATATACACCAAATGTCTCTTCCGGAAGCTCCAGGCGGCGAAAGCTATCTTCGGGCCAGGACTGAAATAGCATGGCAAATGCAGGCCGGCCAAACGCAGCATCGCCAACTTTCCTGGTTTGATACGAATCTAATATCGTGGATATTTGCCGTTTCATTTGTTCGGTGAGCTGTTCTGTCAATTTCCATTCAACTCCTTCAATTGTGTCCAGCGTCGCGCGCAGTAATGATATCACTTTGAGTGCATCATCTTCGGACCAGGATTCCGCTACCGCCCCGGTATAATACCTGTCAAGAGCAGCAGCGGCTAATTCCTCGGCCGAAAGCAGCTCACTTGCCCTTAGAACCTGTGGTTTCAGTTCTTCGGCCCATTCGCTCTTTTCTACAATTTCAAGCGCTTTGCGCAGAAGAAAAATCCTTGTCTCCGATGGCATGGGCAAAAAACCGTAGCCGCTGCCGGGAGTGTAATTGATAGCAAACCCTATCAGATTTTGCAAATCCGACCGCCTGAGACCATCTTTGGTTTTAATCTTCAGCCTTACAAGCAAGATTCTTGCCCGAGCGATCAGAGCTACGGTAGATGCACTTATGCTTTCGGGAGTTTTTCCATAAGCTATCTCGCTGCACAGCTCAACGGCCTTTTCTATTTCCCCCATTTTTCTCAAGCAACGGACCTTGCCCAATAAAGCACTATAACTGGTATAGTCATCGACGGAGGATTTGACGATTTGTTCATACAATTGTATCGCTACGGGAAAATCCTCTTCAGTAAATTCAACACCCCATGCTTCGTTGAACTCCTCCGAAAGTTCACCCCGGTATTCGCCAACTCCGGCAATCGGATAAACCGGTTTTCCGTTACCGTCGTAAATAATAATCGCATTACAAATTTTTTTCGAACTGTCAGTCCCATCTTTCCGGCCTGCAAGCAGGCTGAACATCTCAACAGGCTGACGCTTTCCCGCCGCTTCCTGTTCAATCAAACCTATTCGGGCCGACCAAAGGTCATCAATCCTTTTGCTCATTATCTCCAGACGTTGCTTGTATACATCAGACAGTTTTTGCCTGACCGCCAGACGCTCGTTCTTGACCGCCTGGCTCATAAACCAAAGCAAACACACGGTGGGCAGTATTACCGCTATCGCGAGCAGTAATACTACCCACCGCAATTGGTTGTAACCGGCATCGATTTTCACTTACTATTTCTTTCCTTCGTTGTAAAGTGCCTTAATCTCACTCTCACTAAGAGCATAGTTGTAAATGCGAACGTCATCGAGTTCCCCAGGGTAGTCTTCGTCGTCTCTTCCTTCGACGCGCTCCCTTCCGCCAAACACCCACGGCTGATTATCTCCCGTCCATAATGGGTAAGAGCCAAAGTTGTTGGATACTTCCTTCGTACCGTCAATCCAAACCTCGTGGATACCGTTGTTATAAGTGACGGCAAAGTGGTGCCACTTGCCATCGTTGATCTTGCTCCAATCGAATCTCGTGCTATGCAGCGCCCTTGATCCATCCTGATCTGTAAATGCGGTGGCCCAAGCACCGCCGGCGAATGTCTGCAGCGGTGTGAAGTGGAACTCATGGCGAACGAGAGAATAAAGTGAATTGGCAGAGGCGGTTGACCTGACCCATGTTGATGCCGAAATAGCCGTAGCCGGGAACAGCTCAGGATTACCTGCAACAGTAGCGGGAACCTCGATGCGGTCGCCCTCGCCGTCAAAGCTAATTGCCTGGCCAATCTTGCCTGCCACATACGTCGGGTCGCCATTTTCGGTGCCGTTATTGCCATTGCCGGAGCTGTCGTTGGCGTCGCCGTCAAACTTCCACCAGCCGATCAGCTTACCGCTCGTTGTGAAACTCCAGAGCTCTCCGGAAACAACCGCACCATTGCTCTGGACCTTATCAACGCGCCAGTAATACTCTGTATCCTTTTCCAGGGATGGCAATTCGGTATAGGCTGGACTTGTCACTTCGCCCAACATTGATAATTCATCTGGTTTTGTGCCGAAATATACTTTGTGGCCAGCCGCTCCTATCCCAGGTGTCCAGCTTAGTTCCACTTTTGTGGTCGCGTCTAACACGGCCCGGTTAATCGGCCGGGGCTCAGTGGCTGTGACATTGCTAAGTGCTTTGATCTCATCTGGTGACAGAGCATAGTTATAAATACGAACATCGTCAATGGTACCGCCGAAATAATCGGAAGACGTCGAATGTTTACCGAATTTCAGAGTCGCACTTTCGGCATCTGGGGTACCTGAAGGAGCTGAATTATTCGTGATTAAGACGCCATCTTTGTAAGCCTTGAGATTCTCTCCGTCATAAGTCGCCACAAGGTGATACCACTTATCGGCCTGTAAGTTTCCGAAACTCGCGGGGTGCCATTCTCCTCCTACACTGATACCCGCCGACCCTCGAAAGTTGCCCGTGCCGTGGTTCCAGTTAACCTGATAATTCTTCTCGCGATGAACCGGCCCGCTTGGCCATGCTGACGAAGGTGCGGCGGGACTATTTACCCAGACTGCTACAGTCCAGGCAGGCAAGTCGGTTGCATAATCAGTCTCTACATAGTCATCCACGCCATCAAACTCCAGTGCGCCGCCGACTTTGCCAGCGGATGGCCGCCACTGTGGATTGCCAAAAAGCTTGCCGACATTGTTGTTGGAGGACGAATCACTGGCATTACCACCTTCGGTCTCGTCAAACTTCCACCAGCCCACCAGCTTGCCTATAGTGAAGCTCCAAACATCCCCGGTTATAACGGTGCCATCGGCCCAAACTTCATCGACACGCCAGAAATACTTGGCGCCTTCTTCCAGCTCCGGCAATTCGTCATAACCGGATCCTTGCACTTCAGCCAGAAGTGAAAGCTCTTCAATCTTTGTGCCGAAATAAACTTTGTGCGATTTAGCATTCACCCCCGGCTTCCACTCCAGTTTTGACACGCTTGTTAAGCCAATCGTCGCTCCGTCACGTGGCTCGGGCTTCGTAGCCTTGACCTTCGCTGTGGGGTCAGTCTGGGATAGTTGCATTAGCAGAGGAAATACGTTATCCAGTGGCGGCAATTGGTCTATGCTGAAGCGCGCGTTAAAGTTGTTAATCCTCTCATCGGTGTGGAACTGGATGCTGGTTTTATCACAGGCCTGCGCTAACTGAGCCAATGTTTTATGCGCTGGATTTCGCGGGTTATCGTATGTCGCATTTAGAAAAGCATCGGCAACCCGTATCCCTCCGCCAACGTTAACCAGCACCAGTTTGCTGGTCGTTGGTGACAGCTTGTTTACAGCTTCTTGTAAGGGCCCGTCTGTACAGACCGACCTGCGCCTCTTGATTGCCGAAACCGAAGTCTCTACGACATCCGGGTTTAACGACAAGACAGTGGTCTTGTTCATCTGGTTCATATAACAGTAGAGTTTCTGATTGTTGACAAGTCCAATTTGATACTTGCCGGTACCCTGCTCGGGCTTATCACTTGCAGATTGGCCCGTTACCAGATTAGCTACCGTTAACAATTGGGTCAAGATTTCGCGAGTCTGTTGTGGATTGTGACTGGTTACTGCCACTCCAAGATTGTTTGCTATTGGAGGTATTCCCGGGAGGTCTGCGTTGGAAGTGCTCTCGGGTGGCAAGGCAAACAGGGTTATCTGTTCGATATTTGCAAAGATTTCTCTGCCGATGTCAAGGCCTGTCAGACTTTTAATGCTTTTACCTGCAGCCATAGCTTGGGCACTTTCAGCCTCACCTAAAGCCACACTGACCAGCGCAACCGCCTCAGATGGAACGGCCTCGAAGCCGGCCCTGCTAAGATTCGGTGTACGAATCAGGTTGTACGCAAGGCAGCGGTGTCCATCCTTAAAAGCTATGTTATTCTCGAAAGCTATTCCGTTTTCCTGAATGTTGCAAAAGATAATCAAATCGTCGATATTCTTAAAATCGGCAAAGCCGTCGGCGATACGAATTTGGCCGGGAATGCTGCCTTCTGGAAATATTTTTGAAAGACCTGCGAATACTTCATCGACGTTCGCCCAAAGAGTCAGAGCATTTTCCTGTCGTGCTTTTTTGTTGATCTTTGCAAACGACTTGTTATTTGAAGCAAGTGTCGGCTTACTGGTAGGACCCTTGTATTGCTTGACAGACCAGGTCAATTGCCCCGCTGGCTGTGCAATGATTACTATATTATCATCGTAAGCGACACCTGCCGTGCCTGCAATAGTCACGGTCTGCATACCTTCGATAGGCTCGCCCGGTGTTCCAACCATACCGAGTGCCGCTAAGATTAAGCCCCGCAGGGCATCGCTCTTTCCGGGAAACAGCACCGCTATGACCGGTGGATTATTTTGAGCAAGACCGGTAATACCTACTCCCATTCCCCGGATTTTCTTGAATTCAGCCATCATAGCCGGATTCATAAGAGCAGCCATCATATCTCCGGGCGATCTACCACCCGGCCCAGGGCCTTTGCCACCACCGAGGACTGAAAGAGGATTTTCAAATGGAGTTCCTTTGAGCATGTTCAGGATGGTTTCAATTTGCTTGCCGGGGCTGCCTATCTCGATGTAGATTAAGGTCTCAGGCGGCATCAGGGCTGCCGGGTCGGCATTGCCCAGCTCGTCCAGCATAGGCTTGACCTTATCTACGATTTTGGTCTGGTCACTGAAGTTTGCGACCAGCTTTCCAAAAACTTCCTTGGCCTGCTGTTCATCTTGCTTCTTAAGATAGCACATACCCTGCCGATACATTGCCTGGGCGATGTGAGACCTCTGGGCGGAAGTATCTGCAATTATTTGCCCATAGATTCTGATGGCCGCGTCGATGTCGCCATCAACCTGCTCGGCGTACAGCCCTTCCTGCAGCAGTGTACTTGCAGATTTGGCAAGAACGACGGAGCTAAGGAGGCCGACCGCCAATAAAAAGATTATTGTGATGTTCTTCAACCTTTCCATAATCGTGCTCCTTTCAAATAGATTAATAAAAAATGGTTACTTTAACAAGAACAATTATGACAACCGAGTGTTACCGTTTTGTTACAGTTTTGTACTTTTTTCGTTATTTTTTCACGTATTGCAAAACGGAAATCCGAAAAGCAAGTGCACTTTTGAGCCGAATAAGATATTATTTTAATACGCTTGTTCTTTATCCCTCACCAATTGGTCTGCTCAATTGGTACGGAACGAACTTCAATAAAGATATTTTGTGGGACAGGAGTAATGCCCGGTTCACTTCGAAAATTATCGGGTTGGGTCATTGGGGGGGCGAGCCGAAGCTTTATCTTTTTTGTACTTTTCTATCTGTACGTATGGTTTTGTGTTGACCTGCGGCTTATCTATTACGGGGCCGGCGTTATTACAAATTTCCCCGTCTTTTACAAAGGCTGGGCTTTTTTTAGTACATTTCTATCATACCCGGGCGGTCCTCTTGAATACCTCTCAGCTTTCCTGTCCCAGCTCTTCTATTATTCCTGGGCAGGCGCCCTTGTTGTAACAGTGCAGGCCTGGCTGCTCAGTGTATGTATAGATTATCTGTCGAAAGCCACGAACTTACCGAGATTTCGCTGGATGCGCTTTATTCCGCCGATTCTTCTGCTTATTCTCTATACCCGGTATACCTATCACTTTCCCACAACACTGGCATTTTTAACCGCCTTGCTTCTCGTATGCTTGTACTTAAAGATGACTTTATCACAAACTGCGATTTCCCGCTATTTGGGCACTTTTCTGTCCTTGTCCGTAATTATGTATTATCTTGCCGGTGGAGCATTCCTGCTTTTCGTAGTTGTATGTGCCATTTATGAACTGTTTTTCAGGTCCCGATGGAAGACGGGCCTGTTTTATTTGTTATCCGCTGTTGTTATTCCGTATGTAGTGGGACTTCTGGTCTTCCGCGTTAGTATTATCGATGCCTTTAGCAATTTACTACCTTTCTCCTGGAAAATTCTCTATTACGAATCTCGCAAAAGAGGAGTGACAATAGTCTATCTGCTTTATCTGCTCCCGCCTTTGACACTTCTTGCATCCGGTCTTTGGCAAATACTCAGGCAACGACTCCATTTTGTAAAAGGCCGGCCCAATAAAAAGCCCGCAAAAAAGCGAAATAAATCTTCTAACCGACCGGCAAAGATATTATCCTGGTTTAGACACTCACCAAAACTCAGATGGGGCATCGAATCACTGCTTTTGCTTGCTGTTGCCGGCAGCGCCGTTTTTCTTTCCAGCGATGAGAATCTTAAAATCCGGTTTAAGGTTGATTACTATGCTTACCACAAGATGTGGCCGGAATTGCTCAAATCCGCTCGAAGCAATCCCACCAATCCCTTCATAGCCCACGCAATCAACAGGGCTTTATATCATACCGGCCGGCTCAACTACGATATGTTCTCCTGGCCCCAGAATCCGGATTACCTGTTTCTGTCCGATACTGGCTACAAATGGGTAGACTGGCAGATCTTCGATGTCTATTTAGACCTCGGCCTTATTAATATAGCCGAAAACGCCTTGACCGATTGTCTCGAAGGGCTTGGGGACCGCCCCATGGTTTTACAGAGACTGGCCTTGATAAATATGGTAAAGGCAAACTACGATTCGGCCCGGGTTTACCTTGGGGCACTCAGTAAAACCTTGTTCGACGCAGACTGGGCTCATTACTATCTGGCCCGTTTGAAGTCCGACCCCGACCTTTCAGAGGATACGGAGATTCAGCGCTTACGTTCGCTGTGTCTGCAGAAGGATTTCGGATACACTATCGTTTCTGTTGAAAAGATGTTGTTGCGGCTTTTGGAAAAGAACAAACAAAACCGTATGGCCTTTGAATATCTAATGGCCTGGTTTATGTTAAACAAGCATTTAGGCAAATTAGTACAGAACATCGAGCGTTTGCAGGATTTCGGCTATCCCAGGATACCCACACATTACGAAGAAGCGTCCCTTATCTATGTTTACGGAACAGGAAAACCTCTCAATCTGAGCAGCTACCAGCCAAATCCTCAACTGCGTCAGCAGATCGAAGACTTTAGCCGCCTCCTCAGCAGTTACGGGGCAGACAAACAAGCCGCCTTCAAAGAGCTTTCAAAAAACTTTCGTAACACCTACCTCTTCTATTATATATATGCACCTTCAGGAACGAAAAAATGACTCAAGTGCAAAAGCCGACCAACGCAAAAAAACATAAAAATATAAAAGCTGAAATAATTTACGCACTTATAACCTGTGCACTTATAATTACCGTCGTGTTTTACGCCTTCCGCGGCAAAAAAGTAACAATCACGCAATACAGCGTCATCAATCGCCATCCAGGAATCAGTCCCGATTATTCCGGCTCGGTTGTACCGCCCAATATCGCACCCTTAAACTTTCTCATACAACAGGATGGCTCAGGCTATTTCGTAAAAATACACTCTAAAAAAGGAAAACCGATTGAGATATTCAGCGACACACCGGAGATTATGATTCCCCAGAGCCGGTGGCACGAGCTTCTTAATGCCAATCGCGGAGAACAGTTAAGTTTTGATGTCTTTGTGAAGACGGCAAACGACCAATGGAACCGTTTTTCCACCATTACTAATAAGATCGCCGATGAAGATATAGATGCGTTTCTGGTATACAGAAAGATTCGGCCGGGTCATCGAATCTGGAGGAACATGGGCATCTATCAGCGCAATCTAAATAGTTTTGATGAATCACTCGTATTAGACAATGGATACCTCAATCATGGCTGTCTTAACTGTCACACATTCTGTAACAATCGCACCGACAAAATGTTTATCGGCATCCGCAGCGCGGTGTATGGCAGCTCCGTCCTGCTTCTCGAAGACGGCGTAGTCAACAAGATTGGGGCAAAATTCGGATATACATCGTGGCATCCAACCGGCCGGGTCGCGGCATATTCCGTAAACATGGTGCAGCAGTTCTTTCATTCGGCCAGAACTGAGGTACGTGACGTGATTGACCTTGATTCCCTGCTGGCTTACTACCTGGTTGACTCTAAGACCATAAAAACTTCGCCTCAGATTTCCAAAAAGGACCGACTCGAAACCTATCCTACCTGGTCGCCTGACGGTCGTTATTTGTATTTCTGCAGCGCACCGCTATCGTGGTCGGACCGTAACGTTATTCCTGATTACTTCGACGAAATCAAGTACGACCTGGTCCGAATAAGTTACGACATCGACCGCGATAAGTGGGGCGAACTGGAAACCGTCCTCTCAGCTAAGGATACAGGCCTGAGCATTCTCCTGCCTCGTATCAGTCCCGATGGACGCTGGCTTTTATTTTGTATGTGCAATTATGGCTGCTTCCCCGTTTACCAGAAAAGCAGCGACCTGTACCTGATAGACCTCGAAGCCGTCCAGCGAACCGGCAGGTATGAATACCACCGGCTGGAAATCAACAGCGACAAAAGTGAATCCTGGCATAGCTGGTCCAGTAACGGCCGATGGATAGCTTTCAGCAGTAAAAGGAAAAATGGGGTTTTTACAAGAACCTATATTAGCTACGTTGACCAACAAGGCAAGGCGTATAAGCCCCTGTTATTGTCACAGAAAGACCCGACCTATTACGACTCCTGCCTTTGGACTTACAGTGTCCCGGAGCTGGTACGGGAGCCTGTTAGAGTAACAAAAGAAACACTGGGCCGGGTGGTTCGCGGCTCTCGAAAAATATCGGCCCCGTTCCCTGTTACTATGGCTACGCCAAAAGCCGGAGCGCCTCCTGAGCCTGTTCAGCCGTGGCTGACCGAACGCGAATAATCCTCCGAATGTGGACAATTTTAGCCCTATAATACGGATACGCACGCGTCTGACAGGTTTGTTGCAGTCCAAAAAACAAATACTTTTTTAACAGAAAGCTTCGTTTTGCAGTTAGCCCCGTTAGAAAACAAAAACATGTATGATAATCTTTCTGTCGATTTATTTCTAACGAGGTTAAGCTTCTTTTTCCCATCTACGATATTTAAGATATGGAGTATGCTTGACTTATCCGGCACCAATTGAGCTTAGACTCACGCCTAATTGGTGCTGGTTGAATGGAAATAAAATAGATGCGAAAACCATCCTTATATCTTGCTATGGGCATTAGCATAGTGGTTATTGTCGTAGTAATACTAACCGCTCTCTATGTGCCCGGGCCTCGAATAGAAAACATATTAGCACTTTATCGGGATGATGCCGAGTACGATGGCTTGACGATTCGCTATCCACTTAATGAGACGCTTTTTCCCCCGGAAATTGTGCCCCCTACATTTCACTGGGAAGATGCTGACTCGACTTCTGACACCTGGCTTATAACCATCAAGTTCCAGGACGACCAGGGTCGTATGAATTCCGTTAGAAATTCCAAAAGGGGTGAGAATGCCGGCCAAAAAGCGAAGATTTCTAATGGGATGAATTTCCTCGTCCGGGAAAACCAGTGGACACCCAAGCCGGCACAATGGGAGGTCATAAAAAAACGCTCCCTGGAAAACCACGCAATGGTTACCATCCTGGGTGTCAGTCGCCGGAACCGGGGAAAAATCCTCTCGGCAGGCAAAATCTCAATCAAAACATCCAAAGACCAGGTTGGAGCACCATTGTTTTATCGGGAAGTGAACCTGCCCTTTATTGACGCCGTCAAGGACCCCTCGCAAATCCGGTGGCGTTTTGGCACCATCTCTTCGCCGAAACAGCCTCCGATTGTCCTGGAGAAAGTACCGGTTTGTGGAAACTGCCATTCCTTTTCCGCCGACGGCAAAGTCCTCGCAATGGATGTGGATTATGCCAACAGTAAAGGCTCATACGTTATCACACGCACTGCAGAGCAAATGCTTCTTGCCACCAGCGACATCATAACCTGGAATGATTACAGGAAGGAAGATGGGGAACAGACCTTCGGACTGCTTTCTCAGGTCTCACCGGACGGCAGATTCGTCGTCAGTACCGTAAAGGACAAATCCGTTTTTGTTCCGATGCCGCCTCTGGCCTTTTCACAGCTATTTTTCCCCATCAAAGGCATCCTGTGCATATACGACACCCAAACACGTACTTTCCAGTCATTGCCGGGAGCCGATGACCCGCAATACGTCCAGAGCAACCCGGCCTGGAGCCCCGATGGCAAATACATCGTTTTCGCCAGGGCCGAAGCATACGACCTCAAGCATACCCTGGGCAAGGGTAATGTGCTACTGACCCGCGAAGAGTGCAGGGAATTCACCGAAGACGGAAAGCCTTTTTTGTTCGACTTGTACAGGATTCCGTTTAATGATGGAAAAGGCGGCAGCCCCGAGCCAATCGAAGGGGCTTCGGCCAACGGCATGAGCAACTTCTTCGCGAAGTATTCGCCCGACGGCAAATGGATTGTATTCTGCAAAGCCAAAAGTTATATGCTGCTTCAGCCCGACAGCGAACTCTACATCATACCGGCCGAAGGCGGCAAAGCCGTAAGACTGCGGGCCAACACAACCCGGATGAACTCCTGGCACAGCTTCTCTCCAAACGGAAAATGGCTGGTATTTTCTTCAAAAGCAAATTCAGCTTACACCCAGCTTTTCCTCACTCACATCGACGACCATGGACAAAGCACACCTGCTGTCCTGTTGTCACACTTTACCTCCCCCGACCGAGCCGCCAACATACCTGAGTTTATCAATACTAAGCCCTACGCCATCAGGAAAATCCACGATAAATTCCTGAACGATTATTCTTTTATAAGGGCCGCAAATGAATTCTTCAAAGCCGGCGACGCGGATAACGCGATACAGGAGTACAAAAACGCACTGGAGCTAAATCCGAACAACGCCGAAGCACACCTCAGGCTTGGCTTTCTTCTGTACAATGTCAAACGGATACATAAAGAGGGAATGGAACATTATTATAAGGCCATACAACTTAATCCGGCTGACCCCCGCATACATCACGATTTAGGTATGGCACTGCTGCACCAGAGAAAATTCGACGAGGCCGTAAAGCATCTATCGGAGGCTTTGCGACGTATGCCGGATGGCCTCGATAAACAGTACAACGCTGCGAATATGCAGCTTAATCTTGGCCGGGCGCTGTTTTACACGGGAAAGTCAAAGCAAGCTCTGGTCAATTTCTCCGAGGCGGTCAGGCTTGACCCGAACCACGCCGAAGCCCACTACGGCTTCGCCTTGGCGCTGGCTGAGCAGAGAGAGCTCGACCAGGCCCTCAAACATTACTCCGAAGCCGTGCGGCTTAAGCCGGGTATTGACACTTCGCCGATGCTGCATTACCTGCTGGCAATGAACTATGGCGAGGCACGACAATTCCGCCAGGCCTCTCTGTTTGCACAAAAGGCGCTTGACCTCGCCAGCGCCGCGGGAGACCAAAACTTTGCTCAGGAAATCAAAAAATGGCTCGAACTTTTCAAACAGCAAAGCCTGCCCTGAGCGTAGGGAGTTTACCCTGAGTGTAATCGAAGGGAATGGGTCGAAGGATTTATTTGGGGGTCAATTAAAAAACCGCCCTGGCCCCGCCAGGGCCTCCGACTCGCTTAGCCCCGGGTTCCACCCGGGGTCCTCCCACACCCGAGATGTACCCATCAACCAATATGAAATCTCAAATCACAAATCCGAAATCTCCTCCCCCCCCCTACGCCACCCCGATTAGCCCCGCCACCTGTGGGCTGGGTCATATTTCGCACCACTTTCACTCAAACCCAATAATCAATATCGAAGTCAAAGATCCGCCATAGGCTGAATCCGGCGCCTTTTGACGGTGTAAATAATAAATATCGAAGATCCGCCGTCTTTTGGCGGAATAAATTGATTTTTCCTTTTATCTTTCCATCATTTTATATATCCCCCAGTCCTGTGCTGGGGGGATTTTTCCTTTGACTTTTATGGCCTATTACCCTATTTTATCTAACCAAATACGGAAACACCAAGTGGCAGAATACTTCTTTGAATCGTACGTTTGACATTCCTGCCCAGGCAGGAAATTTCACGCTAAACGCTATCTTTTGTACTGAGCGCAGCCGAAGCGAAATAAGAGATATGTAAATTGAACGGATGCAGACGGCTTGCAACAGAGTCGCTGGGGACAAGATAATCTTCAGAATACTTTTTATAAATAAAGGAATGTGACGATGAAAAAAAACTGGCTGATTGGATTTATAATAATTTTCTCAGGCTGCCATATTGCAGGGACAGTCCCTCCATCTACAATTGAAAAGACACGGTCGCTGCTTCTTTTTGATTTTGAAGGAGATTTTGACCTCGATGCTGTTGAAACCACCGATGGCGTCCAAGTTAGTTTAACTAAAACTGAGAAAGGAAATACGTTGCGCATAACAATAGGCGATGAGGAGCAAAGGCCAACGGTTGTGCTCAAGGCGGCAGAGGGACATTGGGATCTCTCACAGTTTCTCTATGTTGCTATGGACGTCCGGAATCAGGGGACAAATGATGTCCTTGTAACCTGCAGACTTGACAACAATAAATGGGTTGACGGAGGTGTCACCATCCCGGCGGGAGCGAGCAAAACTCTGACCGTTCTTATTAAGCGTCACACTCCGCCTGAGCATTTTGCGAAATTCCTTTTTGGAATGAATGGGATGCCTGGTGGGTATGTGTGGATTATGGAGCCCATCAACTTAAGGAAAATCAAAGGGCTTTTCGTTTCTGTCCCTGCGCCGCAAGCCGAGCATACAATTGAAATCGATAATATCCGAGCTAATGGTTCATACGAGCCAGCTACGTTAGAGGAGCTGAGGTCGTCAATGTTTCCGCTTATCGACACATTCGGTCAGTACATACACAAGGACTGGCCTGGAAAGACACATTCGGTGGAGGACTTAGCTCGCCAGCGCGAGAAAGAGGCATCTGACCTGGCCAAGCATCCGAGCCCTTCTGACTGGAACGAGTACGGCGGATGGACGGCTGGGCCGCAACTTGAGGCCACAGGGCATTTCCGGGTTGAGAAGTATCAGGATAAGTGGTGGTTGATAGACCCGGAGGGGAGACTCTTCTGGTCGCATGGAGTCGACTGCGTGGATGCGTGGTTTGGTGTTACGCCCATCACGGATCGGCAAAAATATTTTGAGGAGCTTCCGGAATTGGGCTCGGCGTTTGCTCAATTCTACGGGACGGAATCGTGGGCTCCACACGGGTACTACAAGGACAAGGGCGAGTATAAGACCTATAACTTCAGTCAGGCGAATCTGTTTCGCAAGTATGGTGAAAACTGTCTGGAGGTCTTTACCGATATTACTCACAAGCGGCTGCGAAGCTGGGGGATGAACACTATCGGCAGTTGGTCGGATGAGAAGATATATTTGGCGCGGAAGACGCCTTATGTGGGGACTATCAACAGCGGTGGTCCTCGTATCGAGGGCGCCAAGGGATACTGGGGTAAATTCCCTGACCCGTTTGACCCTGTTTTCCGTCAGGTACTGGGGGGGCAACTGAAACAGGCACTGGCCTGGACGGTGGACGACCCGTGGTGCATTGGCTACTTTATAGACAATGAGCTTACGTGGGGCGGTTGGGGTGGTGAGCCACATCTTGCCCTGTGGACGCTTCAGTCGCCGTCTGAGCAGGCAGCAAAGAAGGCCTTTGTCGAGGACCTCAAGGACAAGTATGAAACTATCGAGAATCTTAATAAGGCCTGGGGCACGGGGTACAACTCCTGGCAAGGTATGCTGCGAGCGCGCAAGGTACCTGACAGGAAAAAGGCGTACACGGACCTCGCCAACTTTAGCAGCAGGATTGCTGAGAAGTATTTCCAAATGTGCAGTGAGGCGGTTAAGGGAGCGGCACCGGATAAGCTGTACCTCGGCTGTCGTTTTGATTTTCACTTTTATCCAGAGGAGCTTTTTGGTATGGAGTGGCCCGTTTCCATTGCCGCGAAATATTGTGATGTCATCAGCTTCAATCGGTACAGGTACAGTTCGCGGGCGTTGCGGCCGCCGAAAGGGATAGATAAGCCCGTTATCATCGGGGAATTCCATTTTGGGGCGCTGGACAGAGGGATGTTTCATACGGGGCTTCGCAGCGCTTTCGACCAAGCTGAGCGAGAACAGGCTTATATCAGATATGTACGGGAGGGGCTGGAAAACCCGTACCTTGTGGGCACTCACTGGTTTCAGTATGGCGACCAGGCGACGACCGGGCGGGGCGACGGTGAGAACTACCAGGTCGGCTTTATCGATATATGCGATACGCCTTACGCTGAGACCATCGCCGCCTGTCGAGAGGTTGGATACAAGATGTATGAATACCGGATGGAGAATTAAAAGTTAAAAGTGAAAAGTAAAAACCGCAAAAAGCAAAAATACAAACTAAAAAAAATGTACGAAACAAAAACCCCCTGCAATGCAGGGAGCTTAATATAACATCATAAATCATCAGGATTACCAAAAAAAATGTTTTTTTGGTCACTTTTTTGTTGACAATGTTTGTAAATACGTTAAAATACACATATGTTAGCCAGCAGGCAAACATAAACCGCCAGCAGGCGATAGATGACATTTCAGTATGCATGTCGTAAGCCACCGAGTGGCAAGGACTTAGAGCCAGCCAGCCCAGATTCGTGATTCTTCAATAGTAAATAGTAAATAGTAAATCAGGAGGATTTCCCAATCATGAGCATCGAGAATCCAACTTTAGCTCACTTTAGGCACTTTAGCTCACTCTTCACTCTCTCGCTCCTCTACATCTGTCGAGAACCCTCTACAAATCAGCTCCTTTTTATGCAAAACAAACCCAATTCACTAAATGTCCAAATTTATATAAATATCTATGATACAAAGGATTATAAAAATTTTATCCCGCTGGCCGGATATAAAAACAAACCCAATTCAAACCCAATCAAACCCAATCTTGTCCGCCGTAGGCGGATTCCGAAAAGCCAAAATGAATGTAAACTCACTTATAACAAAGGATTACAGAAAAAACGATGTTTTCGTAGTCCGAATAAACAAACCCAATTTCCGAAATGGCCAAAATGAACGTAAACTCACTTATAACAAAGGATTACAGAAAATACGATGTTTTCGCAGCCCAAAAAACAAACCCAATCAAAGCCAATTTCCGAAAGGCCGAAATGAACTTAGAGCTTATCCGAATAACCGGGGCGTTATGAGGCCGAGCGAAAAGTCTGAGGCCAAGGCGGCAGGCCAAAAAGGCTCGGAGGCGTGGTTTTCTCCACGTCGAGAACGTTTTTGGCCGATAACGCAGGCATCGGGCTTTGCAGCCGGCCGCAATAGAGCAGGTTATTTGGATAGGCTCTTAACATCGCTTGCCGGAAAATCTGGATTAAGCTTGATTCTTCTATTAACGATATTTAATATGCCTGGTAAAAGGCAAAGATTTGGGTTCCCGCACCTGTACCTGCGACTACCTGTGCAGGAAAGCACAGGTGCAGGCAAGTCGGGGTCCCTATAACGCAGTTGTGGATAATGAGATAAGAAATGACTGTAAAACTGGATACACGCAGCATCGAATCGGCTTCGGCGACTGAAATCTATATTTCAGCGGTGCCCGCCGAAAGTGCATCCGCCCAGAACCAGGCCCAGGAGATTTTCTCCGGCATTTCCGACATACTCCGTTCAAAAAAGGCCTATATTTTCCAGGAGCGGGTCTTTGCCGCTCAAAGCGCAATGGAAATCCTCAGCCGCGCACGCTCCCAGGCCTATGCCGACCTTGATGATGGAGTCGCCCCGAGTTTTTTGGTAGCCAAAGAAGGATTGCTCGGCCCTATCGCCGGAGTACAGGTCCACGCCATCAGCAGCGACAGCAGACCGGAGGTGATTAGTCTGGACCAAACTCCCTGCGGACGAATTCTTCGCACATCCGCCTGTACGTATCTTACACTTTCGAACATCTCTGCCCAACAATCCCCACAAGCCACTGAACAGGCCCAGGCTATGATGAAAACGGCCGAATCAGTCCTTCAACAGTTTGGAGCTGACTTCCTTTCGGTACCGCGAACGTGGATGTGGCTCAAGGACATTCTTTCCTGGTACGACGATTTTAATCATGTCAGAAATAAGTTCTTCACCGAGCGTCGGCTTATTGGCGATGGAACCCGCCAGTCAATGCCCGCCAGTACCGGCATTGGACTTGGCCCGTCTGACGGCGGCCACTGTGCAATGGACCTGACAGCGGTCCTGGAACCGCAGAACTCGATCCAGTTCCTTCAGGCAGTGGGAAAACAGCACTGTGCATTGGAGTACGGCTCGGCCTTCTCAAGGGCTTCAAGGGCAATTACACCGGCCGGGAAAACGGTATTTGTTTCCGGAACCGCCTCTATCGACGCCGATGGAGCTACCACGCATATCGGTGATGCCTCGGGCCAGATAGCAACGACCATAGAAAACGTTCGTGCCGTTCTCAGCGATATGAACTGCAGGGATGAGGATGTGGTGCAGATGGTCGCTTATTGTAAGACAACTGAGGTAGAGAAGATATTCAACGCTTCCAAAGGCGCCCTTAACTGGCCGTGGCTAACGGCCATTTGTGACATCTGCCGCCCCGACCTGCTGTTTGAAATCGAAGCCACCGCTATGCCCAGACAAAGAACATAAGAGCACAAAAACACTAATCCATTTATCACTCTGTTCGTAAGGATTCTAAAGGAGAACGAAGCGTATCCCATAGCCCCAAGTAAAGCCATATGATAAGTGAAGAATCCCAATAACCAATAACATTGTAATCCTCGCCAAAGTAAGGGCGATGATCAATAGCCAACGATCAATCTTTAAAGGCGTCCTCAAGAAGAAACTCTATGATTTTCTCATATCCACACTCTTTGCCAAACTTTGATGGAGCCGTGCCACACTAATAGTTGTCATTCACATCAACGTCTTTGGTATGAAGGACCGGGACCGTGATCTCGATCTACCGCGAGGATTCTTCCAACAGCTTAAATATTTCATATTGCTTATACCCCGGCATAAACATTGTTGCCCATACGATCTGACTTAAGTAGATTTTACCACTTACGGAAAGGTTGATTTTTGGGCCGTGGCCAAAACAACGAATCAGGGGAGCCACGTCACCGAAAAGTCTCATCTCCGCTGTTTTCCAATCGCGCATAGTCACGCCGCCCAGATGACTCCCAGGGAAATTCACACGAGCCCTATCCATCCTGAATTCGTATCCATAACTACAGGGAAGCCTTGGATCATGGCGTAGTCGACCGGTCACCATAGGCTTGTGAGGGCACAAGAGCATTTCTTTGTTCACGTAGTCGGGAACGAGATCTGAAAGCCAGTAAGGCAGTGTACCTTTGTCCTTCTCATATTTCTTGATTGCTGTATAGATCTTTCGCAGGTTTGCCGCGCAAGATTGCATCTGCTCTGGTATTTCCAGATTCCTCTCGGGAATCGCAAATTTGGAAGCTGCGCTTTCCAGCAGCGATTTGACAGGTTCTGCCCTGCCCGCTTCCATCGAGAAACCTAATTTGGCCCCATGCGTGCGTAACACTTCTGCGATTTCGCTACGATTTTGGTCAACCGCCTCGTCGAGCGCGGTCCGATTCCACTTATTCTGGACATTAACATTTGCTCCCTTGGAAATAAGGAATTGTACTACATCATGACGCCCGTAGTAGGCTGCTAAGTGTAAAGGTGTACCTGCCAACCGATCGTCTATGGCATTGACATCGGCTCCCCTTAAAACAAGAGATTTTACCTGCTCAAGGTCGCCGTCTCTTGCAGCCTGATGCAGTGGGATCGTAGGTGCTTGCTCTTCAGCGCTGCGGCTACGCAACAATTCAACAATTTCTTTGTTGCCTTGTTCTTTGGCATACCATAGCGCTGTTCCACCCCGGATGTCCCCGACATTAAGGGCAGCACCCTTAGAGATAAGCAGTTCCACTATTTCCCTTTGGCCGGCTGCCGAAGCCATGTGAAGCGGCGTCCAGCCTCGGCGCTCTTTTGCGTTAATATCCGCTCCCTTATCGAGCAGATACTGAACTAATTCTTTATGACCGGAATCAACGGCTTCATGTAGAAGTGTCTTTTTCTGCCTTGCCGGGGCCCGCGCGTTGACATCCTCGCCTTCTTTAATAGCCAGTTCGACCATATCCCTCAGACCCATAGACGCTCCGAGCGCCACAATCAGCGTAGGAATACGGCCTCCCCTTGCCAGCACAAGCTTGACGTCATCTTTTTTACTTTCCCACCACAATCTCTTTGCTTCTTCTTTATCTTCTCCGGGCTCCAGTAGCTCAAGGGTTCTCATGATACTCGGCATGAGCGTCTCAAGTAATCTGATGTCGCCTTTATCGGCAGCCTTGACATCCGCGCCCTTATCAATAAGCAATTTGACCATCTCGTTATCACCGTAAATGAGGGCTGCGTGTAACAGTGTTACGCCTTCTTCCGACTTTGCGTTGACATTGGCACCCTGGTCGATGAGGAACTTTACTACTTCACTCTGCCCGCCAACTATAGCAAGGTGAAGTGGTGTAGCACCATGCGCCCACTTGGTATTGACATCTGTACCTTGGTTTAGGAGAGTTCTTACTTTGTCCACATCGCCTAAATAAGCAGCCATATGGATAGCAGATATCTGTGCGCCCTTTGTAACGAGAAGTTGGACGACATCTTTACAGTTAGCTGATGCGCCCACTATAGCCGACATTACTGGCGTGTCACCTTGTAGGTCTTTTGCATTGACGTCTGCTCCCTTGGTAATAAGGAACTCTACCATGTCCTTGTGGCCATATAGGGCGGCATAATGTAGCGGCGTCATGCCCATCGACTCCTTGGAATTCACATCGGCGCCCTTTGAGATAAGAGATTTGACTTGGTCGATATCTCCCTTGGCTGCAGCCTCATGGAGTGACAAGTTTACGGCCTTAGATTGCGCCCTAGGAGTCTGTCCGAGTAATAATTGTACAGTCTTTAATGGAATGGTATAATACTGGCCGATATTTATATAAGAGAAATTCAATTCTTGGAGACTCACGGATGAGTAAAACATATCGGCCCTGGA